>ERZ773114.3060-NODE-3060-length-14384-cov-14.739479_pt1 | contig 14384 bp, 16 predicted proteins | sample MGYA00580564_ERZ773114 | MGnify/ENA primary metagenome ERZ773114 (study PRJEB29015, sample SAMEA2737836) | human gut metagenome | biome: human gut; feature: human-associated habitat; material: faeces | place: China | collected 2012 ...
GTAATGTCCGCGGTGCCACCTGAATTACCGGAAGTGTCCGGTCGCTCACGCGCTCCTTTGTAAGCGCTGTCCCGGTAACGCAGGACCTGCGGCGCACCTACTTGCGGCAAAGGCCGGTTCAGTTTGCTGCTCCCGGGTGTTCGTTCACGCGGCGTGCGGGCGCGGCTCTCAGCTGTGCCGCACTCTCTGGGCCGGACGGCCCGCGCTACTTTTCCCGATCGTTGCATTTGACCCTTAAAAAATAGCACTTTGGCGGCCTTTTGTCAAGCACCGCCCAGCAGGGCGGCGGCCAGCCCCTTTGCGGCCAGCTGCCCGGCGTAGAGGGCTTCGTTCAGGTTGTTGCCGTGGCCGCCGATCTCGATGAGCAGGCTGCCGGTGGTCAGGTCCTGATTGTAAAACCGGTAGCTGAACAGCACCGGGCGGGTGAAGCCGGGGTACATGCCCTCCATGGCCCGCTCCCACGCCGCCGCAACCCGCAGGTTCTGCCGCCAGTCCGGCAGCTGAACGGTGGTGCCGTTGTCGCACCCGCAGATGATCATCACCTGGGCGGCCTGCCGCCCGTCTACGGTGCACACCGGGGCCATCCGGGAGCCGTTCTCGGTCTCGATGGCGTCGCGGTGCACATCCAGCACCACCTTGATGCTGGGGTACTGCGCCAGATACTGCTGCACCACGGTCCGGCTGTTGGCATAGCTGCCGGTGTAGCTGGGGTAGTCGTTCAGAGTCTCGTCGTGCAGGGTGTGGATGCCCGCCGCGTTGAGGGTGTCGGCCACCACCCGGCCCACCGCGCACATGTTGATGCTGCGGTCGGTGCTGCGGGCCCCGTCGCCGGGGGTGAACCACAGCCCGGCCGACAGGCGGTAGTCCTCGGTGGCGTGGGTGTGCATCACCAGCACCTGCGGGTCGGGGCTGTCCTTTTCAATGGCAAAGGGCAGCGGGTTTTCGATCTCGGCGGCAAGGTCCGCCGCCGTCTGCCGGGTGTTGTTCTTGATGCTGCCCGCCCCACAGGCCACGTATTTTTCGCCGCTGCCCTGCGGATAGGTCTTTTCGAGAATGGTGCCTGCGTCTTCTGGCCGGGCGTCATCGCCTTCCAGCGGGACGAGGTAGGAGCGGTCTGCGGCGGCGGGCAGAGATCCCGGAGCGGGTTCGAGGACTTCGGGCGGAAGCGCTTCTGCCGCAGATCCGGTGCTCTGCGCGGAGGCGGCCTGCTTCCGGCTGAGAGAAAGGGCCGTCTGCGCGGCGGGCAGCGGCCCGATGATGAGCGCCGCCAGACTGAGCACCAGTCCATGGGCAAAAACGGTCAGCGCCAGCATCAGCGCCGCCGCCCCGGCCAGACTGAGCACCGGCCCGGCCCCGAAATCTCCCTGCCTGCGGCGCATGGCGGACACCTCCTTCCCTCTTAATAGGGTATGAAATTAACCTGTAGAGATAGAACGTTTCGTGCCGGAATGCCAAGGCCTCAGCTCGTCAGCCAGCCCAGCTGGGCGATGCTCAGGCGGGGCTGCAAAGCACGGTTGATGGCCGCGGCCAGCAGGGCAGCCCCGTGGGCGATGACGCTGTCCAGCTCGCGGGGGGTCACCACAAGGTCGCTGCCCTCCTCGGCCTGCATCAGGGTCGGGATGCCTGCCGCTACGACCGGCACCCCCAGCCGGGCGGCATCCAGATGGCGGCTGTGGCCGGGCTGGGCCGGGAACAGCCCGGTGTCCGAGAATTGCAGGGTCCGGCCCAGCCGCTCCGGTTCGGAAGAGCAGAGGCTGTCCACGCAGAGCAGGGCAGCGGGGCGGATCTCCCGCACCAGTGCCCCGGCCAGCTGCTGCAAACTCAGCCCGGTGGCAGCCGACACGCCCGGTGCCACTGCCGCCACCGGCCGGATGCCCTGCACCGGGACGGCATGCTGCCCCATCGTGACGAAAATTTTCTGCACAGTCCGGGGGCCGAGGGCATCGGAGGTCCCCCGCCGGTTCCCGACGCCCAGCACCAGCACCGGCCCTGCCGGAGGCAGCAGGGCCTGCAGCTCTGCCGCAGCCGGTTCGATGACCGCTTCGTCCCGCTCGTCCAGCAGGCTGACGCGGGGCACTTCCAGCGTCACGTACCGTCCGCGGGGGCGCTCCAGCCCTTCGCGCGCGATCTCCACCCGCGTTACGGTCACGCCGCCGCGCCTGGCTGTGGCCACCCGCACACCGGTGGGCGGCGCACTGTCCGGTGCCCGGAACAGCTCATCGGCAAGGTCTGTTTCCCGCATGATTCATCCCGCTTTCCCATCTGAAATTTGCATTTGGGGCCGTTTTGGCCCGGTTTTACAGCTTCAGTATGGGATTTTGAAAACTTTTCTAAACAAAAATCGAAAAAAGGCTTGCGCTGGTACGGCAAATATGGTATCATAAGGTGCGCTGTTATAGGTAGCCAAGGAGGTGGAACGAATGCCTAACATCAAATCTCAGAAGGACCGCGTCGTGCAGGCTGCTGCAGAGCAGGCTCACAACAAGGCCATTAAGACCAACCTGAAAACAGTCGTCAAGAAGGCAGACGCTGCCATCGATGCGAATGCCGCTGACAAGGACGCAACCGTCCTGGCTGCTGTTTCCGCGATCGACAAGGCTCGCGCTAAGGGTGTCATCAAGAAGAACACCGCTTCTCGCAAGATCAGCCGTATGGCCAAGCGTGCAAACAAGAACGCCTGATTTACGACAGATCAAGTGATCGACTGACGAACAAAACCTCTGTATCGGGAACCCGATACGGGGGTTTTTGTTTTTCCAGCAGCTGTTCCGGGGGCAGGGGCGCGGGCTGCTCTGCCAGCGCCCAGAACGCCCAGCCTGCAGGCACAGCAGCCGCCAGCACCAGCCCGGGCCAGAGCACGGCGGGATATGTAAGTGCCTCGCTGCCGGGCAGGAACACCGCCGCCGCGCAGAGCACAAGGGCGGTCCAGCCCTCCCATAGGATCGTTGCAAGGGTCTCACGCATGACTATCATCTCCTTTTCTGGAAAAGTATACCATGCAGAGGGCGCGAATCGGCGCAGAAAAGGACGATACACGAAAAAAGTGTATCGTCCCGGGAAGGGTCCTGCTTCAGTTCTGGTCGTGGCTGCGGCCCACCAGCGAACAGACCACGCCGCAGACAAGGCTGGTGGTGATGCCTGCAGCAGCGGCGGTCAGCCCGCCGGTCAGGATGCCCATGGCTCCCTCTTCGGCAAGGGCGGTGCGCACGCCTTTGGCAAGCAGATGCCCGAAGCCCAGCAGGGGAACGGTGGCACCGCAGCCTGCAAACTCAGCCAGCGGCGCGTACCACCCAAGGGCCGAGAGCACCACGCCCGCCACCACATAGCCCGTCAGGATGCGGGCGGGGGTCAGGGCGGTCAGGTCGAGAAAGAGCTGGCCCACCACGCAGATGGCCCCGCCTGTAACGAATGCCCAGAAATAGTTCATGTGTTCCCTCCGTTCTGTTCCTCCGGAGCCGCCAGCTCCACCAGGTGAGAGATGGCCGGGATGCTCTCCTTCTGCAAAAAGGTGGTCTGGCTCATCAGCGCGCCCGTGGCCAGAAAGAGCACCCGGCGCTGGCCCCGCCGCTCCAGCCGGGGCAGGAGATGCCCGCAGAGCACTGCCGCACAGCATCCCGGCCCCGAAGCGCCGCTGTGCACCGACTGGCCCTCGGCATCATAGAGGAGGGAACCGCAGTCCACATGGTTCTTGAGGAGCAGGCCCTCGGCGGCCAGCAGCTCCCGGAACAGCTGACTGCCCACATGGCCCAGGTCGCCGGTGCAGATGGCATCGAACTCCTGCGGCTGGGTGTTGGTGTCGGTGAGGTAGCGCAGGAGCGTTGCCGCCGCAGCCGGAGCCATGGCGGCCCCCATGTTGTTGATGTCCCGGATGCCCAGATCCTGCACCCGGCCAAAGGTCACAGCCCGGATGCCAACCCCCTGCCCGGCGGGGCGGAGCAGGCAGGCCCCTGCTGCCGTGGCAGTCCATTGGGCGGTGGGGGTGCGCACGGCTCCGTAGGAGAGCGGGGTTCGGAACTGCCGCTCGGCGGTGCAGAAGTGGCTGGAGGTCATGGCCAGCAGGCCGTCTACCATTCCGGCGCTGCACAGGCAGGCCCCAACACCCAGCGCCTCGGCCATGGTGCTGCAGGCCCCGAACAACCCCGCAAAGGGCAGGCCCAGCGCCCGGGCCGCATAGCCCGAAGCCGTGCACTGGGCCTGCAGGTCTCCGGCCAGCAGGAGGCTCACCTCCTTTTCGGTGGCGTGGGCTTTTTTCAGGCAGAGCCGCGCCGTCTGTAATTGCAGCTGCGTTTCAGCGGCCTCCCAGCTGGCCTGCCCGAGGCGGTTGTCACTGTGCAGTTCATCGAACTCTGCCGCCAGCGGGCTTTCGCCCTCCTTTTTGCCGCCGATGCAGGCGTGTGCGGCGATGACAGGCGGTTTTGGGAAGATCAGGGTATCACCCCGGCGGGTCGCCATGAAAAAATCCCCCTTTCAGGGCTGTTTTTCTTTGGGATTTGTGCTATAATAGCGCTCGTGCGATATTCTGCTCCATCCGCTCTGCCGGGAAACTGCAATTTTTGCATCCCGGCAGGCGTATTGTAGACAGAGCGGTCAGCCGCCCAGCAGCCAGAGCACCCCGCCGTAGACCACAGCGGCCAGCGTGCCGTACACGATGACCGGCCCTGCAATGGTGAACATCTTGGCTCCGGTGCCGCAGACCCGGCCCTCTGGCTTGAACTCGATGGCGGCGCTGACCACGGCGTTGGCAAAGCCCGTGATGGGCACCAGCGAGCCTGCCCCGGCTTTGGCGGCAAGCTTCTGGTAGAGCCCCAGCGTGGTCAGCAGGGCCGACAGTACGATGAGGGTGCAGCTGGTCAGGGTGCCGGCAAGCTCGGCATCCAGCCCCATACCAAGATACCACCCGCGCAGCACCTCGCCCAGCAGGCAGATGCCGCCGCCCACGCAGAAGGCCCACAGGCAGTCGGAGCCCAGAGGGGAGCGGGGGCCGACCTGTTTCACCCGCCGCGCGTATTCTTCCGCTGTCATCTTCATCGCTGTCACCTCGGGTTTAGGATGCCCCCGGAGAAACATAATATACAGAAAACGAACCGAGAAAGAAGGTCTCTTATGAATCAGCAGCAACCCATCCACCGCCGCCGCCTGACCCGGGCAGAGATCCGGCGGCGGCGACGCAACCGCGCCATCCGCCGCATCGCCGGGCTGACCCTTGTGGTCTGCGTGGCCGTGGGCGGTGTGTCCTTCCTGCTTTCCCGCCGCAAGGCTCCGGTGCCCACGGCAGATGCCGCCGGGAGCGCCGCCAATAGTGCGGCCAGCAGCCTGCCGTCGGCTGCGCCGGGCAGCAAGGCGGAGAGCAGCGCCGTGAGCGGAGCCGCCTCTGAGAGCGTGGAGAGCCGGGATAACCTGCTGGGCCTGACCGCCGCCGAGGCGAAGGCCATGCTGGCCGACCCGCTGATGATCCTTGTGAACCACACCAATAAGATGCCGGAAAACTACACCTTTGAGACCGCCGAGTGCGGCTCCAAGACCGCAGTGAACAAGACCCTGCAGACCGTGGCCTGCAATGCCTTTCTGGAGCTGCAGAAGGCCGCTGCTGCGGAAAATGTGACCGTCTGGATGCAGAGCGGCTACCGCAGCGTGTCCTACCAGACCAGCCTCTACGAGAAAAAGACCAACTATTATAAGCAGCAGGGCTATGACGATGCCAAGGCGAAGGAAATGGCCGCCGCCGTTGTCAACCCGCCGGGCTACTCCGAGCACAACTGCGGCCTGGCCGCAGACCTGAACAGCCCCGAGCACACCGGCCTGGACGAGGGCTTTGAGAACACCACGGCCTTCCGCTGGCTGTGCGAGCACGCGGCAGATTACGGATTCATCCTGCGCTACCCCAAGGGGGCCGAGGCCCAGACCGAGATCACCTACGAGCCCTGGCACTGGCGCTATGTGGGCGTGGAAAATGCCGCAAAGATCAACGCCAGCGGCCTGTGCTTTGAGGACTATATCGCCGCCCTGCAGCAGATCGCGGGCTGAGCGGCAAAGCGCTGGTGAAGAAACCGTAAAATCTTCTGCCTGCCGTTTGCAATTCGGGCTTTGATATGGTAAGATAACAATGGTTCGTTGTCGGAAACTCTTCCGCGTGGGCGAACCGGTGTAAAACAGATAAAAGAGGGAATAATCCATGAAACTTCGTGCTAAAATCATTCTGACCGCTGCTTCTCTGGCCCTGAGCTGTGCTCTGCTGGCCGGCTGCGGTTCTTCTTCCGGTTCTACCGCTTCTTCTGCCGCGTCCTCTGAGCCTGCCTCCACTGTGCTGAGCCAGGCCTCCAGCATCCCGCTGGGCGAGGACAACAGCACCGATGCCCTGAACGCACCGTTCGAGACCCTGCTGGATGCCAACCCCATCTCCAACCAGTTTGAGATCGCTGCCATGAACATTGAGTACGATTTCAACCTGCCCGCTGAGGATGTGGTGAGCTACAAGGGCGTGAAGAGCAACGACAACGGCGATGCCGGTATGGTGCTGGTCGTGGAAGCTGCTGACGGCAAGGCTGAGGAGGTTGCAAACCAGCTGACTGCTTACCAGCAGGATCAGGTGGCGTTCTACGGCAACTACGCTGAGTTCGCACAGGCCCAGGAAAATGTGGAGAACGCCGTGATCGCCTTCAAGGACAACACCGTGGTCATGGTCATCGCTTCCAACGAGTGCACTGCCGATCTGGACAGCGCGGTGGACAGCGCACTGGGAGAGTAAAATAAAACTGAATGGGGCTGCTGCAGGCCCTCTCCGTCAATGCTCCGCACTGCCGCCTCTCCCAAAGGGAGAGCTGACGAGCGCAGCGAGTGTGAGAGGGCATTTGCAGCAGCTCTTTTTTTAAAAGGAGGTCGAAGCCTTGGTTTTCAGCACCATCATCTTTCTGTTCCGGTTTCTTCCCATCACGCTGGCGCTGTATTACCTTGCGCCCGCAAAGCTCAAGAATACGGTGCTCTTTGTGTGCAGCCTGGTGTTCTACTGCTGGGGTGAGGTCCGGTTCTTCCCGGTCATGCTGGCCCTGATCCTCATCAACTATCTCTGCGGCCTGGGGTTGGAAGCGTTTGACGCAAAGCCCGGCGTGCGCAAGGTGCTGCTGCTGGTCGCCCTTGCAGCCAGCCTGGGGATGCTGTTCTACTTCAAGTACGCAAACTTTGTCCTGCGCAGCATCAACAGCCTGCTGGGCACCGGATTTGCGGCCATTCAGGGCATCAGCGTCCTGCCGCTGGGCATCAGCTTTTATACCTTCCAGACCCTTTCCTACACCATTGATGTCTACCGCCGGGAGGTAAAGACTGAGCACAACATCATCGACTTCGGCGCTTATGTTGTCATGTTCCCCCAGCTCATCGCGGGCCCCATCGTCAAGTATCGGGATGTCTCGGCCCAGCTGCACGTTTACAAGCATCGTTACAGCTTGCAGCAGATCGAGGAAGGCATGACCCTGTTCACCTTCGGTCTGGCAAAAAAGGTCCTGCTGGCGGATGCCGTCGGCGCGCTCTGGACGGACATCATCGGCATTGCCGACAGCCCTTCCACCACCTTTGTGGGCCTGGCCAATGCGTCCACGCCGCTGGTCTGGCTGGGTGTCATCGCCTACTCGCTCCAGCTCTACTTTGATTTTTCCGGTTACTCCCTGATGGCCATCGGTATGGGCAAGATGCTGGGCTTTGATTTCCCCCAGAACTTCAACTTCCCCTATATCTCCCGCTCCATCACCGAGTTCTGGCGGCGCTGGCACATGACCCTTTCCGGCTGGTTCCGCGAGTATGTCTATATCCCGCTGGGCGGCAACCGCAAGGGTCTGAAGCGGCAGATCTTCAACCTGTTCGTGGTGGAGCTGCTCACCGGCATCTGGCACGGTGCAGACTGGAACTTTATCTGCTGGGGCCTGTACTACTTTGTTTTGCTGGCCCTTGAAAAGCTGTTCCTGCTCAAGTATCTGGAAAAAGGCAGGATCTGGCCCCACATCTACACCATGTTCCTTGTGGTGGTGGGCTGGGCCATGTTTGTGGGCAACGAGGCCGGGGTGGGCTTCGGACTGCTGTTCCGCAAGCTCTTCCTCCCCTCGGGCGGTGCGTCTCCGGTCTACTTCCTGCGCAACTACGGCGTACTGCTGGCGGTCAGCATCCTGTGCTGCACCCCGCTCATCGAAAAGCTCTGGAACGCCCTGCGCAAACACACCGTGACCCGTGTGGCGGCGGTGCTGGTGCTGCTGGTGCTCTCCACGGCGTATGTGGTGGGCAGCACCAACAGCCCGTTCCTGTATTTCAACTTCTGAGGAGGGGATCTGAATGGACAAGCATACAAAGAAAACTCCCTCTCTGTTCCAGTATCCGGTGTTGGTGGCCTTCGGGCTGTTCTTTATCGGGCTGTTCGTGCTGGATATGGCCACGCCCGACCGCGCGTACAGTGAACTGGAAAACACCACCCTGACCCAGCGGCCCAGGCTGACCGCGTTTTCCGCCGACGGGCTGAACAACTACTTCACCAGCTACACCCGATACGTCAAGGATCAGGTGTTTGACCGCGACCAGTGGATCAGCCTGCAGAGCGCGGCGGAGACCACCCTCTTCCAAAAGACCCAGAGCGGCGGCATCCTGCTGGGCCGGGAGCACATGATGTTCGCCCGGCATTACAGCATCCTGAAAAATGAGGAAAAGGGGATGGCGAAGAACCTTGCCGCCGTCCGGAGCCTTGCCCAGCGCTACCCGGGCAGGGTGAACCTCATGCTGGTGCCGTCGGCCTCGGTGGTCTACCCTGAGAACGTCCCGGCGGGGGCACCTCAGATCGATGAAAAGGGCATTCTGGAGGAGGTTGCCGCACAGGGGGAGGCCTACGGGCGGTTCATTGATGTCCTGCCCGCCCTGACGGAGCACAAAGGGGAATACCTCTATTACCGCACAGACCACCACTGGACGACGCTGGGGGCCTACTACGCCTACCAGCAGTTCTGTGAGACGCTGGGCCTGACCCCCTTTGACCGGGATGCCCACACGGCCGAGACCTGTGAGGATTTCTACGGCACCCACTACTCCAAGGCCCGCACCTGGAACGCCGAGCCTGACACCATTACCTGGTACGACCTGCAGAACAGCCTGACGGTCTGGAACGTCACCGGCCCGGGCCAGCCCACCGAGGGCACCACCACCGGCCTGTATGATCTGGACAAGCTGAAGGTGTATGATAAGTACGCCATGTTCCTGCACGGCAACAACGGCCTGAGCCGGGTGGAGGGTGACGGCGAGGGAAAGCTCCTGGTCATTAAGGACAGCTATGCCAACAGCTTTGTGCCCTACCTGACAGCCAACTATGGGGCCATCGACGTGGTGGATTTCCGCAACTATAACTATGGGCTGGACCAGCTCATTGCGGCCAACGACTACGACCAGATCCTTGTGCTGTACAGTTATGCCAGCTTCACCACCGACCCGTATCTCTACCGTGCGGGCGTGGCAGGCTGAGTGGAAAATTATTGCAGTGTTTTTCACCAAACTTTCGTTTGTTTTTTCATGCGACTTTCCGATTTTTGATGGTTTTTCACAAAATCCATTGCATGAAACTGTGTCATGTAGTAATATAAGGCTGGAAACCGGATGGTAAATTGGGAAAGAAGACCATCGGTTCAAGCTGCTCAAAAAAGGAGTATGAGACCTATGAACAAGAACATGAATCTGCCTGCTGAATACGCAGTGCTTTCCGAAGAAGAGATGACCTATACCCAGGGCGGTTCCGATATTGGCGGATTTGCATCCGCTGCCGCTACGGTCGTGGGTGCTGTGGTGCTGGGTGCCAGCTATATCTGGGGCATTTCCGCTTCCAAGGACTGGCTGAACAAGAAGAGCAACCGTGAGGGCAACCTCTTCACCGTTCTGGGCCGTGCCGCAGATGCTATCGGCGAGGATATGTCCAAGTCCGCAGCCAACTTTGTCCGGGATGCCGTTTCCAGCACCATGGTGGTGGCTCTGGCTCCCCTGAGCGCTGTTCTGCTGATCCTGTAAGCCGGGATAGTGGGATACCGGGTCTGTTTTCTGTAACTTGCGGTGTATGTTGCACCGTGCAATAAATGCTTTTGTAAAGGAGTATTATTATGGAAAAGAAGCTCATGCTGCCCGCGAACTACAACGTGATGAACGAAGAAGAAATGACCTATACCAGCGGCGGCGACGGTTTTACCGCTCCGTTTGCTGTGGGTTGGACGATTGGCGCAGTCATTTCTGTTGCAAACCTGATCTGGGGTCTGGATCAGACCCGTACCTGGATTAAGAACAACAAGAAGAACGGCGAGAATATCACCGATCTGGCAGCAAAGGGCATCAATGCCGCTGCCGATTACATGAGTAAGTCTATCGGCAATGCGATCGTTGGCGTTTACACCGCTCTGAACCTGACCGGCTGGTGGCCCGTTACCGCGATCGCCTGGGTCACGGCCTGATCGTTCTGACCGGTCAGCCCGGAGAACTCCAAAGAACAATACAGGGCGGCGGCTCTCCCCCAAGCGGGCGGGCCGCCGCCTTTTTGTTCACAGATTGTCTCTGGAAAAATCCTGTCGTTTGGGGTATACTAGAGCCATAAGTAAGAATCACTCCTTCTTTTGAGGGAACTGACCGCCCCCGCAGAGGGTGCGGATAAAAAATGGAGGGAACCGATATGGCTGTTGTTACCATTACCAAAGAAAATTTTGAAGCAGAGGTGCTGCACAGCACAAAGCCTGTTCTGCTGGACTTCTGGGCCACCTGGTGCGGCCCCTGCCGAATGCTGAGCCCCATCGTGGACGAGGTGGCCGAGGAGCGCACCGATGTCAAGGTGGGCAAGGTCAATGTGGATGAACAGCCCGAGCTGGCCTCTCAGTTCGGCGTGATGAGCATCCCCACCCTGCTGGTGTTCCGCGACGGCAAGCTTGTGAATCAGGCTGTGGGTGCCCGCCCCAAGGCCGGTGTGCTGGCTCTGCTGGGCTAAAAGAAAAAAATCAAGCTGTATGGCCGCTGCCTGTTTTCCAATGGGCGGCGGCCTTTTTGCACTTGACAATATGGTATATCTGCCATATACTGAAAGGGGAAGAGTGTAGGGAGGATTTTGAAATGGGATCGTTCGTGGTGGAATTTTATGAAACAAGAGATGGCCAGCGCCCTGCGGAAGATTTTTTGGATGAACTGGATATCAAAATGCGGAGCAAGCTGGTAATGACCCTGAAGGTTTTACAGGAACAGGGAAACCGTCTGAGGGAGCCATACAGCAAGCATCTGGATGATGGGATTTTTGAGATCCGCGGAAAAGTTGGAACGGATATTTCGCGGGTCATGTATTTCTTCTATTATGGGGGAAGGATCATTTTGACGAACGGCTTTATCAAAAAGACCCAGAAAACACCCAAGAGTGAAATTGAACGGGCAAAACAGTATCGGAAAGATTTTTTGGAAAGAGAGGGTGAATCAGATGAAAACACTGGATCTGTATTTGAATGAACAGCTGAAAAATGAGGAGTTCCGCAAGGAGTGGGAAGAGAACCAGCCGGAAATGGATATCATCCGGGCGATGGCAGATGCACGCATTTCTCAGAACCTGACCCAGAAGGAGCTGGCCGAACGCACCGGCATCAATCAGGCGGATATCAGCAAGCTGGAAAATGGAACACGCAACCCATCTTTGAAGCTGCTGAAGCGTCTGGCAGACGGAATGGGAATGGACCTGAAGCTTGTGTTTACGCCCAAAGAGCCGCAGAATCTGAAGCTTGCAAAATAAGAAAGATGCCGGGCCAGTTTCCAATGCAGGAGACTGGCCCGGCCTTTTTGCATCCCCGGTTTTCGCTCTCCATCATCTGTTTTGGCGCTGGGGTGAAATGATTTCGCCTTTCTGTACAAACGCACAGAAAAACGGTAAGATAGGGCTGAAAAGCTGTTACTTTCACGCTTTACAACTTTATCTTGATAAAGTAAAATGAACAAAAGAAGTGGGAAATACGCAGAGAGGGAACGAGGAGATCGAGATGGAATTCAGTCTGGACAGTTTGCAGCCCAAGGAGCGGGCCTCCTTTGCGCTGCGGGCGCTGTATGAGGCGGCGGGCTGCCGCAAATATCACATGGGCCGTTTTGAGGAGTACGGGCTTTATCAGGAGAACCGGAGCTTTTTGTCCTCGGAGCAGGTCATCACCTTCACCGACCTGGATGGCCGTCTGCTGGCGCTCAAGCCGGACGTGACCCTGTCCATTGCCAAGACGGCCCAGCCCGCCCCCGGCGAGACCCTGCGGTATTACTACCATGAGAACGTCTACCGCCCCTCGGCAGAGAGCCACACCTTCCAGGAGATCTCCCAGATGGGCCTTGAGATGCTGGGCGCGGTGGGGGAAGCACAGGTGCAGCAGGCGGTCCGGCTGGCAGCGCAGAGCCTGGCCCAGCTGGGGGCCGCGTGGGTGTTGGAAGTCAGCCACATGGGCTATCTGTTCGGCCTGTTCGATGCACTGGGCGTGCCGGAGAATGCCCGCCCCGGCCTGCTGGAAAAGCTGCGGGAAAAGAATGCGCACGAGCTGCGCCGCGCCGCGCAGGCCGCCGGGCTGGATGCCGCCGGGGCCGCTGCCCTGACCGGACTGCTGGAGCTTTCCGGCAGCTGCGAGGAGACGCTGGCAAAGGCAGAGCGTGCCTGCCGCAACGACCGGATGCGTGCCGCCGCCGCTGAGCTGCGGGCACTGGCCAAAACGCTGGAGGCCTCCGGCGGGGCGGTCCGCCTTGACCTGAGCCTTGCCGGTGAGATGGAATACTACAACGGGCTGGTCTTTCAGGGCTACCTGCAGGGCCTGCCGCGGCCCCTGCTCAAGGGCGGCCGCTACGACCTGCTGATGCAGAAGTTCACCCCCGGGGCCGGGGCCATCGGCTTTGCGGTCTATCTGGACGAGCTGGACCGCCTGAGCGCCCCCACCCCGCCGGTGCAGAGGAACAGCACGGGCCGGGTCATGCTGAATGTGGCCCTGCCCAAGGGCCGTCTGGGCGACAGGATGTATGACCTGCTGGCCCGCATCGGCTACGGCTGCACCGAGGACTACAACGCCACCCGAAAGCTGGTGGTGGAGAACCCTGCGGCGGGCATCCGGTACTTCCTTGTCAAGCCCAGCGATGTGGCCATCTACGTTGAGCACGGCGCGGCAGATGTGGGTATCGTGGGCAAGGATATCCTCACCGAAGCCTCTGCCGATGTCTACGAGCTGCTGGATACCGGCCTTGGCAGGTGCCGGATGTGCGTGGCTGCCCCGGCAGATTACAAGGATGACCCCAGCCGCCCGGTGCGGGTGGCGACCAAATTCGTCAACATTGCAAAGAGCTACTATGCGTCCATCGGGCGGGATATCGATATCATCAAGCTGAATGGCTCCATTGAGCTGGCCCCCATTCTGGGCCTTTCCGATGTCATTGTGGATATCGTGGAGACCGGCACCACCCTGCGGGAGAACGGCCTGCGGGTGGTCACCGAGTTCATGCCCATCTCGGCCCGATTCATTGCCAATAAGGCCAGCTACCAGTTCAAGCACAACGAGATGGATGCCATGCTGGAAGCGCTGCGCAAGACCTTGCAGGAGGAAACAAAATGATCAAGCTGTATAATTTTGATGAGCTCAGGCCCGAGGAGATCCTGAACCGGGACATCCGCGCGGAGAAAAACGTGGAGGATGTGGTGGACGGCATCATTGCCGAGGTCCGCGCCCGGGGGGATGAGGCACTGAAGGAGTACGCGCTGAAATTTGACGGGGCAAAGATCGACGACCTGCAGGTGACGCAGGCGGAGATCGACGAGGCCTTTGCCAATATGGACCCCTATTTCCTTGAGACCCTGCGGGAGGCTGCCGCCAACATTGAGAGCTTCCACCGCCAGCAGGTGCACAAGAACTTCGTGATCAACGAGAAGCCCGGCATCGTGCTGGGCCAGAAATATACCCCCATTGAGAAGGCGGGCGTGTATGTGCCCGGCGGCACGGCAGCCTATCCCTCCACCGTGCTGATGGATGTCATCCCAGCCAAGGTCGCGGGCGTGTCGGAGATCGTGATGACCACCCCCGCCGGAAAGGACGGCAGGGTGAATCCGGTCATCCTTGCCGCCGCCGCCACCGCCGGTGTGACCAAGATCTTCAAGACCGGCGGTGCACAGGCCGTGGCCGCGCTGGCCTACGGCACCCAGACCATCCCGGCGGTGGACAAGATCGTCGGCCCCGGCAACATCTACGTTGCCACCGCCAAGCGGAAGGTGTTCGGCAAGGTGGGCATTGATATGATCGCCGGCCCCAGCGAGATCCTGGTGCTGGCCGACGGCGGCTGCAACCCCGCCTGGGTGGCGGCAGACCTGCTGAGCCAGGCCGAGCACGACAAGCTGGCCAGCC
>ERZ773114.3085-NODE-3085-length-14316-cov-2.881144_pt1 | contig 14316 bp, 10 predicted proteins | sample MGYA00580564_ERZ773114 | MGnify/ENA primary metagenome ERZ773114 (study PRJEB29015, sample SAMEA2737836) | human gut metagenome | biome: human gut; feature: human-associated habitat; material: faeces | place: China | collected 2012 ...
CGATATGGCAGATCCGGCACAGAGATTTCTGCTTGATTGCAGCATTTTATGTAACGATTCTACCAATGAAAATGGAGTGGAAATCGGAGATCCGACAGAGACAGCGCTGATCAATCTGGGAAGCCGCTATGGAGTGGAAGCTGCAGAAGTAAGAGAAAGTTATCCAAGAGAAGATGAGATTCCATTTGACAGTGACCGGAAAATGATGTCGACACTTCACCGGATAGACGGCGAAAACCGGATGATCGTCAAAGGTGCGGTTGACCGTCTCCTGGATCTGACAGACCGGATCTGGACAGACAATGGAATACGGGAGATTACAAAAGAAGATAAAGAAAAGATTCAGAGCCAGAATCAGGAATTTTCAATGGAAGGTCTTCGAGTGCTGGCATTTACCTTCCGGGAGATTCCGGAAGAACATCTGCTGACCGCAGAGGATGAGGACCATCTGGTATTTCTCGGAATGATCGCAATGATGGATCCGCCGAGGGAAGAGTCAAAAGCTGCAGTAGAAGAATGTATCAAAGCAGGCATCCGTCCGGTGATGATCACGGGAGACCATAAGATCACGGCAGCAGCGATCGCAAAACGGATCGGCATTTTAAAGGATTTATCCGAAGCCTGTGAGGGCGCGGAGATTGAAAATATGAGTGACGAGGAGTTGCGGGGATTTGTCCCGAAGATTTCTGTCTATGCAAGGGTTTCGCCGGAACATAAGATCCGGATCGTCCGTGCATGGCAAGAGCGCGGAAATATTGTATCGATGACCGGCGACGGTGTCAACGATGCACCGGCTCTTAAGCAGGCAGATATAGGTGTTGCAATGGGAGTAACCGGAACAGAAGTTGCCAAAGATGCAGCGGCGATGGTACTTACAGACGATAATTTTGCCACAATTGTAAAAGCAGTGGAAAACGGACGAAACTTATACCGTAATATCAAGTATGCGATCCAGTTTCTGTTATCGGGAAACTTCGGTGCAATTCTCGCTGTTTTATATGCATCGATCGCAGGACTTCCGGTTCCGTTTGCACCGGTTCATCTGCTTTTTATCAACCTGCTGACTGATAGTCTCCCGGCAATTGCACTGGGAGTAGAACCGCATACCAGTGATGTGATGAATGAGAAGCCAAGACCGGCAGATGAGTCGATCCTGACAAAAGATTTCCTGTCAAAGATTGGTCTGGAAGGACTGGTGATCGGTGTAATGACGATGATCAGTTTCCTGACAGGATATCATCAGGACGGTGCACTTCTTGGAAGTACTTATGCATTTGGAACGCTCTGTCTTGCACGGCTGTTTCACGGATATAACTGTAAATCAGATCATCCGGTGATTTTTACCAAACGGTTTTTCAATAATAAATGGATGCAGGGCGCATTTGCACTGGGAGCAATTCTGATCACGGCTGTACTTACAATTCCGGGGCTGCATCAGGTGTTCAAAGTAGAAACATTGAACTTTGAACAGCTTGGGACTGTCTACCTGTATGCATTTGCCTGTTTTCCGATCATACAGCTTCTGAAGTGGGTACGTGGAAAATTATCTGAGTAACAAGAAGGGGAAATTCTTACTGGCTGTAAGGGGATTAACCATAAATATATTGTAGTAGAATGGAGAAAATAGTGGATTTTAGTAAATTATCTATAAAAAAAATCCGGGAATTGATCGTATTTACAGTGCTGATCGTAGTTGCATTGTGGAAGTTTGATGTGGTTCTTGGCGTGATCAAGGCGGTATGGGGGATTATTTTCCCCTTCGCTCTTGGCGGTGCGATCGCGTTTGTGATCAATGTTCCGATGAGCTTTCTGGAGAAAAAAATATTTGGAAAGGCAAAAGAGAAAGGAAGTAAGGCGGCAGGAAAGCTTGCAAGACCGGTCAGCCTTCTTCTTACGATCGTACTGGTAGTGGGTGTGATCGTGCTTGTCATGTTCGGTCTGATTCCGCAGCTTACGGAAACAATTGGAAGTCTGATGAACAGTATTGCAGAATTTATTCCGCAGATGCAGAGTTGGGTACGGGAATTTACACACAATAACCGGGAAATCATGGATCTTGTGAACCAGGTGGAGTTCAATCCGAATAAGGCAATCCAGTGGGGGATGAGTATTCTCGGAAATGGTGCGGGAAATTTTATGAATACAACGATGACAGCAGTTGGCTCCATCGTCAGTGGAGTTACTACATTTTTTATTGCCTTTTCCTTTGCCTGCTATATTCTTTTCCAGAAAGAAAAACTGCATGTGCAGGTGAGAAAAGTGTTTTTCGCGTTTATTCCAAAACGAAAAGCAGAAGTGATTCTTGAAGTCTGTTCCCTGACCTACCGTACCTTCGCAAACTTCCTTACCGGACAGTGCCTGGAAGCAGTCATCCTCGGAAGTATGTTTGTAATTACATTAAGTATACTGAAAATGCCGTATGCACTGCTGATTGGAATCATCATATCCTTCACAGCCCTGATCCCAATCTTTGGAGCTTTCATCGGCTGCGTACTTGGCGGCCTCCTGATCTTCATGGTGAGCCCGAAACAGGCAATCCTTTTCATCCTTGTATTTCTGATCCTCCAGCAGATCGAAGGTAACCTGATCTACCCACACGTAGTCGGCAGCTCCGTAGGGCTTCCCTCCATCTGGGTCCTCGCTGCAGTCACCATCGGCGGTAACCTTCTGGGAATCATAGGAATGCTCGTCTTCATCCCGCTAGTGTCAGTCCTTTATACCCTCTTCCGGGAATATGTGTATTTGCGTTTGAAAAAACAACACATCAAGAAAGTGACGAAAACTGAGGTAGAAGAGTATACTCAAGAAGAAATTGACAAAATGAAAGAACTATACGAAAAAGAGCACCCTGAAAAATGTCTTGAATAAGGAAGTAATTTCATACATATAAATGTATTGAAATCGCAGCAAAAGCCTGCAACTTTGAGATGCAATCTCAAAGAGCAGGCTTTTCGACTCCTCATTTATAGTTTGGCGGAAAAGTATGACTTGTAGAATGTCAGCCGGGCGGAAAATAAATTGTGTTCAAATTCAATTTTTTGTGCAATGGAGACGAAACTCAGGAATCGTGGAAGCCATTGCTGAACACGATTTTCGCTTTCAAAGGCTCATCGGAATGGTTTGCACAAAGGAAGCTGTCCTGTTTTATGGTTCTTTTGCGGCGTTTGTTCGCTAATATATCCTTACTTTCCCGCCAACAAAATTTATCTCATATTTCTCTTCGCAAGCAAATCATGAATCTTATCCGTCGGATTCATAACCGCACTAATAGATGTAGAATGATTCATCGAATCAATGATCAGTGCAAGGAACTTACTCATATCTGCTTCAATGAAATACGGTTTATCATGAAGCTGTGGAGGCAGATAGGTCAGATTGGTTGTGATCAGTCTGTCCAGATATCCCTTTTCATAATATTCATCGAACTTGTCAAGACCTTCTGTGAAGAGACCAAAAGTAGTACATACAAATACACGCTCAGCACCGCGGTCTTTTAACTGCCTGGTAACATCCAGCATACTTTCACCGGAAGAAATCATGTCATCGATGATGATAACGGTCTTTCCATGTACATCGTCACCTAAGAATTCATGTGCAACGATCGGATTTTTACCATTTACGATGGTAGAATAATCACGGCGTTTGTAGAACATACCCATATCAACACCGAGTACGTTGGAGAAGTATACGGCTCTTTGCATTGCACCTTCATCCGGGCTGATGATCATCAGATGGTCTTTGTCTGCTTTCAGATCCGGTTCTGCTTTAAACAGAGCTTTGATGAACTGATACAGAGGGTTGAAGCTGTCGAAACCATTGAGTGGGATCGCATTCTGTACACGCGGATCGTGTGCGTCAAATGTCAGAATGTTAGATACACCCATTGCGGTTAATTCTTCCAGAGCCATTGCACAGTCTAGAGATTCGCGTTTGGTCCTCTTGTGCTGGCGGCTTTCGTAAAGGAATGGCATAATTACATTTACACGGTGTGCCTTTCCTGTAGAAGCGGAGATGATACGCTTCAGATCCTGATAGTGATCATCCGGTGACATATGATTGATATGTCCGTTTACTGTGTATGTCAGGCTGTAGTTGCAGACATCCACCATAATAAAGAGATCTTTTCCGCGGATACTTTCGCCAAACATTCCCTTTGCTTCCCCCGAACCAAAACGTGGGCAACTGTTCTTTGCAAGATAAGAATCTGCTTCATAAGATGAATAGATTGCAGGATCCAGAAAATCATGCAGAGAATTTTTGCGGAACGATACGATGTACTGATCCACTTTTTCTGCCAGATCCTTGCAACTTTCCAGGGCAGCAATTTTAAGTGGTGCTGTCGGAAGAGCTTTTTCCATAAGTTCGATATTTGTCATGAGTTCCTCCTTATAATAAGCGTTTTAAGTGCTTTTTATCTAATCTTACTTATCTTTTATACCATTATTTAAAAGCAATGACAAGAAAGAGGCGTTAAAAAATTGCATTTTTTGAAGAAATCTAGTATGATATAGAAGCAGAATTCCGAATAAATATCAGGAGGAAGAAAATATGAGTAAACCAGTTGTTGCCATTGTAGGGCGGCCGAACGTTGGAAAGTCGACGCTTTTTAATGCACTGGCAGGAGAAAAGATAGCAATCGTTAAAGATACGCCGGGTGTTACCCGCGACAGAATTTATGCAGAAGTGAATTGGCTCGATAAAGAATTTACGTTGATCGATACCGGTGGAATCGAGCCGGACAGCCGTGATGTGATCCTCTCCCAGATGAGAGAGCAGGCACAGATCGCCATTGACACTGCAGATGTGATCCTGTTTATGACAGATGTAAAGCAGGGACTTGTAGATTCCGATTCAAAAGTGGCAGATATGCTCCGCCGCTCCCACAAGCCAGTCATCCTTGTTGTCAATAAAGTGGACAATTTTAACAAGATGATGCCGGATGTGTATGAATTTTATAATCTGGGAATCGGAGATCCGGTTCCGATCTCAGCATCGGAACGAATTGGAATCGGAGATATGCTGGATAAGGTTCTGGCACATTTTCCGGAAGGGGCAGGACAGGAAGAAGAAGATGACCGTCCAAGAGTTGCAATCGTTGGAAAACCGAACGTCGGGAAGTCTTCGATCATCAACCGTCTGATCGGAAAAGACCGTGTGATCGTATCCGATATTGCCGGAACTACAAGAGATGCCATTGACACGGAAGTAGTACACAATGAAAAAGAATATGTATTTATTGATACAGCAGGACTTCGCCGTAAGAATAAGATCAAAGAGGAACTGGAGCGCTACAGTATTATCCGTACAGTTACGGCAGTAGAAAGAGCGGATGTGGTCCTGGTTGTGATCGATGCGGCAGAAGGAGTAACCGAGCAGGATGCCAAGATCGCAGGAATCGCACATGAGCGTGGAAAAGGTGTCATCATCGTTGTAAATAAATGGGATGCCATTGAAAAGAACGATAAGACCACGAGGGAATATGAGCATCAGATCCGGATGGTGCTGTCTTTCCTGCCTTACGCAGAGATCATGTATGTGTCTGCACTGACAGGCCAGAGACTTCCGAAGCTCTTTGACATGATCGACACCGTTATTGAGAACCAGACACTCCGTGTGGCTACGGGTGTCCTTAACGAGATCATGACCGAAGCTGTTGCAATGCAGCAGCCGCCGTCAGATAAGGGAAAACGGCTGAAACTTTACTATATTACCCAGGTAGCGGTCAAACCGCCGACATTTGTCATCTTTGTAAATGATAAAGAACTGATGCATTTCTCTTATACGAGATATCTGGAGAATAAGATCCGTGAAGCGTTTGGCTTCCGTGGAACGTCTCTTAAATTCTTTATCAGGGAGAGAAAGGAGAAGGACAAATAAGATGGAACGTCTTGTATGTTTGCTGATCGGCTATATATTTGGTCTGTTTCAGACCGGCTATTTCTATGGAAAAACTCAGGGGGTAGATATCCGCAAGATGGGAAGCGGAAATGCAGGTTCTACCAATGCACTTCGCACCATGGGAATCAAAGCCGGAATGATCACCCTGCTAGGTGACTGCTTCAAATGCGTGATCGCAGTTCTGGTGGTCCGCGGAATTTACGGACAGTCTCACGCAGATATTTTACCGCTCCTTTCGCTGTATACAGGTTTTGGGGCAGTGCTCGGACATAATTTTCCATTCTATCTGAAGTTCAAGGGCGGAAAGGGAATTGCAGTTACGGCAGGTATGATCTTATCTACAGATATTCGGATTGCGGCAGTATGTTTGATCGTGTTTATCGTAATTGTTGCCGTGACACGTTATGTATCACTGGGATCGCTGGTGATTTCCGTACTGTTCCTTGTCGGACTCGTCGTTGACGGACAGATGGGAATGTTTGGAATGACGCAGAAGTATCTGTTTGAAATGTATGGAATCGGAGCGCTTTTTGTTCTCTCTGCATTTATCCGTCACCGTGCGAATATCGGACGTCTGAGAAATGGTACAGAGAGCAAGATCAGTTTTTCAAAAAAGAAAAATAAGAGGTAATAATTTATGGCAGAAATCGGAGTTATCGGTTCAGGAAGCTGGGGAACGGCTCTGGCCCTGGTACTGAATAAAAACGGACATCATGTAACCATCTGGTCTTATTTAAAAGAAGAAGCAGATGAGATCAGAAAAAAGCGGGAAAATCCAAGTAAGCTTCCGGGCGTTCATATCCCGGAGGAGATCGAGATCACAACAGATCTGCAGGGAAGCGTGGAAGGAAAAGATGTGGTCGTTCTTGCAGTTCCGTCTATGGCAACCAGAGCTACGGCGAAGAAAATGTGCCCGTATGTAAAGGAAGAGCAGATTCTGGTCAATGTGGCAAAAGGAATTGAAGAGGGTACTTTAAAGACACTTTCCGAGCAGATTGAAGAAGAGATTCCGCAGGCAAATGTAGCTGTTCTTTCAGGTCCAAGTCACGCGGAAGAAGTAAGCCGCGAACTTCCGACAACGGTTGTAGTCGGAGCAGAGACAGAAGAAACCGCCATTTATCTGCAGAAAATTTTCATGAATGATGTATTCCGTGTCTACACAAGCCCGGATATTAAAGGAATTGAGCTTGGCGGTTCTCTGAAAAATGTAATCGCACTTGCAGCCGGAGTTGCAGATGGACTAGGATACGGGGATAACACCAAAGCTGCACTGATCACCAGAGGAATTGCGGAGATCACAAGACTTGGTGTAAAAATGGGCGGAAAGCTGGAATCCTTTACCGGACTTACCGGAATCGGTGATCTGATCGTCACCTGTGCAAGTAAGCACAGTCGTAACCGTAAGGCAGGTGTTCTGATCGGTGAGGGAATGACGATGGAAGAAGCGATGGCTGAGGTCAAGATGGTAGTTGAGGGTGTGTATTCAGCAAAAGCGGCAAGAGAGCTGGCTGAAAAATATGAGGTATCCATGCCGATCGTGGAAAAGGTCAATCAGGTACTTTTTGAAGGCAAACCCGCAAAGGATGCGGTAAGTGAACTGATGATGCGTGACGGGCGCAGCGAATACAGTAACCTTCCGTGGGATTAAAGTTTCAAAGAAATTTCATAAAGTCTTAATGGAAAATCCTTCCGTATAGGCGTATAATGACGTGTATACAGGAGGATTTTTTGTATGAAATTCGGAAAAAAAGAAAAAGAAACACAAGAGGAAGAAGTCGTTCGCGGCGAGATCCAGCGTGTGGTTCCGGACTACCGGGTAGGTCTTAATCCCGAGCAGATCCGGATAAGGGAAGAGAATGGCTGGACCAATGATGAGGTTGCTCCACCGGGACTTACGACAAAAGAGATTGTTCATAATAATATATTTACCTATTTCAACCTGATCTTTCTGATTCTGGCGATTCTGCTGTGCCTGGTAGGTTCTTTTCGAAATCTGACATTCCTGCCGGTCATCATCTGCAATACACTGATCGGGATCATTCAGGAGATCCGTTCCAAGAAAGTACTGGATAGACTGACCATGCTGAATGCACCGCACGCGGAAGTAATCCGTGGAGGGATATCGCTGAATCTGGAGGCGGATCAGCTGGTTGTGGACGACATTGTTGTATTTCGTGCAGGGAACCAGATCTGTGCAGATGCGGTTGTTGAGGCTGGCGAGGTTCAGGTCAATGAATCTTTACTTACCGGTGAATCTGATGAGATCACGAAAAAGCGTGGAGACCGTCTGATGTCAGGTAGTTTTGTGGTATCAGGAAGCTGTCATGCACGCCTGGACAAGGTTGGAGCGGATTCTTATATTTCACAGCTGACTCTGGAAGCAAAAGCCATGCAGCAGGGGGAACAGTCGGAGATGATCCGTTCCCTGGACAAGCTGGTAAAAATGGTCGGAATCGCACTGATCCCGATAGGAATCATTTTGTTTGTGCAGAGTTATTTCTATAATCACGACAGCTTCCGGCAGAGTATTATCTCCATGGTTGCTGCAGTGATCGGCATGATCCCGGAAGGATTGTATCTTCTTGCAAGCGTGGCACTTGCGGTAAGTGCAATGCGTCTTGCATCGAAAAAGGTATTGCTCCATGATATGAAGAGTATCGAGACTCTGGCGCGGGTAAATGTGCTTTGTGTTGACAAGACAGGTACGATCACAGAAGACAGTATGTGTGTCAGTGAAGTGGTGAAAGCCAAGGCCTATGACGAAGAAAAGATGCCGGATCTGAACCGGATGATCGGCGATTTTGTCAAAGGAATGGACGCGGATAACAGCACGATGCATGCGATGCAAGAACATTTTACAGAGCATTCAGATAAAGTGCCGGAAAAAGTGATTCCTTTTTCTTCCACGGTCAAATACAGCGGAGTAATTTTCAAAGATCAGGCATATGTGCTTGGTGCACCGGAATTTGTCCTGCGTGAGGATTATACAAAGTATCAGGGAAGAATAGAGCAGTATACGTCCAGGGGGTTCCGTGTACTGGTATTTGGAAGCTATGATGGAGAGCCGGATGGTAAGCCGCTGACTGGAACGGTAACGCCGCTTGGTTATGTCCTCCTTCTCAATAAAGTCAGGGAAGAAGCGCCTGCGACTTTCAAATATTTTGCGGACCAGGGTGTTGCGATAAAAGTTATTTCGGGTGATAATCCGATCACCGTATCGGAGACTGCGAAGCAGGCCGGAATTGAAGGCGCAGAGAATTACGTGGATGCGGGAACATTAAAGACCGAAGAAGATATTGCCCTTGCGGTGAGCAAATATACGGTCTTCGGAAGGGTAATCCCGGAACAGAAAAGACAGTTTGTGCAGGCACTGAAAAAGCAGGGAATGACGGTCGCTATGACCGGTGATGGTGTTAATGATGTACTTGCCCTGAAGGATGCAGACTGTTCGGTGGCGATGGCATCAGGAAGCGATGCGGCGGTCCAGGCGTCTCAAGTGGTACTTCTGGAATCCGATTTTTCAAGGATGCCGGAGGTTGTTCTGGAAGGAAGAAGAGTTGTCAATAACATTCAGCGTTCAGCAAGTCTGTTCCTGGTGAAGAATATTTTTTCCTTCCTGCTTGCAATTTTCTCGGCAGTCTTTATGATTACCTATCCGCTGGAGCCATCCCAGGTATCGCTGATCAGCATGTATACGATCGGTATTCCGGCATTCTTCCTGGCACTGCAGCCGAACCGGGATATCATTAAGGGACACTTCCTGACCAATGTGTTCTTAAAGGCACTTCCGGCAGGACTTACGGATGTACTTGCGGTTGGTGCGCTGGTTGTATTTGGACAGACGTTCGGAGTTGCATCCAAAGATATTTCTACGGCGGCGACGATGCTGCTTGCAATTGTCGGATTCATGATCCTTTACCGGATCTGCCAGCCGATGAATGCACTGCGTATGATCGTCTGGATCGGATGCGTGATCGGACTGTTAGGATGCAGTATCTTCCTGCCACAGTTATTTGCGATTACGGGGATGTCCAGAAAATGCATTATGCTTTTTGTAATATTCTCGATTGCGACCGAGCCGGTACTTCGATATCTGACGAAGCTGATCGAATGGCTGAGAAAGCAGTACATAAAATTTATCAAGAATCCAATCAAAGAATTTAAAGGAAAAGCTGCCGATTAAGGCAGCTTTTCTTGGAAAATGAGTATTTTTAAAGAATAAGGATCAGATAATTCAGTCTGCAAATTTTGCATTCTGATCCACTTCTTCCGACTGGTTTACGATATGATTGGTCAATGCCTCATCATCCGTGGTAAACACAATATCCGGCAGAAGTTCAAAATAAAAATCCGTATATTTTTTCGCAAGAGCCTGGATACAGAAATTCTGTACGATCTTAAACCGGGTAATGGAAACCAGATCTTTGTCAAAGGTGATGTAAACACTGATCCAGAGCTTTCTTCCGGTACGGAGAATGTCATAGTAGAGTTTTTTGTAACCATAGGCATTTAGGACAGGTTCGATCGTTTCTTTAATTTCATCAACAGTCTCTTCCTCCGGCGGGATCAGGAACAGATCCCGAAGTCCGGTTATTACCGTCTTTATCGGCGTCGGCAGCATAAAGATGGACAGGGTGACGGTAATGATCTGGTCAAGATAAGGTGTTATGGGTCTGAACCATGGAAAAGGCAGCAGAACCGGAAGAAAGAAGGCAATTGCCATACCGAAAGAGGCAATACTGTCGATCTCCCAGCCTTCCATTTCCATTGTGATCAGTGGGGAATCCATCAGACGATTCTTATATTTGAGATAAATGAATACGGTAATTCCCAGAAAAAATGCAAATAATTCAAACCAGGCAATGGTATCAAAAGCGACTTTTCTGCCACCATGGATCATGATTTCGATATTGTTCAGGATCAGCCCGACGGTAACGCCAGTCATGGTAATGCCCTTGACAACGACAAACATAGATTCAATCTGCATATAACCGAACGGGTGCTTTTCATTGGATGGCTTGTAAAGTAGCGGAATCAGAAAAAGCGACGGCAGGAGCATGCAGAACTCGACTCCGTCATAGATTGCGTCCAGAAGAACTGCCTGGGAACTGGTGTAGATTGCCATGACGATCTCAACGATAACGAAAAACAGATTCCCGTACAGGGAGACAGACATGGCTTTTTTTTCTCTTTTTTGTGCTTTTCTTCCTACGTGCATAGGATACCTCCTTTTTTGACTGTAAGAAAATCCCGATAGGATTTTCTGATAAATGAAAGGCATTACGTGCCTGTAATACGCTTTTTGTTACCATTTATCATACCCGATTTTGAAATTGATGGCAAGAAAGTAAAAGTGAACTGGCAGTATAGTTGTTCTAAACCGGGGAAAGCCCGCATACACTGTATCAGCAATCAAAGGGGGACAGTGTATGGATACATTTGATTTATACAAGGATATACAGTGCCGGACGAATGGAGAGATCTATCTGGGTGTGGTAGGACCGGTACGGAGTGGCAAATCAACCTTTATCAAGCGTTTTATGGATGTGCTGGTGCTGCCGAAAATGACCGATGAGCATGCAAAAGAGCGGACGGTGGATGAGCTTCCGCAGTCTGCGTCAGGGAAGAGCATCATGACAACGGAGCCGAAATTTGTGCCAAAAGAAGCTGCCGAAATCCAGCTCGCAAAGGATGTGAGTGTGCTGGTGCGTCTGATCGATTGTGTGGGCTATATGGTGGAGGGAGCCGCCGGTCACATGGAAAATGGAGCAGAACGTCTGGTGAAAACGCCGTGGAACGAAAAAGAAATTCCGTTTACAAAGGCGGCAGAAATCGGGACGAAAAAGGTAATCCATGACCACTCCACGATCGGGATTGTTGTGACGACAGACGGAAGTATCGGAGAGCTTCCCAGAAACAGCTACCGGGCGGCAGAAAAGAAAACGATCCAGGAGCTGAAAAGCATTGGCAAGCCGTTCGTGGTCTTGGTCAATACCCGGAAACCGTACAGCGCAGAGGCAAAAAACGTGGCAGAAGAAATCCAGAAAGAATATCAGGTAACGGCACTTCCGGTCAACTGTGAACAGCTCCGGGAAGAAGATATCCACCGGATCATGGAAAATGTGCTCTTTGCATTTCCGGTCACAGAAGTAAAATTTTTCCTTCCAAAATGGGAGGAAATACTTACAGCAGATCACAAGGTCCGGGAAGAGCTGGTATCTTATGCAAGAGAAGTCATGGGCAGAATCGGAGAAATCCGGGATGCGATGGAGATCCGGAAGCCGGAGCAGAGTACCTACATAAATGCAGTAAATGTAACAGGTGTGTCCATGGATACCGGTGAGATCTCGGTTGAAATCAAGGTGGAAGATGGCTGTTATTATGAAATGTTAAGTGATCTGACCGGAACGCAGATCAGCGGGGAATATGATCTGATCCATACAGTGCGTAATCTTGCCATGCTCCAGAAAGAATATGAAAGTGTCAAAGATGCACTTGCTTCGGTTAAAATGAAAGGCTACGGTGTAGTCAGCGCGACAAGAGAAGAAATCCGGCTGGACGATCCAGTGGTAATCCGGCAGGGCAATAAATACGGAGTAAAGATCCGTTCGGAAGCACCTTCTATCCATATGATCCGAGCTAACATTGAGACCGAGATCGCACCGATCGTGGGGAGTGAACAGCAGGCAAAGGATCTGGTAAATTATATCAACGAGGCGGCAAAGAGCCCGGATGGAGTCTGGGGAACCAATATTTTCGGAAAATCGATCGAAGAGCTGGTGATGGATGGCGTGCGAAACAAGATCGCCATGATCGGAGATGAGAGTCAGGCAAAACTGCAGGACACCATGCAGAAGATCGTCAATGACAGCAACGGAGGTATGGTTTGCATCATTATCTAAAATTTTTCTTAAATCAATTCGATTGGCGGTAGGAAACTTGCATGGCAATCCGAGAGTATGTTATACTAAAGTCTATACGTTAGGGGATACATTTTCATGGAATGAATGGTCATATAAGATACCATGAAATCTATACGTGAGGAGAAAAGAAAAGAGGGACATCTATGAAAGTAGCAATTGTATCAGCAGACACCATGATATACAGAAAACAGAAGGATGATACGTGTTCGCCAATCGTGCGAAGAGTGCTCGATCAGGTCAGCTTCAAGACAGAGCTTGTACAGCCGGTACCAAATGACAGGGAGGTTATCCGCAAGATCCTTGCAAAGATCGCGGATGCACAGATGGCAGATCTGATCCTTACGATCGGTGGGATCGGATGCAGAGAAGAGGACTGTGTTCCGGAAGCGACAAAGGCAGTGGTCGATAAGGAGATTCCGGGGATTGGAGAGTCGATGCGTCTTTTTATGACACGGACCAGAAAAAGGGCAATGCTGACGAGAGGAACAGCAGGTATCCGGGGTAAATCCCTGATCGTCAATCTTCCGGGAAGTCCGAAGATCATTAAAGAGTGTCTGGAATATGTTCTTCCGGAGATTGTTTATGCGACAGAGACGGCAGTCGGTGAACATGATGATGTTGAGGAGTAGGCAGACAGATGAGGGTGACGTATATCGGACACAGCGGATTTTCAGTGGAACTGGAATCCCATATTCTATTATTTGATTATTATGAAGGAACGATGCCGGAGTTTGATCCAGCGAAGAAGCTGTTGGTATTTGCCAGCCATTCCCATCCGGATCATTTTAACAGAGAGATCCTGAAGCTTGCGGATGTGTATCCGGATGTGGAATATATTTTCCCGAAGGATATCAGAATTGCGAAAAAGGAGCAGCGTGCATCGGAACATTTCATGCGAAAAAGGGATGAGATTACTGTCGGGGATACAAAGGTAAAAAGTCTGCGCTCAACCGATGAAGGGGTTGCCTTTCTGGTAAGATGCGAAGACAGGATCATTTATCATGCAGGGGATCTGAACTGGTGGCACTGGGAAGAGGAAGATGATGCGTATAACCGGATGATGCGCGGCGATTATCAAAAGGAGATTGAAACGCTGGCCGGTGAGAAGATCGATCTTGCATTTGTCGTGCTTGACCCGAGACAGGAAGAGCAGTTTTACTGGGGCTTTGACTGGTATATGCGGCATACGGATACGAAGATTGTATTTCCGATGCATATGTGGAAGCAGTACGAGGTGCAGGATCGGCTTATCGGAATGGAAGTATCAGAACCATACCGGGAGAAGATCATGCGGATCCGGGAAATGGGACAGGTATTTGAACTATAAGGAGACAATTTATGAAAGTCAGTATTTATACAGATGGAGCGGCAAGAGGTAATCCGGACGGACCGGGCGGTTATGGAGTCGTTCTGGAATATGTAGACCCGAAGGGAGAACTTCACGTCAAAGAACTTTCCGGCGGCTATGTGCGGACAACCAATAACCGGATGGAGC
>ERZ773114.3094-NODE-3094-length-14270-cov-2.766725_pt1 | contig 14270 bp, 16 predicted proteins | sample MGYA00580564_ERZ773114 | MGnify/ENA primary metagenome ERZ773114 (study PRJEB29015, sample SAMEA2737836) | human gut metagenome | biome: human gut; feature: human-associated habitat; material: faeces | place: China | collected 2012 ...
GATAAAGTATGGATGGAAGAGTTTGACCGTGAATTTTCAAAGGAATCGGTAGAAGTATCGAAAGAATTGGAATCGGTATATGAAACGATTGCTCAGAAATATGGAAAACAGTTTATGCGGGCAGCAGATTATGTGAGCTGCTCGGAAGCAGACCAGGAACATATGGATAAGGAGAGTCATCGAATTCTTGCAAATGCAATCTATAAAAAATTAGAAGAGGGGATTTTATAAAAAATGAAACATGCATTTATAAAATCGATTCCTATTTTGTGTAGTTACGTGTTTGTAAGTATGGCATATGGGATTATGATGGAAGAAGCGGGATTTCATTGGTACTATTCTTTATTGATCAGTTTAACCGTATATACAGGAGCATTTCAGTTTGTTTTGATTACATTTTTAAGCAGTGGAGCTTCTATTCTTACAATCGCATTGACAGCACTATTAATGAATAGCAGGCAGACATTTTATAGCCTGACATTCATTGATGAATTCAAAAAAATGGGAAAGCGTTTACCTTATATGATCCACACGATGACGGATGAAACATATGCGGTCAATCTGACTTTGGAAGCAGAATGTCAGGATGAAAAGAAAAAAGAAGACAGTATGTTTGGGGTGGCATTTTTAAGCAGATGTTACTGGATGTTTGGAGCAGTACTCGGTGGCGTGTTGGGACAATTGATCCCATTTGAATTAGAAGGAATTGATTTTTGTATGACAGCCTTGTTTGTCACTATTTTGATTGATAAATGGAAAGTGAAGAAAGACCGTAAATTTGTAATAACAGGTTTAGTATTTGGTACAATTTCACTTTTTGTTTTTGGAGCAAAGAGTTTTATATTCCCAGCTATGCTATTTACCATGCTTTTATTGGTTGTGGAAAGAAAATTTAGTAATAAGAGGTTTGAAGATAATGTCTAGCTTAAAAAATGTAGCCATAATTCTATGCAGTGGTCTTTGCACTTTTGGTATAAGAGCCATACCATTTTTGATATTTAGAGATAACAAGAAGCCACCGGAAATAATATCATATTTAGGAGAAAAATCTACCTCTGCTATTATGGCTATTTTAGTTGTTTATTGTTTGAAAGGTGCTGTCAATTCGGATTTTATATCTAACTTGACATTATTTGGCGGGGTAGCAACAACAGTTATTACACACTTAATATTTAAAAACACTCTTTTAAGTGTATTTGTTGGGACTGTGTGTTATATGATTTTTATAAGAATTGCGTAATATTTACTTTATTGATATAGAATGAAAAATATGTTAAAATTAAGTCATAGTGAAAGCTGTGACTTTTTTTATTATATTATGTGATATGATATATGATTTTAGAATGGGTGTAGAAAATGGAATTAAATGAGCCAATATCAGTAGTGAAAAATATTGGAGAAACTAGATGCAAACAACTTAATAAAATGGGTGTTGAAACAGTAAATGACCTTATAGAATATTTTCCTAGAGATTACGAGGATAAAAGTCTTTTTGTAAACATATCTGATGTAGTAAAAGGCGAAGTTAATACATTTAAAGCAAAGGTTTCATTTAATCCCGAGGCACACAGAGTAAAGGGTATGGTTATTGTAAGGGCTAGATTAAGTGATGCCACAGGAAGTATAGATGGGGTGTGGTTTAATCAACCTTATATTAAAAATTCACTTGTATTGGGAAAAGAATATGTGTTTTCCGGCAAAGTTACAGAAAAATATAACAGAATACAAGTAGAAAGTCCAGAGTTCGAGATTTTTAATCCTAATAGTTTAAATAATGGAAGAATTGTTCCAGTATATACATTACCAGCTAGATTAAGTCAAAAAGTAATAAGAACTGTTATCAGAGATGCCTTGATTGAGGTAAAAGATAAGATAGATGAATTTTTGCCTAAAAGCATTATTAAAAGTATGGGGCTATGTTCAAGACTTTATGCTATAAAGAATATTCATTTTCCTCAAAATGATGATGCCTTTTTTAAAGCCAGATACAGACTTGTGGCAGAAGAACTTTTACTTTTGCAAATGAGGCTGTTACAGCTTAAAGGCGATGTGGGAGAAAAGACAAGTACTGTAAAAATAGGAAACTATGATGTAAGTGGAATAAGAAATCAACTTAAATTTGATTTAACAAATGCACAGAAAAAGGTTTTGGGCGAAATATTTAACGATTTTTCTAGTGGTTATGTTATGAATAGATTAGTGCAAGGAGATGTAGGATGTGGTAAAACAGCTGTAGCAATGATAGCAGCGTATCTTATCATAAATAATGGTTATCAGGCTGTTATGATGGCACCAACAGATGTACTTGCAAACCAACACTATGAAAGTTTTAAGGCTGTGTTTGAACCTTTAGGTATAAGTTGCCAATTACTTACAAGTGGACTAAAGAAAAAAGAAAAGAATATAGCCTATGAAAATATAGAAAATGGTACTGCACAAATGATTATAGGCACACACGCCCTTATACAAGAGAAAGTTGTTTACAATAATTTAGGATTGGTTATTACAGATGAACAACATAGATTTGGTGTAAGACAAAGAGAGATGTTGGCTCAAAAGGGAGAAGAACCTCATGTTTTGGTTATGACAGCTACACCTATACCAAGAACTTTGGCTCTTATACTTTATGGAGATTTGGATATATCTACTATAAACGAACTTCCACCAGGAAGACAAAAAGTTGATACCTTTGCTGTAAATCATACTTATGATAACAGACTTTATGCTTTTATAGAAAAGGAAGTTGCAAAGGGTAGACAATGTTACATTATTTGTCCTATGATTGAAGAAAATGAAAAACTGGATTTAAGAAGTGTTTTGAAATTTACAGAAGAACTTAAAAATGATAGACTTCCAGATTTAAGAGTGGAGTGTATGCATGGTAAATTGAAAAACAATGAAAAACAGGATATTATGGACAGATTTTCTAGTGGAGAAATTGATGTGTTAGTGTCTACTACAGTAATTGAAGTAGGTGTAAATGTACCTAATGCTACTCTTATGATTATTGAAAATGCTGAAAGATTTGGCTTGTCTGCACTACATCAGTTAAGAGGTAGAGTAGGTAGAGGTGGAGAAAAGAGTTATTGCGTCTTAGTTACAGACAGCAAAACAAAGGTAGCAAAAGAGAGAATGTCTATAATGTGTAAGTCTAATGACGGCTTTGTTATTTCTGAAAAAGATTTACACCTTAGAGGACCGGGGGACTTCTTTGGAACAAGACAACATGGTCTTCCAGAAATGAAAATTGCAAACCTGTATAAGGACATAAATATATTAAAAGATGTTCAGTCAGTTGCTATTGATTTGTATAAAAGTGATGAAAATTTGGAAAAAAAAGAAAATTTATTGCTTAAAAAGCGAATAGAAGAACTATATTCTGAAGAAAATAAAAAAATTTGCCTATAAATGAATTTAGGGTATTTACTTAATTAATTTTTTTTTGTATAATGATGTTTAGAACTGTTGTAAAGGTGATGGTATTATATGAGAGTAATTTCAGGTTCGGCCAGAGGTTTGAAACTGAAAGCTCCCGAAGGAATGAACACAAGACCTACATTAGACAGAATAAAAGAGTCGCTCTTTAATATTATTGCGGCTGATATGTATGACTGTAGATTTCTTGATTTGTTTAGTGGTAGTGGAGCAATGGGTATTGAATGTCTATCAAGAGGTGGGCAGAATGCCGTTTTTGTAGATAATAATAAGGAAAGCATTGATGTTATAAAACAAAATATCAATGGGGCTAAAGTGTCAGACAGGGCAGAGGTTATGTCTTGTGATGTTACTTCAGCTATATCAAAGTTGGCACAAAGAGGTAAAACTTTTGATGTTATTTTTATGGACCCACCTTATGACAAAGGGCTTGTAGAATTGTCTTTACAGGCTATAGTTAAGAATAATATACTTTCAAAAGATGGGTATATTATAGCTGAACAGTCAACAGAAGAAGAAATTCCAGAAATAGCAGGCTTAAAAGTTACAAGGGTAAAGGAATACAGAATTACTCGTATGACTTTTTTAACTTATGCCGATGAGTATGGAGGATAATAATGAAAGTTGCGGTTTATCCTGGTAGTTTTGACCCGACTACTAATGGACATTTGGATATAATAAATCGTGCATCAAGATTGTGCGATAAGCTTATTGTCGGTGTTTTGGATAATAAGTCAAAAGTGCCACTTTTTACAGTAGAAGAAAGAGTAGCACAACTTAAAGAAATAACAAAAGATTTTGCTAATGTAGAAATAAAGGCTTTTTCTGGTCTTTTAGTAGATTTTGCCAGAGCAAATAATTCTAATATTGTTATAAGAGGCCTTAGAGGTGTGACTGATTTTTCTTATGAATTTCAGATGGCATTGACTAATAGAGCCTTGGATAGTGATTTAGAAACACTTTTTATTTCGGCTGATACACAATATTTGTTTTTCAGCTCAAGTCAGGTTAAGGAAATTGCTTCCTTTGGTGGCGATATTGCCAATATGGTGCCTGAAATCATTAACGAACAATTGCGTAAAAAACTGGAATTAAAGGAATTGAATTAGGAGGAAAAATAATTATGGATAATTTGGAAATGGAAAATCAGTTTGCTGAGGACAATACATTTTATAGACTTATTGATAGACTTGAAGATACTGTAGATGGAGCTAAAAATGCACCTTTTTCAAATGATAAGGCTGCTGTTTCAAGAAATGAACTTAATGAAATTATTGAAGGTATGCGTCTTAATCTTCCAAGAGAAGTAAAGCAGGCTCAAAGAATAGTTGGTCAGGCTCATTCTATTATTGATAAGGCTAATTCCAATGGTCAGGCCATCATTATGGAAGCTAATGAAAAGGCTGCTCAGATGATTAGCGAAGAACAGATTTATAAACAGGCAAAGGCTGAAGCCGAAGCTCTTATTGAAGATGCTCAGAATAAGGCTAATTCTATTATTAAAGAAGCTAGTGATAGAGCAACTCAGCTCAAGGTTGGTTCTCTTGATTATGCAGATAAAATGCTTTCAAATACTGAAACTAAGATTGAAAACCTTATTAAGAGCATTACTGACAATTCAGAAAGCCTTAAAGGTTACTTAAATCAGGAAATTGATGCAATTTACGAAGAACGCCAGACTCTTAATACTTATTATGAGGATGTATATCAGGAACAGTAATATTCATAATTATAAAAAGGCTGTCTTATGAATGGAACTTATAAGACAGCCTTAGTTTATATAAAGAGATATGTATAAATAGCAGATATAATACTGTGAGCAAATTTAGCTAATATGTATTTTTTTGCTGATAAGTCTGTTTTTGCAATAAAGCTTATTGATTGGGCGTGTATAGAAAAACCACCCCATGCAATTATCATAGATATGAAAGGCAAAATGTTTGAATTGCTTTTGGAAATAATACTACAGCCGTTTGTTATTTCCAGTAAACCACTTATTATTCCTTTAGCTGTGTATTGGTCCATACCTATACTACATAGTGGTTTTGACAATAGTGTTATTACTTGAGTTTTTGAAAGTAAAGTATACAATATGGAAAAGAAAACAATATATCCACCTATAGCAACAATGGTTTCTATACCGTTGGATATAGATGAGTTTAATAATTCTCCAATAGGCTTTATTGAGCTTTTTTGATACAGACATTTACTATTATCTTTTTTTGATACTATGCCTAATAGTATACCAAGAGTAATGGCAGAAAGTATGTGTACAGCCAACAGTTTATAGCCAAGGGCGGAATTGTTTAGCATTTGCGTGCCAATAGTTCCAATAATGAAAATAGGACCAGAGTTGTTGCTAAAGCAAAGTATTCTTTGTGCTTCTGATTTGCTGATTTTATTTTCATTATATAGGTCACAGGTCAATTTAGCCCCTAGAGGGTATCCGGATAACATTCCGCAGACAATGGGAAAAGCACCATTTCCACTTATTTTAAAAATTTTGTTGAAAATGGGACTTAATTTTTTGCTTAGATAAATGGGAAAATTTGTCGATTTAAGTATGTTTGTGCCTATTATAAAGGGCAAAAGTGAGGGCAAAGCAAAGTTGTACCATAATAATAGTCCATTTTTTGCAGATTTAATAATTTCTTTCGGAAAGATTATGATTAAAACATTGAAATATATTGCAAAAATTGTTATAATGTAATGGTATGTAAATTTTCTTGCTTTCATAAATCTCAAAACCTTTTTTGTGAAAGTATATGAATTAAAATAAAAAATATGAGGAGGTAGTATTGTGTTCGGCAGTAAAAAAAATAATAAAAAGACAAGGAACACTAAGAAAAACAATACTACTGTAAATAATAACAGAAATAATAGTAATAATAGAAATTATGGAAATACATATGGGAGAAATGGTAACTCTCAATATGGAACAGGAAATAGATATTCTAATGTAGGAAAATATAGGGTTTCTGAAAATGTTTTTTCTACTGGTGCTGGAATGAACAGCTCAAGAGGTACATATGGTTCTGGCCGTTTTAGTAATTCTAGTCGTACAAATAACACTAGAAATCAAAATGGTTATGGATATACAAATAACAATAGAAATGTATTTGATAATCAAGAGCGTAATTATTCTAAAAACACTAAGAACACTAGAACTAAACAGCATAAGAAAGCTACCCCTAAACCAAAGAGAACTAGAAATTATATACCTATAATCAATTTGAGTAGCCGAAATAGTAAGGCTATACCGATATACATATTTATATTTGCCTTAGTGCTTGTACAAGTTATAGGTTATTCTGTTTCAAGAGTAACAAAGGGAAAGGTAAATTATGATACAGTACAGTATGGAACTATTGATTCTCCAAATGTTATACAGGGTGTTATTGTAAGAGATGAAAAGGTATACAATACCACAGTAGATGGTGTTATTTCTTATGATGTGGCTGATGGTGAAAAGGTAAAGCCAAATACAGAAGTATGTAGTATAAAAGACCAAGCTGCAGTAGCATCTATGGAAAGCGACCTTGAAAAAATAGATAATGATATTATGGATGTTCAGGATAAGAGAGATGATATTTCAATTTATTCTGACGATATTAATAAAGATAATCAGCAAATTAAGAAAATAGTTGATGATAGTGCTATTAATTTTGCAACTTTAAATCTTGAAGATGTATATGAATTAAAAACAAATATAGAAAAAGAACTTTCAGAAAGAAATCAGCTTCTTCTTAGTGAAAATCAAGGAGCTTTAACAGACCTTGTTACAAAAAGAAAAGCACAGGAAGAAAAACTTAATCAAAGTATTAGTAAGGTTTCTACAAATGAAAGTGGTATTGTTTCTTATGATGTTATAGGCGATGAAGATAAGTATACATTAGAAACAATGAAGTCACTTACAAAGAAAAATACTCTTGCTACAACAAGTAGTGATAGTGGTTTTAAGACTTCTGTAAAAGCTAATAGTCCTGTCTTTAAAATTATTAAGTCCAATACTTGGTATATTGCTGCTTACATTAGCGAAGACTATACCAAAGATTGGAAAACTGGTAATGTAGTTAATATATATGCAAAAGACGATAATGGTGTTTCATATACATTACCAGCTACAATTAACACATTATCAACTGTTAAAGATGGAAAAGAAAAATATGTAATATTAAGTATTACAAAAAATATGCTTGAATTTGTTGGGGACAGAAGTATTAGCTTTGAAACTCAAAAATCAAAGAAGGGATATAAAGTTCCTAACAGTTCTATTGTAGATGAAACACTTTTACAGATACCTAGTGATTATATTACAGAAAATAATACTGTAAATAAGGTTTCTGGCTCAAATACAAAGGAAATACAAGTTGTTGTTTCAAGTGTAGATAAGGAAAAAAAGGTTTCTTATGTTCCGGTACAGCTTGGTATTTTAAATGTTGGTGATGAAATACAAAAGCCAAATTCTTCTAACAAATATAAAATAGAAAATGTAGTCAATTCCAATGGTATATATGTAGTAAATTCAGGTATTGCAGAATTTAAAATTGTAAGTTTAGATGACTCTGTTTCTAATTCAACACATACAATTTTAGATATTGGCAAAAATCCTAATATCAACATATACGATAGAATTATGACAGATACTGAAAATGTAACTAAAGAAGAAAAAGTATTTGAATAGAGGTATTGATAATGAGTATAGCTGACAATTTAAAAGAAATTGAAGAAAAAATTACTAAAGCTGCTGAAATAAGTGGCAGAAAAAGAGAAGATGTACTTCTTCTTGCCGTTTCAAAAACAGTTGATGTTCCTAGAATAAAAGAGGCTGTTAATCTTGGTCTTGTAGATTTAGGCGAAAATAAGCCACAGGAAATTAACTGGAAATATGATGAAATAGAAAATGTAAGATGGCATCAGATTGGCCATTTGCAGACAAATAAGGTTAAATACATTATTGATAAAGTTTGCCTTATACATTCTCTTGATAGTGTAAAGCTTTGTGAAGAAATTCAGAAGAGGGCTGAGGCTAAGGGAATTACAATGGATGTACTTGTGGAAATAAATATTGCTGGAGAAGAAGCTAAGCATGGCGTTCCACCAGAAAAAGCTGAGGAATTAGTTTTAGAAGCATCTAAATTTAAAAATATCAGGGTTAAAGGCTTAATGACAGTTGCTCCTTTTGTCGAAAATCCTGAAGAAAACAGGAAATATTTTAAGGAAATGTACAAATTATTTATTGACATTAAGGATAAAAACTATGATAATGTAGATATGGAATATCTGTCAATGGGTATGACTAACGATTATGAGATAGCTATTCAGGAAGGTGCCAATATTGTCAGAATAGGCACAGGACTTTTCGGTGCTAGAAATTACGCGGTTTAATATATTTAGGAGGACATATATAGATGATTGAATTATTTGATAAGGTTAAGAATTTTATTTTAGGAGAACCTGAAGAAGAATACGAAGAAGAATATAATGACAATTATGGCGAAGAATATGAAAATGAACAGGAAGTAAGTAACGGCAGTAATGTAAGGTCATTCGGCTCAAGCTTTGGTGGATTTACTCAGAAAATGGGCTTTGGCTCAAGTTCATCTACTTCTAAGAAAAATGCTGAACCACAGTCTTCTTATAGGTCTTCTTACTCATCATCAAGAAACTATGGTTCGTCAATGGATATGGGTAGAGGTGCATCTAACAAGGTTTTAAGCATTAACACAAGCGTTAATATGCAGGTTGTTATTGTTACACCAAAGACACTTGAAGAAGCTGGTCAGGATAGTCTTCAGTTAAAGTCTAAGGTTGTTATACTTAACCTTGAAGGTGTTGAAAAGGATAATGCACAGAGAATTACAGACTTCTTCTCAGGTGCTTGTTACGCCTTAAATGGTACTATGCAACCTGTTTCAAGTAGAATTTTCATTGTAGCACCTTATGATGTTAATATTTCAGGACAGTTTAGACGCGAATTAGAAGCAAGTGGTATCAAATTGCCTAATTCTTCTATGTGGAGATAGTGAGGTTTTATATGGTTAATGCGAATATTGGTTTTGTATTAATAAAAGCACTTTATTATTTTTATACTCTTTTGGAATACGCAATTCTTGCAAGATGTATACTTTCTTGGTTGCCAATAGGTCAGAATAATATTTTTGTAAGAATTTTAGTTGCAATTACTGAACCCATAATGGGACCTATTAGAAAATTGATTTATAAATCTCCTCTTGGTAGAGGTATGATGGTAGATTTTTCTCCAGTATTAGCTTTATTAGTAATAATGTTTGTGTATAGAATCCTTACAAGCGTTATATATGGGGTATTTTTCTAATGGCAAGTAAAAAAGATTTACTAAAGAGTATTTCTGACGAAGATGAAAGAAAAATTTTTGCTAAGGCTTTAGATAAGGGAGATTTGTGTGCTAAGATTAATGTTCCTCAGTTTTCAGATTTTATGGACCCATATAAGGCTCATAAATTAGGAGAAATCTGTAGAGGGTGTGAATTTAACACAGTTCTCTATGGTGGGTATGAAGATGCTGAAAGATTGAAAGTAGGCTTTTTCCCTTATTATGATGAAGGAGATTATACATCATTTCCTATTTCTTATGTTGAAGTAACATATAATGGAAAATATAGTAAAACTCTTACTCATAGAGAATTTTTAGGCTCGGTTTTAGGATTAGGTATAACTAGAGATAAAGTTGGCGATATATATATTCAGAATGAAAAAGCTGTTATAATGGTGGATGAAGATATTGCTGATTATATTGTATCTAACTTAGAAAGGGTTTCTCATACAAAGGTTAACGCAAAGATTATAGACCATTTTGAGTCTGCACCTTCAGAAGTAAATGCAAAGAAAATAACAGTTGCTTCACTACGCATAGATGCTGTATTAAGTGGGGCGTTAAATATTTCAAGAGGTAAGGTTTCCGATTTAATAAAGGGCGAAAAGGCTTTTGTAAATTGGAAACAGATTACATCTGTGTCTGAAAACATAAAAGACGGGGATATGATTACACTTCGTGGTTTTGGGCGAGTTAAAGTAATAGAAACTCTTGGAAAAACGAAAAAAGATAGATTTCTTATAGATATAGAAATCTATAAATAGATTTAGGAGGAAGTTGAATTATGATGACACCTGTTGATATTGAAACAGCTGATTTTAAAAAGGTGGCTTTAGGTTACTCTTGTGATGAAGTAGATACTTTTCTTGATAAGGTTATTGTTGAATTTGAAAGACTTTTCAAAGAAAATGCTAAACTTCAGGATAAGGTTACTACAACAGAAGAGGCACTTAAATATTACAAGGATTTAGAGGATACAATTAGAAATTCTATTGTAAGAGCTGAAAAAACAGTTGAGGAAACAAAGCACAATGCTGAGGTTGAGGCAAGTCAGATTGTTAAGACTGCTGAACAGCAGGCTGTTGATATTATGCAGGATGCTCATAAACAACTTTACCAGTTAAAGAATGAAATTATCAGAGTTAGAGCTGAGTACGAATCAGTTAAAGGAAAATTAAAAATGCTCCTTGAAACAGAATTGAAAATGCTTGAACAGTATGAAGAAGAATTAGGTTTAAACGAGGAACAGGAATAAGAGGTTTAATATGAAAGTTTTAGAAGTAAAAACTGCTTTAAAAGATTATCCAATTTATATTGACCATAGCTATGATGAACTTGTTTCAGCTTTTGAAAAATCCGGTTTAAAGCCAAGTAAGCTTTGTATTATTACAGATACTAATGTAGAAAAGTATTATCTTGAAACAATAGAGTCTATGCTTTCAGAAAAATATGATGTTTGTCATTATGTTTTTGAGGCAGGAGAAAATAGCAAACATTTAGGAACAATTAGCGATTTCTATAATTTCTTTGTTGAAGAAAAATTGGATAGAAAATCTGTTGTTGTTGCTTTAGGTGGTGGCGTTGTTGGTGATATGGCTGGCTTTGCTGCATCTACATATATGAGAGGCATTAGCTTTGTTCAAGTACCTACAACTTTACTTGCACAGGTTGATAGTAGTGTAGGTGGTAAAACAGGTGTTGATTTTAACGGTAATAAAAATATGATTGGTGCTTTTTATCAGCCAGATTTTGTTTTTATAAATAGTGAAACACTTAAAACTTTACCTTATAGAGAAGTTGCAGCAGGTATTGCTGAAGCTATAAAGTATGGTTATATTATTGATAATGATTTCCTTGAATATTGTATTGAAAATAAGGAAAGTATAAAGTCATTAGATAACAATGCCCTTATTGAAGTTATTTATAAGTGTTGTGAAGCAAAGGCATATGTTGTAAGTAAAGACGAAAAGGAATTAGGTTTGAGAGCTATTCTTAATTTTGGTCATACTTTTGGTCATTCAGTTGAAACACTTAACAATTTCAAATTACTTCATGGCGAATGTGTTGCTATTGGTATGGTTGCTGCTCTTTATTACTCTATGGAATGTGGCAATACAACTAAGGAAGATATTGAAGATATCGAAAAGTTACTTGAATTTTTTGAACTTCCTACTAGATGCGATAACAATGTTGATGAAGTTTATAATCAGATGTTCTATGATAAAAAGACTTCAAGTGGCAAAATAAAAATAGTTGCATTAAAGAAAATAGGCGAGGCTTTTATTGATTCGTCTAATGATGTGGCAAATATAAAAAAGGCTATAGAATACATAGCAAAGTAGGTGTAATAAATGTTTTTATTGCCGATTTTAATTATTCTAGCTATTATAATAGTTGACCAGATAACAAAATATATGACTGTTTCAATGCTTATGCCTATTAATTCTGTAGAAATTATAAAAAATTTCTTTTCATTAACTTATGTAGAAAATAGGGGTGCAGCCTTTGGAACAATGATGGGTGGACGATGGTTCTTCGTTGCCCTTACAGTTATTGTTGTTGTAGCTGGTGGCATTTATTATTCTAAAATATATAATAAAAATGAAAGTAAAATTGCATCATTAGCACTTGTATTGGTAGCTGGTGGAGCAATAGGAAACTGCATTGACAGACTTTTCAGAGGTTATGTAGTGGATATGTTGTCATTTAACTTTTTTGGCTACAGTTTCCCTGTATTTAATTTCGCAGATATTTGTGTTGTAATAGGTGCTGTTTTATTGGTTGTTTCCTTATGTTTTACAAAAGAGGGAAAATAGTATGGAAATATTTACTATTGAAACAGATGATGTTAATAAGAGAGTAGATGTTTTTCTGAATGAAGAAATGGAAGATGTATCTCGTTCAGCTTTACAGAAAAATATCGAAAAGGGAAATATAACAGTAAATGGAGAAAAAATAAGCAAAAACTATAAACTTCGTCTAGGCGATATAGTAGAGGCTGAACTTCCTCCTCCGGAAAATATTGACATTGTGCCAGAGGATATTCCTCTTGATATAATGTATGAAGATGATGATTTAATTGTTATAAATAAACCTCAAAATATGGTTGTGCATCCAGCTCCAGGGCATTACACAGGAACTTTGGTTAATGCTTTAATGTTCCATTGTGGGGATAATTTATCTGGTATAAATGGTGTACTTCGCCCAGGTATTGTTCACAGAATTGATAAGGATACATCAGGTGTTTTAGTTATAGCAAAATCAGATTTGGCACATAAAGGTCTTTCAGAACAGCTTGCTGAACACTCTATGAAAAGAGTGTATAATGCTATTGTTTACAATAGTTTTAGTGAAGAAAGTGGTACTGTAGACAGAAATATTGACCGTTCTAAAAACGACAGAAAGAAAATGGCTGTTGTTATGCAGGGCGGTAGAAATGCTGTTACCCATTACAAAGTAATTGAAAAATTGGGTAAATATACTTGGGTTGAATTGCAACTTGAAACAGGAAGAACTCATCAAATTAGAGCGCATATGTCCTATATAGGTCATCCTCTTTTAGGTGACCCAGTCTATGGACCTAAAAAATGTCCTTTTAACTTAAATGGACAGGTTCTTCATGCAAAGGTTTTAGGATTTATTCATCCGAGAACAGGAGAATATATGGAATTTAATTCGGAATTACCGGATTATTTCAGTTCTCTTATCGAAAGATTAAAAAAATAAAATAATGCTTGCATTTTAAAAAGTATTATGTTATAATATCAACTTGTGAGTACGAATGTTCCGCTGGTACTTGTGGCAGGAAGCCATTAATCCAAAGGGTATTTATGAACATTTATGATGAAAGGGAGGCAAAGCCTTATGAATTATTCAATTATTAGAGAAATCGAAAACGAACAGCTCAAGCCAGAAGTTACTGAATTTAATGTAGGTGATACAGTAAAGGTTTACGCTAAGGTTGTTGAAGGTACAAGAGAAAGACTTCAGATGTTTGAAGGTGTTGTACTTAAAAGACAGGGTGGCGGCGCTAAGGAAACTTTCACAGTAAGAAGAGTTTCTTATGGTGTAGGTGTAGAAAGAACTTGGCCAGTACATTCTCCAAGAATTGACCGTATCGAAGTTGTTAGATATGGTATCGTTAGACGTGCTAAGCTTAACTACCTCAGAGGTAGAATCGGTAAGGCAGCTAAGGTTAAGGAACTTGTAAAGTAATATAACTTTATATGTAATATGACCATTAAGGGAATGTCAGTGTGGCATTCCCTTTTCTTCAATTACGAGTAAGACAGTGTAGGAAGAATTTTGGCGTTGATTTAAAAATAAAAGCAGGTAATTGAAAACCGGTTTATTGGTAAATTCAGAATCAGGGTTCGCAGTTACCTGTTAAAAATAAAATTAATAAGAGGTGTCTACGGCAGAATTTGAGGTTTACCGAAGAGAGAAAAAGTATCATGTACATGAGATAATCCTTAAATGG
>ERZ773114.3096-NODE-3096-length-14261-cov-14.233352_pt1 | contig 14261 bp, 10 predicted proteins | sample MGYA00580564_ERZ773114 | MGnify/ENA primary metagenome ERZ773114 (study PRJEB29015, sample SAMEA2737836) | human gut metagenome | biome: human gut; feature: human-associated habitat; material: faeces | place: China | collected 2012 ...
ACGGAAAATCTGCACGCAGATTGCGTGCAAAGCCGTCAGGCGGGCTTTGTGCGGTATTGCCTTAGGGCAACCTCATAAAAATCCGACAAGCGGATTTTTGATAAGATTGCCGCATACAGCAAAAAATCCGTATCACAAACCATGATACGGACTTCTTGGTGAGATATGAGGGATTTGAACCCTCGACCCTACGCTTAAAAGGCGTATGCTCTGCCAACTGAGCTAATATCTCATGATGCTGCAAGCAACGTATATTATTATAGCACATCATTCCGGTTCTGTCAAGTGCTTTTTTGCTTTTTCTTGCAATTTCAATATAAGAAAAAATTATGGAATGATAAGTTTCCGAAATAGGGAGAAAAAAGTCATTTTATAGATTGACAGATTTCGGAAAATGTTGTATAATAGCACTTGTAGATCGGAATACATTCCTCCGGTCTGAAAGCGACCTGTTTTCCATAGAAAATGCACTTTAGATCTCTGTAACACTGCGGAATCGCTGTTTTTTCAACGGTAAAACCAGCAGGTCTGCCCGCAGAGATCCGGCAGAAACTGTGTATTTCTTTTCAAAAACAGGCAAAGGAATCTGTTTACTTCTGGTAAAAGCAAACAGGCAGAAAGGAAGATTGTGTAAAATGAAAGACTCTGGCATTATGCGTCGTGTAGACAGCCTCGGACGTTTTGTCCTGCCGAAAGAACTGCGTCGGCAGCTGCAGATCGAGTGCAACGACTACCTGCAGATCTACACCGAAGGTGAAAAAATCATTATCCAGAAGGCACAGTGCAGCTGTGCTCTTTGCGGACGCACAGATGACTTGATCGACTTCAATGACAAGAAAGTCTGCAAGTCCTGTGTTGGCCTTATCAAGGACTATCTTTAAAAACAAACTGTCCGGCAGCAGCTTTCTTTGCCGAACAGAAGAAAACGCCGGTGGCATTGACCGGCGTTTTTTTTGAGCCTTTTGCGTGAGAGCAGATCGTCTGCTGTACTGGCAGGCTCTCTTTTCTTATGCATTTTTCGCTGATTTGTCAAGTCTGTTTTTGCTCGGCAACTGCGGATAAATCATACTTATTCTTGCAAAAGCAACGGAAACTATGGTTTGACATTTTTCGCGTAGTGTGATATAATAAAAAACCGAGGGCATACCTGAAACGGTAGGCGGTCGATTCCGGCTCCCAGAAGGGAGTGAGTGATATGGAATACGTAACTTGGTCAGATTTGATTCAGTACAGTATCCTGATCGTTGCTATTATAGCATTGATGCACGATATTTTCCATAATAACGATAATAAACGGAAATAACCGCCCCAAAGCTTCCAACTAAAGGCGGTTATTTCTTAACCATTTCATTGGGAGCAGACCGTCTACTGGTGTGCTCTCTTTACTTTTATTATACGCGATTTTTTCCGGTTTGTCAAGTCTGTTTTTGCTTATCGATTTATGCAACAATATGACCGGCGATTCTACCTCCGCCCGCCGCACAAACGTCGGAGTACCGCGGGAATTCCGTACATGCCTGCCCAGATCAGAGCCATCAGCACCGGCAGCCCGATCAGATGACTGCCGAACACCTGTTCAAACCAGACCAGCGGCGAACCGGAGGACGGGCGTTCCAGAAAGAAAAAGTTGGTGCCGAAGTGGCGGTTCACCAGCGAAACCGGCACACACGCCGCCGCCACACAGGTGAAGCAAAACGGCAGCCGTTTCCAGTTGGGGCGAAGTATCCCGCGAGCCAGCAGCACCGCCGGCACCAGCACCAGCAGCCCGTGGAGCAGGAAGCTGTGCAGGCTGAAAAAGTTCCACAGGGGCAGCGAGAACCAGTTGGGAAACAGCAGTGCCAGACACGCTCCCGGCAGTGAAAGGCTGTAGACCGGTTCCAGCAGCAGCGGACGAGGGTTTCGCACTGCGGCAAATTCCACAAAAATGGACAGCCCGCACAGATCCAGCGGCAGATAGTTGGGACGAAACTGCCCCGTGTACAGCAGCACGCCGTCCTTGCAGATTTCCAGCAAAAGTGCTGCCCGTGTCAGCCCGCATAACAGCCGGTGCACAGTTTCCGGTTTCCAGCGGCGGCAGGTCAGGGCAATCGCCAGCACTGCCAGAACGATCCCGCCCAGCCACAGCAAATGGGCAATGCCAAACAGCCGAAACCCCAGCCCGTCCGGCACATGTTCCTGAATTGTCCAGAAGTACGTCATCTCCTCACCCTCTCCTATTCAGTATACCGCATTTTTGCGAAAAATACAAGGCAATACCGCACAAAGATTGTGCGACAGATGCGTGCGGGAAGATACGAAACAGGCTCTGAAGGGAAATTTGCAAGCAGATGGCGTGCAAAGTTGCCAGATGCTCTTTGTGCGGTATTGCCCAAACAAAAGACCGGATTCTCCAAGAGAAATCCGGTCTTTTTATTGCCTTAATATGCCCGCATCAATCCTGATAAGTTTCAAACCACACAGTTTCTTCCAGCGGCTTGCGTTCGGTGTCGTAGCGGGACGGCTCTTTGACCGCTTCCGGCTTGGGGTAACCCAGACAGAGCAGAGCGTCCGGCACGTAGTTTTCCGGCAGGTGGAATTCTTCCCGCAGGATCACCGGATCAAACCGTTCCACCCAGAGAGAGCCCAGTCCCTGTTCCGTTGCCGCCAGCATCATATACGTTGTGACAATGGACGCATCGATCTCATGAATGCAGTGCCCGTCGAAGCTGCGAACCCAGCAGTCCGATGTGTCGGAGCAAACCATGATGACTGCCTTGGCGGTATAGGCGTTGGCGTTGTGCATCGCCTTTGCCATTTTTTCCAGTCCCTCCGGCGACTGCACCACCAGAAGCCGCTGGGGCTGGTGATTTTTTCCGGTGGGAGCCAGCCGTCCGGCTTCCAGTACCGCCTGTAAATGTTCCGGTGCAACAGGCTTGTCCTCATAGGCACGGACAGAGCATCTCTTTTTCGCAAGTTCCATAAAATTCATGACGTATCTTCCTTTCCGGTGGTCGCGGGTAGTTTTTCTTCATTATAGCATGTTTTTTGGGGGATTGCAAGGGGGGAATGGGGAACTTTGCGGGGACACCGTTGATAATTGAGGGGTTATCTCATAAGCCTGTTACATGAAGAAAAAGATTCCACGAAGAACCCCTCCACCGCCTGCGGCGGTTCCCCTCGTACTGAGCGGTCCCCTCTGCCCTGCGGGCATCTCCCCACCCCGTGGGGAGTCACCCCTAAAGGGGAGGCTTTTTCAGGCTTTCCCGCCTATTACTCATTATAAATAAACGACTGATACGCGTCGCCGTTTTCGCTTTGGGGCGTACTGGGTTTACCGCCGGTCTTTTTGCTGCTGGGCGGGGTATCTTTCGTGTCCACATCGGCACGGGTGCGGTATCCGGCTTCTGTCCAGCGGGTGAGGATCGAGTTCAGATATTCGAAAACCAGTTTTCCCGTGCTCTCCACCGTCTTTTCGTAAGCGTAGGTAATCAGTTCCATGGGGATCTTTTTATCCTGCCACATGTCGATGAACTCCTGCTGTTTCGTGGTGGGCTTCCGGTGCATCTCAAAGGCTTTCTGAATGTGTCCGGTAAAGCTGCGGCGGTATTCCATATCGTTAATGGCGTCGTTGACCTGCGTCAGCGTGTGAATGCCCTCGTTCCACCACTGCGTAATAATGCTTTCGGCATAGTTGACGCTGCACTTGTCAATAGACTTACAATAGAGCAGCACCGTGAGAATGATCTCGCTGCCGATGTTGTTGCCGTCGTGCATCCAGACGAGGGACTTCTGCTCGATGTGCCGCAGCGGTCTGCCCAGCTGCTGCTCCGACATGCGGAACAGGTCTTTCAAGTCCTCAGAGGCTTCCAGTGCGGTGGAAATTTCCAGCGGGCTCATCTCGCCGCATTTTTTGCTGGTCTGGAGCAGATGCGGCTGGCTGCCGCGAGAGTGTTTTTCCGCAGCTGGTCTGGCTGTGGGCTGCTCCGTGGTTTTTTGCGGTTGTTCGGCAGACTGTTCTTCCACAGTGAACAGGGTAGTCTGCGACCAGAACAGCACCGCTTCTTCCACCAGTTCCTCCGGAATGCCCAGAGCCTTGGCGATCTCATCGTGTGCAAGGTTCGGGTGGTTGCTGCGGAGCAGATAGAGCAGCACTTTCAGCTGGGACGGCGTTGCCAGTTTCAGATATTGGTCTACCACGGCATTCGGCACGCCGAACATCTGCCCGAAGCCGGAGATATGTACGCTAAGATTCACAAAAAATTCCTCCCTGCGAAAAAATTGCAAAAAAGACTTGACAGCGGTTGACGTTTGTGCTATAATTAGTTATGTTGTTGCCGACATGTTGGAATTGGCAGACGAGACGGACTCAAAATCCGTTGCCAGCAATGGCGTGTGGGTTCAAGTCCCACTGTCGGCACCAAATCTAATCGCCTGTACCTTTTGGTATGGGCGATTTTTGTTTTCTATGGGAGATGCCCCATGAAATTCTATGCCTGTCCGGCGGAGAACATGCCCGACTGCCGGCAAACAGATAGAAAAAAAACCCATGCTACATAATGTAACACAGGTATGTTTCCGTACTTCGAAAGAAATACTTGGCGTGCCCAGAGGGATTCGAACCCCCGACCTACTGGTTCGTAGCCAGTCACTCTATCCAGCTGAGCTATGGGCACATTTTCTTTTGAGAACCGTTGTCCTCACAACAATAGTTATTATATCACATCTTTTACAGCTTGTCAAGCGTTTTTTCGAATTTTTTTCGGGATTTTCGAAAAAAGTCTGTATCGCACGTAATTTCGTCGTTTTTTTGTTTAGGAGAGTGACAGAAAGGGCAAACGCAGTGCATTTGCTGCCGAGCAAAAACAGACTTGACAAATCAGCGAAAATCGCGTATAATAAAAGTAAAGAGAGCACACCAGTAGACGGTCTGCTCCCCATTCAAACGACTAAGAAATAATCGCCAAAGTTGGTAGCTTCAGGGCGGTTATTTCTTTTTGTATGCTAAGTATGCAAGAACTGCACGAAAGACATTACAAAAAATGCTTACGATAAAGGAAATTACGTCCATCATCATGCATCACCTCCCATCAATTCAAATAGAAGATTGTGGGAGCGTGGATTTGACCGCCTACCGTTATTGGTATGCCCTCGGTTTTTTATTATATCACACTACGCAAAAAATGTCAAACCATAGTTTCCGTTGTTTTCGCAAGAATAAAAATGACTTGACAAATCAGCAAAAATCGCGTACAATAAAAGTAAAGAGAGCACACCAGCAGACGGTCTGCTCCCACTGTTTATGGTTAAGAAGAAATAACCGCCGCGAGTTGGTAGCTTCAGGGCGGTTATTTCCGCTTTTTGAAGTTTAAGTAAGCAAGATACGCCTTAAAGACTTCGCAAACCATGCTAATGCACTTGACGAGAATGTCTATGTTCATTCGCACTCACTCCCTTCTGGGAGCAGGAATCGACCAGCCCGTCGCCCAGCGGAAATGGCGACGGCAGACTCGCCCAAGGATAGCGAGCCGCCTACCGTTTCAGGTATGCCCTCGAGTATTTCGTATATCACACTACGTGAAAAATGTCAAACGATAGTTTATGCTGCTTTTCGCAGACACCCACAAAAAAACACCAGCATCAACCGGAACGTCCTCCCGTTGATGCTGGTGTTTTATTATATGGTTTCCGTCAAAACGTCAAACTTATACAGTGTTTCCTTAGGATTCTTCCAGACCGGTATTGATACCGCTTTTTTCCAGTCCTGCCAGTTCTCCGGACGGTGTTTCTCCGGAGTTGTCTTTCTTTTTCGGGAAGACGAACTTCAGCAGGATCGGGGTGACGATCGTGGTGAATACCACCATGATGACCAGCGGTGTCATGAACTTCTCGCTCATCAGCCCTACAGAAGCACCCTTGTTGGCGACGATCAGGGCGACCTCACCACGGGAGATCATACCGATACCGATCTGCAGGCTCTCCTTGTTGGTGTACCGCATGATCTTTGCACCCAGACCGCAGCCGATCACCTTGGTGACAACTGCCAGCAGCATCAGCAGCAGCATGAACACGATCAGCTTTCCGGTCAGACCGTCCAGCGTCATTGCCAGACCGATGTTTGCGAAGAAGATAGGGGACAGGAGCATGTAGGACAACGTGTTGAAACGGTTGACTACATACTCGTTCTTTTTCAGACCGGATACTGCCAGACCGGCAACGAATGCACCGGTGATGTCGGCAACGCCGAAGCAGATCTCGGCAATAAAGGACAGCAACAGGCAGAAAACAAATGTCACGATGTTGTGACGGCGGAGGTTCTCGTTGCTGGATTCCCGCCACTTTTTAAAGAAGAAGTGGTACAGTACAGCGGCACCGATCGCCACAATGAAGAACGCCAGAATGTTGATGACAACAGCGAATACACCGTCGTTGACCAGCAGTGTGCCCAGTGTCTTTTCGCCGCCGCCGTCGCCGGTCTTCTTGCCGCCCAGACTGATGACGACAGTCAGAGCGATAATGCCCAGAATGTCATCGATTACGGCAGCACCCAGAATGGCATTGCCGGCACGGGAGTTCAGAGCACCCAGTTCCTTCAGAGTTTCTACGGTGATGCTGACGGAAGTTGCAGTCAGGACAACGCCGATGAAAATATTCTGCCAGAACAGGGAAGCCATTTCCGGATCCTGTTCCGTATTGTAGAAGTCGGCGAGGAAAAATCCGCCTACCAGCGGAACAATGACGCCCAGCAGGGCAATGACAAAGGAGGCAAGCCCTGCCTTTTTCAGTTCCTGAATGTCGGTTTCCAGTCCGGCACTGAACATGAGGACGATAACGCCCAGTTCTGCCAGACTGACAATCAGGTCATTCCGTTCTACAACGTCCAGCAGCATCGGACCGAGAATGATGCCGGCTGCCAGTGCACCAACGACCTGCGGCAGGCTGATCCGCTTGGTCAGCAGCCCCAGCAGCTTGGTGGACAACAGAATGATCGCGATTTGCAGTAAAAAAGAATAATCATTGTTGAATAAAAAATCTTTCAAACCCATAATGGTTTCTATCTCCCTTTATAATTTGCTTTCTGTCAAGAATGATCCTATGTCAGTTTTGGTTTGACGGTACCATGTGGTCAGTTTTATCAAAGCACTCCCTCCGCCTGCGGCAGAGCCTAACTAGCCGCCCTTTTCAAGGGAGCCTGAAGAAATAGCCGCCCCTTTAGGGGAGGGGAACCAGCGAAGCTGGTGGAGGGGTTCTTTCGTGAAGTCTTTTGCTTGGTGTAAAAGATTTACGAGATAACCCCTCAGTCAAGCCTACGGCTTGCCAGCTCCCCTAAAGGGGAGCCTGAATGTAAAAAAGCCGCCCCTTTAGGGGAGGGGAACCAGCGTAGCTGGTGGAGGGGTTTTTACGTGAAATCTTTTGCTTAATGAAAAAGACTTACGAGATAACCCCTCAGTCAAGCCTGCGGCTTGCCAGCTCCCCTATAGGGGAGCCTATAGCTACGATTCAGCACAAGGCACGCCCTTCGGGTGCCCTACAGGGGAGCCTAGACAAACGGCACTCTCCCCGTCCGTCACTTCGCCAGCCGCTGCCGCACTGCCTCATACAGAAAGATGCCCGCTGCCACGGAAGCGTTCAGCGAGTTGACTTTTCCACGCATGGGCAGGCTCAGCATAGCATCGCACTTTTCCCCAACCAGACGGCTCATGCCGAAGCCCTCCGAACCGATGACAAACGCCGTGCCGCCGGTGAAGTCTGCATCGGTATAGCTGGTGCCTGCGGCATCGGTGCCGTAGATCCAGACATTGTTTTTCTTGAGGATTTCCATGGCGGAAGCCAGATTGGGCACCCGTGCCACCGGCAGCCAGCTTGCGGCTCCCGCAGAGGTCTTGCCCACGGTCAGCGTCAGGGACGCACTCCGCCGCTTGGGAATAATTACGCCGTGTGCACCGGCAGCTTCTGCCGTCCGGATAATCGCACCCAGATTGTGCGGATCCTGAATCCCGTCACACAGCACCAGCAGCGGCGGTTCGCCCTTTTCGACAGCACGCTCCAGCAGTTCTTCCAGCGAAACGTATGTGCCGCAGGCACCCTCCGCCGCAACGCCCTGATGCACTGCCCCGCCGGTCAGCTGGGTCAGCTTGGACTCTGTCACAACCTTTACGGGAATGCCCTGCTCCTTGGCAAGGCTGATGATCTCCTGCAAGCCGCCGCTTTCCTGCCCCACATAGAGCATGTCGATCCTGGCACCGCTGCGGAGTGCTTCCATAACGGGATTTCTGCCGGCGATCCGGTCATTTTCCGTTTCCGGCATTTCCGCAGGCTTCTGCCGGCGGGACTGTGGTTTCCTCTGGCTCATATATTCCTCCGTATCTCCTGCGGCATGGCATTTCCCCACGCCCGTTGCAGGACACTGTCTGTTTTTTTACGATGCTATCCATTATAGCATATCTCCGGAGAAAATACAAGGTTTTTCGTGCAGGTGTTGAAAATTGACAAGATTGGCAAGAACGATTTCCGTGGAATCTTTTCCCTCACGCATCAGGCTCTACAAAAGAATCTCTCAGAAAAGCTTTTTACATTACAGGGACACTTTCAACAATCACCATCTCCCACTACAGCACCAACAAACAAACCGCCGCCGTGCCCAGACAGCTCAGCAGCACCAGCAGGAGCGTCCGGAGCCAGAAGCGTTTTTCTGCCCGTTCCGGTGCCGCTTCCCGCAGCAGTGCGTCCGCGTCCGCCTGCGAAAGCTGCTGGGGCAGCTTGGTCACGCCGGGCTTGAGATAGAACACCGCACGTTCAAAATACAGACTGTCCGGACGGTTCACTTCGATGATTTTTTTCTGTACGCCTTTTACCATAGCCATTCCTCCTGCGGCAGCCGGTGCATGCCGGTACTGCCGAAAATGATTTCAGGCAATACCGCACAAAGATTGTGCGGCAGATGCGTCGTCAAATTTTTCGTCAGATGAAACAAAAAGCGGAGTGAATACTTGATGTATTCACGAGCATTTTTGTGAAATATGACGGAAAATTTGCAAGCAGATGGCGTGCAAAGTCGCTAGACGCTCTTTGTGCGGTATTGCCTTCACAGGAAGTATGTGCACATTGTGAACCACTCAAACAGAACAAACCTGTTTTTCCACAAAGTCCCCCGTTCCGACAGGAATTTCTGTGGAAAACTCTGTGGAAACTGTGGAAAACGTCCGGTTTTTCCAATCTGTCCCCTATTGTGGAATCCGGTGGAGAACGTTTGAACAGTGTTTTATTTTAGGCAATACCGCACAAAGCTTGTGCGACAGATGCGTCGTCAAATTTTTCGTCAGATGAAGCAAAAAGCGGTATTGCCTTTATTCACAAACTGCCGTCAGCGGCAGCGGAGAAGCTTCCGTCCGGAACGGTGCCGCCGGAATCCCGTTTTTCCCGAACAGCGTAACTGCACCGTAGTTCACCCAGTTGTACCGTGCCGCAGCAGGAGCCGGCACTTCTGCCGCCGTCAGCCGCACCGTGTCGCCGTCCAGCACTGCCTTGGCATCGTGATACACCCCGTCTGCACCGGCGATCTGGAAGCCGCAGGGTTCCCCGTGCCACTCCATGCCCTGTGCCGCATGGGAAAAGAACACCGTCAGCGTACTGCCCTCCACAACGAAGCTGCGGAAGATCGGTCCGAACGCCTCCAGTTCCCGTTCCCCGTAGACCAGCTGCCGAGCCTGCAACGCCAGCCGGTGTCCCACAGGGTGCTTGTCCACAGGGTGAATGTTGCAGTATTCACCGCAGTCCAGAATCACGGCAATGCCGGTATGCTTTACCGTCTGGTATACCTGCATCTGTGCTTCCCGCAGCCGGCTCCACGCCCCGTTTTCCGGCGTGTCCGCATAGGTGTGCATGGGCAGCTGCACCAGAATGAACGGCAGCCGGGCATCTTCAAAATCCTGCCGCCAGCGGGCGATCAGCATTGTCAGCAGTGTACCATAAGTATCCGGTCGGATCTCGTCGTTTTCGCCCTGATAATAGAAAAATCCCCGAATGGTATAGGGCACTACCCGCTGCAGCATGGTGTGATACATGCCGGCAGGACGATAGGGGCTTTTGATGCCCAGCGGCCCGGGGTAACGGTTTTCCCCGCAGCGGCGAATGATCTCGTCCCACGGCATATTGCTGTCCTCCTGATAGCACTTCTGCATGCGGCTCTCCCATGCGGTGTGATATGCCACGTATTCGTCATACTCGACGATCATTTCCTCGTCCGTCTTTCCGGCAGCGGCATCGGCGTAGTCCTGCAAATAGGGGTGACCGGCAGTGTGTGCCTGTAGATCGGATTCCGGCAGCCAGCAGCTGACCGATGAGCCGCCGTAATTGCAGCCGATAATCCCCACAGGAACGCCCTGTGTCTGTGCCAGTTCCTTCGCCGCCAGATACGCCGCCGCAGACCATGTGCCGCTGGTTTCCGGATCCGGCAGTTCCCAGCGGGCAGCGTTCCATGCAGCAGTGTAGGCATCGTCTGCGAACGTATTCCGCGGCACCTGAAAATACCGCACGTTGGAGTTCCGGCACTGTTCCAGTTCCGCCGTTCCGTTCCTGGCATCTTTCAGCATAAATTCCATGTTGGACTGTCCGCCGGCAAGCCAGACTTCCCCGAAAGCCACGTCGGAAAATTCCCGTTCGTTTACCGTCAGGGTACAGCCCGTGCCCGCAGGCATCGGCGGAAATGTCACCCGCCACGTTCCGTCCTGCCGCACCGCAGAAGAAACGGTACAGTGCCGCTGGGGAACGGAAACGGTCACCGGCTCCCCTGCGGTGCCCGTCCCGAAAACGGCAATGGGCTTGCCCCGCTGGAGCAGCATGTGGTCTGTAAAAATGGCTGCACAATGTATCATATGAATTCCACCTCGTTGTTTTTTCAGAGCTTGTGTTCATAGGAAATGTGTGCGGATTTTCGAGCAAATTTTGTTGCAGACAAGGCAAAAATTCGCAGGCATACTTGGTGTCTGGCAAGAATTTTTAACGCAGTATGCAGCAAAATTTGCCGAAAAGACGCAGGCAGATGCCTATGCACACAAGCTCTCAGAAACGCAGTCCGCTGCACCCTGCTTTCTCCGATAAAAAATACCGTACTCCCTGCACGGAATACGGTATCTGCATGCAGCAACAAAAAGCGGGAATAACAGCGGCTCTTATACCCGAATCAGTCTGCCCTCCTGCAAGTCCAGTTCTGCCAGCTGTTTCATGACATAATGCATCTTCTTTCCTGTGACATTGCGGGGCAGTTCGTTGACAAACCGGTAATAATGCGGGCGTTTATAATTCGCCAGCAGCGGGCTTTCCTTGCAGTAGCGTTCCAATTCCTGTGCTGTCAGCGACGGGTCTGCGGCGATCACATAGGCGGTGACGATCTCGCCACGCCTGCTGTCCGGTGCCGCCGTAACAATGCAGTCCTTGACTGCGGGGTGCAGGTTCAGCACTTCTTCCACTTCCACCGGATAAATGTTTTCTCCGCCGGAAATGATCATATCGTCTTTCCGTCCCACAATGTGGAAATAATGGTTCTCGTCCCATGTGCCCAGATCATTGGTATAGAAAAAGCCGTCGTGGAACCGCCGGCGGGTTTCCGCAGGGTTGCCGAAATAGAACGCCGCCGACTTGGCATTGGAGCGAATGATGACTTCTCCCACCTCGCTGCCGTCTGTCGCTGCAAGGTCATCCGGCTCTGCCACACGGTCCTCATATACCTTTATCACACGCACATCATCATCAACGCAGGAACGCCCTGCACTGCCTGCCATTTCCGGCAGGTCATCCGGTCGGAGGAACGTGTTCCAGAACGTTTCTGTCGTACCATAGCCGTTGAAAATCCGCTTGGTCAGAATCTTCTGATAGCGGATACAGTCCGCCCGTTCCAGCGGGCTGCCCATGGTGACGATGCCACGCAGGCTGCTCAGGTCACGGGGCTGTTTCTGCTGTGCTTCTGCCAGCAGTTCCAGCACGTTGGGAACGCCGATGAGAAATGTCAGTCCGTACTGCTGTACCATGTCCAGTGTCTTTTCCGGCTGGAATTTCCGCTGGATAATCACAGTACCGCCGGCATACAGCGTCGGTGTAATGCCGCCGGAGTGCAGCCCGCCGCGGTGAAACCACGGTGTAGTGTTCATGGAACGGTCTGTAAACGAAAACGGGAAATGGATCATCACATCATGGGCGGAAAGCACCTCATTGATGCTGGTCAGGCATACGCTTTTCTGTCTGCCGGTGGTACCGGAGGTGAACAGCCGCAGAGTTTCATCATAGACAGACAGTTCCCACGGCAGCTCCGGTTCAGTTGCGGGACAGTCTGCGGTGAAGCCAGCGTAGGCATGGGCTGCCCTAGCATCTGTGGTCAGCAGAATCTGCGGGGCGTGTGCCGTCCGCCGCAGTGCCATGTCCACTTCCGCCTGTGTTTCCGGCTCCAGCAGGAACACCTTGGGACGGCTGTTGTCCATACAGTCTGTGATTTCCTTGGCAGACAGACGGAAATTCACCGGACAGAATACCATGCCGGTCTTATGGCAAGCCAGATAGGCGAACACGAATTCCGGACAGTTGTGCAGCTGCACCATGACAACATCGCCCTTTTGCAGTCCGGCACGGAGCAGGGCGTGCGAAAACCGGTTTGCCTCTGCATTCAGCTGTGTGTACGTCCAGACGGTTCCGCTCTCCGGTTCTATCAGGGCTTCCCGATCACCGAACCGTGCCACATTCCGCAGAAAACCGTTCCGCCATGTGTAGCCGTTTTCAAACTGCTGCCGGAACGCTTCCATCGCACGCTGTTTTTCGTCCAGAATGCGTTTCTGCCGCACCTGCTGCAAAAATTGTTCCAGATGTGCCGTGGCTCTTTCCAGAGCCTCTGCTCCGGCAGGGACAGCTTCAGCAGCCAGAATCATTTGCTCCATTTCCCGCAGTGCTGCCATTTCGTGCTGTTTGACACTGCTTTTGCGGGAGGTATGGCTGCCGGTGCGAAAAATGGTTTCGGTATATTCTTTGCGGTACATGACGAAATCCTCCTTCGATCAGAATGTGAAATATGCGGTGCCGTAACTCAAACCGCCGCCGAATCCGGACAGCATCATGGTCTGTCCCCGTTTTACGCTGCCGCTGCGGACACAGTCGTCCAGTGCAATGGCGATCGATGCCGCAGAGGTGTTGCCGTATTCGCCGATGTTCAGGAAGAACTTTTCCATCGGTTCTTTCAGCTGCTTGGCTGCTGCCTGCAAGATGCGGGCATTCGCCTGATGGCAGACATAGCAGTCCGGATAGCCGCCCACTTTCTCCGCCACACGCTGGATACTGCCGGAGAGTGCCTGCACGGCAAAACTGTACACGGCTCTGCCCTGCATGCTGACGAACTGCTCTGCCGGTTCCGGCAGATTCTCGGCAAAGGGGTTCGTATCGTGATAATACTTCGGGCAGTACAGCACTTCTGTGTTGCCCTCTGCTCCGCAGTCAAAGGCATAGCGGCTGTTTTCGTCCAGCGTGATTACCGCTGCACCGGCACCGTCCCCGAACAGGACGCAGGTGTTCCGGTCAGCAAAATTGGTAACACGGCTCAACACTTCGCTTGCCACCACCAGAGCGTATTTTTTTTCCGGCATGCTGCACAGCAGAGAACGGGCGGTGTGTACTGCGTAGAGGAATCCGGTGCAGGCTGCACAGATGTCAAAGGCAAACACCGTTTCCGGCAGTCCCAGTTCCTTTTGCAGCATGCACGCCTGCGACGGAACGATATTGTCCGGTGTAATGGTGGCACAGATGACTACGCCGATTTCTTCTTTAGAGATGTCAGCCATTTCCAATGCCTTTTCTGCGGCTTCCATGCCCAGAGAAAGATTCGTTTCCTTGTCCGCAAAATGCCGGTTGGAAATGCCGGTACGGGTGCGGATCCACTCATCGTTGGTTTCTACGATCGTTGCCATGTCATCGTTGGAAATCTTCCGTTCCGGCACGCTGCTGCCGGTGCCGCAGATGCGAATGCCGATGTCCTGTGTGATTTTCATATGGGGTTCCTCGCTTTCATGTTGTTGCAGTACTTAGTATACCCTTTTTACGGAATAGAATCCACCTATTCCCACAGAAACCGGCTCTACCGTTTTGAGAATTTCCGAATACTGGTGTATATTCACACAAAAAAGGCATGGTACACCTGTACCACGCCTTTTTTGTCATATTTCAAATACAATATTTGTTAAAAGCAGCGGTGCTGCCTTTAGGCAATACCGCACAAAGAGCGTCTGGCGACTTTGCACGCCATCTGCTTG
>ERZ773114.3111-NODE-3111-length-14205-cov-2.741201_pt1 | contig 14205 bp, 10 predicted proteins | sample MGYA00580564_ERZ773114 | MGnify/ENA primary metagenome ERZ773114 (study PRJEB29015, sample SAMEA2737836) | human gut metagenome | biome: human gut; feature: human-associated habitat; material: faeces | place: China | collected 2012 ...
TAGTTTAGTTTAATACAAACAAAAGAGCAGAAACATAGACAAAGAAGTAGATGCAGTTCAAAAAAGAAATTAAACAAGTAAAAAAAGTCAATTAAAGCCTGTTATTTTGGATATGAAAACTAACAAATTAAATACAACAAAATCAAAATAGTTTAATAACAAAATAAACATAAAGTATTAATACAACAAAGAGAAAAGGTAGGGAACGGAAATAGATAATTCACAGAGTTCACATATTCGTGAAAAGAGAGATGAGGGGGGCATATATAAGAATACCTATGTAAATAAAATTTTAGAAGAAAGGAGGTTATGAGAAATGAAAAGACTTTTTCTAGCTTGTTTAGTTGCATTAAGTTTAGCCCCAACAGTAGTTTATGCAGATAACCTAGCAGATATGTTAAGTGAGAACGCAAACACAGCCACAGAGATAACAAATGGAGTAAACAGCAGAGGGAAGGCAACCGAAAATTATAGTTCTGGAAGCAGCGGGACAATTAACAGTAAGATTGACAACGATACAAAAAGTCTAGTCAACACATTAGCCCCATTCACGAAGATGGACGAAATAGATGAGAGAGCAATAAGAGCAGCAACACCGATTAAGCAGTTAGTAGGTTCTGTAGTCCAGTTTATGTTGTTTATAGCCATAGCACTTATACCTTTTAGATGTGCTTGTGATGTTGTTTATGTTGCTTTTCCATTTATGAGGAAGTTACTATCTGGTGAAGACAGTTCTAGTGGTAGTGGCAGTAGTAGTAGTAACGCAGGTGGTTATGGAATGGGCGAAGATATAGGTGGCTACGGTGGTTATGGTGGTTATGGTGGCTATGGTGGAGGTTCTCGTTCACGCAGAGGTTCATCAAGAAAAGGAACAGGGTCACGCTTTGTATCTAGTAGTGTAATTGCAGCCGTCAGTAAAGGAAATGGTTCTGTATGGGGTGTTTGTGGAAAAGAAATCATAACACTAAGCATATTAGTACCAGCCTTAATCATACTGACAATGACAGGAGTATTAACACAATTAGGTTTAGTTGTAGGTGAAATAGGTACAGGAATAATCACATCACTAGGAGAGACATTATTAGGTCTATAAAAGATGCAACTAACAAACAAACAAATAAATTAAGTAGGTAAACAATTAAGCAATTAAGCAATTAAGCAATTAAGTATTAGGAATATAAATACTGAACGGATAAGGAGAAAAAGAAGAAGGAGATATGTTTCTAAAAAGAGTGAGAGCTACCCTAAAAGGTAAAAATAGGGTAGAAAAAGAAGCTAGAAACAAGAGAGCTAGAGAAATCCATAGGATGCAACAAGAGAGTATATATAGGACACAATTAAGGAACGCCTTAGATGTCATAGATTTAATCCTAGAAAACGATAGGGAAATTGATTCGGTAACAATAGAGGTACCCAAGACAGAACTCACAATGTTTACTAGGGTAATGTACTCGCCAGATATGGAAGATTACAGCATAGTGCAAACAGAAAATGCAACAGTATTTAAGATTGGTAGAAAGCTAGTAAGTTTCTAGTACAAGTAAATATTAAAGAAAAGATAAAGAAATAAATTAAAGAGAAGGTAAGAAGGAATGGATGTAAAGACAAGGATAGATGATATAGCAGGAAGGACAGGGTTAAGTTCTCCAATAGTACGAAGGGTGTTAGATGCTAGTAGGGAGAGTTTAATTGAGACATTAGGTAAAGGAGAAAAAGCAACCTTACCAGGGATAGCAACCTTTAGAACAAGTATATCAGCCGAGGAAAGTTTAAAGGTATATTCAAAACCATCATTGAGACTGCAAACAGGTTCACAGGATAGATATAAGCAAGAGGCTGAAAAAAGAGAAGATAATGGTAAAACAACATTAAGTGATGAAGAAGTTCGTAATTCAATACAAATCTTTTCTATAGATAGCTTAATGTAAGCAATAGGTGGTGGGTACATATAACAGCGATAACACATCGTGCATTTGCTGTTTGGTGGATAAGTCTTGTAAACCTACTAATGTGGTACTTTGGAAATAGAGAAGTAAATTATTTTATATGTTGGATAGTAATGCTCTATGCAGCAAAAAGTGGGGCTTTATTTCCAGATGTAGACCACCATTGGGAGTCAGTAAAAGAGAAGACCACCATCAATAGGATAATCAATACGGTAATACATTTAACTGGTGGAAAGCATAGGAGTTGGCAGACACATAGTTGGGATATAGCAATAGTTTATATGGCACTAGCAATATTCTTACCTAATAAATTACAACAAATAGGTTTATTAGACAAAGTAAATTCTACAATTCTAAGTTTACTAATGATAGGCTTTGGAGTGGGTTGGGTAAGTCATTTATTTTCAGATATGCTGACATCAGCAGGTGTAAGAGTATGGTGTTTTAGGGATAAAAAAATAGCATTTGTACCTAAGCAGATATTTAATTTCAGATTTAACACAGGACACGAATGGGAGGGGTTTGTATACAATCTAACCAAAAAATTTAATATATTAGTAGGTATAGGTTGTGTAATCTTTCCTTTTCTGTTTGTTAGCTAATTAATTAGTTAGTTAGTTAGTTAATTAATATTTAAAGGGGGAAACGCAATATGAGGGTAATGAAAATTATAGGGTTGGCTATGACCCTAGCGACAATGGTATTGCCAACAACAGCAATAACAACATATGCAGCGAATGAGAAAGCTTCAAGTGCAACAATAACAGCACCAGGGCAGACAGGGAGTAGCAAAGATGTTACAAGTGAGCAATTAGGAGAGTATTTAGCAACATCGTCAGGTAAGCAGTATTTAACCAAATTGAGGACAGACGAAGATGGTAAGAATTACTCTAGCTCCACAAAATACGGAAAACTAACAGTAGGGAATACAACCTACTACATAACAAAGAGTGAATACGATACATTAGTCAATAAAGCTAATAGTTATGCAAGTAATGTAAATGCAGATGGAGGTTTATCTGACATCAATGATGACCTAGACACATTGACAAATAACTTTAATACAAGACCCGACTTAGCGACAGCAGGACAAGCTGTTTCAGGGTTAGAGGGTATGATAAGTGTAGTTGTAGGTATTGCATTAATTATAGCGTGCATAATGGTAGCGTTCTTCTCAGCAATGGATATAATTTATTTAGCGTGGCCGGTATTTAGGGAGAAGGCAGAAACATCAAGTAAATCCGAAGGTATGTCAATCAGTAGGTTTATTTCTGATGAAGCAAAATTCGCTGTAAAGAAAGCTAGTACAGATGCCAACGGAAGAAGTGTATGGGGAATATACTTACCTAAGAGAATGATTGCATACATAGGTTTAGGTTTAGCACTTTATATCCTATTCACAGGGAATATAACTGTAATAGTAAGTTTAGCTCTTAAATTTGCAAGTGGTATTTTCAATGCACTTAAAATGTTAGGATAATCGAACAGGGAAATAAATTATGTTTGTAAATGTAAATAAATAAGAAGTAAGGAGAAAGTATAAGCGTAATGTCAGTTGTAACAGAGACAATCGAGGGAATAAGAGCATATACTTCTACAGCAGATACTTCAATAGATTACGAGCTTTTACATCAGGGAGTATATGCAATCGAAGGGTTTGTAAGTATCGTACTAGGCTTTGTACTAACAGCAATATTTTTAACATTAGGGCTAATCGTAGCACTAGATATATTGTATTTATTTAATCCAACATTCAGCTATTATGCCGATACGAAAAACAGTAAAGTATTTAACACTTTAGTATCGAAAGTAGCGAGGGAAAGTAGAAAAATAAGCCTTACAACAGGACAAGTAGCAATATGGATTTATTTAAAAAAGAGGGCTGTATTTCTAGCTTGTTTTGGGGTAACATTGTTTATCTTGTATGGCAATTTTACTGTCGTAGTACATATAGTATCGTATGCTGTACAACAGTTTATCGGAGCAGTCCAATGGAAGGTAGCCAACCCAACGATGCCAATAACAGAAACGACAACAACAACAATAATAACAAGATAATGTATAGTAAATCAATAACATAAATAAAAGTAGAGTAAAACAAATTATATTATATTGAAGTATAGATACTTAGTAGGGGGGGGCTAAAACCCCCTATTTTTATGCTTTACATAGCATTAAAGAGCAGACACACAATAGAGGAGGGAATCTATGAAATACAGAATGATAGCAATAGACCTAGACGGTACATTATTAGACGACAATAAAGAAATCCCCAAATTAAACAAAGCTGTAATACAGCAAGCAATCCGTAAAGGATTTAAGGTAGTATTTGTTACAGGACGAAGTAGGTTGAATACAGTCCCTATAGTAACACAGTTAGATTTAAGAGGAGAAGATACACATATAATAAGTAATTGTGGAGCAACAAAGTTTATACCACAGCAAAAATTAATGTGGTTAGATACTTTAGGTTTACCAGTATGTGGTTCAAATGCTGTAACGAAATACGCAAATTATAAATATTACGAGCAGTTACAAAGAAAGGTCATAGAAGATAAATTATGGGACAATGGTCTGCAAATAATTCCAAGGTTTGCAGGGACAAAGGTACTTTCCCTAGTGGTAAACCCTAAAAGTAAAGGTGAAACACAAGTATTAGAGAGTATATTAAATGAACACTTTACAGTTTATTCAGCACAATATGGAGATGGGCAATACTGTATTGATATAGTAGAGCAAGGGACAAATAAAGGAGATACTTTATTACAATATGCAAAATCATATAATATAGCACCACACGAAATAGTAGCTTTTGGCGATGGAAACATTGATGTACCAATGTTACAGAAAGTAGGTTTAGGTATAGCGATGGGAAACGCTCCAATAGAAGTAAAACGATTAGCTGATGGCGTATGTGATATAAACAATAAGGCAGGATTAGGAAAAGCAATATATAGCATAATACAACAACAATAACAACAACAACAAAATAGTAATAGTAGTGGTAGTAGTAGTAAACAAATTAGAAAAAAAAGACTGCTGAGGGGGACATACAAATGTAAATAAATAGGGAGTAGAAAAAGGTGGAAGGGAGGTATATATTTTTTATAATGAAATATAAAATAATTTTAATGACCTGTTTAATGTTTATAAGTTTATTGGGGTTGACAGGTTGCTCTAATATAGATGAATTGTTGCCAGGGTATAGTTCAGAGGTAACAAAGAGATTAGTATTAAACACAAATGAATTAGAGAAAATACATAAAGCAGGGATAATAGATGATAATACATATAATAAAATGGCAGATGCGATAGCAAAGAACAGTTCTGGTTTCGGGTTGGATGTAGCCTCTGTTAAAGATATAAGTGCAGACAACGCAAGTGAGGTTAAAGAAGCTGTAAAGAATATAAAGAAGAACTTAGACAAGTACATAGTATATTGTAACGGAGTAAAGGACTTAACAAACAATATAACTAATGTAGGAAAAGATATGGATAGTAAGGTAACAAATGGCTATTTATTAGTAAATTCAGATAATTCAGGTACAGCAGAGATAGAGAAGATAATGCAAAGGGAGATATATGTATTAAAGACATATAACGGTGATGGTTCAGGAGCAACCTTTAAGGACTTAAATGTGATTGCAAATAGCTTACAATTAAAAACAAGCGATGGAGGAATGACAATAGATGATAGGGCTGCGAATACATATTTTGTGAACAGTTCAAGGCGTTTATTAGACACTACTAAAAAAGAAAATCACCTTGTACAGACAACAAAAAGTCCAAGCACAAAAGCCTCTAAGGTTTATGGGACAAAAACAGATAAAGACGAAATAAGAGTAAATGAATTAGGGAAGGACTTCTTATTAACTAAGATAGAGAAAAACGATGATGGGAAGACAGTAACAAATGCAATACAAGTAAGACTAAATGAGTTCAATCCAGATGCAGTAGACAAGTTAGTAGGTAAAGATGGAGTCCCTGATAATATATATGTAATGTCAGGGAATAAGTGTTACTTAATGCAGTATCCAGTATTTTATGTATCTGGATTTAAGACAACAGACGGAAAGAACTTTACAGCAGAATATAAGATGTCCGATTTACAGGTCAATATAGCAACAAAATCTACATACTTTAGAGACGGTTCAAAAATAATGACAACAGGTGTAGACAGGTATCATGTGACAAGTACGCAAGGAGAGTCTTCTTTTGTAGTAGATAATGTACAAAGATATGGAGTACAATCAAATGCCAGTATAAAAGCAGAGCAAATAGACACTAAATCAAAAACACAAGAAGAAGCTGTAGCAGAGGCTAAGGGATATTATAGTAACTACATATGTAACTACGGTGTTATTCCAACAGGCAAAGAAGCAGAATGTAAAACGAATATAGCCAAGTTTGGTTCTATAGTATTAAGAGATTACTTAGAGTATACATATATGCCGAATGTAGTTACTGGGGAGAATATTGTAGCAGTAGGAAGAATGTTCCGTTTATCTTGCTTTAATGGAAAGGTAGATAGTACATCAACTGGTGAAATAGGTAGGTTTATCGGAAAGGACAATATTATACAAGGAAGTACAGCAACAAAGACGACAGGAAAGACCTCTACAGTAGGAAGTACAAATGGAGGAAGTGTTAGTAGCAGTAGTAGTAGTAGTAGTAGTAGTTCAGATAGTAATTCTAACAGCACAGGTACACAAAGCACAGAAACAAGCGGGACTAAAGACGGAAGTTCCCTAACCGTTGCAGCCTTATCCCAAGTAGGTAAATTAGGTACAGGCTGTGAAACAGTCTCCTTAACAATGGCATTAAATTACAATGGTATACAAGCAGATATGTATGACATAGCAGACAATTACTTACCCAAGGGAGAGGTAGGCAGTACAGACCCCAGTCAAGCGTTTGTAGGGAATCCAAGGGATAATAAATCGTATGGATGTTATTCACCAGTAATAACTAAGACAGCTAATAGTTATTTAAGTGCAAAAGGTTCGAGTTTAAAAGCAACAGATATAAGTGGAAGTGAATTAGAAAGTTTATTTAGTTATATAGATAAAGGAAAACCAGTTATAGTATGGGGAACACAAGATTGTAAGCAAGGGAGTTACACAGTTAGCTGGACTGTAAATGGAAAGCAAATACAATGGTACTCACCAGAACATTGTATGTTATTAGTTGGATATAACACAAAAAACAGCAAAGTATCAGTATGTGACCCATTAAAAGGTTCGAAAGTTGAGTATGACTTAAACACATTCAAAGAAAGGTATAATGCGTTAAAGAAACAAGCAGTAGTAATACAGTAAGCTCAAAAGAAAAGATAGGGAAAGAAGCAGTAAAGGGAAGTGATTAAATGTGTTAAGTAAAAACAAGACTAATAAAAATAATAGTATAAGAGCGAATAGTTTATTTGAACTAATGTTGCTATGTGTATTTATCGGGACAATAATACTAAATATAGAGCCAAAATCTATTAGAGCAGAAGATACAACAGTAGCAACAACAACAACAACAACAACAGCCCAGCAAGAAACAAATGGTGGGAGCAATCAAACGAACAATAGCAATAGTAATAGTAGTACAGGTGATGTAATAATAAGTAAAGAGCAAACAGAGGATGTCACATCGGGTTCGAGTAATGTAAGTGTTCCTATAAGCATTACAGATGTATGTAGTATAAATGCAATTTCAGAGGGAAAGAAATTAAAACTAAAGTTTGGAGAAACGAGTACAGAAACTACAACAACAGCAACAGCCTCATCATCATCCTCCTCTACAGTAGGTTTATTTGATGCAATAGGAGACTTAGAAACGGAGTATACAAACGATTTAACAGGTAACAATGGTGTTACAGTAAGGTTTCCAAGTACGATAGTAGGTAGTGCAGATATAGCAAATTTACACGAGCTTGTACAAAATAACAAATCTACAACAGAAGGAAAGGCTGTTGAAGGAGCGACAATGAAGCCAATAATGTATGGTATGCTATTAGACTTAGATATGTTTAGGAGCAATATGTATAGTTCGTGGATAACTGTAGACGGAGACGGAGGAAATTACGGTTCACTAGAATGGTGGAATGGTTGGTTAAACACAAACGGATATAGTTACAACATAGATAAAGATAAGCTATTAGGGACAATGAGTGAGCAGTATAATTTCGATGTAACAGGAAAAGGCTATATAATGCTAGATTTAGACACAATACAGGGAATAAAGAATATGTACGATGAGGAAGATATAAAGAATACAATAAAGTTATGGAGGACAATATATAAATTGTTAGGATTTGTGCTATTCGGATATTCTTTATTATTACAAGTTGCGTGGTTAATAGACACACAATTCAATACCCCTGGTTTACTTAGTATAATGACTTGTGGAAAATGGCAAGCTGTAACAGATAAGAATTTAGTGACAGATAAAAATAGTAAAGTACAGTATTTAACTTATTCAAGTGTGTTTATGCGAAGTATATTAGTAATTGCATTAGGTAGCCTGCTGATATTCTCAGACCCAATCGAATTAATAGATTTAGTATTACAGTTACTAGGAAATCTATCTGAAATGTTAGAGAGAGCGATAACAGGATAGATAAAATCCGTTAATGAAACCAACTAAATAGTTCACAGGGCATTAATAGTATAATATAAAAACAAGAAAGAAAAAAAAGAAAGCACAACAGGACAAGGGGAGAAAATGTTATGTGCAAGGAAGTTAAGAAAGAAAGAAAGGAAAGAAAGAGAAAGAAAAAAAATAAAGGGAGAGGTGAAAGGTGAGTATAAGAAATTATGATAAGAAACTCAAAATAATAGCATCCAGTTTATTGGCACTAATGTTACTAATAACACTATCAATGCCACAATTAGTCTATGCAACAGCAACAGCAACAACAACGAATACAATGTACAGTTCAGAGCTAGGGACAAATAAAGCGTTAGGTTCGCCATTGTTAAGTTCGACATTTGAGGCAGATGACTGGAATCCCTATGAGATGATATGTTTTGGGGTTTTTTTAAGTAATTACTGCACCAAATTTGGGTATGATAATTACGAAACAGCCTTTTCCAAGACAGCAAAGAGTGGTTCTAAGGGGAAAGCATATGATGCGTTAGTATTTGGGACAGGAACATCGAATGAAGAAACAGCAAAAAAAGCCTTAGATAGTATGTTAAACTATGCAATCAATAGGCAAAAAGCTAATGGAAAGCAGATATATAGGAAAACAAAAATTATAGTACATACAGATGAGGGAGACAAGAGTTACTCAGGTGATTATACTAAGGCAGAAGCACATTTTATGGATATGATGATGTTACCAGCAGATAATGAGTCTGTTAAATTAATCATAGATAAGGATAAATATGTAATGTCTACTGTAATATGTCGTAACTTACAGAATGTACTAGGTTTAACAGGTCTTAACTATGTATATGGTACAGGGTATGTTGGCTATGAATTTTATGTAATGGGAGAAAACAATCAACCAATTACAATATTTAATTCATTAGATGCGTGGGATATGCAACAATTAGCGAGCTATATATCAGCATTAAATTCCTATGAGATGGATTATAGCTATTTAAAAGATATAATGGACAATAACGGGAATTTAGAGTTTGATGCTTTCGGTAATATATGTGTAAAAAATGGGACAAGCAAGAAAATCATATTACCAGCATCTTGCAATCAGTATTTAACCGACACCCCAAGCTATAATTTAATTACAACAGCCACAATAAATAGTTCATATAGTCAAGCAACAACAAATAATATATTAAGATATATGGACTTCTCACAAACTTCTACAAAAAACAGTTTAACAGGAACAGCAGGTGTAATAAAGAGGTTAAAAGACTCAAATATAGGGATAACTGATGATATAGGAAACGCAATAGAAAAGGCAACAAATCAAGGGAATTATTCGTTTGATATAGGTATGGTAAAATCCACAAATGGAGAGTATAACCTAAGAGATGGACAACATATGTATGCTTTAGATACCAATACATATATAGGAGATTACCTCTCAAAAAACGGATTAAAGAGTAAATCCAACGCAATAAATGATTGGGGAATAGGTATAGTAAATATACTTAATAGCAAGATAACAGGAGATGCTTCACTTAACTGTGGATTTATAACCTTGCCAATAGGACAGAGCGTAACTAAAGCAGGTTTCTTTGAAAGTTTGTTTAAAACAGCACGACATAAGTATTTGGCGAATAATACAGCAATTACACTTAACACAATATCTAATAGTATAACAGTAAATAAAGATAGAAAAAGGCTTACAACAGTGCAGATGACAAGTGGGAAACAATCTATCTTTGGAAACCCAGTTTATGTAGCAGCGAACATACCAGCTTCGGATGCAAATTATCCGTTAAGGGTTACAATAAATGAGATGTTTAGGTATTTAGACGGAACATCTGTTAAGAACAATCCAAATGTAACAGATTTACCTAGTTCTAGTATAATTGTAAACAATTTAAGAAATGCTAAGACACCAAAAGATGTAGCAAATGTATTATTCTGTGGTTCTACAACAGGTTCAACAGCCTCAGCTTTATTTAGAAATTCATTATTTTCAAATAACGCAGTAGATACAACTAAAGCAACAGAAACTTTATCAAAAAATAATATAAGTTTAGATGCAGCTTTAAGTGATTGTACAATAAAATCAGTAAGTGGAACAGTTTTAAATAGTGGTGCTTCCAGTAGCTTTTCAGCAGATAAAAGGGAAAAGGCAGTAACCAGAATAGTAAAGGTATATCCAAGAAGTGATATATTAATAAAATTATGCAATAACTTAAATGGTACAGCTTCTCACGATGATTTTGGAGCTTTAACACCATATATTTATATGACATATTATGACTGGTATGGTATTACAGGCACAACAGGAAATAAGTTTAATAGCCAGTTGTTTTCAAAGACAGATGATATATTAAGTACAACAGGCGAGGATTTATTTGAGAACACATTTCAGACTTCTGAAGAAAAGCAAAAATCTGTACTCAATTACGCATACTTGTTGTTAAATCCAAATAGTGCAGACAGTAAAGAGTACAAGACAAGTTTATTTGACAATGCAATAACAGGTACAATGTACAACCAGTATTTAAAACTTACAGAGAGTAACTCTAGTGATATACAGTTGGGAAGTGTAGCTAATATAAGAGCCAAAACATCAGGATTTTTAAATGTACCAACATTGACAGAAAATTGGATTACTTCTTTATTGGCAGTAAACTATACAAATATAGCAGTATTATTGCTAGGCTGTAGTATACTTATAGTTATAGTAATAGGGATAATCTCTAAGCGAGGTAAGGTATGGTATTTAATAAGCATAGCAACAATGATAAATATACTTATTCTTACACCAGCAATAAGTGAAATAAACCCATATATTTGTAATAAGATAGTACAAGGAGTGTTTGCAAAGCATAGTGACTATTGGGCAATAGCAGAGGATATAAGTAACTTGCAACAAGAACAAGAAGCAATAAAAGCAAGTGCAGATACTGATTCACAGGTACTATCTGACCAAACCTTAGCAAGTATAGTAAGAGATTTATCTATAGTTTATTTAGACAGTTCTATACAAATAAAGAATGATATATCAAGGAAAGTAGTAGAGAGTAGCGATGAGACAGTAAGTAAGATGCAGAACACATTAGCAGCTAGGTGGTTAATCCCTGTGCTAATGAGACAAAGCTCAGGAGATAAAGGAACAGCAGACTATGTTTACACTTCTTTACTAGACTTATACAATAATCAGCAAAATGTTTATTGGTACTACCGACCAGAGTCAATGAATGATTCAAAGACTTTAAATGCAACAAGTGTAACTAAGAAAGACACTACAGATAGAGGAGCAGATATAATAACCGATACAAACTATAAAATATCACAATATTCTAAATATAAGAAAATAGATGATATGGGTAGCTTGTGGAAGAATGAAAATGACAAAGACAATTATACACTATCCTTAACTCGAACACTAGACGATGAATATAAGACACATACAGGATACTATTTAGTAGATTTTAATACCTTAAATGATTTAGGTACAGGGTGTACACCAGAGAATTTAGATGTAACAGGTTTAAGAGAAGCCGAAGTAAAAATGGAGCAACTTGCGTCTGATTACCAAAGCTCAGTCGGAGCTGACCAATGTTTTGGCTACCTAGAAACAACTGAGAACCCAAGTTTGTATTTTTATATGTTAGTACGAGATATGTGTGACGGACAGTTGTTTGAAACAGATAAGATAGAAGCCTACACAGACCAAACAAATGATAGTACAAAGACACAGGAAGTTACAAGTAGTTCTGTGGCTAGTATAGTAGCTAATTTACAAGGAAAGATAGTTAAGAAAGTGGATGTGAGTACAAATGGAGACGGTAGTGAGTATAAGCTATTAAATGAAATGACTACAGACGAAAAAGAAGCCTATTCAGAAAAAGAGTTGGAAAAAAGGACAAAGACTTGTAGAGTATCATTTATGCACACAGGAAAGACAGGGTATATAAGGGATTTTGCTGATACAGAAGAACTATTCACTAATGTAATTCCATATATGTACGATATGTATGTAGTAGCCAGAGGGACAGATATAGATGAGAACGGCAAAGCAGTATATAGTTTATCTGATTTATCTGATACTACAGATGAAGTAAAGAAAACATCTAAGACAGGTAAGAACAACAATAGTAGTAATAAATATAGTGCCTTATTCCAAGACGGCGAAAAAATGAGTAACTTTGCCTTATACAAAGACAATGATAAGAGTTGGTTCTGGAGGAGCAACTGGGCAATAAAACTCTTAGAAGATAACGATTTAAACAGAGAAAGAGTTGCTTATAAGAGAATAGATGGTAAAAGAGTTGCTATAACACTAACAGGTACACCAATGAACCCACGCAACTATCCAACAGATAGACCTATGGTATTTAGTGAAGCTCAAATGAATTTACAAGGTTTAAAAGAAAATGATTTAACACTACCAGAGTTAAAAATCTTGAAATTCAATTCAGCCTTAGAGAGAAGATGGACATTATTACTTAATTATGCTAATGCTTCAGGAATGTCACCAGAGATTATGTATAGACAAATGGCTTTATCAGCAACCTTAGAGTTTAACAAGGCTTTTGACACAGGTAGAGGGTTTAATGGTAGCAAAACACTATATCCACAAGCATTAGATTTAAGTAATATAAGCTATGATAATGTACTAAGATTGGTATTATTGAATACGACAGGAAACACAGCTTACTTACAGACAAGCCCTGTAAAAGCCTTATTCCAAACAGGTAGTGTTTTAACACATTTAACAGTATTGTTATCAGCATATGGTAGCGAATTTATAATGCCACTCTTTAGGAATGGTTACATAGCCTTCTTAATGCTTTTAGCTATTGCGATGTCATTAAAACATATAATAGCACCTGTAAATACAAAAGTAAGAGTAAGTTTAGGCTATATATTAAGTAATATAGTGTTTATCGGAATAAACATAATCTACTTTATGATGTTTAAGTTACTGATAGCTACAACAACACCAGATGAAGCACTAACTATTGGAAAAGTAAACACAGCAAGTGGTTCACCAACAATGATTACATTCCTAATCTTATTGGCAGATATAGTATATTGTGTAATGGTTGCTAGGCTAGGAATTACCGTATTTAGATATAGAAATGATATGGGTTATGGTGTATATATATCTAAATTAGGAGAACTAACAGATGGGATAAAGAACGCATTTGGAAAAGTAACAGGTTTATTTGGTGGAAACACTATTAATAAAGGAGATACAAATACTACAGCAGGAAATAATAAAGACAACTTAGATAATAACGGAAATACATCAGCAAATGGGAAAGTAACAGGAAAAGTTAAGCTAGACGACAATGATGAAACAGACGAGACTATATATAATGACATTGATAGAGAAGAAAGTAATTATTCAAACTTTAATGGTGATTCAGATAATATAGTGAGTGAAGGAAAGACAGGTATAGACTTTAGAGAAGCCGTAGAACAAGGAAAGAAGAATTTAGAGAACAAAGAGAAAGAGAAAAACAGAACTAAAGATAATAGAGAGAACAAAGAGGCAAATGATAGTAAAAAATACAAGAACAGAAAAGAGAATGAATTTGGTATAGATGACTTCTTAGATAGTACAATTAATAATGAACCAAGTAAAGATTATGGGCTAAATGAGAGAGAACCT
>ERZ773114.3114-NODE-3114-length-14202-cov-17.018661_pt1 | contig 14202 bp, 18 predicted proteins | sample MGYA00580564_ERZ773114 | MGnify/ENA primary metagenome ERZ773114 (study PRJEB29015, sample SAMEA2737836) | human gut metagenome | biome: human gut; feature: human-associated habitat; material: faeces | place: China | collected 2012 ...
CCGCAGCCGCCGAAGCGGTGCTTAAGCCGCTAGGCGGGAATTGTGCGGTGTTGCCATAGGGAAAAAATGAAGCAAACCGTATGCTTATAAAGCGAACGCCATTGCATCTCCTGGCGCAAGCCCCCCGTCACTCACTTTTCCACCGCCATTGCGATCTGCTCGCGGGTGATGGGCAGCTCATAAAAGCGTTTGTGGGTGGCGTGGTAGATGGCATCGGCCACGGCGGGCAGTGGGGTGTTGATAACGACCTCACCGATGGACTTTGCGCCAAACGGGCCGGTGCCCTCGTAGCTGCTCTCAAAACTTACGTCAATATGTCCAATATCGGTGCGACAGGGGATCTTGTACTGCATCAGGGAGCTTTCGCGCGGCATGCCGCGGTCATTGTAGGTCACATTCTCGGTCAGCGCCATGCCGATGCCCTGCAAAATGCCGCCCTCGGCCTGCACGCGGGCCAGGTTCGGGTTTACAGGGGTGCCGCAGTCAACCGCGGCCACATAGTTCACCACCTGGGCTTCGCCGGTTTCCAGGTCAACTTCCACTTCGGCGGCGCCAACCATAAACGGCGGGGGCGAAATCTCCGAGCTGTGGGTCACGGTGGCTTCCAGCGCCACCGTGTTGCCGCACTGGGATGCCGCTGCAATGCTGGCCAGCGGCACGCGCTGGGTGCCATCCTCGCTCGTCACGGCATCGCCGGTAAACAGCACGGCGGCTTTGTCCAACCCAAGCAGCTGTGCCCCCAGGGTGCAGATCTTATCTTTCAGTTCCAGCGCACACTTTTCCACGGCCTTGCCGGTCACATAGGTTGTGCTGGACGCATAGGAACCGGAATCATAGGGGGAAGAATCGGTATCTGCGCCCAAAACCGCAATGTTTTCCAGCGGGCATTCCAGCACTTCGGCAGCGATCTGCGCCAGGATCGTATCGCAGCCTGTGCCCATATCCGCTGCGCCGATGGAGAGAGTATAGAACCCGTCATCGTTAATTTTCAGCGTGGCACTGCCCACGTCCACATGGTCGATGCCGGAGCCCTGCATGGCCATGCCCATGCCAACAGCACGCACCTTGCCGTTGCCGATCTCGCGCACGGGGTACTTATGGTCCCAATCTATCCTGTCATGCACGGTTTTCAGGCAGCGGTCCAGCGCACAGCTGGTGTTGACCTGGCCATAGTAGGCGGGCATAACATCGCCCTCATGGACAATGTTGCGCTGCCGGAGCTCGAACGGGTCCATCCCCAATTTGTCGGCCAGCTCATTTACAGCGGATTCCACCGCAAACAGACCCTGGGTTGCGCCGTACCCGCGGTACGCACCCGATGACATGTGGTTGGTGTAAACAACATCGCTGACAAAGCGGAACGCTTCGGCCTTGCCGTACAGCGGGATGGACTTGTGGCCCGAAAGCCCCACCGTTGTGGGGCCGTGCTCACCGTAAGCGCCGGTGTTGGAAAGAGTGTGCAGGTCAATGCCCTTGATGATGCCGTCCTTTGTTGCGCCCAGCCGCACGTGCATCTCCATCTCATGGCGCGGGGTTGAAGCCGTCTGGCTTTCAAAGCGGGTATAGATGATCTTGCTGGGCTTCTTCGTTTTCCAGGTAACAAAGGCAGGGTAAACCTCGCACACTGACGTCTGTTTTGCGCCGAACCCGCCGCCGATGCGCGGCTTGGCAACGCGGATCATGGATTTGGGGATGTGCAGGGCGTTTGCCAAAATGCGGCGGCAATGGAACACGATCTGCGTTGAGCTGAGCACATTCAGCCGCCCGTAAGCATCAATGCTGCAATAAGTGCGGAAGGTTTCCATCATGGCCTGCTGGCAGGCGCGGGTGTGGTAGGTGTGGTCAATAACCACATCGCACCCAGCCAACACCGCCTCAATATCACCCTCGCCGGATTCATCGTGGGCGCAGAGGTTGCGGTTCTTGTCAGCTCCGATGCCGGGAACAAGGGCTTCCCAGTTATCCTCCGGGTGCACAAGAGTAGGGTTATCGAGCGCTGTGTGGAAATCCAGCACCGCGGGCAGAACTTCATATTCCACCTGAATCAGCTTCATCGCCTTATCGACGCATTTTTCGTCTTTGCCCGCAAGGATCGCAACAACATCCCCGGCAAAGCGGACATGGCGGTCGATCACAAGGCGGTCGTAAGGGCTCATTTCGGGGTAGGTCTGGCCCGCCTGGGTGTAGCGGCGGGCGTTCTGGTCCACATCTTTCCAGGTGTAAATCACCTCCATGCCGGGCACAAGCATGGCGCGGGAGGTATCAATATTTTTGACGATCGCATTGGCGTGGGGGGAGCGCAGCAGCTTGACGATGAGACAGTCCTGCGGGATAACATCATCCATGTACACAGGCTGGCCGGTTACAAGCTGCATGGCGTCCTTCTTGCGCACAGGCTGGTTCACAGTTTTCATTGGGCAGCCTCCTTTGATTTTTTCCACGCCAAAAAGTTCTGGATCCCGCGCAGCTGGCCTTCGTACCCGGAGCAGCGGCAAAGGTTGCCCGCAAGGTATTCCTTGATCTCCTCCTCATTGGGGTCGGGTTTTTCGCGGAAAAGGGCCAGCGCATTCATGATAAAGCCGGGGTTGCAGAAGCCGCACTGCTCGGCCCCCTGGTCAGCGATGAACGCGCCGAACTCAGCGGCTTCCTCCTGCAGGCCCTCCAGCGTGGTAACGCTGCGGCCATCCACCCGCGCCGCCAGTACAGAGCAGGAAAGCACCGGCTTTTCGTCCAAAAACACGGTGCACAGCCCGCAGTTGGCGGTTTCGCACCCGCGCTTGACGCTTTTGCAGCCTAAAGAGCGCACCAGATCAATCAGCAGGGTATCGGGGGCGATCTCAGCAGCTGTTTTTTTATGGTTCAACGTAAAATGAATTTGCATCAGAGCACCTCCAGGTTCCCCAGTGCCTGTACGGCACGCTTGACAAGCACCCCCACCAGATGGGTGCGGTAGGCGGCACTGCCGCGCAGGTTGCTGCCGGTGGGCACCGCAGCCTGTACGGCGGCGGGCAGCTCATCCGGGGCGGCCGTGGGGCAGACAAGCATGGCTTTCATGGGGCGTGCACCGATGGCAAAGCGGTAGGCTCCATCCGCCGTGCGTGCAGCAGCGCAGGTCAAAATCGGGAAGTCCGTCTGGGTGGCCCGCACAGACTGGTAATGCACGGCAAGCCCCGGCGTCTTTTTTATGTAAACATGGGTCAAAATATCACGGTCATAGGGCAGGGCGGCAAACTGTGCAATGGGCATCCGGCCTGCTTTGTACAGCTCCACATCGCAGTCCAGCGCCAGCAGCAGCGTTAATACGTCTGAAAAGCCAAACCGCCCGTACACGCTGCCGCCCACGGTGGCGCAGTTGCGGAACTGCACCCCCACAATATGGCGCACGGCCTCCCGCATGGCGCCGTTGGTGGCCGCGTTCAGCGCGGCGTGGGTTTCCAGGCTGCGCAGCGTTGCCATGGCGCCAATGGCAAATTCGGTATCGGTTTCTTCAATGGTATCCAACCCCAGCGCAGATAGGTCAATGGCTGTGCCAACGCTGATTTTTTCCATTTTCAGCCACAGCATCCCTCCCAGCACCCGGTTCGGGCGCTTCTGGTTCAGCTGCCATGCTTCTTCCAGTGTGGCGGGGCGGGCATATTCTCGAATTGTTATCATAGAATGCTCTCCGTTTTTGGGTAAAATCATACTTTTGTGTATGACCACTTTTATTTTACCACAAATTCTGCTATAATTCCGTTGTTGTTTGAAAAACACAACGGAATATTGGTTTTAGAAGGAAGTAAGAAACATGAAAATGACCAAAATGACCGCCCTGCTGCTGGCCGCCGCTATGGCACTGACAGCCTGCGGCAGCACCGCTGCTGCCAGCAGTACCGCAGCCAGCGAGGCTGCTTCCGTAGAGGCTACCGCAGCCCCGGAAGCCACTGCTGCACCGGAAGAACCTGCCGCCGAAACGGCGGTTACCTACCCGCTGACCGTTACCGACCAGCTGGGCCGCGAAGTTACCATTGAGGAAGAACCCAAAACCCTTGCCAGCGGCTACTACATTTCCACCAGCCTGCTGATTGCGCTGGGCGTGCAGAACGAGCTGGTTGGCGTGGAAGCCAAAGCCGACAAACGCAACATCTACAGCCTGTCCGCCCCGGAGATCCAGTCCCTGCCCAGCATTGGCACCGCCAAAGAGTTTGACCTGGAAGGCTGCGCTGCGCTGGCCCCGGATCTTGTCATCGTGCCCGCCAAGCTCAAGGATTCTATCCCCCAGATGGAGGAAATGGGCCTGACCGTGCTGGCTGTTAAGCCGGAAAACCAGGCCGACCTGTTCGACGCGATCGAGCTGCTGGCACAGGCAACCAACACCACCGCCCGCGGCGAGGAGCTGGAAATGGCCATTGACAGCAACCTGGCCGCCCTGGCCGAAGCCGTTGCCGGCACCGATGCCCCCAGCGTTTACCTGGCAGGCAACAGCTCCGTGTTGGAAACCGCAGGCCCCGCCATGTATCAGAACACGATGATCGAAAACGCCAACGGCACAAACGCTGCCGCCAGCGTGGAAGATACCTACTGGGCCGAAGTTTCCTATGAGCAGATCCTGGATTGGAACCCCGATTACATCATTCTGGCATCCGATGCTGAATATGACGTTGATTCTGTTCTGAACGATGCCGCCCTGGCGGACTGCACCGCCGTCAAGGAGAGCCATGTTTACCAGCTGCCCCACGCTGTTGAGGCTGTGGATTCCCCCGTGCCGGCCAGCTTCCTTGGCAGTGTTTATCTTGCCAGCGTGCTGCACCCGGAGCAGGTGACCGAGGAGTATTACCACGCCGCTGCCGATGAATTCTATGGTAGCTTCTATGGCTTTACCCCCGAATCTTATGAATAATAACCGCAAACGCACGGCGCTGTGCCTTCTGGGCGCAACGCTCTGCGTTTTTATGGCCTTTGGTGCGGCACTTTATTTCGGCCGTTATCCCATAACCCTGCAGGCACTGCTGGCGGGGGACGCTATGGCAGTGCGCACCTTTACGGTACTGCGCCTGCCCCGTGCCGTGATGGCGCTGGCGGGCGGGTTCGGTCTTGGCGTGGCGGGCTTTGTGTACCAGACTGTTTTCCGCAATCCACTGGCAAGCCCGGATATCATTGGGGTATCGTCGGGGGCCAGCGTTGGCGCGGCATTTGCCATCTTGTTTGTCTCTTCGGGCACGCTGGGCACCACGGTATGCGCCTTTGCGGGCGGGCTGGCAGCGGTGTTTCTCTCGCTTGGCTTGGCGGCCGCCGCGCCGGGGCGCAGCAAGATGAACCTGGTGCTGGCGGGCATTGCCGTACATGCGCTGGCGCAAACTCTTTTGATGCTGCTAAAGCTGACCGCTGACCCGGAAAAAGAGCTGGCCAGCATTGAATATTGGATCATGGGCAGCCTGGCGGGGGTAACGCAAAGCCGGGTATGGTTCCCCGTTCCAATGGTTATTTCATGCTGCGCCGTAATTTTTGCTTTGCACCGTCAGGCGATGCTTTTATCCGTGGAAGAGGATGAAGCGCGGCTGCTGGGGGTTCCGGTGGGGCGGATGCGTTTTCTGCTGCTGACATTGGCAACGCTGGTGGTGGCCGCGGTTGTCAGCGTGACTGGGCTGATCAGCTTTGTCGGGCTGCTGGCCCCCCACTGTGCGCGGCTGCTGGCGGGGCACAACCGCCGCTCCACCAGCCTGCTCAGCGGGCTGGTGGGCAGCACGCTGCTGCTGGCGGCGGATACCATTGCCAAAACGGTGGCGGCAACCGAACTGCCGGTCAGTATCTTCACCTCGCTGCTGGGTGTTCCGTTTTTGCTCTACCTTATTATAAAGCCGGGGAGGGAGACGCGGTAATGTTCACTGTGAAGAATCTGGCCGTCCGTCTTGGCGATAAGAACATCCTGCAAAATGTTCATTTTACGATAGATACCCCCGGCCAGCTGGTGGGAATATTGGGGGTGAACGGCAGCGGAAAAACCACCCTGCTGCGCGCAGTGGCCGGGCTTTTGTCCCATACGGGGTGCTGCCTGATGGATGGTGTGCCGCTGGAAAGCCTTTCTACCAGGTGTCTGGCACAAACGGTCAGTTACATCCCGCAGCAAAGCGGAATTTCGGTGTCCATGTCTGCACGGGAAGTTGTGCTGATGGGCTGCAACCCCCGCCTTGGCGTGCTGCAAAGCCCCACCGCTGCCATGTGTGCGGCAGCGGAAGAAGCCCTGCGCACGGTAGGCCTGGCGGATAAAGCCGAGCAGGACTACCTGACGCTGAGCGGCGGCGAACGCCAGCTCTGTATTCTGGCACGTACCTTTGTGGAGGATGCGCCTTTGCTGCTACTGGATGAACCGGACAGCGCCCTGGACCTTGCCAACCGCAGCCATATGGCGGCGCTGCTGGCAGAATTTGTGCATGCAAGCGGCAAAACAGCGCTGATCTGCCTGCACGACCCCATGCTGATGCTGGACTGGTGCGATACGCTGATCGTGCTGCAAAACGGGCAGGTTGGAGCCATGCTGTACCCCAGAACCGACCCGGTTGAAGCGCTGCAATCCGCGCTGGCAGCAGTATACGGCCCGCTGGAACTGGTGCCCGTGACCGACCGCACGGGCCGGGTGCGGCTGGCGCTGCTGCCGTTGTGAGGAAAGAAAAATGAAACCGAGGATTCATGTGATGCTCTGCGATGATATCGGCGAGCGCTTTTTTGGCGAAGGCCCCTGCCGCCTGCTGCACCGGATTGAAGAGACCGGCTCACTGCGGGCGGCGGCACAGGCTATGGGGCTTTCTTACTCCAAAGCGCTGCGCATGGTCAAGCGGGCGGAAAAAGAATTGGGCTTTGCGCTGACCCGCAAAACCATTGGCGGGCGCGGCGGCGGGGGCAGCACCCTGACGGATGAAGCCCGCAATTTTATGGAAAGGTATGAGGCTTACCGTGATGCCTGTGTACAGACTGACCGCGAGCTCTATTATAAGTTCTTTCCGGGTGAGCGGTAAGCGCCACCTGCTGTTGACCGGCGGGCGCGGTACGGGAAAAACCACCCTGCTGCGTGCGCTGGTGCCATTGCTTTGCCCCGGGACACAGGAAATTACCACAGCAGCGTACCCTGCGGACCGTGTGGAAATTCGAGAAAGTGTGGGCGGAAAAATAGCGGTGATCGGCCGCTTTGACCCGGCACTGCCCCCAGGCGAAAACCGGATGCGCCCCGTGGCGGACGGCTTTTTGCTGCTGGGAGTACCCGCCCTGCACCGCATGGCGGCAGGGGAGAGCGAATGGGCGGTGCTGGATGAACTCGGTTACCTGGAAAATAGCTGCCCCGAATTCCGGCAGGCAGTGGAAGCGCTGCTGGATGCAAAGCGCGTTCTCGCTATTGTGCGTAAGCAGGATACCCCATTTTTAACCGCACTGTGCGCCCGGCAGGATGCCTTTGTGGTGGATTTGGACGATCCCGCGCCCGCTCTCGGCTGCGTGGTCATGGCGTCCGGGCTGGGGCGGCGGTTCGGCGGAAACAAGCTGATGGCGGATTTTTGCGGTGCACCGCTGATCGCCAATGCGCTGGCTTTAGCCGCCCTGCCGCTGCTGGCCTGCCGCATTGTCGTGACCCGCTCGGAAGAGGTTGAGGCGCTCTGTAACGCGCAGGGCGTCCCCGTTCTGCGCCACGCGCAGCCATACCGCAGCGATACGGTCCGGCTGGGGCTGGCGGCATTGCTGGGAAAAGAGCCCGCTTTGCGCGGCTGCCTGTTTCTGCCGGGGGACCAGCCGCTGCTCACGCAGCAAAGTGTGGAAGCACTGGCGCTGGCAGCGGCCCCCGATGCCATTGTGCGGCTGTGCGCTGCCGATGGCACCCCCGGCAGCCCAGTGCTGTTCGGCGCGGATTATTTTTCGGAGCTGCTTCACCTGCCGGATGGCCGCGGCGGCAATGCCGTTGCGCGGGCCCACTCCGGTTCCGTCTGCCTTGTGTCCGCCCGGAACGATGCTGAACTGAGGGATGTGGATACGCGGGAGGACCTGAACCAGCTGCGTCAGCTGACAAACAGATAAAAATACCGTGCAGCTTTTTTTGAACTGCACGGTATTTTTTATTTCATCACCTATTACCTATTATATGATTGTAAACTGGCAGGCCCGCATGGCATCCAGCGCGGTCTGGTGGCTCTGGAGCGTTACCCCGGCGCAGCAGTCCGACAAAACTTCGATCTCTGTTTCCGGGAAAGCTGCACGCAGTACCATGGCGTTGCTAATCACGCAGATATCGGTGCAGTAGCCATAAATAACAATTTTTTCAATATCTTCAACAGCCTTGTTGTGTGCCATCAGTTCATCCAGAATCTCACTGGGCAGCATATAACTGCCGAACGTGGGTTTGTCCACAATGTGGCACACTTCCGGCTCGGTGTCCGCCATGACGTTTTCCAGTTCGGGCGCAAAATTCCAGCCATCCTCACCCTCAATGCAGTGCTCGATCGGCAGGCTGCGGCCCTCCCGCGTGGTCAGGTAGTTGTCCTGGTGGGTATCACGGGTAAAGAACATCCAGTGCCCGGCCTGCGCGTGTGCCCGCGCGGTCTCTGCCAGGTGCGCCACATTGGCCTGCGCCTGTGTGTTGGCCAGTGCCCCGGTAATAAAATCTTTCTGCACATCAATCACAAGATCAAGGGTGATTTTTTCGTCATTCATAGCATTTGCTCCCTGTCCACAATATTTTCTCCAAGGTGTCTTTACACCTTAGTATACAGCATTTCTTTGCCGCCGTAAAGATTTTCGTTCTTGTTAAAGCAGCAGAATGATACGGCAAAACGGGAACCGACAGGTGAGCGCTGCATGATCTCTGATACATCGTCCGCGTTGTCCAGCCACCCACTGCATCCACTGCAGGGTCCATCAAAAGCATAATGCTGATGGTGACGAAGCCAGCGCAGCCTGTGCAGCGGCGCACGCCAGCTTTTCTGGCGGCATTCTGGCAGACGGCATTGACCTGCGCGATATGAACCGGAAACGCAAAGCCAGATTGACGCCACAAAAGTAATGATCCAGCAGACTTCCGATCGTATTGTACAGTATCAAAATGAGATGAAAATCTTGATACTGTACGGTGCTATTGGTTCGATGGCGACAGTGGATTCTGCGCTTTTTAGTAGTAGTGCAATTCGTATGATAAAGATGATTGTTCTGCCTCTCCTCCATATTTCGCTAAACCGAGCTTTAGCGAAATTACGTGTTTGGCTTAAACATTCTGCCCATCGCCCCATTCCTATCTCTAAATCTCCTTAAATCACTTAAAGATTCTCCCGGTACCATGTGCGGCAATGCCTTCAGGCTGCTTATAACTTTATAACCGTATTGAGGGTGAGGATGGCTGGAATTTTGCGCCCGATGCACTTCATGCCAGCGCTTTTTGCTTATGTGTGATAAAGAAGTAATATTCAAGCGAGATTTCCCGCTTGCGGCGGCTGCGTATGCTCCGGGCTGCGTCTATGGCAGCGTGGCGAATAACGGTCTTGCAAAAAACATCGTGTGTATGCCGGATATGTTCTTGATATTCTAACTCAGTCAAAGAAATCCCCCTTTCGGAATTATGAGAAAGGGCGGCAGCACATTTTGCTGTCGCCCCTTAGCTGCCTATCAGCAAAGACAGACGGGGCTGTCAACGGTGGGCGAAGCCCATTTACTTGCCGTTGACTGGCTCGACTGGATTTGCTATTTCAATCCTTTTTTGTGCCTTTGAACCCTCGTGTTGCTGCCAAAATGCCGATAACAATAATATACGCACAAATACACAACGCTACAATGGCTATTTCTGTGCCATAGTCCGAAATAGTGTTATTCTGTATTGCTGGAATTGCCCTAAATTGAATATACGAAGCCAAAGCTATCAAGCCAATATCAATGAAAACCATAAGTGTACCGGCTTGCATGCTTACCTTTTTCTTATCATATTTCGCACGTTCTTCGGGGCTTTTCGTATTAAATCCAGAAACCAATATGCTTCCTTTTCCTGTTAGCAGGATAATCGTTGCAATGGTAGCGATTGCCACAATCGCCCACATAATCCAAATGAACCACATAGTTAAAACTCCTTTCAGCTTTTGATTAGATTTTATAATTTGTGATTAGATACCATAGTTCGGTAATCATCATTACTACCCATTGAAAGAAAATTAGTGCAAAAATTGTTTCGACAAAATACACTGGAGCAAGTATGAGTACCGTCAATGAAAAAGGAAACAATACTGCTGTAAAAACGCCATTAAACAGGAAAACTTTCTCCAACAAAACAATTTGATATTCGTCATATCGTTTTCTTCTTATTGCCGACAAGATGTCAACGATAATGGAAACACTAATCATACCGACCCCCACAAATTTCATATTTCGGGATATGATAAACGAAGCCCACCCGCTGTCAGAAAGAAGATTTTCGTAGCTCATTACAAATTCAGAAGAAACAATAAATATTGCAGCATAAATAGCTGTGATTAAGGCAACATATACCGCATTTGCCATAGGGTTTTTCAACCATCTCATTTCCGCTCACTCTCCTTAAAATCAAACACTTCCTCAATACTCTTATTAAATAGCTGGGCAATGTCATAAGCTAACCAAAGTGACGGATCAAATTTTCCTGTTTCTACTGCATTGATTGCTTGACGGGAAACATTAACTTGTTCACCCAGTTGCTTTTGCGTTAGTCCTCGTTCTTCACGAAGCTTTCGCACTTGATTTTTCAAATGCAACCTCCTCCTTGTTTGTGGTGTGTAAGGCTAACCTTACATATATTATAGCATGAAAATTCGGTATGTCAAGCTACCCTTACACATTGCTTGTTACATTTTATTTTACGGAATAGTGGTCGCTGTCTATCAAATTCTTGTGTGTTACTTTACCGCACATGAGCATTAGCGCCGGGGTTGTCCGAGCCATAGCCCTCCAGCAGATTGACCACGCCCCACACGCCAAGGCCAGCGCCGAGGGCAATCACAAGGGTCTGCAAAGTGGTGATGGCAGAAGCGAAAAACTGCATATATTCCTCCGTTTCTCCGGGGTCAAAGCCCCGGCCATGAAAAAAGCCGCCCTTGCGGGCGGCAGCCTACTAACTGGTTTTTATACAAGGTTTCTTTTTTGCGGGAGGGGCTCTTGGTAACATAAAAAGGACTCCTTTCTCATTGCTTGACAATTTGAATTGCGGTATAATGGATAAAAAACAATTAGTGAGGTGAAAATAAATGACTGATTGGGCAATGGTTGTGTTAACCGCAATCTATGTTTTAGCTACAATTCTTATTTGCTACTATAACTATGGGGCAACCAAGGCTTCAAGAGATCAAGCTGCTGAGATGCGCCGTCAATATGAAGAAGATAATCGTCCATATATAACTGTTGAGCTTATTTATGAGCGAAAAGCGTTTTACGGGCTGCGTTTTTCAAATCATGGAAAACGTCTTGCAAATCATGTACGCATACAACTTGACCAAACTTTTTTAGACAGCCTCAAAGAGCCTTCATTTAGCGAAATGTTAAAGCGAGCAAACGGCAAAGAATGTATTATTGGAATTGGGCAACATTATGATCTCTACTTCGGCTCAAACAAATTCCGTGAAAACACAGACAAATATCCTCTTTCGGGGCAAGTGGTCTACCAAGATGGTGAGCGTACATACAAAGAAACGTTTAACATTGATTTTGACTCCTATGCAACATTCTTTTCCGTGAACTGCGATTTTGATGATTTTTTGAAAGAAATGAAAGCCCAGACCAGAGAATTGCACGGAGTTGGGGAGAAGTTGCAACAGTTGGTTACAGTCTGCCAAGTGAGTGCCGATAACACAGACAGCAAATCAGAATAATTCTTCTAACTCACACTTTCGTCGTAAGACAGAGTGTGAGTTCTTCTTTGGGATAAAATGTCCCAAAGCTCTATACAAAAGCGTCCGGGTCGTCGAGGTCGTCATAGTTGAGGATGTCCTCGTCCTCGTCTGTGAGCGCCTCATCTGGCACGGACACTTCGTACACCTCACATTCCTCGTTCATGCCCGGTCGCCTGCGGCGGTCAATGAGCCTGTCGAGGTCAAAGGCGTTTTTCACTTTATCGGCCTCCGCCGTAAAGCGATAATTGGGGTGCTGTTTCAAATCGTACTTTTTGGAATAGAACGGCGGCAGCCCTCGGAGCTGCAAAATGCACCGATCTCCGGGCATGGTGGCAAGTTCACTTGGGGTCATCAGCTCCCGCCCGAGCCGCTGGGTGTTCTGGCTGTAACTTTCGGACTGCCCACGGGAGCGCCCCTCGGTCTGCATGGAGATGGTGGCCTTGCCCAGCCAGTTCTCGGAAATCTCTTTGATGGTGCTGGCCTCACGGCCACCGAGGAACAGAACGCTGTCCATGTTGCCGAGGATGGTTTCTGCGTTCTTATCGTAGATGGCCTTGCATTGGGCAAGCTGCTGATACAGCAGGCACAGACTGATCTCACGGGAGCGGATGACCGCCACCAGCTTTTCCAAGTTTGGCACCTGCCCGGTGTTGGCCGCCTCGTCCCACAGCACCCGCACATGATGGGGCAGCCTGCCGCCGTGAACATTGTCCGCCCGTTCACACAGGAGGTTGAACATCTGCGAAAAGGCCAGCGCCACAAGGAAATTGTAGGTGCTGTCCGTGTCGCTGATGCAGAAAAAAGTAGCCGTCCGGCGATCTCCCATGCGGTCAAGCTCCAGCTCATCATAGGACATGATCTCCCGAAGCTGGGGAATGTCAAAGGGAGCCAGACGTGCGCCGCAGGAAATGAGGATACTTTTCGCGGTCTTGCCAGAGACAAATTGTCAAGGACTTTTTAATCAAATTCACAAAAATCTACAAAAAAGGTGCCAGAAGCACCGTATGGCTCCTGACACCTCGTTTGATAGATTACATTTTTCCGTTCAGCAGGTCTTTGCAGAGATACGCATAGTCTGGCAGCTGGTTGATATATGGCTCCCAGCGCCGCTTGATTTCGGCCAATTCCAGCGGATCGGCTGCTTCCAGTGCATGATCGTTGCCTGTCATATATAAAACATCCGTAGCAACATCATCCAAACACCTGCCGCAGAGATCGGCGGCTGATTCGATTCTGATACCGGTATCCACATAGACTGGATTGACGCCAATCGCCAGCCAGACATAGCCTACCTTGTCCGACCAGAGCAGTTCAAAATCAGGGCTTTGCCGCAGATGTTCCGCAAAGACCTCCTTTACTCGTTCAATTTCATGCTTCTCTTTTTCTGTGTAAAGCATTTTCGTGTCCTCCTTGACAAAAATTTTGGTGCGTACCATCATCAGTTTAGCACAAGGCGGCTTCGTTTATCAGTCTGTCACATCTGCTGAATTTCATTTTTGAGCATACGCTTGATTTTATCGCTCATGGTTTCTGTGCTGGTATTGCTGAAATGGACATGAACCTTGTAGGTTGTCTTGCCGATTTTCTTTACCATCGCTGGCGTGTTTTCCGGCGCTCTGGACACAGTAGCGGCGTCTGCCGCCTGCATAGTACGGGGTTCTCTGTTCATGGCGCTCCTTTCTCCGAACGGGTCTGTGCCGCCCGGTAAAAAATCAGTCATGCTTACTGCTTACAATGTCTTTTGCTGCCTGTCGGGTAGCACCGGCATTTTCTTCCCGGAAATTCTTCCCGTCAAAGAGAATCGGCGCACACCGTTCCAGAATACGGTCATAGATACGGGCGTGGGCCAGATCAGGCGGGTTTTTCAGCTCGGACAGTTTCAAGTTTGTTGTGATAATCATGGGTCTGCGGCTGCGATAGCGGCTGTCAATGACGAAAAACATCTGCTCCATAGCATATTCGGTACTGCGCTCTACTCCCAGATCGTCAATGATAAGCAAGTCATATTCATCAAAGCTGGCAATAAACTCTGACCTGTCCTCAGAGAACATCCCGGTCAGGCGGTTCAGAATGGTGGGAAAGTTCGTCATCAGCACCGGCACATCCCGGTCAAGCAGGGCGTTGGCGATGCAACCGGCGAAAAAAGACTTGCCGGTTCCCACATCCCCGAATAACAGCAGGCCGGTGTTGTTTTTATATGCCTCCTTCCAGTTCTCCACATAGGCGCGGGCCTTGTCCATCAATGGGTTTTTGCCGTTGTCGTTGGCAAAGGTGTAGTCATAGAGATAGCGGTCTTGCAAGCCCTGTGCCTTTCGGCGTTTGATACGCTCCATGCGGCGCTGCC
>ERZ773114.3117-NODE-3117-length-14188-cov-3.397297_pt1 | contig 14188 bp, 11 predicted proteins | sample MGYA00580564_ERZ773114 | MGnify/ENA primary metagenome ERZ773114 (study PRJEB29015, sample SAMEA2737836) | human gut metagenome | biome: human gut; feature: human-associated habitat; material: faeces | place: China | collected 2012 ...
GCTACTGACGCATTTTCTGATAGTCAGTGTACTGGCGTATATCGTATTGCTTATTATTGCATTGCTGGGTACGTATGCACCCGTCACCCGCGCGGCAAAGATATTGCCTGCTGAAGCTTTAAGAGATGAATAAAATAACGATGCGGACAGCTGAAAACGGACAGAGTGTTCATTTCCGAACAGCTGCTTGGAAATGTAAATGATTGATAATGAATGTATGTTTGCTTTGGCATACCATTTGACTGAAAGCTGTGAAGAATCTATAAATTGAGAACTGAATAAATCAATAACAATTAAATACTTACCATTATGATTAAATTGACTGAGATAAACAAGATTTATCGTACGAATGAGATTGAAACCGTGGCATTGGAAAATGTGAACCTCGAAGTTGAAAAGGGAGAATTTCTCAGTATCATGGGACCTTCCGGTTGTGGAAAATCTACATTGCTCAACATTATAGGGCTTTTGGATGCCCCCACGAGTGGGATCATTGAGATTGGTGGTACTCGTACAGATGGTATGAAGGATAAGCAACTGGCTGCTTTCCGTAATAAGAAGCTGGGCTTTGTGTTTCAGTCTTTCCACTTGATTAACTCATTGAATGTGCTCGATAATGTAGAACTTCCTTTATTATATAGAAAGGTGTCTGCAAAGGAACGCCGCCACTTGGCAGAAGAGGTGTTGGCAAAGGTCGGTTTGAGCCACCGTATGCGTCACATGCCTACACAACTCTCCGGTGGTCAGTGTCAGCGTGTAGCTATTGCCCGTGCCATTATCGGTAATCCTGAGATCATTCTTGCCGATGAGCCGACCGGTAACCTGGACTCTAAGATGGGTGCTGAGGTAATGGAACTGCTGCATCAGTTGAATAAGGAAGACGGACGTACCATTGTAATGGTAACCCATAATGAGGAACAGGCTAAACAAACCAGCCGTACCGTGCGCTTCTTCGACGGACGCCAGGTAGAATAAGAATTGTAATTAGTAACTCGTAATTATTATGATGCAAACTATTCGTCAAGCCTTTACGATCCTGAGGCAAAATCCGTTGCTGAGCACTATATCCATACTGGGTACGGCTTTTGCCATCACCATGATTATGGCTATCGTGATTACCTGGCAGACGAAGTATGCTGACTTGGAGCCGGAAGTGAACCGTAGCCGCTGTCTGTATTTCTCTGCTATGCACATGCAGGGAAAAGAGAATAAGGATAGGAATAATTATAGCACTCCTTCGGCTGCGTTTATGAAAGAGTGCATACAGCCAATTCCGGAAGTGGAAGCTTGTACTGCATTTACAACGGCAGATGTTGCACTGGTATCTTTAGCTGATGGTAACAACCGATTGAAAGTTGATGCAATGAATACTGATCCTGAATTCTGGAAAGTTTTCAGTATGCAGTTTCTTGGTGGAAGAGCTCTCACTGAAGCCGATCGGGGAGGAGATATGCGCTCTATCGTTATTTGTGCTTCTGTGGCCCGAAAACTTTTTGGAACAACAGAGGCTATTGGGCAGCAAATATTACTGAATAGAGAACTGTCGCGTATCATCGGAGTTGTGAAGGATGTTTCTGTTACTGCCAAAGATGCTTATGCTCAAGTATGGGGGCTGTACCATACCGATGAATTGAAAGTAACTGGTTGGTGGAGCTATCTGGGTGGAAAAACGATTGCAGTATTGGCACGTACTCCTGATGATTTTCCTGCTATCAGGCAAGGAGTTGAGAAAAGAGTGAAAGATGTCAATGCCGGTCTGGAAGAAATGCAGATGGACATTATGGAGCAACCTGACAATATTGTGGCGCACGTGAACCATGTTTGGGCTAATGTAGGACCGGATCTGCCGATGCTTTATCTGCAATATGGAATTGCCCTGTTCATCATTTTGCTGGTACCCTCGCTCAATTTGTGTGGGCTGAGCAATAGCCGTATGCAACAGCGCGTTAGCGAACTGGGTGTACGCAAAGCTTTCGGGGCAACCGGTAGCACGCTTATCCGTCAGATATTGAATGAGAATCTGGTACTTACATTGATAGGAGGCGCAGTAGGGTTGGTATTCAGTTATCTTGCTGTTTACGTTATGCGTACATGGCTGTTCACTAATAGCCAGAATATCGGTACGGCAGGTGATTTCAGTTTAAGTATGGACGCTTTGTTCAGTCCGATGGTGTTTGTATTGGCTTTTGTTTTTTGTCTGGTGATTAATCTGTTGAGTGCAGGATTACCCGCTTGGCTTGCCACCCGCCGTACAATTGTAGACTCATTGAACGATAAATAAAAAGGAGACCTTATGAAATTCATATTACATAATCTACGCATGATTTGGTCGCGTTTCCGCAGTAACGGATGGGTGCTGGCTGAACTGTTCCTGGTGTTTGTCGTGATGTGGTTCCTTTGTGACTCATTGGGTTGCCTCAAGTACACCTTTTACCGTCCTCTTGGTTACAACATTGACCACGTATATAGACTTACAACGATTATAGGCGGCGCTACAAGTGATACAACTTTGACAAATGCCGACAGATATCTGCGTGCATTGAAGAAATTGGAGCAGGAACCCAGCGTTGAAGCAGCTGCCCTGTGTTACTGGAGTTTGCCGATGCACGGAAGCAACAGTTACAGTTCATTGGCTGCACAAGATACTATAGGTGTAAATGCGCGTATCATCAATACCACTGGTGGTTACATTGACGTTTTCCGTATGAGTGATGATCCGCAACGTCCCTTTGTGGAGACTCCTTCAGGGTGGGACAATGTGATGTTGAGTCAGGCTGCTTTCGACCGTTTTCAGAAAAGGATGCCGACGTTCTCGTTGGATACACCATTGAGCAAGTACGGTGACTCCACATCAGTTGTCACGCAAGGTGGAAAGATTGAAGCTTTTAGAACCTATCGCTATGGAAGTGATGCTCCTTGCTTTTTCTATCGTATGGATGAAAATCTGATTAAGAGACATTTTACCGACGAGTGGGCACAGATAGTCTTTCGTGTGAAACCTGCTGCCGATGGTCCGGATTATCGTACAAATTTCATTCGTGAGATTGCGCCAAGACTGGATGTAGACGATCTGTTTGTGGCTGATGCTGTACCTTATACCGAACAGCAACTGCAATTTGAAGTCATGAACGGTGATACGGATAAAGTGAATAGCCAGGCTATTGTTGTGCTTTTTTTGCTTGTAAATGTATTTTTAGGATTGATAGGCACTTTCTGGTTCCGCACTCGTCGTCGTCGCAGTGAGATCGCCTTACGACTGGCAATGGGGAGTACAAAGAATCAGGTGTTCAGGTTACTGGCGGGCGAAGGATTATTGTTGCTGGCATTAGTAACAATACCTGCCATGATTATCTGTTATAATATAGGAATCGCAGAATTCACCATAGGACGAACGGAGCTTATTTCTACCTGGCCGGTAGAGTGGAGTTTTGTACGCTTCCTGCTTGGTTCTTTAGCGGCTTGGTTCTTGATAGCACTTATGGTGATGGTGGGTATTTGGTTTCCGGCGCGGCAGGCGATGAAAATACAGCCGGCTGAAGCTTTACATGAAGAATAGAAAAGAGAAATAGTAAAAACAATTTTAAATAGCAAAACTTATGAAGACTTTATTTATAACTTTGAGTTTATTATTTGCCGCAGTAGCCGGCACAGTATACGCAGCTAATGAAAAGGACCCGCAGGTAAGCGAAGTTCGTAAGGTGGAAGCTTTTTCTTCTGTAAAGGTCACATCTGTAGCGACGGTGTATTTCACACAGAGTAATTCGTATTCTCTGAAAATAGAAGGTAGGGAAGAGTATGTAACCACTACTACTACAGAAGTGAAAGGAGATTGCCTGATTATCGGTTTCAAGAATAAGAAAGATGGTGATAATAATCGCAACAAAGGGGTGACCATCTATCTGAGTGCACCCGATTTGAAAGATGTAGAGTTTACTGGTGTAGGCTCTTTCAATTGCGAAGGTGCGCTGAAACTGAATGATGTCAAGTTCGAGATAGAAGGTGTGGGTAAAGTGAATGTGAAAGACCTGACCTGTAAATCTTTAGTTGTAAAGATGGAAGGTGTAGGTAAAGCTGATATCCATGTGGATTGTGACCGTTTGCGTGCCAGTATGGAAGGCGTAGGCAGCGTTACCCTGAGCGGACGGGCACGTCAGGCAGACATCTCTAAGGGTGGTATTGGTGGAGTGAATACACGTAACTTGAAGATTGGAGAATAATGATAAAGCAATATTTTACTCAGGCCTGGGCACAGCTTCGGCAACAGCCGCTGATAAGTGCTGTCAGCATAGCCGGTACGGCACTTGCCATCTTCCTCATTATGTTGGTGGTGATGATGCAGCAGGTGAAGGTGGCGCCTTTTGCTCCGGAGAGCAACCGTGACCGTTTTCTGCATGTCCACTACATGAGTATTACGAATAAGAATTGGGGTGGTGGTAGCAGTAACGGTCCGATGGGACTCAAGACGGCACGCGAGTGTTTCCAATCCCTGAAAACACCCGAAGCTGTGACTATCTACACCTGCATGGTAGTTTCTACGCCTGTAAACTTGCCGGGACAACCCGGCACAGGTATCGACCTGCTACAAACGGATGATGCTTTCTGGCATGTGTTCGATTTCTCTTTCATTGCCGGAAAACCCTATGATCGGGCTACATTTGATGCCGGACAGCCGGTAGCAGTGATTACCGAAAGCGTAGCACGCCGATTGTTTCAGACGTCGGATGTTATCGGTCGTGAGTTCCTCCTGAACCATGCGCCATACAAAGTGGCGGGCGTGGTAAAGGATGTTTCTACACGGGCTACCGTTGCTTACGGGCAGGTATGGGTACCTTATACTTCAACGGAAATAACCAAGGATACTTGGAGTGATGAGCACATGGGTATGATGAGTTGCACCATCCTGGCACGGAGCCGCGATGACTTCGAAGCTATCCGTGAAGAAGCGGAACGACGCAGGCAAGAGTACAATGTCATTCTCGGTGAGGATGGCTATGAACTGATTTATCGTAATCGTCCTTATGATCAGGAGAAGAGTTCGATTGCGTTCAGTGCCAATCAGGAGCCTGACTTGGATCAGCATCGCCGTCAGCGTATGATTATTTTTATAATCCTGTTGATAGTACCTGCCATCAATTTGAGTTCGATGACTCAAAGCCGCTTACGCCAACGTGTGGCAGAGATAGGCGTACGCCGTGCATTCGGATCTACGAAGATGGAACTGATGGGGCAGATTATTTCAGAGAACTTGGTAGTGACGTTGCTGGCTGGTGCTTTGGGGTTGTTGTTGAGCGTGGCGTTTGCTTATCTGGGTAACTCGTTGCTGTTTGCACAGGAATTCAGTCAGACGCTGAGTCCTCCGGCAGTGGATGCCGGTATATTGTTGCATGCGTCTACTTTCGGTTGGGCATTGCTGTTCTGCTTTGTGCTGAATTTGTTGAGCAGCGGTTTCCCGGCGTGGCGTGCTTCAAGAGTGGGAATTGTAAATGCATTGGGCGGTCGCCTGCATTAATCACTAAACATTAATCATTAAAGAAAATGACCAAGAAACTTCTTGTACAAATAAAGAATGAATGGCGCAATAATCTCTGGCTGGCGCTGGAGTTACTTGTGGTGAGTGTAGTGATGTGGTATGTGGTAGACTACCTGTACACCCGTGCCGCCACTTATCTGGAACCACGCGGATTTAATATAGAAAATTGTTACCTGATAGAGTTGGGTGAACTGACGCCAAAGAGTCCGGATTACATTGCCGATCGGAAATCCGAAGATACTCACAATGATATTGCCGAACTGGTAGAAAGGTTGCGTCGCCGCCCGGAAGTGGAAGCTGTCAGCCTTTCACAGAACTCCTATCCCTATAATGGAAGTAACAGTAGTGGAGAGGTGAAAATCGACACGTTGAACTCTCCCGGTTGGACTATCCGTCGCATGGTGACCCCCGACTTTGTCCGTGTCTTCCGTTATCAGGGTGCACAAGGTGAGACGCCCGAACAAATGGCTGAAATGCTAGAGCGTGGTGAGATCCTTACTTCTAACAACCTTTATAGTAAATATAATCGTAAAATGACTGAATTCATAGGCCAACGCTTTCAGCTTTTTGGTGATACAACGAGGACCTATCGTCTGGGAGCTGCATTACAAAACGTGCGTTATCATGACTATGATCAGGCCCGCAATTCGTACTGTTTCTTATGTAAGCAGTCATTCTACTATGTAGGTTTGGAGCTTTGTGTTCGTGTTCGTGAGGGACAGGACCATGATTTCATTCAACGGCTGAAAGCAGACAGTGAAGCTCAGTTTCGCGTAGGTAACCTCTTTATTTCAGAAATTCGTTCTTTCCATGATATACGTCGTAACTTCCAGCAGGCATGGACCAATGATATCCGTAACTATGTAATGGGTATGGGATTCCTGCTTTTGAATATCTTCCTCGGATTGCTTGGTACATTCTGGTTCCGTACCCAGCAACGTCGCTCAGAGATTGCATTGCACAAAGCCCATGGGGCGACGGACAGTGCTATCTTCAGCCGATTGCTGAGTGAGGGTTTGCTGTTGCTGGCAGTTGTTACGCCTATAGCATTGGTTATAGACTGGAATCTGGCACACATGGAACTGAATTCATGGAGAAATAACACTACGCTGGAGTGGGACCGATTATTGCTTTGTGCAGCTATCAGCTTTGTATTGATTGCTCTGATGATTGCCATTGGCATTGGTATTCCGGCACGTAAGGCAATGAAGGTACAACCGGCTGAGGCTTTACATGACGATTAAATTACTTTAAAATATGATACGACTCTACTTCCTTCAAGCCCTCTATCACTTGCGTGAGAACCCTATCATTACCTGGGTGTCCGTGTTGGGTACGGCAATGGCCATCTGTATGATTATGGTGCTTGTCATCACTTTCCAGGTGCGTCTCGTAGATTGTGAGCCTGAAGTGAATCGCTCACGTACACTCTACGTACCTTATATGTCCGTCAAGCTGAAAGGGAAATCGGACAATGAATCGGCTAATGCTTCTATGTCAGTGCGTACTGGACGTGAATGTTTCCGTGCGTTGACTACGCCGGAAGCTGTGACTTTAGTCAGTAGTGCTGGCAAAGTGCGTGCCTCTGTGCCTGCCGGATCGAAAGCTACTGCTGATATGGTACAGACTGATGAAGCTTTCTGGAGCGTTTTTAGTTTCCGTTTTCTCAGTGGTGCAGGATTTACCCGTGCTGATTGTGATGCCGGATTACCGCGTGCCGTGCTGAGTGCTACGATTGCCCGCCAACTCTTTGGTACTACCGATGTTGTCGGGCATACGGTGCAATTAAACTATATAGATTACACAGTTGCAGGTGTTGTGGCAGACGTATCTATGCTTGCTACGGCCGCTTATGCACAGATATGGGTACCTTACACCGCAGCCGATGCGGAATCCCTCTCTTGGCAGGATGACACGATGGGACCTATGCATGCGGTTATCCTTGCCCACTCATCGGCGGACTTTGATGCGATCCGAAAGGAAACAGAACTCTTACGCCAAAAGTATAATGACGGATTACGGGATGTAGAGATTTTCTATCGCGGGCAACCCGATACCCAACTGGCTTATCTCTATCGCCGTTGGTACGCTGAACCTGATGTTCCCGGAGTTATGTTACGTTATGGTATCGTTATCGCCATCTTATTATTGGTTCCGGCGGTGAACTTATCCGGTATGACTCTTTCACGTATGCGTCGCCGTATGGCGGAGATAGGTGTGCGTAAGGCTTTCGGTGCTACTGGCGGTGAACTGATACGGCAAGTTTTCTTTGAGAATTTTGTACTGACGTTGCTGGCAGGTGTTGTCGGATTAGCGTTGAGTTATGCAGCCACATTCCTACTGAATGATTTTCTTTTCAGTAATTCGACAAATGCCTACCTCAGTGGAGAGACAGCACTGACCCCCGGTATGTTATTATCACCGTGGGCTTTTATAGCAGCTTTCGCATTCTGCCTCCTGATGAATGTACTTTCTGCAGGTATTCCTGCATGGCGTGCGTCGCGGATGAATATTACTGATGCAATAAACCAAAGATAGCTATGAAGAATCTACTTACACAAATTAAAAATGAATGGCGAAGTAATCTCTTTCTACTCGTAGAGTTACTGCTGGTTTTTGCTGTACTTTGGTACATTGTAGACTGGGTTACTGTCACTGCGCGCGTTTATCGCGCTCCGATGGGCTTTGATACGGAACATTGCTATAATTTGTCTTTCAGTACCTTGACATCCAAGTCGGCACTTTATAATCCTGAACTCACAGTTGAGGATAATATAGATGCTTTGCTTGAGATAACCGAACGTTTACGGCATCGTCCGGGTGTGGAGGCTGTCTCCATTTCACAGAACTGTTACCCTTATAATGAGGGAAGTAACAGCGCTCAGTTTTATTTGCAGGATAGTATTCATGTGGGTGCTTACCTGGTTTGGTCTGATCCGGATTTCTATCGTGTTTTCCGTTATCAGGCAGTTGATGGAGGCTCTTCCGAGCAACTGGCTGCTGCTATTTCCGACCAAACCATGATTATCACGTCCAATGTCACTGAGGATTATCCGGTACTTGATTTACCCGATGCACGTCCGCTATTGAATCGTGAAGTGGCTCTGACTTATCCCGATCGTGGGTATCATCGTCGTATTGCTGCCATTGCCGTTCCTGTGCGCCGTTCTCATTTTGAAACATCGCACGAATGGGGTGGGGCGTTTATCGGGAATAATCTGAATAGAGATGAGCTGATTAATGAGCTGGGTAACGTGCGCTACGTCCAGGTGAGTCTCCGTGTTTCTCCTGATGCAGACAAAGACTTTGTAGATGCACTTATGGCAGATGCCGACCGCTTGTATCGGGTAGGTAACATCTTTCTGTTGGAGGCATCTTCTTTCAGCGATATTCGTCACATCAGCGAACTTGAAGATGTGAACGAAGTGAAGACACAGCTTTGCATCCTGTTCTTCCTGATGCTGAATATCTTCTTGGGAGTAATTGGTACATTCTGGTTCCGTACGCAACATCGTCGCCGTGAAGTGGCATTGCGTATGGCAATGGGATCCAGTCGTCGCGGCATTTTTCTGCGCTTGATGGGAGAAGGCATATTACTCTTGACGGTAGCTGCCATTCCTGCATTGATTATTGCTTTTAATGTGGGTATTGCCGAGTTGGTGGATATCAGTAAAATGCAATTTACAGTCGACCGGTTCCTGATTGCAGCTATACTTACGTGGTTGCTTATGGCGTTGATGATTATTGTCGGCATCTGGTATCCTGCTTATAAAGCCATGCAGTTACAACCTGCTGAAGCACTTCATGACGAATAGTGTTGTTTTCTTAGAAAAAATATACCTATGAAAATCAGACAATCATTTACACTTTTGCGACAAAATCCGTTTTTCAGCGTTGTTTCCATCATCGGTACGGCGGTGAGTATTGCTTTTGCCATGGTAGTCTACATGGTTTATGACATTCAGACTGCCAATATTCGTCCCGAATCTCATCGTGATCGGATGGTTTATTCGTCTTATGGTTATAGCTATCGTAAGGCAGACCATAGTAATGCAAACACGGGCATGTCTTACCAGGCTGCCAGTCGTGTTTTCGGGGACCTACCCGGTGCGGAACTTGTTACTTACACCAGCTATGTTTTCATGGAGTATTGCGGTGCTTCACCCGAGAAAGGTAACCGTTATCAGAAACGTCATGTCGATCTGAACTTCTGGCGTCTTTATGACATTCGTTTCGTAGCCGGTCGTCCTTTCGATCAACAAGAGTTTCGGATGTTGTTGTCATTGCCGAGCGGTTGGCACGTGAAGCTTTCGGCTCTGCTGAAGAAGCTATTGGCAAGAGTTATTTTGTCGGTTTCCGTCCAAAACGTGTAGTAGGGGTTACGGAAGATGTAAGTTCCCTTTTCACCTTCGCTTATGGCGAGGTGTGGGTGCCTTATTATACTAAAGACCCGGCTTGGGGGAGTGAAGGTCTGCGTGGTGGTTTTGAAGCGATGGTATTGTGCAAACCTGATGTCAGTTTGGATGAAATGAAACAACAGATAGAAAGTTCACTGGATCGCTTGAATGCGTCACTTACTGAATATGAGTTGGCACTTCCCGACCTGAGTACTTACGCTGAGCGCCAGTTCTTCCGCGATGATTTTCTTAACCCTATGGCTACTTGCATCTTTCTGGGACTTATCTTACTCATTGTGCCTGCAATCAATGTCAGTGGTCTTATCTCTTCTCAGATGTCACGTCGTCTGTCGGAACTTGCGGTGCGCAAAGCTTATGGTGCCAGTCGTCTGACCTTGATGTCACAGTTACTAATTGAGAACTTGCTGATGGCGTTTATCGGTGCGTTACTGGGATTCCTGCTCTCATGTCTGTTATTATGGTTGGGTAAAGATTGGATGTTGGCAGGCGGATATACCAGTGGAAACTTTGAAGTCAGTATTTGGCTTTTCCTACGGCCTGCTGTATTCCTGATGGTATTGGGTGTATGTCTGCTTTTCAATTTGCTATCCGTATTTATTCCGGCATGGAATGCCACTCGCCGTCCGATAGCAGAAGTTATCAGTGGAGAATGATTGTTTAAACTAAAGATAAACCATTATGATAAAGTCCATTCTGACCCAAATCTGGAACCAACGCCGCTTGAACGGTTGGATCTTCGCGGAACTGCTGATTGTTTTCGTGCTGTTATGGTATTGTCTTGACATGCTCTATGCCTTTGCTTATGCAGAACGTCAGCCTAAAGGGTATGATCTGGAGCATGTATATAAAGTCAGTATTTCCACGAATCCCACTCAGTTGGTGCTTTGTTCTTCTGAAGATAGTTTGCAAAATTTCTGGTTCAAGCCTATGGAGGAAGTATTCCGTCGTATCAAACAAAATCCGGATGTGGAGAGTGCCAGTATCTGGCTTGGCTCTGATGCTTATGCTCGAAACACTGTATTCCAAGGATACACTACAGACAGTATAAGTGTGAAGGATGCTAATATTCGTTATGTATCTCCTGAATACTTTGATGTAATGCGGATTCCGATACAAGAAGGTACAGGAATGTTTTCTACAGATATGAATGCTTTTGAAAGCACTTCCGGTTCTTCGCTGTCATTTGCTTCAGCCGAGTGGAATCCAGCTGTCATTCCATTGCCTGCCGTCGTTACATTAGACTTGGCTGACAGCCTTTTCCACACTCATAAGGGAGTATTGGGGAAGGAATTCTTTGACTACTATGCAGGTAGTAGTCTTCGTTACCGGGTGACTGCCGTATGCGACCATCAGAAAACAGATGATTATGCCCGTTATGAACCTTTCATTCTGACTCCTCTTCCGAATTGGTTTTACGGCATGCAGGCTATTCCTTTTATTTCCATTCGCGTGCGTCCCGAAGCTGATACGAATGATTTTGCAACCCGCTTCTTTCGTGATATGACTCCTCAGTTGCAGGTTGCTCCGTTCTATCTGTTTGAGGTCCGTAGCTATGATGAACAGAAAGCGGAGCGTGATGCATCCGAGGGGATTACTCCGTATATCCGTAGTGCACGGCTTATCGCTATATTCTTTAGCTTCAATGTTTTTATCGGGTTGATGGGCACTTTCTGGTTCCGTACCCGTCACCGCCGTAGTGAAATAGCTTTGCGTATGGCGATGGGAAGCAGTCGTTCCCGGATACGTTCCCGGCTGTTGGGAGAAGGGTTGCTGTTGTTGGTGCTGGCTGCTATTCCGGCTCTGATTATTTGCGGTAATCTGGTTATGGCGGAAGCCATAATGACAGAACAGGCTGATGCTACCGGACTTCGCTTTGTTGTAGTCTCATTATTCACTTTCTTTCTTATGACTTTGATGGTAATTGCCGGTATCTGGTTCCCTGCTGCACAGGCGATGCGAGTGAAACCGGCGGATGCCTTGCACGACGAATAGTCAGTTTTTCTTCTATATGTGCACCTTTTCTTTTGCATGGGGTAAAAGAAAAGGTGCATTCTGTTCTGTATTTCAATATAATCCGTATATTTGCGAGGAAAATTCATAGCACATTTATTCAAAACAGAAGAAAAACGAGATATGAAGAGACGCTTATTCCTCGTGATGCTGATAGGCCTGTTTCCTTGCATTGTATTTGCCGGACACCTTTATGCTGCGGAACGTACATACAACGTGCTTTTCATCCAGTCATATAATCATCGTACTCCTTGGAATGACCGCTTGACTGAAGGAGTGCGTGATGGCCTGTCACGTGGAGGTATAAAAGCGAAAGTCACAACAGAATATTTGGATGCTGATTACTGGACTTTTGCATCTGAGTGTGTCATAATGAGGCGTATTTGTGAACGGGCACGTCAAAAAAACACGGATATTATTATTACAAGCAGTGATGAGGCTTTTTATACATTGATGCATTGTGGAGATTCCCTGCCTTATAAACTACCGGTTGTGATATCGGGTATCAAATATCCCAATGAAAAGCTGATCTCGAAGTTACCCAATGTTTGTGGGTATACATCCAAGATTGATTTCGTGCACCTACTCGAAAATGCACGTCGTGTATTTCCCAATCGTACAGAAGTTATTTGTGTTTCGGACAGTAGTCTTTTAGGACTTAAAGGTGTTGCTGAACTGGAGCGTATATGGCCCAATTTCCAGGAGCTTCATCCGGAATATAAGATGAAAGTAATGAATGTACAGTCACAGGCTCCTAATCCTGTCATTTCCTCTATTTGTTATGATTATAATGCCTATAACCGCATTGTCATTGCCCCCAAATGGACACCGTTCCTTTCTTTCATCGGAAAAAACTCTAAAGCTCCGGTTTTTGCCGGACAAAGTCTGGCATTGACTAACGGAGTATTCTGCGTGCACGATATGGAACCTTACGAAGGAGCTAATGCGGCAGGAAAGTGTGCTGCACAGGTGTTGCAAGGAGCTATCCCTTCGGTGATAGGGGTCGTGGACCTTCCCGGTAAACTGCTTTATGACTTCAAGCAGTTGGAATTTTTTAGAGTGAATGCGGATAAAGTGAGTGATAGTGGCATTATCATGAATGCACCGCTGATGGAGCGCTACCGTATCTGGTTTGTGCTGTTTTACTCTGTCGTGGTAGGTGCATTGGTCTTTCTTGTTATCTGGCTCTATCGCTTGAACCGTCATGAATCACGTCGTCGTATGCACGCCCAGACGCGTTTGCTGATACAGAACCGCTTGGTGGAGCAGCGTGACGAATTTGATAATATCTTCTGTTCTATCCGTGACGGACTGATAACTTACGATACGGATTTCCGTATACATTTTGTCAACCGTGCTTTGATGTTGATGCTCGAACTGGACCCTGACACTCATACGGCACGTTCTTACGAAGGGCAGATGGCAGGTTCTATCTTCCATATTTATTCAAACGGAGAAGACATCCTGCAATCATTACTGAAACAGGTGAGGACAGAGCGTCGTGTAATCCCTATTCCGGAAAAGGCTTTTATGCAGGAAGTTCATAAGGGAACTTATTTTCCTGTTTCCGGTGAAATTGTGCCGATTTACTCCAAGAACAAGATGACAGGTATGGCTATTTGTTGCCGCAATATCTCGGAGGAAGAAATGCATAAACGCTTCTTCAACCTGGCTGTGGATGCAAGTTCCGTATATCCTTGGCAATATGACGTACGTACGCACAGTTTCCATTTCTCAGGTGCATTGCTCGATTACTTCGGGCTTCCCGGCAAGCAGACCATCTTGCGGAAAGAATTGGAGCTTTTTATTCATTCGGATGATTTGGAAGAGGCTCGTCGACATTTCACAGCTATTTTTAAAGGCGAGGAAATGGATACCCGGATGAGTTTCCGTATGCGTAGCGGAGAAGGTAAATATGAATGGTGGGAATTCCGTAGTGCTTCTTACAATGGTCTGGATTCCGAGGCACCTTATATGGTATTGGGTGTTTGTCAAAGTATCCAGCGTTATAAGGCTACCGAAGAAGAGTTGATAGCAGCCCGTGACAAAGCTTTGCAGGCTGATACTCTGAAGTCGGCTTTCCTTGCCAATATGAGTCATGAAATCCGTACGCCGCTGAATGCCATTGTCGGTTTCTCCGATTTGCTGGTAGAAACTGAAGAGCTGGCAGAACGTCAGGAGTATATTAAGATTGTACGTGAGAATAATGATCTTTTGTTGCAATTAATTT
>ERZ773114.3122-NODE-3122-length-14176-cov-3.165144_pt1 | contig 14176 bp, 7 predicted proteins | sample MGYA00580564_ERZ773114 | MGnify/ENA primary metagenome ERZ773114 (study PRJEB29015, sample SAMEA2737836) | human gut metagenome | biome: human gut; feature: human-associated habitat; material: faeces | place: China | collected 2012 ...
CTTATAATTCTATTAAATTTCACAATTTTTTCGTATATTTCCGTTTGTTTCGATGACGGCTCCAATGGCAGCCGAACCTACTTCCGTTTCTTATCTTTCTTTTTCAAAAGCTTCTCCAGCTCCTGCATGGATTTCTGGATTTTATAAAGACAGCCGCTGCCGGCATATTTATTCTGATAGCAGAAATCCTGGAGTTTCTGCTGAAGGAAACCTGATTTTCTGATCAAACTTCTTCTCCGCTTTCCGGCGTACCGGACACGGGCACCGGAAAAGTTCTTTTTCTTCTATATTATACAGGGAATGTCAAAAATGACCAGAAAATAGCTTGTTTTAGCCATTGTTTTCCCATTTCCTTTCCGCTATAATACAGCAAAAACTACTATTTATACTTTGGGGGAATTTTTATGAAAACACGAATGAATTTTAAGGATGAATTTTACCAGAAACTAAAACTCCTCGTCCTTCCGATTGCGATCCAGAATTTTATGCTGGCTCTCGTCAGCGCAACGGATGCGATCATGCTGGGCTGGATTGATCAGACTTCGTTGTCTGCTGTTTCACTGGCCGGACAGGTGCAGTTTGTTTTGAGCCTTTTTATCTCAGGCATCGCGGCGGGCGCCGGTATTATGGCAGCGCAGTACTGGGGGAAACAGGATGCCGCTTCGATCGAAAAAGTGATTCCGATCGCACTTCGCACCAACCTGCTGTTCTCCGGCCTGTTTACCATCCTTGCCGGTTTCTGTCCCGAAATGCTGATGCGCATCTTTACAAATGATGCGGCCCTGGTTGCAAGCGGAAGCCAGTATTTACGCGCTGTTGCACTCTCCTACGTACTCTGCGGTATTTCGCAGGTCTATCTAATCCTGCTGAAAAACACCGGTCATGCAGCAGTCAGCTCCCGCATCAGTTCCACTGCGGTTGTACTGAACATCATTTTAAATGCCATCCTCATCTACGGTCTTTGCGGTGCTCCGGCACTTGGGATCCGCGGAGCAGCTTATGCAACGGTAGCTGCCCGCGTTGTGGAACTGATCTGGGCTTATCTCGAGACAAAGAAACCGGAGCGTGTACGGATTCTCTGGAACCGCCTCTTCTCTTCCGCAGGGAAAATACTTTCAGAAGACTTCTGGCGCTACACGCTTCCCGTGCTTGCGGCCTCCCTCGTCTGGGGAATTGCCTACGTTCTGTACTCCGTTATCATGGGCCACATGGGAAGCGATGCTGTTGCAGCAAACTCGATTACCTCGATTGCAAAGAGCCTCCTCTCCTGCCTGATCCGCGGTGTGAGCGGCGGTGCCGGTGTTCTGATCGGAAACCTGCTCGGTGCAGATGAACTCGAGAAAGCACGCGAATACGGCGGCCGCCTGACGCATCTTGCAATTGCCATCGGCGTTGTGACCGGCGGTCTTCTGATGTTGATCTCTCCTGCAATCGTCCACTTCGCTCCGCTTACCGATACCGCGGCAGAATATCTGCAGTACATGCTTCTCTTCTGCGGTCTGAACCTGATGGCACAATCGGTCAACACCACCGTTCTCGACGGTATCTTTTGTGCCGGAGGCGATGCGAAATTTGATATGCAGGGAAACATCGGCGCTATGTGGTGCTTTTCTGTACCGCTTGGCTTTCTTGCCGCATTCTGGCTGAAGCTTCCGGTTATGGTGGTTTACTGCATTGTAAATCTCGATGAAATTGTAAAGCTTCCTGCCGTTTATCATCATTATAAAAAGTACATCTGGGTTCGCAATATTACCCGCGATGTCGAAGATTAGTTCTCACATCATCTGCAGTCCCTGCCGCCGGCAGCTTCCACCGGATGCAATACCCAAAAAGCCTCTGAGGAAAGTCACATTCACACCGGACTTTTCTCAGAGGCTTTTGATTATTCCATTGATTGTTCCATTGACTATTTCATGGACGATTACATGGATTTTCTTTCCGCAATTTCCGCCATCTTTGCTTCATTCAGACGTGTGTCGCCATGGACACGGCTGTAGGAAAGATAGCCGTTCATACGGTCGATCTTTGTCAGGTTCTTGGAACCGCAGACCGGGCAGACATCCATGTCAAGTTCCTGGTGGCCGCAGTCATCGCAGTAAGCCAGGGACAGGTTGACGCCCTCGTAGTAGCCAAGCTCCATCGCACGCTCGATCAGGGTCTTGATCGCGCCTTTGTTGTAGCCGACCGGATAGCGCACGTACTGGATTTTTCCGCCGTTGCAGAGCTCCCAGAAACGTCCCTCGAGATCCTGTTTCTGGATCGGGGTGATGTCCTCGGTTACGTGGCAGTGGAAACTGTTGCTCACATACGGGCGGTCCGAAACGTTGCGGACGATGCCGTACTGTTTGCGGAACTGCTCTATCTGCAGGCCGCACAGGGATTCTGCCGGTGTGCCGTAGATCGCATAGAGGATGCCGTCCTCTTTCTTAAACTCGGCAACCTTGTCGTTGATATATTTCAGCGTGTCGAGTGCGAACTGTCCGTCCTCAACAAGAGATTTTCCGTTGTACAGCTCCTGCAGCTCGTTCAGCGCCGTGATACCGAACGATGCGGTCATCGGCTTTAACAGCGGGCGGATCTTGTCGGACGGTTTTAAGTGGCCGCCGTAGAAACCTCCCTCGCAGTAAGCCAGCGGGTTCGTGGATGCACGCATCTCGCCGAGGTAATCGTAGGTCCGTTTGTGCAGATCGCGGATCATCTCGAGGTAGAAATCGAGCACTTCGTGGAAATCGCGGTTCTCGGAACGGGATTTTGCCAGGATCATCGGAAGATGAAGGGAAACGGCTCCGATGTTGAAACGTCCGACAAAGACCGGTTTGTCGTTCTCATCTGCCGGCTCCATGCCTCCGCGCTCGTACCACGGGCTAAGGAAAGCACGGCATCCCATCGGGCTGATGACTCTCTTGTATTTCTTGTACATCTCGGCGATGTAGCCCTCGCCGCTCATCGACAGCCAGTCCGGATACATCGTCTTGGAAGAACAGTCAAGTCCTGCCTCGAAGACATCTTCTGCGATGCCGCCCTCTCCGTGAATTGCCTTGTCATATAAGAAGACAATTTTCGGGAAGAGCACCGGCTTTTTGTGGCCCTTCTTGCCCTGTCCGTTTTTGTGGACCTCGAGAAGGGAGATGGAAATCATCTTCTCGAACATGCTCGTTCCAAGGCCGAGGGTCACGGTAACGAACGGATAATCACCGCGGGAAGATCCAACAGTGTTCAGCTTATACTCAATTCCCTGCCATCCCTGATCGCACTCTCTTCTTACTTTGTCGATCGCATACTCGATGGCTTTCTCCTGTGCACCCTCCCAGGATGCGTCGGTATATTTCAGGAACTCTTTTACGTAGTAATCGTAGCTCTTCTGTGCGTACGGAGCAAGGATCTTGTCCACCTCCGGCACGGTAAAGCCGCCGTACTGCTGTGCAGCGGTGCTGAGGACGATATCGCCCATGACATCAAATGCGGTGTCGAGTGTCTTCGGCTCGTTGTACCAGACATTTCCCATCTCGAAACCGCCTTTTAAAACGTTTCCGACATCGAACAGACAGCAGTTCATGGTATCGAGACGTGCGGACTGGTCGTGGATGTAGATGTAACCGTCCTTACAGGCCTGCAGCTCGTTGCGGTTCATGAAGAACTTGCGGTACAGCTCTTTGTTCAGCTCGTTGAAAATCAGGCTTCGCTTCGTTGCAACGAGGGCGCTGTCGGTGTTAGCATTGCTCTTGTCGCCGATGTAGCGGATGGACTGGCTCTTCGTGTAGACCTCGTCCATCATATGGATAAAATCAGTTTTGTAATTGCGGTAATCGCGGTAGCTTTTTGCCACAGCCGGGTTTACTTTTTCGAGTGCTCCCTCCACGATATTGTGCATATCGCTGATCGGAATTTCGGTCTTTCCAAGGGAATATACGTGCTCGGTTGCGAACTTACAGATAAAGTCAATCTCCTGCTGTGAGAAGGTATACAGGATTCTCTGTGCGGATTTATTTACGGCACGGACGATCTTCTGCGCGTCGAATTCTTCTTTGGTGCCGTCCTTTTTGATAATATAAACCATTGTGGTGTCCTCCAAATCAAACACTATATCTTGTGTGTCCCCCACCCTTTTCTTGTAGCGGGTACCACATATTGTAGCATGTTTCTTTTGAAAAGAAAAGGCATTTCCTGTAAGTTTTTATTTTCAGAATATTGCATACTGCTCTTTCGTGCAGACAGAAATCTGCATTTTTCAAATTCGTTCTGCAAGCGTTCCTTCAAAAACGGTCTCGGCCGGGCCGGTCAGAAGGACCTTATTTTTCGTCCGGTCCCATGTAACGAAAAGCCTGCCGCCGCGCAGTTCTACGGCAGTTTCTCCCTCCGAAACACAGCCGGAAAGCATCGCCGCGACGGCTGCCGCACACGCTCCCGTTCCGCAGGACAGCGTTTCACCGCTCCCACGTTCCCAGACTCTCATTTTTATTGTGTGTTGATCTAAAGTCTGGATAAACTCTGTATTGATACGGTCCGGGAAGCAGGAAAGGTGTTCAAAAGCGGAACCGGTCTTTGCAATGGATATTTTTTCCACATCTTCCACCGGAATCACCGCATGCGGATTTCCCATCGAAAGGCAGGTCATCGTATAATTTTCCCCGCACACGGTAATTTTATGCTCCAGCACATATTCCCCCAGAGAAACAACGGGGATCTGTGCGGCGCGGAATTCCGGCGTTCCCATCTCCACTGTCACCTGACAGATCTCATTCAGATTCTCCCCCGTCTGCAGATGAATCACACGGTTTCCGCTGCCGGTTTCGATAGTCAGCGTCGTTTTTCTCGTCAGCCCATGCTCGTACACGTATTTTCCCACACAGCGGATGCCGTTGCCGCACATCGCGCCCTTCGAGCCGTCGGCGTTGTACATTTCCATCGAAAAATCTGCTGTTTTGGATGCCCCGATCAGAATCAGCCCGTCCGCGCCGATGCCGAAATGGCGGTCACTTACCGCTTTTGCCAGCCGCCCCGGACTCTCCACCCGCTCCTCCATGGCATTTACATAGATATAATCATTTCCGCAGCCCTGCATTTTTGTAAAACGCATACACAGCCTCCTCCCAGACTTCTGCCCTTTCCAGTTCCTTACTAAATATGTATTCCGTACCGCGCTTTTGAAAAACCATTTTTCTCAAATCCGCTTCAGACATTGGAAAACGAAGCGGAATGTGATAGAATAGGGGGAACTGATATCGTTACTTACATGAAGTAACTTTCAAATATTTTTAACCATTTATTATGAGGAGGTTTTGATGAAAAAATACCGTTGGGTTTTAACAGCAGTATTTGCCGCTTTCCTCGTGGGAACGAGCGGCTGCGGAAAGAAAACAGAAACGATTCCGATCACAACCATCAGTCAGAGTACCGACGATGACGACCCCGAAGACAATCTGGCGGCCTCCGGCGATTCCGATGAGATTCCGGAATACGATGTGGATCTCTCGAAGAACCTGAACAGTTTTCAGCTTGCCATCTGGGGCGATACATACGAAATTCCGGAATCCTACGCGGATTTTACAGCGCTTGGCTGGGTCTACAGCGGCGACGACACGAAGGAAATTCAGCCGGAATCCTTCTCAGAGGGCGAAAGTTTTGAAAAGGACGGAAACCAGATTACCGTCGATATTGCCAATCCGGATACCACGGCAAAGCCAGTGGCGGAATGCCTGATCGGAGGCATTCACATCGACACCTCGACCGCTGAGGGCCAGAATATCTATGTCGGCCTGCCGAACGGCGTCACTCTGCAGCAGTCGCTGATGGAGGATGCGGAAAGCATCTACGGTGCGCCAAAGGACCGTTATGAGACCGATACCTCTGTGCAGTTCACGTATGAGTACGGGCTGTACCAGACGATCACGCTCGGCTTCGATAACGAAACGGGAATTCTGTATTCCCTCGATATGCAGAACTTTACGACCACGGCTGATGCAGAAGCGCTCGATGGTGTCAGCGATGCCACAACACCGGAAGTGGAGGCCTACCAGGCACCGGAAGCCGACAGCAGTGAAATCAACGACTGGACCGTCCGCTTTGACGATGTACTCTATCATCTTCCCGTTCCGGTCAGTGAACTTCTGGACCACGACTGGACCGTCAATATGAAAGAGTCCGATACGGCCGTTTTAAACGGAAAATACGGCTACGTCACGCTGGAAAAGGGCGGTCAGAAGCTTTACTGCACCGTACATAATTACGGCGCGGAGGCGACGACAGTGCGCAACTGTTTTGTTACTTCGCTGTACGGCGATCTCGATACGACAAAGATTCCGATTTCAATCACAAACGGCATCACGCTCGGCACTTCCGAGAGCGATTTTCTGGCGAAGGCAGGGGATGCCAAATCAGAAAAAACGGAAAAAGAGGATAGTAACCTGAAACTCTACACATTCTATAGTGATGACGAAAAGCTGGACTACACTGAAATCGGCATCGACAACGATCTGAAGCTGGTACGCAGCATCAAGGTGGTTCACAACCAGCCGGAAGCGCCGGAAGAAGAAGCCAAAAAAACTTCCGCGGAAGATTCATCTTCCGTTTCCGACAGTCAGGAACCGTCCGAAACACCGGCTCCGTAACGATACTTTCAGAAAAATGGCTGCATGGCAGCTTACTACAGACGAAAACGAGGATTTTTATGGAAAACTTATACGACGTTATCATCATCGGCTCCGGCCCGGCGGGTCTTTCTGCCGCGATTTATGCGAAACGCGCAAAGCTCTCCTCTCTTACGATTGAGGCAAACTTTGCAAGCGGCGGCCAGGTGCTGAATACCTATGAAGTAGACAACTATCCCGGCCTTCCGGGCATCAGCGGCATGGATCTCGGAAGCACGCTGCGCGCACACGCTGAAAAAATGGGCGCGGAATTTTCCCGCGAGCGTGTGAAGGAGCTTGTTCTTGACGAAGAGATCAAGATTGTCCGCACGAGAAAAAATGAGTATCATGCCAGAACGGTCATTCTTGCAACCGGTGCGGAGCACCGCGCGTTAAATGTACCTGGTGAAAAGGAACTCTCCGGCATGGGCGTCTCTTACTGTGCAACGTGTGACGGCGCATTTTTCAAAGACAAAACCGTTGCCGTTATCGGCGGCGGCGATGTCGCCGTGGAGGATGCGATTTTCCTTGCCAGAACGTGCAAAAAGGTTTACGTGATCCACCGCCGCGATGAACTGCGGGCAGCCGGTGTTCTCCAGGATGCACTGCTGGCACTGCCGAATGTGGAAATGGTGTGGGATACGGTTGTGGATTCCATCGAGGGAAACGAGATGGTGTCCGGCGTGAAGGTAACGAACAAAAAGGCAGGAGAAGCCGGTATGATCACGGTAGACGGCGTGTTTATTGCCGTCGGTATCGTTCCGGTCTCCGCACTGATCGCAGGCACCGTAGAAACCGATGAGGCTGGCTACATCAAAGCCGGCGAAGACGGTGTGACGAGCGTGCCGGGCGTGTTCGCCGCAGGCGATGTCCGCACGAAGCAGCTCCGTCAGATCATCACGGCAGCCGCCGACGGCGCGAACTGTGTGACTTCGGTAGAGAAATATCTGATCAGCCACTGATGGCTTCTTTCAAATAGAATACAGCAAAAGCAGGCATTCTTCGTATTGTACGGAGAACTGCCTGCTTTTTTCTGTTTTTCCGTAGTTTCTGAAATCTGAAAAACCTTTCATGTCAGTCGTATAAAACTTTAAAACCTCTTTTGTCGAAATTGCACAAAGAAACCGGGTTTTTTCCACACGGGCCAATTTTATAAACATCTCGTCCACAAGTTATCCACATAGTTAACCACCGAAAACATGCCTAAAAACAAGTTATACACCGAGTTATCCACATTATCCACAAAAAACGGTGTGGAAAGCATGTGTTTAAATCTTGCGAAATCAGAACGCGTGTTTTGGTTATAACAGAGAAAACCGTTATTTCGCCAAAAGATTTTACAAAGCACTTGACTTTTTAAGTGTCAATCTCTGTTGGTTTTTGACTTGAATTGTGTGAATTTTTCGTACAATTTAATATTACATTTTTCGTGTTCTTTTGCTGTTTTTACAATGGCTGCAAAAAGAAAATCTCCTGTTCGGAAAACAATTGTTTCGTTCCCAGACAGGAGATTTTGATTGGATTTTTCTTTGTTTTACTCTGCCAGCTTTCCAAGCCGCTTTGCTTCTGCCCTCAGCTCTTCGATCCGGCGGTTGCACATGCCCACCGGGACGCCGGTGTCGATGACACGTTCACAGCTCTTCATCAGCTCGCAGGCGCGGGCAAATGCCTCGTCGCCGATCTCCTGAAACGGTGCTTCGGTTACCGTCTCCATCGCCAGAATGCGGGCGAGCTGGTAATCGATATCGTTCGTATACAGGACGCCTGCCGCAAACGGGACATTTTCCTTCTGCAGTTTCCGGAACACCGGGATTCCCGTTCCGCCGCCTGCGAGGACAAAGACGCGCGGTGTTCCCTCCGGCCGCGGCAGCTCGATGCTTCCGAAGCACGGGTCAAACGAACCATTGTCAATCTCGTACAGTTCGCGGATGATATCCTCGCGGAAAATTGTCTCCGGTGCGCCGAAATGGGAAATAGCATCGCCCTTGACGCAGATGATCTTATCTGAAATTTTCTGTGCCAGATCGATCTCATGCAGCGACATGATGACGGTGATGCCCTTCTCCTTTGCCATGCGGCGCAGAATCGCGAGCAGTTCCAGCTTGTGGCGGATATCGAGGAAAGAAGTTGGCTCGTCGAGGATGATGACCTCCGGCTCCTGACAGATCGCACGCGCAAGAAGCACTCTCTGGCGCTGGCCGTCGCTGATGGCGTTGAAATCGCGGCCGCCGAGCTCTTCGGCATGAACGGCGCGCATCGCCTTCTCGACCTTCTCCTCATCCTCGCGGGTCAGCATGCCGAGCCGTCCGGTGTACGGATAGCGGCCCGTTGCCACGATATCGTGGCAGGTCATCAGCTCCGGCTTCATGCGCTCCGTCAGCACAACGGCCATCTTCGTGGACAACTCGCGGAACGAAAGCTCATGCAGGTTTTTCCCGTCAAACTCCACATTTCCGCCGACCAGCTTTAACTGGCGGGTGATACTTTTCAGAATCGTTGATTTACCGGAACCGTTCGGTCCGATCAGCGTAACGATCTCGCCTTTTTCGATGCTGATGCAGATATCTTTGATCAGCGGCTTCTTATCATAGCCGACCGTCAGGTGGTCCAGATGAAAATAATATTCATTCATATTCTCTTACCCCCTTTTCCGGCGCAGCATCATGAAAATGACGACCGGCGCACCAAAGATCGATGTGACCGTACTGATGGACAGCTCCAGCGGTGCAAACGCCATACGCGCGATCAGGTCGCACATCATACAGAAGACGGCTCCGCCGAGGAACGTTCCCGGGATTACGACGAGCGGACGCGATGTGCCGAGGCTCTGTTTAACGAGGAACGGGACGGCAATGCCGACAAACGAAATCGGACCGGCAAATGCGGTGACGCATGCGGAGAGAATACTCGAAAGCAGAATCAGCGCGATGCGGAATACTTTGATGTTGACACCCATGCTCTGCGCATACGCCTCACCGAGCTGGTATGCACCGATCGGTTTTGCCATCAGGAACGTGATGACAAAGGTGATGCCGATCACAGCCGCAGAGATCGCTACGTTGCTCCAGCTCATGCCGGAGAAGCTTCCCTGTGACCAGCCGTGGAGGTTGACGATATCGGAATCCTCCGCGAAGGTGACAACAAAATCCGTGACCGCCGAGCAGATGTAACCGATCATAATACCGCCGACGAGAAGTCCTGCCATATTTTTGATCCGTCGGGACATCAGCAGAATGAAGCCGACGGAGAGAAGGGATCCTAAGAATGCTGCAACAATCATCGTGTAAGATGTGATATTGCGCGCCCACTCCAGATAAAAGATCATGGTCAGCGCCACGACCATTTTGGCTCCCGAGGAAATTCCAAGAACAAACGGACCGGCAATCGGGTTTTCAAAGAAAGTCTGTAAAAGGAAGCCCGACAGGGACAGAGCACCGCCCAGGATTGCCGCCATCAGAATACGCGGAAGGCGGATTTTCCAGATAATATTATACTCTTTCCCCTCTCCGGTCCGCCGCAGCAGAATCCGGAAAATTTCCGGAATCGAAATATTTACGTTTCCGGAATTGATATTCAACACGGTGATGGCGGCGAACGCCAGAATCAGCACCAGAAACACAGCGGCATACCGCGAACGGCGCCGGAAGTTTTCCATATGGAAACTGTTCTCTTTTCCTGTCATATTTTTTTTCTCTGACATACGTTCCTCCATCAGGATAATTTTCTTAAGAATACCATCTGATCCGGATCGCCGCCCGTTACCAGAAGGTTAATGTCGTTGGTAAACTGTGCAATTTTATCGGTTGCCTGATACATGGATTTCTCGGTTGTCCAGACGTTGCCCTCTTTGACTGCTTTGTAATCGGCAAACATGGAATCCTTTGCCAGCAGGTCGTCCAGGGTTTTGACGGTGGAATCGATGCTTGCGTTGTAGATCAGATAGTCCGCATCTTCGGCCGTATCGTAGAACTGCTCCATCGTGATCGGCACGGATGTTTTTCCGCTGTCGTCCTGGAGATCACGGAAGGCGTTGCGCGCACCGCCAAGCTCGATCATGTTGGAAATATAGTCCTCCGGGTTCCGCACAACGGCAGCTCCGCTCGTATTAATATAGAAGAAAGCGACCGTTTTTTCGGTATTCTGGAAATTCTTCAGATTTTCCACAACACTTGCCTGATTTGCAAAGAAGTCGGCTGCCTCCTCCTCTTTGTCCAGCATGGCACCGTAGAGTTTGATCCATTCGGTTCTGCCAAGAGGCTGGGATTCGTAGCTGGAACGGTCGATGAAGACCGGAATATCGAGCATCTCGATCATCTCCTGTACCTTCGGGGAATGGAGGATCATCGTGGATTCAATGGCCAGATCACAGTTCTCACTGACCAGAAGTTCGTAATCCGGCTCACTGTATTTTCCGGCGAAGATCATCGTTCCGGCATTCATCGCGTCAACGGCATCCTGTACGTACCAGTTGTCTGCGGTTTCACCGGAGAGACGAATCGTATCGAGGGAGTCGATGGCATCGAACAGCGCCATCGGAGAGGTTGCTGCCATGTAGATGCGTTCCAGCGGCTGATGGATTACAATTACGTCGGAATCGAGGTCATCCGGCGCCTCTTTTCCGTCCGGGACGAGCAGATACTGCGCGCCGTCTTTGACATCGATCAGTTTATAGCCGTCTGTGCAGTAGTATACGTTAAAGCACTCGGCGTAATTCAGGACCATCTTGCTCTCGATGGTGATTCCGGTGATGTCCGGTGCGTCGCTGACATCGTCTGTCGTTGCGAAACCATCCGCGGATGCGGTATCACTCCCGGAGGTGCTGCTCGCAGCAGTGGCTTCGGAGGTGCTTTCACTTTCAGCCGTACTTTCCGAGACGGATGTGCTCTCCGTCTGGCTTTCGGAAACGTCTGCTGCGGATGCTGTGGATGTGCTGCTCTCAGAAACTGCCGAAGTGCCCGACGCGGACGATGTGCTGCTTCCCGTTGATGCGGTGCTGCCGCAGGCCGTCAGTGACATCGCTGCTGCAAGAAAAAGTGCAGCCCATTTTTTCAGCTTTCTTTCGTTTTTTCCTGTCATTTGATATTCCTTTCTTAAAGAAAAAGCCGCTGCCATACGGCAGCAGCCCTTTCTCATTTTTTGCTGCAAATTATTGTACTTATTTATTCTCTTCTGCCTTTACCATCTGCTGGAACAGCTCGTTTGCCTGATCCTCGCATCCGAAGATCACGCCGTAGACTTTCAGCCACTCTGCTTTCGCAAGATCGGTCTTCTCGTCTGCGGAACGGTCAACCAGCATCGGAATGGTCAGGGTTGCCAGACGCTCTGCGGTGTCGGACAGACGCTCATTTTCCTCTTTCAGAAGTTCTTCCGGAGTCTTGTCTTCGTCTGCTTTCTCATCCGTTGTCTTATCGTCTTTATCGTCCTTCTGATCCTCAGCTTTGGTATCTGCGGTCTCGTCGGCTGCATCAGCATCTTCCTCATCTTTTGCATTTCCCGGAAGGAACTCAGACGGAAGAATTGCAAAATCGATTTCGTCTTTTACCAGAGCTTTGTAGTCCAGATCATCGAATGCTCCGTCGAAGGAGATTTTTTTGTTTTCCATTGCTTTTGCAATGTTTTCGATCTGGCAGTCTTTCTGCTCCATGCCGACTGCTTTGATGCTCTCTGCTGCGTCTAACTGCTCATCGAGAAGTTTCAGGGCATCCTCAGATGCTACGTATGTTTTCTCAACCGGAAGCTGGATCACGATCATATCTTTGTCCAGTCCTGCCGGAATCTCAACATCTTTCGGAACGATCAGATATTTGACAACATTGCCTTCGTACAGCTCTTTTGTCTTTTCGGTCAGATCTTTCGCTTTCTCAGTGCTGGTTTTTTTGGAATCGGATGCTGCTGCCGCTTCTTCCTCGTCGGTTGCTGCTGCGGTATCCTCTGCTGCTGCGGTATTGGTATCTTCTGCTTTCTTGTCGTCCTCGGTCTGTTTCTCCGGATCACGCTCGGTATCTTTTGTCATATCGATCTCCAGCAGGGTGATGCCTTCGTCGTAATGATACATCTTGAAGTACTCTGCGTAAGCAAGTTTTGTCTCTGCTTTGTATTCCAGTCCCATGATCTCTGGAGCGGTGGTATCCAGCTTGGAGTTATCGGTGCTGATCGTGGAGATTGTTCCGTCTGCTTTTACAAATCCTGTGCTGGAAGAAGTGCTGCCGCCCTTCTTTGCTGCTGCCAGGGAGATGAAGATGTTGTAGGAAATCTCATGGGCAACGGACATTCTGGTGGTCATACCGATGATGGTATTGTTCTTGTTCAGCTCAACCGGAATGGTGAAGATGCTGCTTCCGCCGCTGACATTTGCCATGTATTTATTTCCGTTTGCTTTTACATATCCGTAGTACGGACTGCTGAATGCGATCGTTGCATAAGCCTGTCCGTTCGTTACAGTAATCTTGCTGCAGGAGATGGTTACCTTTCCGGATCCGCCGGAGAAGGAGAATCCGTCTGGTGTGTAAACGCCATCTGCCAGTGTGGTTGCACTGTCTACTTTGGATGTGCCGCCGCTTAAGTCAGACTCATATTTGGATTCCTGCTCCGGTTTGGTATCGGCCGGTTTCTGGGTCGGTGCCGGAGTCGGGGTGCTGGTCGGTTTTACAACCGGTGTCTCAGATGGAGATACGGTTGGGGTCTTGGTCGGAACAATGGTTGGTTTCGGATCGTTGGAATCATCCGACGGCAGATCTCCGGTCTTTTTCAGGCTGGAGGATGCGATCGTGATGGTTCTGTCAAACCATTTGCCGCTCTTTACTGCGTGAGCTGCCACTGCCAGGCCCTGATCCAGTGCTTCTACCGGAATTTCAAACTGCAGTCCTGTTTTTGTCTCGCCGTTTAAGGTGTACTCACCTTTTCCTTTGGATGCAATCCATGCACTCTTATCTGCTGCTGCATCTGCTGCTGTTCCCAGATACAGGTAATTGTAACCTACTCCGCTTAAGGTGATAAGTGCTGTCATTTTTCCATCTTTTGCAGTCAGTTTTACTTTGACTACTTTAAACATTGCTGCACCAGTCTCAGCAGTTGCTTCGTAGATACCGTCTGCAATTTTGTTTGTCTCATCTGCCGGAAGATCTGAGGTCTTTTTCAGACTTGCTGATGCGATGGTGATGGTTCTTGCATACCATTTGTCCCGTTTTTCAGAATGGGATGCAACGGTAAGCGGCTGATCAAGTGCTGCTACCGGGATTTCATACTGCATTCCGGTTTTGGTCTGTCCGTCATCGGTCGTATCAATTGTAAGTGGTCCGTATTTCATAGCATATTCTTTTAACGCACGTTTGCGCATTTTTACGTGCTCTTCCATAAATGCCAATGCCTTTTTATCTTCCGGATGCGTATCTAAATACAAATTCATATCATTGATTGCAAAACTAACTTCATTGATATATTGAAACAGGGCAGTTTGTTCACGACACTGATTCATCTGCAACGACCTCTCTTTCCACAAAATGGTTTACAAAGCTCCGGAAAAACAGTTCCACAAGACAGACTCTTCTGAA
>ERZ773114.3135-NODE-3135-length-14128-cov-3.010019_pt1 | contig 14128 bp, 10 predicted proteins | sample MGYA00580564_ERZ773114 | MGnify/ENA primary metagenome ERZ773114 (study PRJEB29015, sample SAMEA2737836) | human gut metagenome | biome: human gut; feature: human-associated habitat; material: faeces | place: China | collected 2012 ...
ATAGACTCGCCCCTCGGTCCACTCGTCCTTCCTGTACGGTGCATCGCTGCAAAGATACGAATATACCTTCATCGTCGCCGCCAGACGACCACTCTTATCGATATACAGCGCTACCAGGCACTCTTCCCCGGCGCGAACCGGATATACCTGCTCTTTAAACGGGAGCAGCAGATCTTTTTCCAGCCCCATATCGAGAAAGGCGCCGATCTTCGATACATCCTTGACCTTCAAAACCGCCGTCCCGCCCAGTTCCAGCTTCGGCATCGAGGTCGTCGCAATCAGGCGATCCTCGGAATCTTTATAAATAAATACCTTGAGCTTATCGCCCACTTTTGTGCCCTCCGGCACCTGTTTCTTCGGAAGCAGGACCGCCGCCGCATCATCTTTCTTCTGTCCCAGATACACGCCGAAGTTTTTCTCCCGCACTACCATCAGTTCCTGTACTCTTCCCAGTTCAATCATGTCATTCGTCCTCTCTTTTCTGCCGATCTCTTTTTTTATTTAACGGTTGCATTTTTCATTCACTGGCAGACAATCCACGCCGAATCTTTCTTCGGCTGCAATGATTCAGTTTCTTCACTGCTACATACAAACTCTTTACAAACCAGTCTTTGCCAGCCACAAATTCGCATACACCTGACCTTCCGCATCCTGCAGCGATACCACGTATCCTTCCGGCACCTGCGCCAGCTTCGGGTACATCACATCCCCAAGCACTGCCGCCTTCCGGTACTCCACTCGCAGTTCTCCGAGTGCAAAGTCCACAGGCAGCAATTCACGCGCAATCGCCACATACTGTGCATTGTTCACATGCCGGTTCGTATCGAGATGATGGCGTTCCACCGTGACCGGCGCCTCCGTCTCATACGTCTCAGGCAGGCGGATTTTCTTCGGCGCTGGCGGCATTGCAAGCGGTTTATCTTCAATCTGGTAGCCCTCCAACTGGCTTTCCGGCACCCGCACCGGGCATCCTTTTTCCAGATCGTAGTAAAACCAGGTCGAATCCGCCCGCACCAGCGGGTTTCCCATCTCATCCTCGATCGTGAAATTCCGGTAGCCATAGATTCCCTTAAACCCATACGGCCAGGTCGAAATACGGATCCGCTCGCCAAAATGCGGCTGTCTGAGAATCTCTATCTGCCATCCGCTCAGCCACCACGCCCGTTTTTCCTCATTCAGATAGGAAATCCCGAGTTTCAGATCCTCCGACTGGAACGTCGAACAATCCTGAAGATAATTCATGATTCCCACCACAGAAAGATTTCCCTCTTCATCCGTCTCACTGTACCGGACCCGGCTGTCAAATGTATACATATCGCTCTCTTTTCCTTTCCGTCTTCCGGCTCTCCGCACCATCTCCGCGCATCCGCCATCTGCCGTTTCGTCCTATACTGCCTTAACATTCTGTCATGAAACTCATTATATCCGATTCGAACCACGTTGTCTACTTACAGACCCAGAATATTGCAGAATTTGCCGGACGCATGGCGCGGTTTCTGCCACAGCAGCCGCCCAAACAAAAAAATTATCAAAAAAGCGAAAAAAATAGTTGACGAATCTGTTTCCTTACAGTATAATATAAATCGTTCAATTCATTGGGCTATCGCCAAATGGTAAGGCAACGGACTCTGACTCCGTCATTTTCAAGGTTCGAATCCTTGTAGCCCAGCTAAAAAGCATTTGTTTGCCAAAGACGGCATGACAAGTGCTTTTTTTGTATTATGGAAACTCCCTCTGAAATGTTCCATAATACAACATTTTTCAACTCAATAAACCTCCATATGTTTGCGAAAAAACAAGAAAAGAACCCCCGCTCCGGTCATCCCTCACAGCCGGCGGCAGGGGTTCTTTTCTATTTCCAAATACTCTTAATAACTGTATAGATCAGCCAAATCAGAAGAATCGGCCCCGCCAGATGAATCAGGATGGTGAAAATACCTCCGACCAGTACAAACAGCACAAATAAGATCGCAATAACCACCACGCTGAGAATCACCTTCCAGTACCATTTGTTCAAATCGATGTAATGGAAGTTCGGCGGCAGACCGCTGTCGTCCCGCTCCGAAAAACCGCCGTTGTAGGAGGACGCTGTGCGCCCGCTCCCGGCAGCGTCTCCCGAAGTGTACGAACCGCCCTGGCCGGTCTCCCCGGCGCCCTCGCTGCTGTCGATAATGGTTTTCGCAATCAGGCGTGGGCTGCCGATCTCCTCGATCACTTCTTCCTCCCGGCGCCCTTTCGCCGCCTCCTGGCTGATATACTGATCGTAATAGCTTATGTTGCTCTGGATGACTGAAGCCGAAACCTCGCCGTCCAGCGCCTCCCGAAGCTCCTGTAAAAACTCTGTCTTTCTCATCTTGTCTCCTTATTCCTCAAACCGTCCCGTTTCTCCCGTTTCACCCAGCCGAAAGAAACAAGCTTCCAGTTCCCGTCCCTTTCAACTGCCTCAGCGTATGCGCTCTTTCAAAAGTCCGCTCCGGTACGCTTTCAAGAGCTCTTTCAGATCCTCGATGCGGCCCGCCAGCTCCTTGCCCTCATCGGTATCCGCCACTGTGATGCGCTTCTGCATTTTCTCCACAATATATACCTTCGGCGTCCGCTCGCGCTCCGGGTCAAATGGCTTGTGTTCCGCAAGCGCGAGATGGTGCGAATTGAAAATCAACGTATATCCGGCGATTCCCGTCCGCTCCTGGTAGGCTTTCGACAGCCCGCCGTCAATGATGAAGAGCTTGCCGCCAGCCCGGATCGGTGTCTCTCCACTCTTAATCTTCACCGGCATATGCCCGTTGATGATATGCGAGCCCTTCGTCGGAAGTCCAAATTCCTTCAAAATCATATCGCAGGTCTCTTCTTCCTCACTGAGCTGGTAATACGGGTTCATCGTCTCTCTCATCACTTCCGGATCCTCGATGAAATAATGCTCAAAGCTGCGGTTTTTGTCCTTTCCAAATACCGGCGATTTCGCACCATTCCACAGATACCACATAAAATCGCGGCACGCCTCCTTCTCCGGCGCGTCCTCTGGAAGAAAATAGGCATTTTTAACCTGTGTGTCAATAAAATCCATCAATTCCTTGCCGCGGTACATCTTGCCGCCCACCATCAGACCGTCAAATTCCCGATTCTCCGTCATCGGGATACAGCCGTGATAGAGCAGGTTGGAATTGCAGCATTTATACATGCTTCCGTTGGAATATAGGAAACGGACATGCTCATGCAGCCGCGCATTGTGGCGGAACGACAGCTCCAGCGTGTGAAGCAGCTCTTCCTCTTCGTCCGTCAGCCGCAGCGGATCCGCCGGATCCACCGTCGGGAAATTCATGTCGCGCATCGGATACTCTTTTCCATCGATCGTGACCGTGCCGCGGTCATAACGAATCGCTGACAGAAGTATCCGCTCTTCCATCCCGTACTCCGGATGGCGCTTGATGATCTGCCCCTCTTCCTTATACTGTAACACCGCGATCGCCTTGTGCATCTTCGCCGCCAGCTTCGGATCCACTGCGTCGTAAATATTTTTGTCAAGAATCTGCGGCAGAAAACAGGTACACGGATCGTCCCGGTACACGCGCTCCGCAAACATCGACAGCGGGCGCAGGTTAATTCCGTAGCCGTCCTCCAATACATCAAATCCATTGTAACCGAGCGCCATACGCAAAACATTGCAGATACACGCCCGGTTGCCCGTCGCCGCGCCCATCCACGAAATATCATGATTGCCCCACTGGATATCCACATCATGGAAATGCATCAGTTCCTCCAGAATGATATCCGGTCTCGGACCACGGTCAAATATATCGCCCAGGATATGAAGATTATCGATCGTCAGACTCCGGATCAGGCTGCAGATCACGACAATAAAGCTGTCCGCCACCCGGACGTCAATCAGGGTATTGATGAGTTCGCTGTAATACTCCGTCTTATTGTCATCGGTATTATCGACATATAAAAGCTCATCGATCACACCCGAAAATTCCCTCGGCATCTTTTTTCTTACCTTGGAACGGGTGTATTTCGACGAAACCTCCCGGCAGATCTGCACCAGACGGTACACCGCCGTCTTCTGCCAGTCCTCCGTGTATTCGTTCGCCTGTTTGATCTGATTGATCATTTTTTCCGGATAATAGATAAGGTTCGCCAGCCGCACCTCGTCCTCCTCCGAAATAATATGTCCAAATGTCTCGCGGATCTTCTCCCGGATAATACCCGACGAACTGCGGAGCAGATAAATAAACGCCTCATGCTCACCGTGCAGGTCACTGAAAAAATATTCCGTGCCCTTCGGAAGTCCACAGATTGCCTGTAAATTAATAATATCACTCGCCGCCGCCCGGATATTCGGATACTCCCGCGAAAGCAGCTTCAAATATGCTAAATCCCTCATGTTATCAGCTCCCAAACTGCGCTGTCTGCCCGGATATTGTCGTGACTCGTTATCGTCGCGCTCGCTTTGGGTAAACAGCACATTATCTACATTGCATTTGCCTTTTTGATAGATTTATAGTAGCATAGATTCAGATCAGGGTCAAAATATATTTTCGGCACTTTCAGTTCCTAAAGTGCCTACCCGTGAACAGAAACATTTTTTTCCATACATAAATACAGGAGGAACATTCATGACAGAACCACACACTCTCTACGTGTTTGGCACCGGCAACGCCACGATGACACGTTATTATAATACCTGCTTCGCCATCCGCTCCGGCGAGGAATATTTCATGACAGACGCCGGCGGCGGCAATGGCATCCTGCGGATTCTGGAAGAAATGCAGGTTCCATTAAACCGCATCCATCATCTCTTCGTGACACACGAACACACCGACCACATTCTCGGCGTGATCTGGATGATCCGGATGATTGGCACTGCCATCAAAAAGGGAAATTATGAGGGAATTTTTCATATTTACTGCCACGACGGCCTGATCGACACGATTCAGACCTTCTGCCGCCTGACACTCCAGAAGAAATTCTGCGACCTGATCGGCGATCCGATCCAGCTCATCCCGATTTCTGACCGAGAAACCCGGCAGATTCTCGATATGGAGGTCACCTTCTTTGACATTCATTCGACCAAGGCGCGCCAGTTCGGCTTCCGCGCTGTGCTGCCGGACGGCAAGATCGTCTGCTGCCCGGGCGACGAACCGCTGAACCCGCTCTGCGAAGAATTTGCCAAAGGCGCCGACTGGCTTTTCCACGAAGCCTTCTGCCTCTACCGCGACCGGGAAATCTTCTCCCCTTATGAAAAACACCACAGCACCGTCAAAGATGCCTGCGAACTCGCCGAACGCCTCGGTGCGCGGCATTTGATTCTGTGGCACACTGAAGATAAGACTTATCCGGAACGCGCTGCTTTGTACCGCGCTGAAGGGGAAGCCTATTATCATGGGGATTTGCTGGTACCGGAGGATGGGAGTGTGATAGAGCTGTGATTGTATCTTGCAGCTCTACCTCTTCCTCAAATGATAATACGTCATCGTCGCCGACGTCAGCAGCGTCTCCTTATCATCATAAATCTTGCATTCGCACACCGAAAATGCATAACCATTCTGTATTTCCTGCGCCCGGGCGATGATTTTGGATGTGTTTTTTCCAGCTTTCAGATAATGGATCGTGCCATCCACGGTCGGGACTGCGTAGTCGCGCCCGGTCATCGCTGCGGTGCCGCCCACGGTATCCGCCAATGAATACAGGACGCCGCCGTGCACGATACCTAAGATATTCATATGCCACGGTTTCAATACAATCTCTCCAACTGCATAGCCCGGGCGTGCCTCGGTAATCTCCATCTCGATTTTCTTCCGGAAATCATTGGCTGCATCCGTCTCCTGTCCGCGCTTCTCCCAGACTTCTGAGAATGAGCCGGACGGCTTTTTCTTTTCTTCCTTCTTTTCCATTTCATGTACCTCCTTGTATATATGATTTACTCTCTTTTTTATTTCTCTGCAGGTCATCTATTATTTTCTTCTATTTTTTCTATCACTTTTCTCTCTGATATAATCTGTTTGTATAATCTGTTTGCCTGAATCAGCCCATCCTTTTTCCTCGCCTCAAACGCTTTTTCTCATAATTTTTCCAAAGATGGACTCATACTTTCTCCCATCCTCTCATACAATCTTATCAGATTGCAAAAATGTTATTGTTCACGCATACGTGCCCAGTAACGGAATTTGCCGTGGCTTCGCATTTAAATACTATCGCACAGGAGGGATCTGTCTTGAAACGAAGTTCTGTTATCATTGCACTGGAAATCTGCGCCATTGCGGCGCTCTTTGTCAGCTGGTCCTTCCAGCGTCCGAACAGCCGTCAGGTCACGGTCGGGAATGCGTCGGAACATTTTATCCGCTGGGTGGATTTCGATGTAACCGCCGACGCCATGACACAGGCGTTCCGCTATGATGTTGATACCTGCCAGCAGGATCTCCACCTGAACTGGGTCGATCTGCTCGCCTACCTGGGGGCGCGCTACGGGGGCGATTTTTCACATTATCAGGCGTCCGATATGACGGAAGCTGCCGAACAGCTCCAAAATGGCGTTACAGTGGAAGAATTGACGAAAAATATGACCTCTTTTGCCTATTATCGTGAGGCTTACGGCGCGGTTCTGGATGGAATGGTCGGACTGTATGAAATTGAGATTCCGAAATCGGAAGCACCGGCTTTTGCACTGGCGGACGCGCAGATACAGGAAGGGGATCCGGCTGCCAATACCTCCTACGCAACGACACCACCAACAACAACAGCAACCACAACTGGTACAGACACAATCGACTCAGCCAGTCAAGCTTCACCAGAAACTTCAGCCTCATCCAACACACAAACTTCTCTCGAAACCCCAGCCCCCACTCTCTCCGATCCCGACGCTGTCCCCCTGACTCCCTCCGGTGAGGAAAAAGTCTGGGTTACCAAATATGGTCTGAAAGCGTTTCTCCCACTGGCGAAAAACTTTCCCTACAGCCACTATGACGATTTCGGTGTCTCCCGCAGCTACGGTTACCGGAGACGGCATCTCGGGCATGATATGATGGGGCAGACGGGAACGCCTGTGATTGCTGTGGAATCCGGGCGCGTCGAGGCGCTCGGCTGGAACCAGTACGGCGGCTGGCGCATCGGCATCCGCAGCTTTGACGGGAAACGATACTACTATTATGCACATTTACGCAAAGACTACCCCTACCAGTCAAATCTGAAAGAGGGCAGTCTCGTCACCGCCGGGGACGTGATCGGTTATCTCGGGCACACCGGCTACAGCAGCACTGAAAACACCAACAACATCGCTGAACCGCACCTGCATTTCGGATTGCAGCTCATTTTTGACGAATCCCAGAAAGAAGGAAACAACGAAATCTGGATTGACTGCTATGAACTGATCCGTTTTCTGGCGATAAACCGCTCCGAGACCGTCAAGAAAGAAGGCACCAAAGAATGGACGCGTGTTTATGAAATGAAAGATCCTAGTATCGATCAATTTTCCACCCCATGACAAAGTTTTCTTACCAAGTCAATCCTGTCGCTTAATATAACCCGCCACTGACAGTTTCTCACCAATATATACATATAATTATCACGTTAAAAAGCCATGCAGAGATTCTTCAATAAAAACATTCTGCAATCCATAAAAATACAGCCGGAAAAGGTGCACCCAAAACCGCACTTTCTCCGGCTGTTTTCAATAAAACTTATTATTTGATCACACGCACGCGCATCATACCCTGAATAGCTTTCAGCTTCTCAATCGTCGCCGCGTCTGCCTTGGTCTCCAGATCAACCAGCGTATAAGCGTATTTATCACGGCTCTTGTTCGTCATGTTTGCGATGTTCATGTCAGTCGATGCCAGGATCGAGGAAATCTGTCCGATCATGTTCGGCACGTTCTTATGAAGAAGTGCAAGACGACCTACGGTTGTGCACACGCCCATATCGCAATTCGGAAAGTTGACGGAATTCTTGATATTACCATTGTCCAGGTAATCCATCAGCTCTTTGACTGCCATCACGGCACAGTTATCCTCGGATTCTTCTGTGGATGCGCCCAGATGTGGGGTTGCGATGACGTTCGGCATCTGCATTACTTTTGCATTCGGGAAATCGGTGATATAGCGTTTTACACGACCGGAAGCCAGCGCCTCTGCCATATCGTCGTCATTTACCAGAAGGTCACGCGCAAAGTTTAAGATAACCACGCCGTCCTTCATCTGTCCCAGGCTGTCTTTGTTGATCATCTGGCGGGTGCTGTCAAGCAGCGGTACATGAACGGTGATGTAATCGCATTCCTGATAGATCGTATCAACCGATGTGATGTGCTTTACGTCTCTGGAAAGCATCCACGCTGCTTTGACAGAAATAAACGGGTCATAGCCGTATACTTCCATGCCGAGCGCTGCAGCTGCGTTTGCAACCTCTGCGCCGATGGCGCCCAGTCCGATAACACCAAGCTTTTTGCCGCGGATCTCATGACCGGCAAATTTCTTTTTCGCCTTCTCCATATCTTTGGAGATATTTTCATTGTCCTTCTGCTCCTTGCACCAGTCGATGCCGCCGACTACGTCTCTGGCTCCCAGCAACATGCCAGCCAGCACCAGCTCTTTGACACCGTTTGCATTGGCGCCCGGTGTATTGAATACGACAACACCAGCCTCCGCACACTTGTCAAGCGGAATGTTGTTGACGCCCGCTCCGGCACGTGCAACAGCACGCAGTCCCTTCGGAAGTTCCAGATCATGCATGGCAGCACTGCGGACCAGAATGCCCTCTGCCTCCGCCAGGTTGTCAGTCATCTCATAATTTTCGGTCAGTAAACCGGTTCCCAGCTTGGAAATCGGGTTCAGGCAATGGATTTTTCTCATTTTTTAACTCTCTTTTCTTTCAAAATTTCAAATCTTCCCATACGCGGGCTGTTTTTGTTTTAAAAAGTCCACTGCTGCAGCAGAAAGGAACGGATTCCCCCTCCCTTTCGCCGCAGCAATGGCATAAATTTTAAAATTGATTAATTTGTATGTTTTTTCTCAAATTCGCGCATGAAAGCAACTAATTTCTCAACGCCCTCGATCGGCATTGCATTGTAGATGCTGGCACGCATACCGCCGACGGTACGGTGACCTTTTAAGTTCACAAAACCTGCCTCTTTGGCTTCCTTGACAAACAGGGCATCCAGATCTGCATCGCCGGTGACGAACGGTACGTTCATCAGGGAACGGTCTTTTTTCTCAACGGTTCCCTTGAAGAGCTTGCTCTCATCGAGGAAATCGTAAAGAATCTTCGCCTTCTTCTCGTTGCGCTCCTTCATGGCACTTAAACCGCCCATTTTCTTGAGCCATTTAAATACCTTGCCGCACATATAGATGGTGTATGTAGGCGGTGTGTTGTACAGAGAGTCATTGTCTGCGTATGTTTTGTAGCGCAGCATGGTTGGTGTTCCCGGAAGAACATCCTCAGTGATCAGATCCTCGCGGATGATGACGATCGCCATACCAGCCGGACCTACGTTCTTCTGGACACCGCCCCAGAGAATACCAAACTTACTCACATCGAGCGGCTCTGACAGGAAACAGGAGGAGATGTCTGCTACCAGTGTCTTGCCCTTGGTGTTCGGAAGCTCATGGTATACGGTTCCGTAAATAGTGTTATTTAAGCAGATATACACGTAATCTGCGTCCTCATCCACTGGAAGGTCCGAACAATCCGGGATGTAGGAAAAGGTCTTGTCAGCGCTGGATGCAATCGCGTTGGCGGTACCAAACATCTTTGCCTCCTGATATGCTTTCTTTGCCCACTGTCCGGTGATGATGTAATCCCCCACCTTATTTTTGAACAGGTTCATCGGAACCATGGCGAACTGCATATTGCCGCCGCCCTGTACGAATAATACTTTGTAATTGTCCGGAATCTGCATCAATTCGCGCAGATCCTTCTCTGCATCATCAATGATGGCCTGGAAATCCTTGGAGCGGTGGCTCATCTCCATGACGGACATGCCGCTGCCCTGGTAATCCAGCATCTCTGCCGCTGCCTCTCTCAGTACCTCCTCCGGAAGTACTGCCGGACCTGCCGAAAAGTTATAGACTCTGCTCATAATAAATCTCCTCCTGTCTTACACAAAAATGTGATAATTGCCCCCATTTTACAACTATTCGATGCGTAAGTCAATCTCATCAAACGCTTCCTCGATCGGTTTTCCAGCCGGAACCATCGGGAATACCTTGTCATCGCTGCCGATCTGGCACTCGATCATAACCGGGATATTTAAGCTGATCGCCTCGCGCAGCACCGGCTCCACATCCTCTTTCTTCGTGATACGGTATGCTTTCGCGCCCATGCCCTCTGCCACCTTGACGAAATCCATCTGATCGTAAAGCTCCGTCTGGGAATAGCGTTTTCCATAGAACAGGGTCTGCCACTGGCGTACCATGCCGAGGTATTCATTATTGAAGATACACAGGATGACCGGCAGCTCCTCGAGAACGGCAGTCGCCAGCTCCTGAATATTCATCTGCATACCGCCGTCACCGGAAATCGCGATGACCGGTTTGTCCGGGTTGCCGATTTTTGCTCCGATCGCGCCCGGAAGGCCGTATCCCATCGTTCCAAGGCCGCCGGACATGATGATCTGGCGGTTTTCGGTAATGTCGACGTACTGACTTGTCAGCATCTGGTGCTGTCCGACATCGGTGACGATAATCGCATCGTCAAACTGCTCGTTGATCGCGTTGAAAATATCGAGCGGTCCCATCACGCCGTTCGGGCGCATCGTCAGCGGATGCTCGTTCTTCCAGGCATCGATCTGGGCAAGCCATTTCGATGTGGAGCATGGCTCTACGTACTCTGCCATCTTCGTGATCGCCTCTTTTGCATCGGCTACGATCGGGATATCGACATGGATGTTTCGAGAGATCGAAGCGGTGTCTATGTCGATGTGGACGATCTGCGCGTGCGGGGCAAATTCATGCAGCTTTCCGGTGATACGGTCATTAAAACGGGTTCCGATCGAGAACAGCAGATCGCACTCGCTGACTGCCATATTCGCCGCATACGCGCCGTGCATGCCAAGGTTTCCGATGAACAGCGGATGTTTCGTGGAGATCGCGCCGCGTCCCATAACGGTTGTGACAACCGGCACCTGTGTTTTCTCGACCACTTCGCGGAACACTTCCTGCGCATGTGCGATGTTGACGCCGCCGCCGGCAAGGAACAGCGGGCGTTTTGCTTTCGAAAGCATCTTTAACGCACGTTTTAACTGGCCGATGTGAACGCTGGTGTTCGGTTTGTAGCCGCGGATGTTGACGTTTTTCGGATACTCTGCGCTGCCGAACTCTGCCATGACATCTTTTGGAAGGTCAATGAGAACCGGGCCCGGTTTTCCGGTGCGTGCGATGTAGAATGCCTCTTTGATGATGCGTCCGAGATCTTCACGGTTTCTTACCGTCACGCCGTATTTCGTGATGCTGCGGGTGATGCCGACGATATCAACCTCCTGGAATGCATCGTTTCCGATGAGGTGGCGGGCTACCTGTCCGGTGAAGCAGACAAGCGGAACGCTGTCGTAGTTTGCCGTTGCAAGACCGGTGACCAGGTTGGTTGCACCAGGGCCGCTGGTAACGAGGCATACGCCGACTTTTCCTGTCGTTCTCGCATAGGCATCCGCCTCATGCACCAGCGCCTGCTCGTGGCGCGGCAGAACGATTTTGATTTCATCCTGTTTGTAAAGCTCATCGCTGATATCAATGGTGCAGGCTCCCGGATAACCGAAGAGATACTCGACACCCTCCTCCTTCAGAGCCTTTACCAGAAGTTTGTTTCCTGTAATCTGTTTCATATGAAAACCTCCTGTTCTAAATTTGCTGCATAAAAAATCCCCGAACATAAAACACCTTTTCTGTGCCTTACGTTCAGGGAGAATGTTTCCATCCACGGTACCACCTGAATTCCAGAAGAATACACTTCTGCTCATTCCGTACAGGATTTAACTTTTTTCATCCGATACGGCATCCCGGTAACGTGGGAACTACGTTGGAGCCTACTTGGAAAACATTGCTGTCCGCTTTTTCTGTTCAGTCCACTGCTCGAGGGCTACTTCCGCAGGCACGCTCACGGAGATTCTCACCAGCCATCTCCTCTCTTTGCTTTGCGCCGCCAGGTACTCCTCCCTGTCACTGCATTTTAGGTTTTGTTTTTTCTTAAATTACTGTCTATTATAGTCAGAAATGCCGCTCGTTGTCAATCGTTTCGCGCCCTTTTCTTGACTTTTCGCCCTGCGTGTGCTTTACTTAATCAGGTTTGTCTAATTAAAATAAGGAGTTTATACCCATGATGATTACATACACACAGGAAGAACTCTCTTCCATTGTCCACGCATTTGCTTTCCCGGGAACGATTACAGACTGGACGCCGCACGGGAACGGCCATATCAACGATACGTTTCTGGTGCGCTCCACCGAAAACGGCGTCCTCCGCAAATCGATTCTGCAGCGCATGAACCGCACCGTTTTCCACAATCCAACGGAGCTGATGCAGAATATTGCACAGGTAACATCATTTCTGCGGAAAAAAATCACAGCCGCAGGAGGAGATCCATTCCGCGAGACGCTGAACCTGATTCCGACGACAGACGATGCCTGGTTTTTCGTCGATGAGCGCGGAGAATTCTGGCGCGCATTTCTCTTTATTTCCAATGCGTCCTGCTATGATGCCGTGACAGATCCAAAGCTGTTTTACGAGACCGGTAATGCTTTCGGCCGCTTCCAGCAGATGCTCTCCGATTTTCCGTCCGCCTCTCTTTTCGAGACGATCCCGGATTTCCACAACACACCGCTCCGCTACCAGGCGCTTTTACAGGCGGCACAGGCGGATCCGAAAGGACGGCTGAAAAACGTTTCGGATGAGATGGCGTTTTTCCTCGACCACGCAGACGATTACGGCGTAGCCGAGCGCATGAAGGCCTCGGGCGAGCTGCCGCTCCGCGTAACGCACAACGATACGAAGCTGAACAACATTATGATTGATGACAAAACCGGCGAGGGCATCTGCGTCATCGACCTGGACACCATTATGCCGGGACTGTCGATCTTTGACTTCGGCGATTCCATCCGCTTCGGCGCGAATACGGCTGCTGAGGACGAACAGGATGTCTCGAAGGTGTCTCTTTCCCTTCCTCTCTTTGAGAGCTATACAAAGGGCTTTCTCGCAGGCTGCGCAGGCTCTTTGACCCGCGCGGAAGTCGAAATGCTGCCGATGGGTGCAAAATTAATGACCCTCGAATGCGGCATCCGTTTTCTCGCCGATTACCTGATGGGCGATACCTACTTCAAAACCGCTTACCCGGAGCACAACCTCGTACGGGCGCGGACACAGATCGCGCTTGTAGCGGATATGGAGGAGAAATGGGGCGAGATGGAGAACATCGTCGCACGGGCTTCGTTTTCCCACTAAGCACCCGCATAAATTCACAGCATCAAAAAGACACAGCTGGAAGTATCTTTCTGCCTTCTGCTGTGTCTTTTTTGTTATCTTTCTGCTATATAATATGTTTTATATTATGCTCTCGGAACGCTGACAATCTGCAGATCGTATTTCTTCAGCATCTCGCCGCCCTGTACTTTCTCGCCGGTCAGGATATCTTCTTTTCCGTCGAAGACTGCCGGAAGCGGAATCTCCTCATCTTTGAAGTTGATGATAAAGTACAGATCCTCGCCGTCTGCCTGGCGTTTTGTGATCTCGAGTGCTGTTGCTTCTCCAATCACCGGCTGGATGGCTGCGCCGTCTGCTGCCATAGCAAGAACTTTTGCAAGGCCGCTCTCAGAAAGTTCGGTTCCGACATAATATACGGTTCCTTTTCCGAACTGATTTTTTGCAACAGCAGTCATGCCTGCATAGAAATCGCTCTCATACTGTGCGATTTCTTCAGCTCCTTCGAGGTGCATCAGGTCGCATACGAGACGGCACTCTTCCTCGGTTCCGTCTGCGAAACGGATCTTGTTTCTCTGCTCCGGTGCAAGAGCGTCGATCTCTTCTACCCATACGCCTGCCATTTTTCTGAGCGGTCCCGGGTATCCGCCGAGATGAACGTTGTCCGACTGTCCGACGATTCCGCTCATGTAAGTCGTGATAAGGACTCCGCCGTTCTTCACGAAGCTTTCTA
>ERZ773114.3152-NODE-3152-length-14083-cov-5.147990_pt1 | contig 14083 bp, 12 predicted proteins | sample MGYA00580564_ERZ773114 | MGnify/ENA primary metagenome ERZ773114 (study PRJEB29015, sample SAMEA2737836) | human gut metagenome | biome: human gut; feature: human-associated habitat; material: faeces | place: China | collected 2012 ...
GCGAAACCACAGCCCGGTCGTCCCCAGAGAGAAAATACCGCTCTCCCTCGCAACGCGAGGGGTGCCCTGCCGCGACGTGGAGAAACGAGCGACTTGCAACGCCCTGCAAGTCGTTCGTTTTAGGAGCGACCAATGCCCCGCACACGGGGCATGGTATGACATACGAGCAAAAAGAGGGAGTATCTGAAAGGGAATATTTCCGCACCATGCCCACGGGCGGACGAAGCGCTCCAGTTGCGGTCGATCCTTGCCGCTGTCGGCGCGACTTCGGCTAACTTTGCGTCCTGTTGTGAGTGAGCTCTACCGCTCTCCCCCGGACGACGAGCGAGCTTGCCGAGCGAAGGCGTCCGCGAGCTGGGCCCGGCGGCATGGTCGCCGAGCTGCGCGAGTTCAGGGGGCTCGAATGCCGTGCATCGGGATCGTAGATCCGCACGGCGATATGGCCGATGATCCGCCGGCAGCCGGCTATGGATGGAACCGATTGATTCCGTAATATCAATATTATTGAAAAAGCCCCGGAGGTTTGCTCCGGGCCTGATGTTGAATTGTGAAGGGAAGAAATTAACAGTATAAGTCGATCTGCTGCTATTTTTTGTGATTAATCACAAAGAATAAGTTTGCAGTTGCATTGAAATTTCTTAATTTTGCAGCGTTTATTAAACGATGGTCTCGTAGCTCAGTTGGATAGAGCAGCAGATTTCTAATCTGCCGGCCGCGCGTTCGAGCCGCGCCGAGATCACTTCACGACGGGCGATTTTCATGCTATATGAAGATCGCTCTCTTTTTTCTGACAACGTACAAATATGGGGTAGAGGGGTGTTTTCGGCAGTTTTTTATTTCTTTGTGATTAATCACAAGGAAATAGGATTTGCAGAAACCATTTCCTTTCCGTACATTTGCTTTGAAGGGAAGAGATTATCTTCAGTTGAGAATAACTCTTCATTGTAACCCGGACTTCGGTCTGGGTTTTCTTTTTTTGCCAATAATTTTTTGGACAAAAAAGTAACTTCCGCAACCATTTTTGGGGATCGAAAATTTGTGTCTCAATTTTTTTGGACAAAAAAGTAACTCGTGTTGGAGTCAATTTTGAGCTCTTCCCTTCACTTTTCAACAATTTCCCGTAATATTAGCCAAATTTCGCCCAATATTGAGGTTACAATGAGCAACAAAACCTTTCTCCTCGCGCGCGCGAGTAACTTTTGTTGGCCTATTCATCAGTTGTTATATAATTTATCAGGTTGTATAGTGAATTTATCAAAGATAAATTCTTTGATAAATAGATATAAGGTATCCGTGGACAAAAAAGTAACTTCCAAACCCTACTTTTGGACAAAAAAGTAACTTGTTTTGGACAAAAAAGTAACTTCAAGACCGCCATTTTCTCATTTTTGGACAAAAAAGTAACTATTTATCGGGCCATTTTAAGAGTGCGAGTACTTTTGTATGGGCTTCCCATATTACGGACCAATCCTTCTCAATATACATATCGGTTACTCGCATCTTCAGATCAACGTGGTTAAGTGCTTCATGGACAGTTGCCTTCTCAATCTTCAGCAATCGTGATCGGGCAATCGTGGCCCAGGCATGGCGTGCTGCATAATATTGCAGCGCCGGCAACCCCAATTCGACAGCGATCATCTGCAACCCCTTATTTATCGCCTTATTCAGAGCATCCGGATTAGAATACTCGAGATAGAATCTGAATATTCGTTTTTTGAAGGGGTCTTTGTACTTGGCCATCAACGGTGCAATCATCGGCTCAATTTTCACTCGCATTTCGGCCCGATCCGCTCGCCTGGTGCATGTTTTTTTGCGGTGATAGATTAGTACACCGTCTTCAATGTCTTGGCAAGTGTACAAATCAACGGAATTCATACCTATCAGTCCAAAAGACATGATGAAACAATCTTTCGCCAAATTATATCGTTTTGCTCCTGTTACCGTATCCGGTCTATAAGGCAGATCGATTATTCGCTGTAATGTTTCCAATGAAATAGCGCGTTTGGCTGGTACATGCTCCGGTAACTTTATTTTCGAGAACGGAGCTCGCGTGATTGGAATAAACCCATAATCTTCATCATTGTATTTCAATTTTGCACGGTTATACATGGCCTTCATATTCGCAATATATAATGAGATTGCCCGTGACTTTTGTGCATCTTTCAGCTTACTCGGGGTTTTCCGATTAGATCCCCGTTGTGAAGGCTCATGCTCGATGAAAGCCATAAATTCGCTGATCAAGCGAGATGTGATGTGCATTATATCGAATGAATCGGTCCCGATAAACCGTTGGAAGGCATTCAAGGCGGCAATATAATTTCGCCGAGTTCCTGGTGACAGGGTATCAGCCTGCTCCCTCCAAAATTTGCAAAAGTCCAAATGGAAATCTTCGGAACCGGCTAATTTCACATCGAGAACATGCACCAGGTCATCGACCGACATCCGATTAATCGTAAATCCCAATTCTCGGCATATTTTTCGACAATCAGCACACAGGTCCTCGCACAATCCGAGAAGTTCTTTGTCGGTAATTTCGAGGTTCGGGGTAACATACTTCGCCTCGACATAGTAGGGTGTACTGATTTTGCGCGATATTCGATTATGGGTAACACGTAATTTCACATTATACGTGCCGTCTTTACGCAGATGATTTTTGAATACACAAGTCTTAAAAGTAGCCATCTCTTAAAAATTTTGAGTCATTTTTGGACAACATTTGGGCAAATAATAGCCTATTTTTCGACCCTTTTTAAGAAATCGCACCAGATCAGAAGACTGCGCTATATACAAAAAGCACACTTAGTGAATCTTATAATACGCTAAATGTGAAGTAAATATAGAGATATAAACCCTTGCCCGGGTGTAAATCTATGAAGGCCGGAGCCCATAGTTTAGAAGGCTGTTGCTCTATCCAACTGAGCTACGAGACCATGTCGATTTTCGGGTGCAAAAGTACGAAATTCCGAAGTATCTACAAATTTATTTCGTGTTTTCTTGCCCTTTATCGCAGGGAATGGGGCGTCGGGTCCGCGGCGCGGCGGGATAATTCGGCTTTCGCAATGAAAAAAATCGGCTGTAATGTATTAAAAATAGTCTGAATTACTTATATTTGCAAATACGTTACCGGAGGATGCCCGGACGCTGCCGTCGGCTGCACCCGTATGGCTTCGGAGCCTCTCCGGTGTCGTAACTTGCGTTTTTATTAATTCCGCCGGAATGGTTCCGGCACAATTCCCATCTTTAACCCTATGAAAATTTTTTTGCTTCCTGTGACGATGTTGCTCACATCGGTATTTTGCGTGTCGTTATGCGTCGGCTGCGGCGACGATGACAACGGGGAAAAATCCGGACCTGCTCCGAAAATCTCGCTGACAGCAGGTGAAACCGCGCCGTTTTCGGTGAGTTTCACGGCTCTTGTCGAAAATGCGTCCAAGTGCGCTTATGTCGTGCTGACCGAGAGGAACGACGCCCTCACGGCAAGGGAGATTCTTTCGGACTCCGGAATCGACCCCCCCCCCGGCATGGACCGAGCCGGTAGTCATTCCGGAGCTGGCGCCGTCGACCGATTACTATGTTTATGCGGCGGCCGCCGGTGAAAACGACCGGCTGAGTGAGGTCGCATCGCTCGTTCTGACGACGCTCGAAGATCCGGCGAATGACCTGACGCAACAATTCGAATCGCTGCATACTCCGGGCGTGGCCGAGCAGAACGGGGATAATTTCTATTTCGGACTGAGCAGCGGCGAGACCGAGATTCAGGGCGGTCTGACCGTCACCAAGCAGGCCGGATACGCCGTGCTGTTCGATCTGTACGGCGCCGCGTCGGCCGATGCCGTTATTCCCGACGGGACTTATGAATTGGCGCAGGGGCACGTTCCGCCGTCGGCCGATCCGCGTCACACCTATGCGACGCGGCGTCTGGAGGACGGGACTTGGGAAGTGCTGACCTTCGCGGCTGGCGAAGTGACGGTTTCGCGCGAGGGAGCGAATTACCTGCTTGCGGCGAATGTCGAAACCCCAGCGGGCGAACGCCTGAGTTTCCGCTACGCCGGGCCGATCGAAATGAAGCCGATCGATATGACGGGCAGCCGGCTCAAACATGCCGTCAATGTTGCGCTCGAAGAGGTGACGGCCGTGTGCTACAAGGAATACAACGACCCCGGCGTGGACTGGACGCAGCTTAAGTTCTGGACGGGAGAGGTCGATAAGCGGGGCGGACTTGTCAAGGGAACGCTTTTCGGCGTGGAGCTGAATATGCCGACGACCGACGATCGCGGCGATCTGAAACTGGTGCCGGGCGAATATGAGGTGAATGCTTCCCGCGAGGCGTTTACGATGGTGCCGGGCGCGATCATGGACTACATGCCGGGAATGCTGATGGCCTACGGCACCTACTGCATGCAGAGCGATGCGAACGGCAAGATCCTGTCTGGTGCGGCGCAGGACTACGGCCGGGTGACGGTCGGTTACGAAAACGGTGTTTATCATATCGACATTGCGCTGATCAGCGTCGAGGGTATCACCATGCGCGGAACTTACGACGGTCCTATTCCCGTGACGGACAAGTAATCTGACGGCGGTTATGAAACGGAAAAGCGTTGAGTCTCTCAACGCTTTTTTTGTGCTGTTTTTGCGGCAGCGCGCGGGACGGCGCGGCACGCCGTCCCGCGCAGGGGCGGTCGGGAGGAGCGCGGTGCGGAACGGACAGATGCCGCAGGCGGTGTTCGGACAGGGCGGGCGGCCCGGTGGCCGTCGGATACCGCTCCGGTGCATTCCATTCCGGTCTGAAGGGGCGTATCCCGAAGCGCCGGCGGGCGGGCGAAAAAACAAGCCGGACGGTCTGTCCGGCTTGTTTTGAGTCTAGTGCGGGGCGCCTGTTTTCGGGGCCGGCCGCTGGAGACGGTGTGGGTGTGAAGCGGATTTGCGACGGCTGTTCCCGGACTTTCTCTGTTATTTGTTCAGGTATTTGTCCAGATACATTTTCAGTTCGCGCGGCATGACGGGTTTGGTGATGAATCCGTTGCATCCGGCTTCCTCGGCAGTGCGGCGGTCGGTGTCGAAGGCATAGGCCGTTTGCATGATCACGGGCAGTTCGGCCGTGTAGCGGCGAATCTCCTTCAGCGCCTCGATGCCGTCCATGACGGGCATTTTGATGTCCATCAGTATTGCGTCGGGCTTGTGCTCCATGGCAAAATCGACAGCCTCCCTGCCATTCTTGGCCCATAGCAGATCGTACTCTTTTTTGAGTATTATTTCCAGAAACTTGTAGTTGCTCTCGACATCTTCCGCTATCAGAATCAAGGGTTTTCGTACGTCGGGATTGTTGTCTGTCATTGTGTTTGTTGTTGGGATGTGTGCAAATATAGAAAATAATTTCTGAATTTAAGAGTTTACCGCCAAAATGTTCCCTCCCAGCGGGCTGTATTGCCGCATCCGTCGGTTACCGAGAGTTGTACGCTGCGGCGTTTTTTTGCGGCGGGGCGGTCGAACGCATGTACGAGCGTACCCTGCATCGGGAAACGGTCGCAGGGCGCCCAGCGGCCGTCGATGAGCAGCGTGCAGGAGGCGATGCCTGAGAAATTGTCGCTCACGCGGAAGCGGATGCTGCGGGCGCCGCCGAGGTCGGCCCCTTCGCTGAAGAGCGGCCGGATGCGCGGCGGTATGGTGTCGGCGGCGACGAAGATGTCGCCCGTGGTGCGGGTCGTCGCCGTCACGGCGCCGTCGGCGTATCTGCCGCCGATGCAGGCGATGCGTCCTTTGGCCGTACGGGTCGCAAGAACCGTACGGGACTGCATGTCGTCGGGCACGAAGGCGTGTACGGAGACCGTCATCGGGCGGCGCAGGGGCGTTTCGGCGCCGAGGATGCGGTAGGCGGGCGAGAGGATCGCCGCCGTGGAGTCGGATGCGGGGGCTTGACGCTGTTCCGGGCGGCAGAAAATGGGTTCGTAGACCGCTCCTGCGGGGATGCGGGCCGTCAGATCGCGGCCCGCACGGACCAAAGCCGCCTTTTCGGGCCGCAGGACGACGGCTGTGCTGTCGGCTTCGGCGCGGAGCGTTTCCGTGCGGCCGAGAATGTCGAATTCGAGCTGCGAGCGGTTGCCGCAGTCGTCTTCGGCTTCGATGCGGATGCGCCGTTTCTCGCCCTCGGCGGTGCGGACGAGGCCGCGCTCCCGCATGACAGGATAGAAGCAGTCGGGCGATTCGGCCAGCTGCGCCAGCCGGATCACCTCGTTGCGCGAGGTGAGCTGCATGGGGTAGTGGCTCACGGCGTCGCAGCAGCGCGAAAGGTCGTGCGTGAAGCCGTCCATGCGGTATTCGAACCGGGGATCGCCGTCCACGGACATGCTCGCCCTCCATAGTCCGAAGGTGTTGTGCACCCCGTTGCGGCGGTCGCTGGCTTCGAGGACGAAATAGCCTTTGCGTCCCGTGCCGACGGGCTCTTCGCGCGTCAGCCGGTAGCGGCCTTCCGCTTCGCGGACGACGGCATAGCTCTCCGGACTGCCATGGACGGGAACGCCCTGCACGCTGTCCACCTCGATGTAGTGGATGCGCATGATGCGGGGCGGCAGGTCGTCGTCGGGGCGGACGACGCCTTCGCGCACGACGTTGTAAAGCCGCTGGGTCGGGGTGTCGCGCAGTTCGAAATGCAGATGGGGCCCCATCGACGAACCGCTGTTGCCCGAAAATCCGATCGTGTCGCCCTGTGCGACGGGCCATGCGCCGGGGCCGAACCAGAGATCGACGCTGTTCGCGCGGCGGCGGCAGCGTTCTTCGCGGACCTGTTTTTCGATGTCGCCGCGGAACCGTTGCAGGTGGCCGTATACGGCCGTTGTGCCGTTGCCGAGCGTGAGGTATATCGCCCGTCCGTAGCCCGACGGGCTGACGCTCACGCGCGAGACGTAACCGTCGGCCACGGCCACGAGGGGTTTGCCCTCGCCGCCCTCGGTCTTGATGTCTATGCCGCCGTGGAAGTGTCCGGGACGCATTTCGCCGAAGTTGGCCGAGTAAAGCCCCGCGACGCCGCGGATCGGATATATGTAATCTCCGGGGTTGAGCCGCTGGCCCTGCGCCCCGGAGCAGATCGTCGTGAAAAGCAGTAATGTCAGAATTCGTCGCATGTCTCCGTGTCCGTCACGAGCGCGGCGGCGCTGTCGAGCACCGTTTCGTAGTCGTATCCCAGCGAAAGCCCGTAACGTATCAGTTTGGTTTTGAGTTCGTATTGTGTCGTATGTCTGGTCGTCCGCATCTTGCGTTCCAGCTGCTGCCGCAGCCGGCCGGCCATATCCTGACGGTCGGCCTGCGCCAGCGCCGCGTCGATCAACTCCCGGTCGATACGCTTGCGCTGCAGGGCCGTGCGGATCTTGTATTCGCCCCAGCCGCTCAGCCGCAGTTTGTCGCGCACGAAAGCTTCGGCGTAACGGCCGTCGTCGATGAAGCGGTCGCGGACGAGCCGCGCCAGCACCTGCTCGCCCTCGCGCTCAGCAAGCCCCCAGCCGCGCATCAGCTGCCGGGCGTCGTCCTGCGACTTCTCGGCGCGTGCGCAGAGCCGCATGAGTGCGGCGAGGGCCTGTTCGGGCGTTTTGGCGCGTTTCCCGGTCTTTTTTACTTCAGGCGGCTGCATGTCATGCGGGGTTTGCCGTTGAGGTCTTCGCGGACCTCGGTGTCCGTATATCCCTCTTCGCCGAGCATGCGGCGCATGGCCTCGGCGAAGCGTTCGTAAATTTCGAAGTAGAGCCTGCCGCCGGGGCGGAGCGTCCGCCGTCCGGCGCGGGCGATGGCGCGGTAGAAGCGCAGCGGGTCGTCGTCGGGGACCAGCAGCGCTTCGTGAGGCTCGTATTCCCGCACATTGACGTGCATCGCGGGCAGGTCGCTCTGCGGCACGTAGGGCGGGTTGGAGACGATGACGTCGAACGGTCCCGGAAAGACTTCGGCCAGATCGCTCAGGGCGTCGGCCTTGCGCAGGATGACCCCGGCGCCGAGCGCCCGGCAGTTGCGGGCGGCGGTTTCCAGCGCCGTGTCGGAGATGTCCGCCGCATATACCTGCGCGCCGGGCAGCGCCAGCGCGAGGGTGGCCGCGATGCAGCCGCTTCCGGTGCCCACGTCGAGCAGAGTGGCGGCTTCGGTTTCGGCCTGCGCGATCCATGCCGCCAGCTCCTCGGTTTCGGGCCGGGGAATCAGCACCCCTTCGTGCACGGCGAACGTGCGGCCGCAGAACTCCGTGCGCCCCACGACATACTGCACCGGACGGCCTGCGGCCAGCTGGCCGAGGATGTCGTCCAGCTCCGCGATTTCGAGCGGCGCGCCGGGATCGGTCAGCAGGGCCGACGCGCTCAGCCCCGACAGCTCCGAGACGGCGACGAGGGCGATGCTCCGTGCTTCACGCGCCCCGTAGAGGGGCGCGAGGCGTGCCGAAATACGGCCGAGTATGTCGCGGCGCGTGGTCATTAGCGGATGAAGTTGGCCAGCGCGATGGCTACGGCGGCTTCGACGACCACCGCGCCCCGCAGGGCGACGCAGACGTCGTGGCGGCCGCGGATCATCAGCGGCTCGACCTTGTTCGTGGCCAGATTGTAGGTCATCTGTTCGCGGCCGATGCTCGGCGTGGGCTTGATGGCGGCGCGGACGACGAGTTCGTTGCCGTTGGTCAGTCCGCCGTTGATGCCGCCCGCGTTGTTGGTCGCGGTCGTGCCTTCGACGTCGAGGAACGGGTCGTTGTTCTCGGAGCCGCGCATGCGCGCCCCGGCGAAGCCGCTGCCGAATTCCACGCCCTTGACGGCGGGAACCGAGAAGAGCAGGTGGGCGATCATGCTTTCGGCCGAGTCGAAGAAGGGCTGTCCCAGCCCCAGCGGAACGCCCTGTACGCGGCATTCGATGATGCCGCCTACGGAGTCCTGCTCGGCGGCCGCGGCGCGCAGCACCTCGTCGAAGCCCTCCGGGTCGGTGCAGCCGCCGATCTCCGCGATGCGGGTGTCGAAGGTCACGCCCGGCGGCAGTATCTTCTTGGCGACCACGCCTGCGGCCGTGAGCGCCACGGTCAGGCGGGCCGAGAAGTGGCCGCCGCCGCGCGGGTCGTTGAAGCCGTTGAATTTGTGGTAGGCCACCATGTCGGCGTGCGAGGGCCGGTAGTGGCGCATCACGTTGGCGTAGTCCTGCGAGTGGGTGTCGCGGTTGGCGAACTCGATGGTCAGCGGGGCGCCCGTGGTCATGCCGTTGTAGAGTCCCGACACGATCTGCGGGATGTCGGGTTCGCGGCGCGGCGTGGTGCCGCTTGCGCCGCTGCGCCGCCGTGCGAGGTCGGTTTCGAAATCCTCCGCCGAAAGCGGGACGCCAGCCGGAATGCCGTCGATCGAGATGCCGATCTGCTGGCCGTGCGACTCGCCCCAGATGGCGAGTCTGAAATTGTGACCGAAAATGTTCATGGCTTTAAACTCTGATTTTTTCAAGGTCTTCGAAGAAGCCGGGGTAGCTCTTGGCCACGCACTCGGCGTTTTCGATCGTTATCTGCCCGTCGCAGCGCAGCGCCGAGACCGCCATCGACATGGCCATGCGGTGGTCGTCGTGGCTCGAAACGCGCGCCGGGCGGATTTTGCCGCCGCGGATGCGCATGACGTCCTCTTCCGAGATGTCCACTTCGATACCCGTCTTGGCGTATTCTTCGCGGATCGCCTCGGCGCGGTTGCTCTCCTTGTGCAGCAGCCGCGAGGTGCCGCGGATCGTGCTGACGCCGTCGGCCGCCGCGGCGAGGGCGGCGAGGGCGGGGAAGAGGTCGGGGCAGTTGGTGGCGTCGAATTCGAAGCCGTGCAGCGGGCGGCTGATCGCCGTCACCGAATCGGCTTCGTTGATGACGGCGGCGCCGGCCCGGACCAGCGCCGTGCAGACGGCCGTGTCGGCCTGCTTCGAGAGCATCGAGATATTCCGTACCGTGACCTCCCCGGCGACGGCGCCGGCCACCAGCAGCATGGCTGCCGCGCTCCAGTCGCCCTCGATGCTCAGGCAGGCCGGGCTGTAACGCTGGCCGCCTTCGATGTAGAACTCTTCGTAATCGTTATGGCAGATTTCCACGCCGAAACGGGCCGCGGTGTCTATGGTCATGTCCAGATAAGGGGTCGAAACCGCACTCCGCACATGGATCGTGGTGTCGTGTCGGGCCAGCGGCAGCGCCAGCATGAGTCCCGTGATGAACTGCGACGAGACCGAGCCGTCCACGTCGACCTCGCCGCCGCGGATCGGTCCGCGGACTTCGAAGGGCAGGAATCCGCCGTTGTCGCGCACCCGGACGCCCAGCGTGCGCAGCGGTCCTATCATCATCTCCATCGGGCGGCGGAGCAGCGTGCCCTCGCCTTCGATGGTGATCGGCGTGCCGCAGAGCGAAGCGATGGGGGTGAAAAGGCGTGTCGAAAGACCCGACTCGCCGACGCGGAGCGTGTGCCCCTGCGGGCGCAGTCCGCCTTCGATCGAAAGCGTCTCTTCGCCGATCCGGGTCACGCGGGCGCCGAGCGTCTCGATGCACTGCAGCGCCGAGCGCGTGTCGCTGCAAAACTCGATGTTGCGCAGCACGGAGGTCTCTTCGCAGAGAAGCGATGCCGCCAAGGCGCGCTGTGCGTAGCTTTTCGAGCAGGGCGGCGTCAGCGTGCCTTTGACGCGGCCCGATGGAACCGTCTTATCCATTATGGGGTGATATATGGTTATGCGGGGATGCCGGCGCAAGAGCGCCGCATCCCTGATTTCGTGTTTCGGCCGTTATTCTTGCGGAGTTTTGCGGTTTTTCATCTCCTGCGTCAGCTGATGGCTCTTCTTCAGCTCGAAATGCTGCCCGAGGTAGACCTTGCGGACCATCGGGTCGGCGGCCAGCTCTTCGGCCGTACCCGTTTTCAGGATCTTGCCCTCGTAGAGCAGGTAGGTGCGGTCGGTGATGGCCAGCGTCTCGTCGACGTTGTGGTCGGTGATGATCACGCCGATGTTCTTGTGCTTGAGCGTCGCCACGATCGACTGGATGTCCTCGACGGCGATCGGGTCCACGCCCGCGAAGGGTTCGTCGAGCAGGATGAACGCCGGGTTGATGGCCACGGCGCGCGCGATCTCCGTGCGGCGGCGTTCACCGCCCGAAAGCTGGATGCCGAGGCTCTTGCGGACCTTCTGCAGGCGGAACTCCTCGATCAGCGATTCGACGCGCTCGGCCTGATACTCCTTCGAATATTCGGTCATTTCGAGCACGGCGCGAAGGTTGTCCTCGACCGACAGGCGGCGGAAAACCGACGCTTCCTGCGCCAGATAGCCCACGCCCATCTGCGCGCGCTTGTAGACCGGTTCGTTGGTCAGCTCGGCGACCTGTCCCTCGTCGTTTTCCAGAAAAATGCGTCCTTCGTTGGGCTTGATGAGTCCCACGATCATATAGAAGGTCGTGGTCTTGCCCGCTCCGTTGGGGCCGAGCAGTCCGACGATCTCGCCCTGATTGACGTCGATCGAGACGTGATCGACGACCGTACGGGCTTTATATTTCTTGACAAGTTCGCTTGTGTATAGGCGCATGTTGCTGCATGGTTAAGTTTGCAGCCCCTTCATCCCGAAGCGGTTTCGTATTCGGGCGGATGAGCCGGAACGGGAAGGCTGCGGGCCGGGGCCGTCGCAACAAAGGTATATAAAGTAGGTAAAAACTCCAAACCGCGGGGCCATAATTCTCTCCGGAAAGGGGGCGAAGTCCGGAAATTGTCCGCAGCGGCGGCAAAAAGGTTCCGAACGGCCGCGGAAATGTTCCCCGGCGGCCGGGCGTGCGGGCCGGAGCGTGCGGCGATGTTGTCCCGGCAACAGCGGGGACAATCGGGCCGGGCGTCAGAAGAATCCGATCAGCGCCACTTCGAAGCCGTTGCCGTTCTTGGCTCCCGCCGCCGAGTATTTCGAAAGCGTCCATGCAGCCTGCGCCTTCAGCCGCGGAATGGGCATGTAGAGGAAGCCCACCAGAAAGTCCTGCTGCTTGCCGACCGAGCCGGGCAGGTAGGTGTTGCGTTTGCCGTTGAAGACGTCGTAGCGGATTACGGGCATGTATTTGCCCTTGAATTTGTAGCCTGCGATGAGGTAGTACATCTGTTCGTCTATCTTGCCGCGTGTCTTTTCCCCCGTCGTCTTGTCTGTGTAGGCCGCGGAGGAGCCGGTGTGCGCGTATTCGGCCCGGACGAGGAGGTGTTCGCTGTCGTACCAGAAGCCGGCGGCGTAGCGCGTCATGGGGATATAGTCCTTCGAAACCGTGTTGTTGGTGTATTCGCCCCAGTTCACTGAGCCTGAAATGCGCAGTTCCCTGAGAGGGAAGAACGTGAGGCGCGCCACGATGTCTTTCGACTTGTTGTCGTCCGGGCGGTTCATCTGCGAGCCGTTGAAGAGGGCGAGGTTGTAGGTGAGCATGTCCCAGCCGTCGCGGTGCAGGAACGCGCCCGTGGCTTGCAGGCCGCAGTCGCGTCCGTAGGTGTTGTAGCCCGACACGGCGTTGCGGCAGACCATTTTGAGAATGGCGTGCGAGAAGTTGGGGACTTCGAGCGTGCCGGGCGAGATGTCGTAATTCTCGATGGTCAGCGGAACGGGGAACTGGCCGGCCCAGATGTGTATCTGGGGGCGGATTTTGGCCCGCAGGTACATGTCCTGCACGGTGATGAGCGCCTTGCCCTGCTGGTCGGCCGAGCTGGAGAAGCCCTCGAACTGCATCTTGTAGTCGAACGTGCGGGAGATGTCGCCCGTGAGGATCAGACGCATGCGCTTGACGTTGAACGACGACGAATTTTTGCCGTCCGTTCCCCCGACGTTGGTCTGGTAGGTGTAGCCGATCTGTGCATAGCCCGAAAATTTGGGCAGCGCGGCGAGAATCTTCTCGAACCGGGTGATCTTCTTCGAGACCTCTTCCGGCGAAGCGGCGTTGTTGGCGTTGTTGGCGTCGTCGATCTCGGCGGCGCTTGTTCGGGGTGCCGGTCGTGTGCCGGAGCCTTCCGGGGCGGGTTGTGCGGGGAGCGTCTGCGCGGCGGCGGGGAGGCTCAGTGCGGCGGTGAACAGCAGTGCGGATAGTAAGCGTTTTTTCATGGCTGACTGGTTATGTCGGTTAATAAGCGTCGGACAGCAAACTGTTTGCAGGGGATCGGGGAACTCTTTTGCATAGAATATGCCATTTTTCCGGGGCGCCCGTTCTTGTGTCCGTACCGGAAAGAAACGAAACCATTTCGTTGAGCCGGGCGCGGCCGGGCTTGCTCCAATCGCCGGGACGCTGAATTTTTATCGGTAGATGGTGCGGAATTCCGAATTTTTTGCTAACTTTACCTAAGAATTTGTGAATAAAGAGTAGAATCGGCGAAATGAAACAAAATGAATCGTCCCTGCTGCACGACAAGCTGAAGGAGTACTTCGGCTTTTCATCGTTCAAAGGGAATCAGGAGGCTGTGATCCGCAATGTGCTGGAGGGAAACGATACGTTCGTGCTTATGCCGACGGGCGGCGGAAAGTCCCTGTGCTACCAACTGCCCGCCCTGATCATGGACGGCGTGGCGATCGTCATTTCACCGCTTATCGCGCTGATGAAGAATCAGGTGGACGCCATGCGCACCTTCTCGGCCGATTCGGGGATCGCCCATTTCCTCAACTCGTCGCTCAACAAGACCGCCGTGGCGCAGGTGCGCGCCGATGTGCTGTCGGGAAAGACCAAGCTGCTCTATTTCGCCCCTGAGTCGCTGACCAAGGAGGACAACGTGGCCTTCCTGCATAAGATAAAGGTGTCGTTCTACGCCATCGACGAGGCGCACTGCATCTCGGAGTGGGGGCACGACTTCCGGCCTGAGTACCGCCGCATACGCCCGATCATCAACGAAATCGGTCCTGCGCCGCTGATCGCCCTGACGGCTACTGCCACGCCCAAGGTGCAGCTGGACATTCAGAAGAATCTAGGCATGTCCGACGCTTCGGTCTTCAAGTCGTCGTTCAACCGCCCGAACCTCTATTACGAAATCCGGCCCAAGCACAACGTGGACCGCGACATCATCCGTTTCATCAAGCAGAACGAGGGCAAGAGCGGCATCATCTACTGCCTGAGCCGCAAGAAGGTCGAGGAGCT
>ERZ773114.3157-NODE-3157-length-14070-cov-4.376311_pt1 | contig 14070 bp, 13 predicted proteins | sample MGYA00580564_ERZ773114 | MGnify/ENA primary metagenome ERZ773114 (study PRJEB29015, sample SAMEA2737836) | human gut metagenome | biome: human gut; feature: human-associated habitat; material: faeces | place: China | collected 2012 ...
CGAACAGTTTGTAAATAAAGAGGATTCTTTTTTGTTCTTAACAAAAAAGCCTCTGGAATGCTCCATATATTGCAAAATTGCATTTCTGCTCACATTGCCGATTGGAATGATCCGCTCTTTTTCTGAATCATGGCAGATCACATATCCCATCTGCAGATTAATATCTGTAATCTGTAAATGGATCAGTTCACTGACTCTCATCCCTGTGGCATACAAAAGCTCCAGCATAGCCTTATCCCTGCATCCTTTTGGCGTATCCTCGGTGGTCTGAGCAAGCAGATGCTCCATTTCCTGAATGGTCAGTATTCCTGGCTGCTTCTTCCTTTGAAGGTACTTTACCGCCTAACCTTGCCTGAAGCTCTCCTGCTGACTGTGCATTATCTTCAATAACATCAACACCATTCAAAAGATATGCTCCGCCTTCACTTAACTTAATCATTCCTTACCTCTTTCCTGCCCTTAGACATCATATACTTAAATTCGTATAAATGTAATGTCCAGACACATTCATATTACACATTGGCTATATACCTTGTATATCCCCTTAATTAATATTGTAATGAAAATATCCATTTCCATTCGGAATCCGCATTACATAATGTATAAATAATACATAAATTTGTAAAAATATTCAACACAAAACTTCAGTATTATTTTAAATAATTATATCATATCCGCTAATTATTAAAGGTACTTTCTGACCTCATCCGTAATATCTTTAATTCTTTCACTGCTTACCTTATGCTTTTCCCAGCCGACATTTACTGTATCATCGTTATGTCTTGGTATAATATGCATATGAAAATGGAATACTGTCTGTCCTGCTGCCTCACCATTGTTCTGGACTATATTAAGCCCATCAAAGTCAAGTGCCTTTCTATATGCCTTTGACAGCTTAACTGCAACCTTGAATACATGTGCTGCTGTTTCATCATCCATTGAATATACATCATCAAAATGGTTTTTAGGCAATATAAGAATATGTCCCGGTGCTGCCGGACTCGCATCAAATATAACCTTAACTACATCATCTTCGTATATTGAATTCGTTGGTATGTCTCCATTAGCCAGTTTACAAAAAATACAATCATCTTTTTTCATAAACGCTCTCATCCTCCTTATACATCTTTTATTGTATACAATAAATGTGCCCGCCTGCCTTTACAGACTATAATGAATTTCATTTTTGACACTTACATCATATACTCGTATAATAACTTAAAGCAGAAGTGATTACAACATTTTTGCTGATAATTATTCAAAAGAGTGCATATTTATGTATATTTTTTGGCTTTACTGCCCTTTATACAAACATTACATATGTACGGATAAGAATATATAGAAATGAGGGGATTATTATATGTTTAATGAGAATGAATACCAGACAATCATATCTAACTGTCAGAAGGATGATAATCTTGCAAATGCGCTTTCAACTTTAAGAAGTGAGTCTTTAGAAGAATTATCTGTAGTTTCACATGAAATTAAAAACTATGCTGCCTACTTAAAGACCTCATATCAGTTTATTGCCCGCAAAACACCTGACTTAAAGGATAATAAGTTCTGGAATAATATGGGTGTTACTATCGATGAGCTTGTGGAATATATGAACCGTACTTCGCTGTACCGCTACAGCTTTAAAGACAGCGAAATAAATGAATACAAGGTATCTGATATACTGGATATTGTGAATAAGTACATTAATAAAAAATATACCGACAAGGTTATAATAAGTGCTGATACATCTGGCGTTGTGGCGTTGTCAGATACACATTTTCTTATATCTTCACATCTTTTAACATCTGGTATCGGGGAGATTATTGATAATGCTTATGAAGCTGCACTTGCGGCTTCAAGTCCGGATAATACTACTGCATACACACCTGTTAAATTATGTATCGGCTTCAGCGAACAGGATGGCCAAATAGTTATGTCTATATCAGGTCTTTCTGACACTTCATCTGATGAAAGCATTTACGCTGACTCCAACAACAATCGTAATTATAATATGGATAGGTTATGTGAACCTTTCTTTACAACAAAAGAAAAACATACAGGACTTGGACTTTCTATAGTAAACCAGATGTGTATACTATCTGGTGCTGCACTTAGTATGACATATAATACTGATACACATATGACAACAGCTTATATTGCATTTAAAAAGGCTTAGCCAAAAGGAATTAAACTTTGCAGGTAAAATAAGTTCGGTGCTATAATGATGTCAGTATTTAGAATACTTTTATCATATGATGTTGGGGGCAAAAGCCCCCAACTATGACACCTACGGATTGTTCCGTGCTAAATATGTGCCACTGGCACATATTACCGTACCCAATATTCGCATATTACAGGATTATCATCCCACTTTTATGCTCATATTGATACACTATGCTCCAAAATCAAATATTTCATCTAACATACGAAGTGTCCTGAAGTTACCCTTTGCAGTCATATCACCTGTCATAAATGCCCTGTGGAATGTTATTCTGCCCTGAACTATATTATCAAAAGTTTCCTTTGACATCTTCCCTATGACATCTGCGCCCATATCCTCGCCAAATTCCACATTAAGTCTGTCGCCTGAAACATCAACAACAATATTCTTATCCTTGTCGCTTATTATAAACATATATCTTCCGTTATAACTAAGCTCTGGCTTGAAATTGTTTCTGAACACACTTAAATAATATTCATCGCCGCCATTAGCCTGGTCGTTCATAAGCTCTTTGTATATGCTTGCGAGTGACTCAATATCCTCTTTCTGTGTCTTGACAAATTCATCATCAGAAGCATATTTTGACAACTGCTCACTCTCCTGTGGTGTGAAGCTGATTACTTCCTTTATCACTTTTGTTTTTATCGTCTGACTGCTTGAAGGAAGTCTTTTTACCTTCTTAGAAATAGTTCTGTATATATTTTCAGCATACTTTTCTATGATGTCCTTATATTCCTGATTAAACTCAAAGTCTGTAGTATCATCCACATATGCACTGAGTGAACTTCCTACAACGCCGCCTATTATCTCCCATGAATTGCAGAGTGCTGTCACAACCTCTCTTTCTCCATATGCCCTTGACATTACAACTGGAAACATATATGTAGATGCCGCCTTGCTCTTATCTGCATATAACCAGCACGAGTCAAGAAGTGTCTGCATATATCCGCCCATACCGACCCACTCTACTGTTGTTGCAAATATAACTCCGTCCGCATCTGCTACCGACTGTGAAAGTGTTGTAATAGTATTCTTCATCTCATACAGGTTATATCTTGTAACACTTACATTAAGTTCCTCTAACACTTCCTGTATTCTGTTTATAACCACGATTGTCGGGTCATCAACCATACCACGTCCGCCATAATATATATTAACATTCATACTTTCTTGTCCTCCATACACCGCTATTTACTATTCTATACATAATCAAAACACCTGACAGTGACAGGCTTTTATTTTTACCGTAAATTTGATTGTATCATATATGTGTCAATTTGGCGATATGATTATATCAAGTAATCTGTAGGTATTGACATCGGAAGATATATTCACAAGTAGATATTAAGGGGATAAACTACAAGATTATTAAAGAGTGCTTTTGACCACAACATCATTATATCTCTTCATAAAACAACAGTCATATAACAAAAAACATATAATCAAGATAGCTTCACCACGAATTCATACGAAGCTATGCGAAGCGCATCCCCATCTGATAAACACATTTTATTATGCATAGCTATCCTTTCACCATTAATAAATGTGCCATTAGTAGAATTCATATCCTCTATATAGAACTTGTCCTCATCTTTAATTATGCAGGCATGCATTTTACTTATAATAGGAGAAGCTATGTATATATCTGAACTTTCCTCAAGACTTCCTATCGTGCATGGATAACTGTCCGGCTCAAGCTTTTCTGTAACCGCTTCATATCCATCGGCTTTTTTAACATATAAAGGAATTTCACTGTCAGTATCCGTTATCTTAAGTGTCAGTTTATTATCCTTAAGCATATTAAGATAATCGCTTAAAAGCATTGTATTACCATACTGTGCAGGCTGTTCTTCTTCCTCATCAATAACTTTTGCCATAACTATATTATCATATTCGTTATTGTCTTTCTGCTTTCCATATTCATTATCCAAACCTGTATTTACCTGCGCTTCTGATGCCTTATCTTCTGCTATGCCATTTTCTGTTTTATTCCCATAATTATGCAGCCTGTATGGTATTAATTCATCCTCTGTCACCTTATCCTCATTTATAAGTTCGCCTATAACCTTTGCCGCTTTATCTGTGATATAGAATATTGCAAGTCCTACTATAATACATATTATTGAAGCTGTAGTACCAATCTTTATGACTGCATAAGACTTAAAAAACATACTGACAATGGCATTAAGCACGAGCACCGTCGCAACCGCCTTTATTATAAATGTTGTTTTTTTACTTCTCTTGTCGGGCTTATCAGTGTTTATTATTTCTGGCATTACATCTTTTATTACTGTGCCTTCAAAGTTTTTGTCTTTATTATAATTATCGTTTCTATCATATATCATGTCTATGATACTATCGTTATCTTTAGTATAAGCTTTACCTTTAACTCTATTATTATTTCTGATATATGTTTTATCCTTGGCATAATTATTGTTTCCAGCATAATTTATATCTTCAACATAATCATTATTTTTACCATTGGCATTATCTTCTCCATAAGCTCTATCTCTGCCATAGGCATTATCCTCACCATAGGCATTATCTGCCCTGCCATCTGTTAAATCTTCCTCATTAATAATATGTATACCCTCATTTTCATCGTCAAAAAACTCCATAAGCTTATCTGGCGTATAATCTCTCACCAGAATACGCTGATATATTTCATAGAATTTTACAAGGCTTGACTTTTTGACAGAATGGTCGAACCTTTCTAATATATATTCAAACAGCGAACGCATTTTATCATAGAAGTCTTTTTCGCCTGCAACTGGTGAATACATAAAACTATACTTCTTATCAGAAAGTGAAACATAGATGTCCTGTGGATTAAGTATAACCCTGTCAAGATTAAGCATATACTCGTCCACCACTCTTACCATCCTGCTTATATTATCAAACAGTGACTTTACATCCTCCATCGTCACCTTTCCATACTCAAACAGCTTACTAAGCTGCTGTTTTGACGAAATATCATAATATATGCTGTTTTTTTCATCAATATAATTCATAGTAATGTGAAGAAAATACTCCGGTGTATTAAGCATAAGCATTTTAACCTCATAATCATCTTCACATTTCCACTCCTCCTTAGTATCTATAACCGCATAATTAACACCATTATTCCGCTCATATCTTACACATATTTCGTTTTCTAATATTTCTTCCATCCTGTTCCTCATTTCTGCGCACATTTTATGTATGTTGACATTTATAATATATTAAATGTTGTGTCAGGTGCGCACGGACACTAATTTCACGTATCAGGCATTATTTTTTAACACATTCATAATAATATTTGTTTTTCTTATAAGCTCCTCCGCCTTATTTTTACGCACTTCCTGACTTATGCTTATATTTCCCGTTCTTATTCCAAAGTAACCTATACTTAAAGGCCAGCGCGCACTGCATACAAGCTTGTCTGTATTATTGCTTCCGCCACTAATCCCAACACTTATATTCTTAACAAACATTGTCTTTTCTTCTATATATTTTTTACTGCGATTTAATAGCTGCTGCCGCTCATCATCTGTCATTGGCTTGGAACATTCTATAGCTGTCTGACTTAGTATATTTCGTATTGTCACCCTGTCATACATATAACCGCTTACACTGATAAGCGCTATAATTATTAATGTAAATAACGGTATTATTACTGCATTTTCGACTGTATGCATACATTCCGCCTCCTTTTCCTGTTTTGTAATACACTTTATATACAAATATATACGTTTATGCAAATATAGCATACTCATTATTACAATCTACAAATATTTTCTTTGTTACTATAAATTAACCTGAATTATTCACGAAGCAGTATCTAAATTAAAAACACATAAAATAAGTTGTTTTTATTCGTATTACAAATACTCTCATAAACTATGTAAATATAAGCGTTATAATATATGCCACAAACAGAAATGGTATATACGGAACTGCCGTTTTCAGCTTTATTTTCTTAAAAGCCATCAGCATTCCGCCTGTAACCGCAAGCAGCACAAACGATATAAGTATGGCTGTCACCGCTGCATATACATCCATAAGAAAGCAAACATAACCTATTATTATTCCGTCCGCCCCGCCTATTAAAGACGTAAACACTGACACTACAACAAGCAGTGCCATAATCACAGCCGCTATAATAAGCCTTATATAATCAGGCACATTACCATTTATCATATAATCATAGACATATATAACCGGAATTCCTGCCCCTATCAATATAAGCCATATAACCGGAACTGACCTGCTTTTTATATCCTTATGTGAAAGAAGGATAAGACATATCATAAGATATATATTTTTAAACATAATCATCCCCTGCACTTTTCACACAACCTCCTGTCCGCAACGCTTGACTTTCTCACCTTCTGGATATCACGTCTTAGCTCACTGCACACACTATCACTGTGAAAGCGTGTTCCATATTCTGTGTAATATACCTGCTCTGAAACCGCATAGCTACCACCTGACTTCCCATATGATTTATCATCCGGACTACACAACTGACAGCTATAATACTTTGCGCCCGAACTATTTCTTAAGTTATTAATGTCCGCTCTGTCACACTGCTTTATATAACGAAGCAAATACGTACACTGTTCATCTGTGTGATACACTTCACCACCTGCTGTTATGTATACATACTCTGTATTAGTCTGCTGTGAGCTATAGTCATCCTTTTCCTCTCCAAGCCACGCATTTACTCGCATACGGTCAGCAATCTTTACTTTAGCACCGCCAAATATATCAAAAGGATTTTTTATGTAATAAGATACTTTTATATCTATTACAGAATTGCCCTGTAATACTCTTGAACTTATAAATATTATCCCTGCACTGCCATTGACAATATTATTCTGTTTGGCATAATCTTCACCAAGCTCTTTTATAAATATTCTGCGCACGGTTTCCACAGCCATTCCATTTTTAATAGCTCCACTTGCACTATCAATAGTGCCGCTGTCGGCAACTCCTCCTTCCAGTGCTTTCTCACCTGCATATTCTGCATAATTTTCATATATATAAGCATATCCGGCGCATTTTTTCAGTGTCATATATAAAGCATCATTGATATGTGAACGCACTGCCATAATCTGTATAAAATACATTACTGCCATGACCGCATATATAAATATTGGAAGTACTAAAGCCGCCTCTAATGTTGAAGATGCCTTTAAATCCACCAATGATATACATGCCCCTTTATCACGATATTCTTCTGTTTTATGATCTTCTAATAAAACGGCAGAGGATGTACTATGTTTATATATTTTTGGCGTTATAAACATCATACTTACACACGAATAAGATTAAGTCTTATCTTTCTCCTTTCTTTTAATTCCACTCTGAATATCTGCACATAAAGAGGCACTGATTTTATGATACATATGAATATGACAGCTTCTGTGTGTACTGCTGTCCATTTTTTACATAAGCAAATGTGGCTGTTCCGTCAGCTTCATATATATAATCCTTCATCCTAAAGTCATTATGTCCAAGTGCCACCATTACAAGCTCCATTGCTGACATAACTCGCGCATTTCTTGTCGTGCCATTCTGCATAAGCAGAAGAATTCTTAAATAACCGGCATAGTCAAGGCTAAGTATTTCATCTGTTTCTTTATCATCTGGCTGCACTGTGCCTTTCCTGTTTTTTCCTGCATTTTTAAGCCACTGCACAGAACTGGAGGATATATTTTCCCTGCCAAGATTAATAAGACCATTTATGTCAGTTTCCCAGTTACCTGCATTTTTAATTATGCTTATGCTTTCACCGCTATACAGACCTCTAAGCTCGACTATTGACTCTGCATATGCCCACAGTGTCATAATCAGATACTGAGCCGCTTTAATAAGCACCATATTTCCTGTATAACCGAGAATCTGTACTGCAAGCGTAAAACATTCATTTTTCTTCTGACTGTCAGTTATAAGATATAAAAGATTAGCCCCCTCTCTTATATGCGAAAGCTTAGTTATAACTTCGCAAAGATTGTCTTTGTCAGACTTCCCTCCACACAGAATATATTCCGTTTCATAATCAAGAAGTCTGTCCTCAGATAAAATGTCCTTTGTACCTTTATTCTCACTGTCTATGTAATCTGTATAGTTCTGAAACCTTGATATAATGTATTCATTAACAAGCGCCGACCTTATACTTAAGTTTGATATATCATCGCAAGCCGTTCCGGTCACAACACTGTCAGCAAGATTGTCATATTCAATCATCTTGTCTGATATATCCGTATCTATGACAAGTCCGGTTATTCCCTCTTTAAAAAGCTTATATATTCTTGTCAGTACATTTATATCCGGCTTACTGTCATCCTCATCAATATACTCACGGTATCTGTCTGCCACCTCTCTTACTTTAAGTTCACCACATAACCTCTGCACATTTTCAGACATATTTATTATGTTATCTATGCTTTCCTCCTGCCTGATATTTATGTCTGATTTTTTCAACAATTCATCAAGCACAGAAATATCATTATCAACAGCAGCTTCTACCACATCCACCGGCGACCCGTTCTGTTCCTCACCACCAGACTCCATATTATTAATATCATCCTTCATTGCAGAATATACAGTATCTCCCAATTCTTCTTTATGCCTTTCCAGTGCTTCATAGCTTGCACTTATCTGCTGTGTGGTGTCTGTCATATGCCCTTCGTATGTGTCGATTATGTCGTATATCTTATAAGACATATCTTTTATCTCATCTGCTGCATCCCTGATTTCTTCTACATTTTCTGCAATATCTTTCTTCGTATTATCCAGCTCATCCTGCGTTAATTCTTCTTCCTTAAGAGTATTCACAGTATTAACAAGCTGTTTTGCATATTGCTGCAACTCATCTTCTTTGTCCCCTATGTTATCACACACATTTATAAGCTGCTTCATATCAATCCAGCTTTCCTGCGCTGTGTCCTTTACTTCAACAATATCCGAAGACACCTTACTTACACTGTCCGACTGCTTTATGCCATCCTTTACAGAATTGTAATCCCTTATTACATCTATATAGCCGCCGCTTTGCATATAGCGTACTATCTGCTCCTCCACGCCGTATCCACCATTATCCGTCATATATCTGTACTCATCATACTGCGCATTAACAAGCTGTATATCCTTTGAATGTGTGTTAATACTGGTTTTGATATACTGGTTTACTTTATCATTTATTATGTCTGATTTTTTCAATGCAAATATATCAAACCGCCTTAGCATATCGTTACTGTAAGCAGTAAACACTGACTCATCTGATAAGCTGCACGCCTGCTTTATAACTGTGTTGTAGCCTGACATAGCCGCTGCATTTACACATGTTGTCACAAATGATATGACTATCATAAACACCAGCGTTGCCATAACTGTAATCTGCGCCCTGCACATATTGTTGTAATTAATTGCTTTTGATATTCTCATCACTGTTGCCTTACTCATATCTGCCTGCCCCACACTTAAGTTATTATGGCTATGATACTGCACATCTGGTATGTATATTTATATATATCCATCATGTGCAGTATCCACGCCATTTCTTACCTAACGATTACCCGCAATTATATCTTATTTGCCTGACTTGTCATCTTTGATAAAAGCTTATTAACAAGCGCTGTTATCTGACTCTTAAATACAATTACCAACCCTATTAGAACAATAATAATAAGAACAATCTCTACTACTCCCATTCCGTCTTCTTCTGCTAAGAACTGCTTTACATCAGCCTTAATTCTGCGGCAGATTTTTGCTGCCGGCTTTACTCCTGCCACAACCATTCTGCCTGCTGCCGTCTGTGCTACTGCCATACTTTCTAACTGTGTATTTCTAACCATAATGTATACCTCCTGTATTTATAAATACTTTCCATTTCCAATACTTACATCCTTTTTTGTAATATAAAACTACACCTCAACATTTAACTATTTATTAATAATTTCAATCTCATTTAGCTATATAAGAAAAACCATAACCGCCATAACATCTTAAACACCCAAGTAACAATTACACTACATTAAGTAAGATAAAAACTCATAACCGCCGGAAACATAATGATAACCATCACAACCAGCAGCATCATTATCATAGGTATCAGAAGCCTTGTTGTAGCCTCCTCGCCCTTCTGCTTTGCCAGATTTTTTCTCTGTTCAAATGCATCATAAGACTCCTGATAAAGAAGCTCTCTTAAACGTTTTGTTCCCCTTTTAAGATTAGTCTGTAAAAGCGAAGCGAGCTTAAGATATTCCCTTGTACCACACCTGTGTCCAAATTCTTCATAAGCTTCATATTCTGATATTCCTGCCTTTATATGACAGTCCGTTATATACATTTCCTCATATACTGCCTTTACGGCACCGCCGGCCTCTTTCTTTTTAAGATAATCATCAACCATCTTCTGCCATGCTTTTCGTATAGTCATACCTGCACCAAGAAGAAGTGTAAGCTTTGCTATCAGCTCTGAATAATCATATTGAAGCTCTTTTATACGCTGCTTCTGCTCATTTACACCCTTATTTTTTCTTTTATACACTACAAGCGCCACAACTGCTGCTATAAGAAAAATGTATGCCATATATGATGTCTTTTCCTTGGAATACCCATAGTACACATTTTTACCTGCAATACTATCTGGAAGTTGTGCCTCTGACCCAGTCGTGTCCTTATTAACTGAACTGTCAATAACCTTCTGAGCAGTACTCTGTCCGGACTTTCCCGACAGCACGCTGTCTATTGCCTTTCCATCATTATCTGTCACATTATTATCATCTGGCCTATAATACGTTTCCGCACCTATCGGTCTTACTGTAAGCTTTATTATGCCCTGCCTGTCATATTCCTCATACTGCATAATATAGGATATGGCTACTTCTTTAATATCCTCTTTTTCCATAAGTTCATTATGGACAGTTCCGTCATAGTCAATAACCGAATAATCCGATGGATACAGGCTTACATATATAAGTCCGTCTTCAAGCTTATCAGGCATATACAGATTTTTTGTAATACAATCTGTCGAAATATTATCTTTTAACATATTGCTTATAAGCTCTTCATATGCATTATCAAAGCAGACATCCGTTTCCTCTTCTGACATCTTTCTTGGCTCAATATATGTGTTAATAGTTGTCTGCTTATTACCATTCTCATCATAGACATCCAGTTCAACACTTTTAGCATCTTCTCCCGGTTCCGGTCTTTTTATCTTACCTGTTATATAGTCCTGTTCATTACCTGACATAATAAGCTTAAGTACTATGAGCACTCCAGCTGCCACTAATATGAACAGATATTTTATGTTTTTATTAGCACCTTTACCTTTTAAGTTTTTTATTATTTCATACACACATTTTCCTCTCCTGCTTCATACGTCACACTTTTATATCAACTATTTTTCCCGATACAAGCACCGCCGTACCATATACCATAAGACAGATTGTCATAACCACTATTCCTGCCGCATTGCCATACAACACATTAATAAAGCTGTCAGATGTTATGCGAAGATACATAAGAATACCCATAGGTATGAAAACCATAACTCTCTGTTCCATCTTTCTTCCGCTTATAATAGTGTCTATTTCCCTCTGCACTTCTGCCTTTTCACGGATTATCCTTACGGTCTGTTTTATGATAGCCGGAATATCTCCTCCGCTTCTTTTGGCATACCTGAATATCTCCGCGAAATAACTTATATCCGCTATATTCATTCTTGCTGCATAATCATCCATTACATCCTCAAGATTTTCATTTCTTCTTATTCTGTTTACTATCATACGAAAGTCTTTTACTATAGATGAATTATCGCCATATAGTAACTGTAGTTCACCAACTGCCTCTGCATATGCATTTTCTATTGAGTAACCCGTATTCAACGCAAATGAAACTGCCTGCATACCATCACTGAACTCTATCGTCTTACGGCTTATTCTTTTCTTATAATCTTCTTTTTTTCGTAATATCACATATATGGGAATAAATAGACACAAGACTATGACTGATATGAAACTGTTATAGAATAGATATGCAACAGCAAGCACTATTGCAATTCCCTGAATATAATATAAATAATCACGCCTGCTTTGCGGCACTGCCTCCGATATATGAAAGGAACTTGCCTGTGTTTTTAAGTCTGGCTTCTGTTTTCTTAAGCTTCCCGATAATCTTTCCACTTTCGTCCTCACCTTCTTCAACGAAACTGAATAATGGGATAAGTTCAAATCCGTCCTCGCCATAATCACCCACCTCTGTTATCTCAACAACTTTTCTCGTCCTGTCACGCATTCTTTTAAGATGAACTACTATATCTATTGCTGAAGCTATCTGGCGGTCTATCGCCTCCGCAGGCATACTCATCCCCATAAGCACCATAGTCCTTAATCTGACTAACATATCCTTAGGGCTGTTTGCATGACCCGTTGAAAGACTTCCATCATGACCTGTACCCATAGCCTGTAACATATCAAGAGCCTCTTCACCTCTTGTTTCTCCTACAATAATCCTGTCTGGTCTCATTCTTAAGCTGGACTTTATAAGGTCCCTTATCGTAACCTCATTATCGCCCTCCATATTGGCTCTTCTTACTTCAAGCCTTACAAGATTATCCACTCCTGCTATCTGAAGCTCTGCTGAATCTTCTATTGTCAGTATTCTTTCATCCTTGGGAATATAATTAGATAAGGCATTAAGAAATGTTGTTTTACCACTTCCTGTACCTCCAGATATGAATATGTTATATCTGGCCTTTACAAGCATATTAAGATATTCTGCTGCTTCCTCTGTTATAGAACCTAATTGTATCATACGACCGATATCCATCGGTGTCTTATAAAACTTTCTTATCGTTATTACAGGTCCGTCTATAGCTATCGGCGGAAGTACCATATTAATTCTTGAACCATCGGGAAGCCTTGTATCTACGATAGGTGTTGACTCGTTGATAATCTTATTCGACAGGGCTGCTATGCGCTGTGCTATATCAGCAAGCTTCTCCTCACTCTCAAATGCCCTGTTCCATCTGGTTATACGTCCATTCTTCTCTATGAATATGTTATTATAACCATTCACCATTATCTCAGTTATGTCATCATCCTCAATAAGCTCCTGCAATATATCCAGCTTTTTGATAGAATTATACAGTCGTTTCCTTAACAGTTCCCTCTGGCTTAATGAAAGCCTGCTTGCTGCCACAGCCTCATATATACACTCATCAATAACCTCATAAAGACTGTCATCCGATATATCCAGACTGTCATCAAGCCTGTCATATATCTCTTTCTTTAAACTTATAAATAATTCATTCATAAATAATCCACTTATACTATTAATTAGCAACATTCTCCATAACATAAACCCAGTATACACGCTACAGATAATTTATCAGTTCGCTCACATATCCATATGCATCAGTATACATAATTCTTTGAAGAAAGTTCTCATCAATATCTTCTCTGGTCTTTAGATTAATCCTCATAATACTGTCAGCTACATATTCAAGGTCATTCTCAATAAGATATCTTTTAAGATTATTAAATCTGCACCTCTCTATGTAATCACCGCTGTCCGCTACATAAGTAACCTCACACTTTTCCATAAACTTCCACGGTCTTTGTATACCCTCTGATATATTAATAATAATATATTCATACTGCCCCTTATGTGCGACAGCATCTATGAACTGCCCTAATACCTTATCTCCCGCATAAGATATATCATCTGCACACACCACAGCCGGAATGTAATCAAACATATCCGTACCGCATATACACTGGCTGATATTATCTGTATACCTCATTCCTGCCTGCTTAAACATATAGAATACATCTGACAGATTACTACACCCGTCAGAC
>ERZ773114.3199-NODE-3199-length-13871-cov-10.633613_pt1 | contig 13871 bp, 9 predicted proteins | sample MGYA00580564_ERZ773114 | MGnify/ENA primary metagenome ERZ773114 (study PRJEB29015, sample SAMEA2737836) | human gut metagenome | biome: human gut; feature: human-associated habitat; material: faeces | place: China | collected 2012 ...
GCCGAATTCCTTACGCACCTCTTCGAGCGCCCAGCAGAAGACCCGATGATCGAAGTCGTCTCCGCCGAGCGCCGAATCGCCGCCCGTCGCGAGCACTTCAAAGACGCCCTTCGTGAGCTTGAGAAGCGACACGTCGAAGGTGCCGCCCCCGAGGTCGTAGATGAGATAGAGCCCTTCGGCGCCGTTGTCGAGCCCGTAGGCGAGCGCAGCGGCGGTGGGTTCGTTCAAAAGGCGCAGCACCGTGAGGTTCGCCAGACGCGCGGCGTCCTTCGTCGCCTGACGCTGCGCGTCGTCGAAATACGCGGGCACCGTGATGACGGCGCCCGTGAGGGGCTCGCCCCCAAAGCGCGCTTCGGCGCGGTCGCGAAGCGTCTTGAGAATCTCGGCGCTCACTTCCACCGGCGTCTTGGGACCCGCGGTCGTGCGGATGCGGAGCATCCCCTCGGCGTCTTCGATTTCATAAGGAAGATGTTCGGCGTGTTCGATGTCGGCGAGGCGACGGCCGATCAGACGCTTGGCGGAGGAAATCGTGTTGGCCGGATCGGATTCGGCCGCCGCGAGCGCATCGGCTCCCGTCACGACGCTTCCGTCGGCGAGATAGCGGACCACGGAGGGAAGGAGCTTCCTGCCCTTCTCGTCGGCGATCACTTCGGTGCTCGCGCTGATCACGCTCGCCACGAGCGAATTGGTCGTGCCGAGGTCGATCCCCACGGCCAAACGGTGTTCGTGCGGGGCGGCCGACTCACCGGGCTCCGCAATTTGAAAAAGTGCCATGACAGAAAATGTTCTCAAGCCGATGCGCGGCGCGCATCCTGCAAAAACTTGACGATGAAGAGAAGGCGGCGGGCGAGATCGGCGCCGCGCACGGGATCGTTCTCCCGGTCAAAGGCCGCTTCAAGCGCGGCCTCGAGCGCCTTCGCCTCGGATTCGACTTCGCCGAGAAGCGCCTCGCGCTCGGTGCCGTCGGCCTCTTCAAGGCGTTCGCGCCAGTCGAGCTGCTTCATGAGGAAGTCGGCGGGCATGCGCACCTGCCCCTCGGTCTCCACTTCCGCGCCGCGCTTCTTTGCGAGCCACACGGCGCGCTTGACGGGACTCTTCAGCGTCTCGAAGGCTTCGTTGATGACGGCGCTCCACTGTTCGGCGACGCGCCGTTCGGCAGCCGAACGGTCGGCGAAGCGGTCGGGGTGAACCTTCTGCATCGCCGCGAGATGGCGCTCGGCGAGAAGCGTCTCGTCGAGCACGTACGTTTCGGGCAGTCCGAAGAGTTCGTAGGGACTCATCCGAACGTCAGACATGGAAGGATTCCCCGCAGCCGCAGTGCGACTTTTCGTTGGGGTTGTGGAAGCGGAAGCCCTCGTTCAGGCCTTCGCGCGTGTAGTCGAGTTCCGTCCCGTCGAGATAAGGAAGGCTCTTTTCGTCCACGATCACCTTCACGTTGAAGCTTTCGTAGACCTGGTCGTCGTCGTGAATTTCGTCGGCGAACTCGAGCTTGTAGGCCATCCCCGAGCAACCCGACGTCTTGACGCCGAGGCGCAGACCGAGGCCCTTGCCGCGGCGGTCGATGTACTTCTGAACGTGACGGGCGGCGGCTTCCGTAAGCGTAACGGCCATGCTTCCCTCCTTACTTCTGCTTGGAACGGTAGTCTTCGATCGCGGCCTTGATCGCGTCTTCGGCGAGGATCGAGCAGTGGATCTTCACGGGCGGAAGCGCGAGTTCTTCGGCGATCTGGCTGTTCGTGAGCTGGCCGGCTTCGTCAAGCGTCTTGCCCTTGACCCATTCGGTCACGAGCGAGGACGAAGCGATCGCCGAGCCGCAGCCGTAGGTCTTGAACTTGGCGTCTTCGATGACGCCCTGGTCATTCACCTGAATCTGCAGGCGCATGACGTCGCCGCAGGCGGGGGCGCCCACCATGCCGGTGCCGACGTTGTCGGCGTTCTTGTCGAGCGTCCCGACGTTGCGCGGGTGCTCATAGTGATCCATCAATTTTTCGCTGTAAGCCATAGCGGTCTCCGAGGGGCGCCTCAAGGGCGCCCTGCATAAGTGATCAGTGTTCCGTCCATTTGATCTTCGAGAGATCAACCCCTTCCTTGAACATTTCCCAGAGGGGGCTCATTTCGCGCAGCTGCGCGACCTTTTCCGTGAGGGTCTTCACGACGAAGTCGATGTCCTCCTCGGTCGTGAAGCGGCCGAGCGTGAAGCGGATCGAGCTGTGGGCGAGTTCGTCGTCGCGGCCGAGCGCGCGCAGAACGTAGGAGGGTTCAAGCGACGCGGACGTGCAGGCCGAGCCCGACGAAACCGCGATGTCCTTCAAGGCGAGCATGAGGCTTTCGCCTTCGATGTAGGCGAAGCTCACGTTGAGGTTGTGGGGCGAACGGTGCTCCCAGTCGCCGTTGAGGTAGACCTCGGGAATGTTCTTGCGGATGCCGTCCCAGAGACGGTCGCGCAACGCCTTGATGCGGGGCACTTCGACGTCGAACTCTTCCTTGGCGAGACGATAGGCTTCGCCCATGCCGACGATCTGGTGCGAGGGGAGCGTGCCCGAGCGCATGCCGCGTTCGTGACCGCCGCCGTGCATCTGGCATTCGAGACGGACGCGCGGCTTGCGGCGCACGTAGAGGGCGCCGATCCCCTTCGGACCGTAGACCTTGTGGCCCGAAAGGCTCATCAGGTCGACGTTCCATTCGTCGACGTTGATCTTGATGTGGCCCGGCGCCTGCGTGGCGTCGCAGTGGAAGAAGATCTTGTGTTCGCGGCAGATGCGGCCGATTTCGACGAGGTCCTGCACAACGCCGATTTCGTTGTTCACCGCCATGACAGAGATGAGGATCGTGTCGGGACGGATCGCGGCCTTGAGCTTTTCCAGATCGAGAAGACCGTTTTCCTCCACGTCGAGGTAGGTGACTTCAAAGCCTTCCGTTTCGAGGTGGCGCATCGAGTCGAGAATCGCCTTGTGTTCGGTCTTCACCGTGATGAGGTGGCGGCCCTTTTCCTTGTAGAAGTGCGCGATCCCCTTGAGGGCGAGGTTGTCGGCTTCGGTCGCGCCCGAGGTCCAGACGATTTCGCGCGGATCGGCGCCGATCAGGGCGGCGACGTGACCGCGGGCCTCTTCCACGGCCTTTTCGGCTTCCCAGCCGTAGGCATGGCTGTGGGACGCGGGATTGCCGAAACGCTCGTAGAGGTACGGCACCATTTTCTCCACCACGCGCGGATCCACCGGGGTCGTGGCAGAGTAGTCCAAGTACACGGGCTTAGTCATGAGTATCGAAGCTCCTTAGGAGGTGACAGCGTCAGCGGGCGCTGCACGATCAGTAATGGTCGGGGTCAAAACAAATCAGTTGCGGCGCCGAACCGGAATGTCGGCGGAAACGTGCGCTTCCTTGCGGGCGGCGCGCTCCTCGTTGCGGCGAACCATGTCGGCGAGCGTCACGCGGGAGAGAAAGTCCGACGTGACGCGGTTGAGATCTTCCCAAAGATGATGCGTCAGACAGGCGGCGCCGCCCTTGCAGGTGTCGCCTCCGTGACACTGGGTCGCGTCGATGTCCTCGTCGACGGCCTCGATGATCTGCCCCACGGAAATGTTTTCGGGCAGGTCGCCGAGGCGGTAGCCGCCGCCGGGACCGCGGGCGCTCGTGACGAGGCCGGCGCGGCGCAGCTTGCAGAAGATCTGCTCGAGATACGCCACCGAAAGGTTCTGGCGTTCGGCGATGAGCGCGATGCGCACGGGCGCCTCGCTCAAGTGCAACGCCAAATCCACCATGGCCGTCACGGCAAAGCGACCTTTCGTCGTCAGTTTCACGAACGCCTCCTTCTGCTGATCTTTGGAAAAACCCGATTGAATTGCTCGGATATTACGCCAAAGTTCTTGACCGCGCAAGTAAGGAATTGGATTTATTGACGAAAAAAAGAAGCCGAAACCGATCTTTACACAGGTTCCGGCTTCCTTCTCGCGCCGAGGCGCCAAAAATCACAGACCGCGCTGACGCTGCAATTGCTTCGCCTTCTTTTCGAGGGTCTCAAGGAGGCCGTTGCAGGCGTCCGTGCAATACTCGATCACGAGGTTGAAGCCCTCGTTGATGCCGTAGTAGGGATCGGGCACCACCGCCGCGTCGTAGTCGTTGGCGTAGCGCATCAGAAGCTGAATCTTGTGATGGTAGCAGGCGGGCGAGCGCTGCTGCAGTTCGGTGAGGTTTTCCCAGTCCATGGCGAGGATCAGGTCGAACTCTTCGAAATCTTCCGGACGGATCTGGCGCGCACGGTGCTGCGAAATGTCGAGCCCGCGCTTGCGGCAGGCGAGCTGGGCGCGCGAATCCGGTGTTTCTCCCTCATGATGAGCCGTCGTCGACGCGCTGTCCGAGTCAATCACGTCGCTGAAACCCGCTTCACGGACCATCCGACGGAAAATCGCCTCGGCCGTCGGACTGCGGCAAATGTTGCCGGTACACACAAACAAAATCTTAATCACTGTAATCTCTTATTCTCTGAGGGAAAATCAGTTCTCGCTTCGGGAAAAACGGAAGGTCCCAAAAACATCCCCAATATCCTACCGCACTTGTCGCTTTCTGCCTAGAGCGCGATTCGCAACGAGAGGGCATTCTTTGCGCGCCTCAAGTCGCCGCGCTCGCGCCGAAGGCCTCGCGTCGAAGCGCCATGAGTTCCTCGCGAAGGCGCGCGGCCTTTTCGAAGTCGAGGTTCTTGGCGTGCTCCATCATCTGCTCCTCAAGCGCGCGCAGACGCCGTGCGAGTTCCTTTTCGTCGCGCGGCGCCTCGATTGCGGGCGCGGGCACGTCGGGACCGCGGTAGACGCCGTCGATGATCTCGCGGATCTCCTTCTTGACGCCCCGCGGGACGATCCCGTGCTCCTCGTTGAAGGTCTGCTGCTTCACGCGGCGGCGATTCGTTTCGTCGAGCGCGCGCTTCATGCTGTCGGTGATCCGGTCGGCATAAAGGATCGCGCGGCCGTGCAGGTTGCGCGCGGCGCGCCCGATCGTCTGAATGAGCGAGCGGTCACTTCGCAGAAAACCTTCCTTGTCCGCATCCAGAATCGCCACAAGCGACACTTCCGGAATGTCGAGGCCTTCGCGCAGGAGGTTGATCCCGACGAGGACGTCGAAGGTGCCCGAACGCAGGTCCCGAATGATCTCCACGCGCTCGACCGTTTCGATGTCGGAGTGGAGATAGCGCACCTTCACGCCGTGCTCGGAGAGGAAGTCCGTGAGATCCTCGGCCATGCGCTTCGTGAGCGTCGTCACGAGGACGCGCTCGCCCTTCTTCGTCACCTCGCTGATTTCGGAGAGAAGATCGTCCACCTGCGAGACGGCGGGACGCACCTCCACTTCCGGGTCCACGAGCCCCGTCGGGCGCACCACTTGTTCAACGATTTGAGCGCTTTTTTCCAGTTCGTATGCGGCCGGCGTTGCCGACACAAAGATCGAGCGGCGCATTTTGCGCTCGAATTCGTCAAAGCGAAGCGGTCGGTTGTCCAGCGCCGAAGGCAGACGAAACCCATACTGCACGAGCGTTTCCTTTCGCGAGCGGTCGCCTCGATACATACCGCCCAACTGCCCTATCATCACGTGACTTTCGTCAAAAAACATGATGCTGTCGGCGGGCAGATAGTCGATGAGACATGGCGGAGCCTCTCCGGGAGCAAGCCCCGTGAGGTGACGCGAATAGTTTTCGATGCCCTTGCAAAAGCCCACCTGATCGAGCATCTCGAGGTCGAAGCGCGTGCGCTCCTCGAGGCGCTGGGCTTCAAGAAGCTTTCCTTCTTCGAGAAGTTCCGCGCGACGCTCCTTCAATTCGACCTTGATCGATTCGATTGCGCGCAGGATTTCTTCGCGCGGCGTCACGTAGTGGCTCGCAGGGTAGACGACGAAGCGGTTCACCTTCTGTTCGATCCGCCCGGTGAGCGGATCAAAGAGAAGAATCGCGTCGATTTCGTCGTCAAAGAGCTCCACCCGCACGGCGCTCTCGGCGTGTTCGGCCGGGAAGACGTCGATCGTGTCGCCCCGCACGCGGAAGGTTCCGCGCACGAACTCGGTGTCGGTGCGGCGGTACTGCATGCGAACGAGTTGCGAGATGAGCTGCCGCTGCGTGCGGGCGTCTCCGCGCCGGAGAATGCAGCGCATTTCCGTGTAGCTTTCGGGCGCGCCGATGCCGTAGATGGAGGAAACCGTCGCCACGATGATCGTGTCGCGGCGCTCGAGAATCGACTTTGTCGCCGCGAGACGCATCTGCTCGATGTGCTCGTTCACCGCCGCGTCCTTTTCGATGAAGAGGTCGCGCGCGGGCACGTAGGCCTCGGGCTGATAGAAGTCGTAGTAGGAGACGAAATACTCCACGGCGTTCTCCGGGAAGAACTCGCGCATTTCCGAATAGGTCTGCGCGGCGAGCGTCTTGTTCGGCGCGAGGATGATGGCGGGCACGCCCGCTCGGGCGATGACGTTGGCCATCGTATAGGTCTTCCCCGACCCCGTCACGCCGAGTAGCGTCTGACAAGCCACGCCCGCCTCAAGCCCCGCGCACAGCTTCTCGATCGCCTGCGGTTGATCGCCTGCGGGCGGGAAAGGCATGTAGAGCGAAAAGGGCGAATTCGGATAACGAACGACTTCGGCCAAGGGCGTCTCCTCGATCTCGGAAGTGGGACCAGATCTCCTCTATATGGGGACGATTTGCGGATTGCAAAGGGCCGATGAAAAATTTTCGATTTATTTTTCATCGCACCCTTGCTTTTTTCTGATGGATGAGATATACTTTGTGTCCTTGATTCCCCGATAGCTCAGTCGGTAGAGCGACGGACTGTTAATCCGCAGGTCGCTGGTTCGAGCCCAGCTCGGGGAGCCAAAGATTCCGAAAGAGGAAGCGAGAAATCGCTTCCTCTTTCTTTTTGCGCCCCGCCCTCTCAGTCGGCGAGCGGCACGATGAAGCGCCCGCTTCCGCCGCGGCGCTTTCCGTTGGCGTTCGTGAGCTTCATTTCGACGACGAGATACGCGTCCCCCGCCGCGCGAAGGCCGAGCTTCTCCATCCGTTCGAACATCGGATGATGACCGCGGGCAATCTCGTCGATCCCGAACTCCCGCTCGAGCCCCACGAAGTGATAGACGAAGGCCTTGCCGCCGGGCATGGCGACGAGGACGTCGTCAAGCGGAATCTCGAACTGTCGGGCAAGAGACGAACGGAGAATGAGTCCCCACTGCGTGGTGTAAGGATTTTCCGCGCCGTCCTGTGTGACGCGCAGGGCGGACTTCACGAGCGGCATCCAATCGACCCACTGCTTGAGAAGCGGATAGATGCGCTCGTCTCGCTCAAAGTCTCGTGCGTTCGTGTGCGGCAGGAACCAACAGGGCTCCACGTCGCGAACCTCCCAGTCGACCGGACGTTGAAGACGCCGTTCGTACCAGGTCTTTACGCGCTCGTGCTCGGCGAGCACCGCCCCGATGCGCCGCATTTCAGCGCGCAGGCGCTCCGCTTTTTCGTCAAGCAGCCTGAGGGCCTCGCCGTCCTCCGCGGAGAGCATGCGGCTCATGTCCTTGACGGTGACGCCGTAGTTGCGAAGACGCATGTATTCGAGAATGCGGGACGACTGATCAAAGTCGTAGTAGCGGTAGCCGCTCGAGGTGTACTGGACCTCCAGAAGACCGTTTTCCTCGTAGTGCTTCAGAAAGTCGGGCGTTACCCCCATGTAGCAGGCGTAATCGCCGATTCGGTAAAGTTTGTGTTCGGACGAGTCGGCCATGAGTGTTTTGGTTCTCCTTGAAAAAGGCGCAAATCCATTGAAAATTCGGCTCACGTCTCAGTGTAGGCGTTTTTTCCTCGCCCTCTGCGAATTCTTTTGTTCCCTTCCGTCGTCGGAACGACCTTTCCGTCTCCGCTCCGCATGGCCTTGTTTCCTTCTGGTTATCCCGAACACCAATCCCCGCATCGTCCCCCTTCTGCGCCCCTTGACTTGAGCCCAACCCCCAGTTCTAGAGTGAAGGCTTTCCATCTTCCTCATCGAAATACGTTGGAGAACTCATGAGCAAGCAAATTCTCTCCCGCCGCGCGTTCCTTCGCACGACGGTTGCGGGCGGCGCCTCTCTCGCCGCCGTCGGTCTGCACGCTGCGCCGAAGGGCCTCTACACGCCCGGCACCTACTCGGCCCGCGCCTCGGGCATCGGCGACATCATCGTCACGATGACCTTTGACAGCGACAAGATCACCGACGTCGTGCTCGACGTCTCGCACGAAACCCCCTCGATCGGCCAGGCCGCCGCGGAAGCCCTCAAGAAGTCGCTTCTTGCCGGTCAGACGGCTGAAATCGACGCCGTCTCGGGCGCCACCATCACGTCGAAGGCCGTTCGTCAGGCCGCCGCCAAATGCATTGCGCAGGCCAAGGGGGAAATCCCCGTCGAAGTGATCACGAAGAAGGAAGCCGCCGAAGACGACGGCGACTGGCTCGGCAAGGCGCCGGAAATCGCCGAAAAGGACATCGCCAAGACCGTCGACACCGACATTCTCGTCGTCGGCTGCGGCACGGGCGGCATGTTCGCCGTGGCTGCCGCCGCCGAAGAAGGCGCCAAGGTGATCGGCATCGACCGCTTCGTCACCGGCACGGGCATCCGCGACGACCTCGCCGCCATCGACTCGCGCTATCAGAAGAAGCAGGGCACGAAGATCGACAAGTTCGAATACATCCGCGCCATGACGACCTACGCCGCCGGCCACCTCAAGCAGGACCTCGTCAAGCTCTGGGCCGACGAATCGGCGGAAGCCATCAACTGGTACGGCGACCGTCTCGCCGAACGCGGCGTCGAACTCTGGCACGAATCGGGCGACTCGGTCGACCCGGCCTACCATCATCACTTCCCCACCGGCCACTCGCCGCGCTGGCGCACGTCCGACGACGGTACGGGCAAGCCCCTGAACGGCAACAAGATCCTCTTCGACTACGCGACGAAGAAGGGCGCGCGCTTTGACTACAACACGCGCATGATCAAGCTCGAGAAGAAGGACGGCCGCGTTACGGGCTGCATCGCCGTGGACGGCGACGGCAAGTACGTCCGCTACAACGCCAAGAAGGGCGTCGTCGTCGCCACGGGCGGCTACGCGCTCAACTACAAGATGCTCGAAGCTCTGCAGCCGCACACGCTGCGCGTCATCGGCCGCAACCGCTCGATGCCGGGCGCCCACGGCGACGGCATCAAGGCCTGCCTCTGGGTCGGCGCCAAGATGGACGAAACGCACGCCTCGATGAAGTTCGACCGCTGCGCTCTGCGTCCTGATCAGCCCAACGGTCCCAAGACCGCGCAGTCGGGCGACGTCGGCATGTTCTGGATGGCCTCGCAGCCCTGGCTCAAGGTCAACGCCGACGGCAAGCGCTTCATCAACGAATCCGGCACCTACGAAGCGATCCTTCACGCCGACGAATACAACAAGGGCCACTGCCACTACACGATCTTCGACTCCAACTGGGTGAAGTACGCCCAGCAGTTCAAGATGCACGGCTGCTCGCGTCTCTATCCGTTTGAAAACGGTGCGGACCCCAACATCCCCTGGCAGGTCTTCCAGGAAAAGTACTTCCCGGTCCTTCTCGAAAAGGGCTTCCTCATGAAGGCCGACACGATCGAAGAACTCGCCGAGAAGCTGCATCTCCCGGTCGAGGCCTTCAAGGCGACGGTCGAACGCTACAACGGCTTCGTCAAGAACGGCAACGACCTTGACTACGGCAAAGAACCCTTCCGTCTGACGCCGGTGAACCAGGGTCCCTTCTACGGTGCGAAGAACACGGGCGACATCCTCTGCACGATGGACGGCATCGTGATCGACACGAACATGAACGCCATCGACACGGAAGGAAACGCCATCCCGGGGCTCTACGTGATCGGCAACGACAGCGGCGCCTACTTCGCCAACACCTACCCGAACCTCTCGACGGGCATGGCCTGCGGCCGCACGGTGACGTTCGGACGCCACGTGGGCAAGTACCTCGCGAAGCTCTGATCGCGTCGAACTTGATTCACCGCTGAACCCCAAGCGCCCGAAGATGCGGCAAGCGTCTTCGGGCGCTTTCCGTTCGGAGCGCCAAACATGAAGAAGCCCTCCGCGGTCGCGAGACTGCGAAGGGCTTCTTCATGGGGGACGGTGCGGCGCAGCGGTCGGGCGCAACGCGTGTCGTCGAACGATGCGCGCCCCGCGCCTTCCTCTAAAAGGGAAGACCAGAAAGACAAAACCCCCGACTCCGTGAGGAATCGGGGGTTCTGAATGGTGGAGCCTGGCAATGTCCTACTTTCACCGGAAATACAACCGACTATCATCGGCGCTAAGGCGTTTCACTGTCCTGTTCGGAATGGGAAGGAGTGGGACCGCCCCGCTATGGTCACCAGGCAAAGCTCTTGAATTCTTTGCAAATGAAACGAAACGCGTTGCGATCGCTTGGATTCACGCGTTCTCACCGACAACCTTCAAAGGTCATCAAGCTTCACGGTTATAGGATCAAGCTGCACGAGCAATTAGTATTGGTTAGCTCAACGCCTCACAGCGCTTACACACCCAACCTATCAACGTCCTGGTCTCGAACGACTCTTTAGGGAGGTCTAGCCTCCAGGAAGACTTATCTTCAGGCAAGTTTCCCGCTTAGATGCTTTCAGCGGTTATCTCTTCCCCACATAGCTACCCGGCAATGCCACTGGCGTGACAACCGGTACACCAGAGGTGAGTCCACTCCGGTCCTCTCGTACTAGGAGCAGCCCCCGTCAATCTTCCAGCGCCCACGGCAGATAGGGACAAAACTGTCTCACGACGTTTTAAACCCAGCTCACGTACCTCTTTAAATGGCGAACAGCCATACCCTTGGGACCGGCTACAGCCCCAGGATGAGATGAGCCGACATCGAGGTGCCAAACACCGCCGTCGATATGAACTCTTGGGCGGTATCAGCCTGTTATCCCCAGAGTACCTTTTATCCGTTGAGCGATGGCCCTTCCATACAGAGCCACCGGATCACTATGACCTACTTTCGTATCTGCTCGACTTGTGGGTCTCGCAGTCAAGCACGCTTTTGCCATTGCACTATCAGCACGATTTCCGACCGTACCTAGCGTACCTTCGCACTCCTCCGTTACCCTTTAGGAGGAGACCGCCCCAGTCAAACTGCCTACCATGCACGGTCCCCGATCGGGATCACCGACCTAGGTTAGAACCTCAAACAAATCAGGGTGGTATTTCAAGGACGGCTCCACCGGTACTGGCGTCCCGGTTTCACAGCCTCCCACCTATCCTACACAGATCGGTTCAAAGTCCAATGCAAAGCTACAGTAAAGGTTCATGGGGTCTTTCCGTCTAGCCGCGGGGAGATTGCATCATCACAAACACTTCAACTTCACTGAGTCTCAGGAGGAGACAGTGTGGCCATCGTTATGCCATTCGTGCAGGTCGGAACTTGCCCGACAAGGAATTTCGCTACCTTAGGACCGTTATAGTTACGGCCGCCGTTTACTGGGACTTCGATCAGGAGCTTGCACCCCATCAATTAATCTTCCAGCACCGGGCAGGCATCACACCCTATACGTCGACTTTCGTCTTTGCAGAGTGCTGTGTTTTTAGTAAACAGTCGCAGCCACCGATTCTCTGAGACCTCTTCACGCTCCGGATGTTTCTTCCTTCACGCTACCGAGGCACACCTTATCCCGAAGTTACGGTGTCAATTTGCCGAGTTCCTTCTCCTGAGTTCTCTCAAGCGCCTGAGCATATTCAGCTCGCCCACCAGTGTCGGTTTGCGGTACGGTCCCGTTGAGCTGGAGCTTAGAGGCTTTTCCTGGGAGCCCATCCGATCACTTCGGTCCGTACGGACCTCGATGCTTCACCTCGGAGATACGCCGGCGGATTTGCCTGCCGGCCTCCTACGTTCACAAACCGGGACATCCAACACCCGGATGATCTTCAACACTCCGTCCCCCCTTCGCACTCAACGGCGGTCAAGGAATATTAACCTTGTTCCCATCAGCTACGCTTCTCAGCCTCGCCTTAGGGGCCGACTCACCCTGCTCCGATGAACGTAGAGCAGGAAACCTTGGGCTTACGGCGAGCAGGCTTTTCACCTGCTTTAACGTTACTCATGTCAGCATTCGCACTTCTGATACCTCCAGCAGTCCTTACGAACCGCCTTCGCAGGCTTACAGAACGCTCCCCTACCACTCACGACAAGTCGTGAATCCGCGGCTTCGGTTATTGACTTAGCCCCGTTACATCTTCCGCGCAGGAAGACTCGATCAGTGAGCTATTACGCTTTCTTTGAAGGATGGCTGCTTCTAAGCCAACTTCCTGACTGTCTTAGCCTTCCCACTTCGTTTTCCACTTAGTCAATATTAGGGACCTTAGCCGGCGGTCTGGGTTGTTTCCCTTTTGAGTCCGGACGTTAGCACCCGGTGCTCTGTCTCCCGTGCTCAAACTTCCAAGTATTCGGAGTTTGCCATGGTTTGGTAAGACGCCATGTCCCCCTAGCCATAACAGTGCTCTACCCCCTGGAGTCATACACGAGGCACTACCTCAATAGTTTTCGGGGAGAACCAGCTATCTCCAGATTTGTTTAGCCTTTCACCCCTATCCACAGCTCATCCGCTAATTTTGCAACACTAGTCGGTTCGGTCCTCCAGTGTGTGTTACCACACCTTCAACCTGGCCATGGATAGATCATCTGGTTTCGGGTCTACGCCTAACGACTCAGTCGCTCTGTTCGAACTCGCTTTCGCTGCGCCTCCCCTAATCGGTTAAGCTTGCCGCTAAACGTAAGTCGCTGACCCATTATGCAAAAGGTACGCAGTCACCCCATAAAGAGGCTCCTACTGTTTGTATGTATGCGGTTTCAGGATCTATTTCACTCCCCTCCCGGGGTTCTTTTCGCCTTTCCTTCACAGTACTGGTTCGCTATCGGTCGATCACGAGTATTTAGCCTTGGATGATGGTCCACCCATCTTCAGACAGGATGTCACGTGTCCCGCCCTACTTTTCGCGTCCTTAGTACCACGACTTCGATTTCCCGTACGGGGCTATCACCCTCTGTAGCCGGACTTTCCAGACCGTTCCGGTATCGAGATCGCTATCAAACGCTAGGCTCCTCCGATTTCGCTCGCCGCTACTTTCGGAATCTCGGTTGATTTCTTTTCCTGCGGTTACTTAGATGTTTCAGTTCACCGCGTTCGCCTTCCAGCCCTATGTATTCAGACTGGGATAGTCTCCGAAGAGACTGGGTTCCCCCATTCGGACATCCGTGGATCAAAGTTCATTTGCCAACTCCCCACGGCTTTTCGCAGGCTGTCACGTCCTTCATCGCCTGTGATCGCCAAGGCATCCGCCACATACACTTAGTCGCTTGATCCTATAACTCTGAAGCCTTTTGCCTTCAGAGCACAAGACGACCCATATAACGTTTCGCTTGGTTTCTCTGAATTCGGTCGGTTCTTGTGGAACCTCATGAATCCGATGATTGCAATCACAACCCGTCAACTGCCCAACCTCCGGCGTCTCATCAACACCGGCGTTGCAACAGTTGAACGCTTCGTTTCATTTCCAAATTGTTAAAGAACTCAATTCAAGTCCAACGACCTGATAAGTGTGAGCATCATGCAAGCTTTTCCGCTTGACGACTCTCTGTAAAGGAGGTGATCCAGCCGCACCTTCCGGTACTGCTACCTTGTTACGACTTCACCCCAGTCATGAAGCCCACCGTGGACGCCGTCCTCCTTGCGGTTAAACAAACGTCTTCTGGTGAACCCCACTCCCATGGTGTGACGGGCGGTGTGTACAAGACCCGGGAACGTATTCACCGCGGCATTCTGATCCGCGATTACTAGCGATTCCAGCTTCGTGTAGTCGGGTTGCAGACTACAGTCCGAAC
>ERZ773114.3200-NODE-3200-length-13871-cov-4.259409_pt1 | contig 13871 bp, 13 predicted proteins | sample MGYA00580564_ERZ773114 | MGnify/ENA primary metagenome ERZ773114 (study PRJEB29015, sample SAMEA2737836) | human gut metagenome | biome: human gut; feature: human-associated habitat; material: faeces | place: China | collected 2012 ...
TTGCCCACGAGCGCCACGCCGATCGTGCGGCTGTGGCGCGAGATGACCTCGTCGGCCGTGGCGCAGTCGTCGTCCGCGCCCGGCGTCCCGGCGGCGGGGTATTCGGGGGCTTGTTCCGGCGTTCCGCAGCCGCATTGCCCGTGGCGGTGCCCGGGATGATGGCGGTGGTGGTGATGTCCTCCGGCAAGGTATTCGTTCACTTCGCTGTCGGAGAGTACGACGACCATGTCGGCCTCGGTACGGCGCAGCGAGATGTCGTAGCCCATGATTTTATATTCGATCGGGTCTTTCAGGGGTGCGTTGAGCAGTACTTCGACCCGCTGCCCGCGAACGAATCCCATCTCCATGATGCGCCGGCGGAAGCCTCCGTGGCCCGTCACCTTGAGGATCGTGGCCGACTCGCCGGTTTTAAGTTCGGATAAACGCATTGTCGCTCTTTAGTTTTGGCGCCAAAGATACGACTTTGCGGCCGGATATGCAATCCCCATTTGTGGGTATATTCGGGCGGCCTTACCACCCGCCGCCCAGTGCCTTGCAGAGGTTCACGTAGTTGATGTACTGCTGTGCCGCGATGTTCACCAGCTCCATCTGCGACTGGTAGAGGCTCCGCTCGGCGTCAATCACGTCGAGGTAGTCCGACAGCCCGCTGCGGTAGAGCGCCTGCGTCATGGTGGCAATGCGGTCGTTCGAAACGACCAGTTCGCAGGAACGCTCTGTCTGGGTGCGGTAGGTGGCGATGGCGACCAGCGCCTTCTCGACATCTGCGAATGCCGTCAGTACGGTTTGCTCGTAAGTCTTTGCCGCCTGCGTATAACGCTCCATGGCCGCCATCTCCGAGCGGCGCAGCTTGCCGAAGGCGAACAGGGGTTGCGTGAGCGAGCCCAGCGCATCCCACGCCCAAGGGTTTGCCGCAGTTAAACCTTTGATCGAGTTGGAGGCTATTCCTCCTTTGGCTGTCAGTGCGATGGACGGGAATCTTGCCCCGCGTGCGACCCCGGCATTCGCGGCCGCCTGGAGCATATTGTAACGCGCCTCCATGATGTCCGGGCGCCGCTTGAGCAGTTCCGACGGAAGCCCTACGGGGATGTCGGCGGGATGGCGGTCTGCGAGCAGGCGCAGCCCCGAGCCCGTGCTGTCCGCCGCCTGCGGCGTTTCGCCCAACAGGATGTCGAGCGACAGCCGCGTCTGCTTCACGGCGCGCTCGTATTGCGGGATGTCCGCCTCGGCCGTATAGACCAGGCTGCGTGCCTGCTCCAGCGCCACGCCGTCCGACATGCCGTAGCGGAACATCGAGCCGATTCGCGCCGCAGGGTGCAGCTGCGCCGGGCGATCGCCAGGTCGCGTTCGTATTCGAGCAGCGTGAAGTAGGTCGTGGCGACCTCCGCGGCCAGCGACAGCCGCACGCCCCGCAGCGCCCATTCCGAGGAGGCGATCTGCGCCCTGGCCGCCCGTTTGGCGTTGCGCAGCTGCCCGAACAGGGCGATTTCCCACGAGAGCGACGGTTCGACGGCGTAGGTCTGTACGATCTTGGTCTGCGGCGTGTATTCCCCCTCGGCCGTGACGCCTATGCCCACCTGGGGCAGGAACTGCGCCCGCACGACGCCGAGGTTCTGCCGCGCCTCTTCCACGCGCGAAGCCGCTACGGCCACGTCGCGGTTGTTCTCCAGCGCCCGCTGCACGAGGTTGTCGAGCACCGTGTCCCCGAACAGCCGCCACCAGTCGGAGGCGAGCGCCGCGGTGTCCCGCGGGAAGCCTTCGCCGTAGAGGTAGCCGTCGGGCACGTCGACCTTTGGCGGGTAGAAACGGGGTGTGCAGGCCGCGCAGGCGAGCGCGAAGATTACGGTAAGGTATCCGGTTTTCATAGTTTTTCCTCCTGTTTTTTGCGTTCGCGGCGGCGTTCGAAATTCCCGATGCGCCCTACGAAATAGTAGAGTGCCGGGTAGACGAAGATGCCCAGCAGCGTGGCGAACAGCATACCGCCCACCAGTGCCACGCCCATGATGTTGCGTGCCGTGGCGTAGACCCCGCTGGCGAATACCAGCGGCATGACGCCGAGGATGAACGCGAAGGCGGTCATGATGATCGGCCGCACGCGCAGTTTGGCGGCGCCGATCGCGGCGTCCATCAGCGACAGGCCCTTTTCGTTGAACAGCCGGTCGGCGTACTCCACGACCAGGATGGCGTTCTTGGCCGCCAGGCCGATGAGCATGACCAGCGAAATCTGCATGTAGACGTCGTTGACGAAGAAGGCGTCCAAAAGGTGCGATACCCCGATGAAGAGCACGGCGCCCAGCACTGCGACGGGGACGCTCATCAGGATCGCCAGCGGCAGTCCCCACGATTCGTAGAGGGCCGCGAGGGCCAGGAAGACGAACACCAGCGCCAGCAGGTAGACCAGCCCGCCCGTCTTCGAGGCATTGGCTTCCTGGTAGGAGGTGCCGCTCCACGCCGTGCCGATGTCGTCGGGCAGCACCTCGCCGGCCGTACGGGTGATCTGCTGCATGACGGTCGTGGTCGAGGCGCGCGCCGCGGGCGTCACCGTGAGGGAGATCGAGCGGTAGAGGTTGAACTGCGAGACGTATTCCACGCCCACCGTGTCGACGACCTCCACGAACGACGATACGGGCACGCTCTCGCCCGAGGACGAGGCAACGTAGTAATTGTCGAGCGAACGTTTGTCGATCCGGTATTCGGGGGCCGCCTGAATATAGGTCTGGTAGAGCTTGCCGAAACGCGAAAAGTTGTTGATGTAGGCGCCTCCCAGCAGGGTCGTCAGGTCGCCGTACAGCACGCCCAGGTCGACGCCTGCGGCGAGCGCCTGCTCCTTGTCGATGCGCAGGCGGCGCTGGGGCACCCCGGCGTTGAACTGCGTGGTCACCGAGGCGATCGAGGGCTGTTTGCGCAACGAATCCATCAGCCGTCCGGCCTGGGCGAGCAGGTAGGCCGTGCCGCGCCCTTCGAGATCCTGCACCTCGACCGATACGCCCGAGGTGATGCCCAGCCCGGGGATCGAGGGCGGGATGAAGGCATAGCACTCGGCTCCCGGCACGGCGACGTACAGCTCGTCGGTGAGTTTCTGTGCGATTTCCATGGCCGAGAGTTTGCGGTCGGCGAAGTCGACCAGCGAGACGAAGATGATGCCGCTGTCGGTCGAGGCGATGCCCGCCATCATGTTGAAACCCGCGGCGAACGAGGTCGAGGCCACTTCGGGCAGGGTGCGGATCACGGCGTCGGCCTCTTCCATGGCGGCCTGCGTGACGGGAAGCGCCGAGGCTTCGGGCGTGGAGACCATCACCATGACGTAGCCCTGGTCTTCCTCGGGGAGGAACCCCGCGGGCAGCTTGCGCCATACGACGAAGATGACCGCGAGTACTACGGCGATGAATACGCCCGTGCGCGTCACGTGGCGGATAAGCGTCGGCGTAAAGGCCGTATAGCGATCCATGTTGCGGGAGAAGGAGCGGTTGAAGGCGGCGAAAAAGCCTTTCTGCGGCGGTTCGCGGCGGCGCAGCAGCAGGGCGCAAAGCGCCGGGGAAAGCGTCAGGGCGTTGAATGCCGAGATCACCACCGAGACGGCGATCGTGATGGAGAACTGCTGGAACAGCCGCCCCGTGATGCCGCCCGTGAACGACACGGGGACGAATACGGCCAGCAGCACGACCGTCGTGGCGACGATGGGCGAGGCGACGTTCTTCATGGCTTCGAGCGCCGCGGCGCGGGGCCGCATGCCGGCGGCGATATTGACCTGCGCGGCCTCGACGACCACGATGGCGTCGTCGACCACCAGGCCGATGGCCAGCACCAGCCCCAGCAGCGAGATGATGTTGACCGAGAAGCCCAGCAGCGGGAAGAGCGCGAAGGCCCCGATGAGCGAGACGGGGATCGCCACGAGCGGGATGACGGTCGCCCGCCAGTCCTGGATGAAGAGGTAGATGATGAAGATCACCAGGATGAGGGCGATCACCAGCGTGTGGAATATGTCCCGGATACCGGCGTCGATGCTGGTCGTGGTGTCGACGATCGTGGTGGCCGCAATGCCGTCGGGCATGCGTTTTTCGAGCCGTGCCATCGCCGCCCTGACCTTCTTGCCCACCTCCACGGCGTTGCTGCCGGGCTGCTGGTAGACGACGATCATGGCCGTGGGCTTGCCCTCGAAGAGCGAGCTCACGCCGTAGCTCTGGCTGCCGAGCGAAACCTCGGCCACATCGCACAGCCGGATCTGCTGGCCTTCCGAAGTCGTGACGACCACGATGTCGCCAAACTGCGCGGGGGTGGTGATCTGCGGCGGCATGGTCACCGTATAAGTATAGGTGGTGCCGTCGGGCGCGGGTTCGGCCCCGAACTGCCCGGCGGGGTAGATGCCTCCCTGGTTCTCGATGGCCGCGGTGACGGCCGAAACCGGGATGCCGTAGTATTTCAGCACGTCGGGCTTGAGCCATACGCGCATGGCGTACTCGCCGGCGCCCATGATCGACACTTTGCCTACGCCGTCGATCTTGAGCAGCTCGTTCTGGAGGTTGATGTAAGCGTAGTTGGAGAGGAACTCGGCGTCGTAGCGTCCGTCGCTGTGCAGCGAGAAGACCAGCAGGAAGCCGGTCATGGTCTTGCGCGTGGTGACGCCCTGCTTGGTGACCGTCGCCGGGAGCTGTGCGGTGGCCGAAGAGACGTTGTTCTGCGTGAAGATGGCGTCCAGGTCGGGGTCGGAGCCTATGTCGAAGGTCACCTGCATGACCATCGAACCGTCGTTGGCGCTGGTGGTCTGCAGGTAGAGCATGTCGCTCACGCCCATGACGCTCTGCGCCACGGGCGTCGCCACGGCGTTGTTGACCGTCTCGGCATCGGCGCCGTCGTACGTAGCCGAGACCTCGACCACGGGCGGCGTGATGTCGGGGTATTGTTCGATCGGCAGGTTCAGGATCGAAATCAGCCCCACGATGACGATGACGATGGCCAGCGACAGGGCGAAGATCGGGCGCGAAACGAAAAATTTCTCCATGGCGTCACTTTTTTTCGGGGATGACCTTCATGCCGTTGTGCAGTTTCTGCTGCCCGGCCGTTACCACCAGTTCCCCGTCGATGAGCCCTTCGTCGATGCACCACATCGACCCGTACGTGTCGCCCGGGATCACCCGGCGGTACATGGCCGTGCTGTCGGGGCGTACCACCCAGACCGAATTGACGCCCTGCGCCTGGCTCACGCACGCCTGCGGCACGACCACGCGCGGCCGTACGGGGCCGACGCTGGCCTCCACACGGGCGAACTGCCCGGGTTTGAGCGAACGGTCGGGGTTGGGGAACATCACTACCAGCACGAGCGTCCCGGTCGTGCTCGACACGTCCTTGCGCGTATAGTCGTAAAGCCCCTCATAGGGGTATTCCGTGCCGTCGGCCAGCATCAGGCGAATGTCGGTGAGCAGTCCCGCGTTGTCGAAGATCGAGGTGCGCGGCCCCGCCGAGCGCAGGTATTGCGCCATCGGGATCGCCACGTCGACGGTCAGCGTGTCGATGTTCGAAATGGTCGTCAGCACCCCGAACTGCGTGCCTGGGCCCACGTAGTCGCCCACGTGTGCCGAGGTGTTGGAGATGATACCGTCGATGGGCGAGCGAAGCTCCGTATAGCCGACGTTCATGCGGGCGCTGCTGAGGGTCTGCTCGGCCGAGCGGACGGTGGCTTCGGCGGCTTTGTACTGGGCCGTATACTGATCCAACTGCGACTGGCTGATGGCGTTGATCCTGGCCAGCGGCACGGCGCGGTCGTAGTTGTTGCGGGCTTCGATCGCCTGCGCCCGGGCCGATTGCAGGGCGGCCTCGGCTGCGAGCATCGAGGTCGAAAGCTGGTCGGGGTCGATTGTGAACAACAGCTGCCCGCGCTTCACGGGCATACCGTTGGCAAACTGCTTCGTAAGCAGGTAGCCGTTCACGCGCGGCTGGATCACCGCATCGAAATTGCTCGCCAGGTAACCGATGAACTCCATGCGGTTGGGAACGCTGTCCGTGACGGCTTCGGCCACGCCGACCCTGAGCGGGGGCATGGCGGTTTCGGGCTTGTGCCTGCGGCACCCCGCGAGGAGTACGGCGAGCAGCCCCGTGATAAGGAAAAGTCTGTTCATACCGGGATGTTTTACACCCTTGCAGGGGCAAAAAACGTACCGTGAACAGGGTGACAGCTAGTTAAAAAGGGGATTATATGCTAAAAAAAGCTGATTTTTTTAACTGCAAATGATGATGTTTAGATAATTTTTATATCTTTGCGTTGATAACAAACCCAAATTAATATAAAAGTTATGAAAGAATTAGTAGCAAAGATCAATGCCGAGTACGAGGTATTCGCAGCAAATGCAGCAGCACAGGTAGAGAAAGGCAACAAGGCCGCCGGTACGCGTGCCCGCAAATCAGCACTGGAGATTTCGAAGCTGATGAAGGAATTCCGCAAGGTTTCCGTAGAGGCTGCGAAATAATCGCCGACTACAAAGACGCAACAAAGGCTGTCCTTGCGGGCAGCCTTTGTTGTTTTCGTGCCGCATGCGGAGTGCTCCCGCGGCAAGCCGGGCGGGCACCAGTGCAGGTCAGGGCTCGATGCCGAATTTGCGGAATACCTCCATGTCCTCCCCGGCGAGGCCCGTCTTGCGGAAGGGTACGGCCTCGTTGTGGTCGTTCAGATAACGGCGCGGCCGGGTGCGGTCGTAGCCCGCGTTGACCAGCGACACGCCCGTGTCGATGTAATTCCCCCGGATCGAAGCCATGTCGGCCATGGTGTGGAACAGGGCGTGGGTCGTGGCCGGCGCCGTCTCATTGATCCCGGCAGCCGCGGCTTTGGCGGGAAAATTCCGCCGGTAGGCGTCGGAGAACCACGCCAGCGAAGCGACGTAGAGCTGGTAGGCCGTCGTCGTGGGCGAAGCGTGCAGGAAGCGTTCGCGCCTGTCGTCGAGGATGTCCTCGCCATGGTCGGCGCAGTAGAGCAGCGCCGACGAAGTCCCGCGCAGTCCGCGCAGGTACTGGATCGTTTCCGAGAGGAAGAAATCCGTGTAGAGGATCGAATTGTCGTAGGCGTTGCGGAGCGTCTGCACGTGTTCCCGCGAGATCGCCACGTCGTCGTCGGGGCGGAACTGCGCAAACTCGCGCGGGTAACGCTGGTGGTAACTGAAGTGCGAGCCGTAGCAGTGGAGTATGAAGAGCATCTTCTGCGCCTTGTTGCTTTCCACGGCGCGGCGCACCTCGTCCAGCAGCTGCATGTCGTGGCGCGGCGAGCGGATATAGATCAGGTGGTCGGCGTCGCGGGCGAGTTTGTCGATCATGGCGCCCTGCGGCGACTGGTTGGAGATGAACCAAGTCTCGAAACCGGCCTCGTTGAACAGCGCCGGGAGCCCCTTGCGGCGGTAGAGTTCGGGATGTTCGTCGGTCGCAACGGACGAGAGGATCAGCGGCACGCTCTTGTGCGTGGTGTTGCTCTGCGTGAGCATGTCGCGGAAAACGATCAGGTCATCGACCTGCGAAAGGCGGGGATTCGTCTCGCGGTCGTAACCGTACAGCTGCCAGTTCATCGCACGCGAGGCTTCGCCGATGACGTAGACGTATATCTCGCGCCCCGGTGCCTGGGCCGTGCGCGACGCACCGTAGGTGAAATCCTCCGAGGTCTCCTCGAAATTGTAGGCCTTGCGGAATTCCGTGGCACTCAGGTGTACGTTGTATAGCACGTTGAGCGGGAAGATCTCGTCCCGCAGCACGTGCCGGTCTTCGCTCACGCGGTAGGCCGGCCACAGCGCCAGCATGCCCAGCGCCATGAGCACCGCCCCGGTCAGTCCGACGTTCATGCGCGTGGTGCGCGATATCTGCCGTTTGTGCCCGATTTCGCGCGCGGCGAACCACAGCAGCGGCAGGTACATCACGCAGACCAGGATCACGGAGGGGTAGATGTTGCTCAGCAGCTCGCCCGCTTCGCCCGGGTTGGTCGTCACCAGGTTGGTGAACATGTCCGTGGCGATGATCGAGTTGCCGAACAGGTACAGCAGCACGATCTGGAACGCGCACAGGAAAATGAACGGGAACGCCAGCCAGATCATTATGCCCGAACGGCGCAGCGCCACGCTCCACATCATGTAAAATCCCAACGGCATCAGTATCAGCGCCTCGACCGTCCAGACGGAGTAGGGTTCGGTATTGGCCAGCACGCAGTTGGGGATAATCAGCGCGACAAAGAAATAGACGGTCAGCAGCGTGGTGAAACGGCTGCGGGTTTTGACCGTCCGTTGCCGGTTATGTTTGTTCGGATCAGCATTCATATCTTTACTAACCTAAAAAGCTTCGTTCAGGCTCAGCAGGAATCCGCTGGTTTTCTTGCCGAAGCCGTAATCGAGCCGCACATTGACCCGTTTTTTCAGCTCCCATCGCAGGCCGACGCCATAGTTGGGAAGCGTTTCCGACCAGTCGAACCGGTCGAGACTGTTGAATACGTTGCCGGCACCGCCCCATACCGTGCAGCCGATACGCCGCCAGATGCGCTGGCGCAACTCTACCTGGAAGGTAATCATGTCGTTGTCCGTATAGCGCCCCTGGTAGTAACCGCGCATGCGCTGCGAACCGCCCATGCGGGCCAGCATCGGCCACGGGGTGCCTTCGGAGTTGAACTCCGCGTAGAGGTCGGTGGCGATCAGTCCCCCTTTCCACACCTGCCGGTACCAGTCGGCCGTGAAGGTCGTGCGCCACAGCGACTTGCCGCAGTTGCCAAGCCCCTTGGCGTAGAAAGTCTCCTCCAGGCTGACATAGATGCCCCGGTACGGGTTGGGGATGAAGTCACGCGAGTCGTACTCGAGGATGGCTCCGATGCCGGTGGCAGTGTAGTGCGTTTTCTGCCCGTACTCCTGCAGGTAGCCCTCGCTGCGGGCGTCAAATTTCTTGCCCTGCGTGTGCTCGAAGCTCAGGATGCCGCCCACATAGGTGCTGGGCAGCACGCGGTGCAGGTAGCGCCCCTTTACCAGGTAGCGTTTCTCGTTGTACGACCCCTCTTCGTTATACCGTCCGTCGTGGTAGCCGATGCCCCACATGTCGCGGGGCGCCGAGGCGAACATTACCGTGTAGTCGATGCGCTTGCTGTTGCGGGCGAAGATGTTGTTGCCCGTGACCCCCAGAGCATAGAATCCCGAAATCGAGACATTGGCGAAGATCGAGATGTCCGAGGGTGCCGTCACCGAGTCCGTGCGGTCGATGCGGTAGAGGCCCGCGGCCAGCAGCCCGATGCCGAGGCTCGTATTCTTCGAGTAGCTCGGGCCCCCTGCGAAAGTGAAGTCGATCTTCTTTTCGAACGTGCGGTCGGTGGTCGAACCTTCGAAATATTTTACGACGCGGCGCAGGAACGGCGGGCGCTTTTCGGCCTGCGGTTCCTCTTCCTGCCCCGGAAGCGGGGTGTACGTATAGTGCAGCGTATCGCTGCCGTTGATGTATACCTCCTGCTCCTGTGCCCGTCCGTGCAGAACGAAACCCAGGGCAAAGCATACAACGGCTATCCTGCGCAGCATCCGGCTATTTGTACTTCTCGATTGTTTCGTAGAAATCGGCCTTGTCCTGCTCCGAGAGCACGCCCTTGCGCAGGAATACCAGCTCGCCTTCCTTCGATACGATCATCAGCACGAACTGGTTGTTGCAGTCGCCCAGCTCCCATGCCGTGCTCAGGATGCGATCCTGGTCGGCCAGTACCAGCGCGCCGTTCTTGGCCGTGCGCTTCTTGGCCATGTTGCGGGCCATGCCGTTGGGAACCATCGGTGCGTCCTTGAGGTTCATCACCCCGAAGCCGTAGATGTTGTCCCCCTGTGCGCGGTGGTTCTCCTCCAGCTCGACCGTGAAGTCGTTGTTCTGCTTGTGGCGGTCGGGGTCTACATAGAATATCATCAGGTTCTTCTCGCCCCAGTACGGCAACTTGGCCGGTTTGCCGTCGAGGTCGAGCACTTCGACATTGTTCACTTTGCGCGGCAGTTCCTGTGCTGCGGCTGCGGATGCCGTGAGCGAGAGGGCCGCCAGCATCGCGATTACTTTCATCTTCATTATATTCTGTTTTTTGGTTTTAAATGAAAACAAATCGGGACAAAGTTACAATATTTCCGCCAACATACCGACCGGCAGGCGATCTAATATTGTTCTCTTCGTTCAATTTTTTCGTTTCGCAGGGAAAAGGGCCGTGTCGAATGCGTACAGCCCGCCGCCGGACATGGCCAGAAAAACATAGACCCCCAGCCAGGTGAATGCCAGCGTCCCGAAACCCGGGGCGCCCCAGAGCAGCACCCCGAGGATTCCCGCCGCCATGACGATGGCCGATGCCCGTACCCACAGACCCATGATTATCAGGGTGGCGAGCACCACTTCGACCAGCGAAACGATGACGAATACGGCCGGGCTGCCGGCGAATGCGAAAGAGGGATACGAGTTGACGATCTCGTTGTAATCCTGTATTTTGCCTATGTTGTGGAAGAACATCATGCCTCCCGCGAACAGGCGCATGTACAATACGGCCCAATCCATGTGCCTGCATTGTGCGATCCGTTCACCGATTCTTTTTTCCATGCCCCGTGCCGTGCAATTTGCATTCCAAACCCCCGCACGGCGAATATCCGGCACGCCGCACCGCCTCAATCGTCCTGCCGGGCGAAAGACCAGTGCGTATGTACGATCTCCCAACCGCCGGACGTTGCGGCCGTGTAAACTTCCGTGCAGTGCATCCTGAACACCTGCCCGTCCCTGAGGGCCTCGTAATCGTATGCCAGGACGGCAGCGCCCGGCGACAACCGCACGACGGGGTCGATCATCCGGTACGTGTCGATCCTGACTTTGCCCCTGACCGTGCCGTAGTACTCTCCGAGGGCTTTTTGCCGATGAGTTTGCGTCCGAGAGCCGGGTCGAAATAAACTACGTCGCCGGACGTGAGTTCGAGGAACCCGTCGGGGTCGCCCTGGTTCCACCGCTCCGGTGCCCGCCGTTCCAATGCGATGATTGCGGCTTCGGGAGCCCCGCCGCAAGGGGTGTGGTTCGTGTTTCGGTACATAAAATTGAATTTAGGATGTATGACGTGTCGGACTTGTTATACCGCGGGTTGTCGGCACAGGCTCCGCCTTTTGGACGGGCAGCGGCACGGCACGACCCGATAAATTTGGCACTCCTCGCGTCTTGTACTATCTTTGCGGCCATGGAAACAAAGATACTTTTCGTTTGTTTGGGGAATATTTGCCGCTCCCCGGCTGCCGACGGAATCATGCGGCACATCGTCCGCGAACGCGGGCTCGGGGCGGAGGTTGCGGTCGACTCGGCCGGGACATATGCCGGGCACACGGGCGAATTGCCCGATGCCCGCATGCGGCGGGCTGCGTCGCGCCGCGGTTACGAACTGACGCACCGTGCCCGGCAGATCCGCGAGGAGGACTTCGGGAAATTCGACATGATCGTGGTGATGGACGACCGCAACTACGAGCACGTGCACCGACTGGCGCCGTCGCGTGCGGATGCCGCCAGGATCTTCCGTATGCGGGAGTTTTTCAGCCGTCACCCCGGCTGGGATCATGTTCCCGATCCCTATTACGAAGGGGCCGAGGGCTTCGAGCTGGTGCTCGACATGCTGGAAGACGGCTGTGAGGGAATCCTCGCGCACCTCGGGAAATAGGCTGCCGGAATACCGGGCGGACGGGTGCAGGTGTCATTTGTCGGAAAACCCTGCCGGCACCGCGGCTCGGAATGCGAAACACCGGCCCGGAAGTACCCGGGCCGGTGTTTTCATGTTCCGGAAATCCCTTAGAAATCGAGACCGAAGCTGATGCTGTACGTGTTGTGCAACAGCGTCTCCTTGCGTGCGATCAGGTAGGCGAAATCGAGGCGCAGGTGCAGGAACCGCACGCCGGCGCCGACCGACCCGTAGGTGGGGTAGTAATTCCGCCGTTCGCCATAGTGGTAGCCTGCCCGCAGCTGGATGAGCTGCATGAGGTTGTATTCGGCGCCTACGGACATCTGGAACCCGCGCACCCGTGCCGGGGAGAAATAGTAGCCCCAGTCCGCCCCGACGGTTATTTCGTGGGCATCGGAGAGGAACGTATCCAGCGCCACGCCTGCCGTGAGATCCATCGGCAGCGTATAGTCCGTTTTCCCGAGGTATCCGCCCAGGTTGCCCAGCTTGCCCCCGACGCGCAGCGTGGAGTAGCTGCCGACGTTCTCCAGCGGCATCGACCATGCCGCGCTCAGGTCGACGGCCAGTGCGTCGGCCGTGTCGTCGGGGCGTTTGAGGTGCATGTAGCGCCCCACGATGCCGACGGCCCACCTGTCGCCCAGGCGGCGCGAATAGCCCAGGTCGACGGCCATGTCGTTGTTGCCCCGTTCGCGCAGGTATTGCCGCCAGCCGATCTGTGCCAGGTTGACGTTGTCGAACCGGCAGAACCCGGTCACGGCATAATAATCGAATTCGCCCTGCCCGTAGTAGGACGAGGAGACCTGCGAGGGCATCTGCGAAAAGATGGCCGTCGCCGAGTTATTATAGATGGCGTGTGAACCCGACAGGGTCGTCATGGCTACGCCGCCCATGCCGAGCGCCTTGGCGTCGGGTGTCGGGAGCGTAGCCTCTTGCGCCGTCGCATACAGCGCGGCGGCGAGGAGTGCCAGGGTGGTTGTCAGACGTTTCATACGGCAAATATAGCAAAAAAGATGCAACTTGTATTCCGGGGCGTCGGCTGCGCCCGTTCCGCGGGCATGAGAGCCGCTTCAGGAGCGCTGCGACCGGCTCGAAGAAGTGCGAAAAGGCTTCTGCCGACGGAGCGTAAGCGTGCGGAACTCCCGGTAGGGTACGCATATAAGAAAAGTGCCCGCCGGATTTGTCCGGACGGGCACTTTTTCTTTTCGGCCGGTGTCTCGCGGCGCGGTTTTTCGTATTTCTATGGTCTGTACCGTCTTTTAGCAGTTCATCGCGCCGCAGCAGTGGATCACCTGCCCGCTGACATACGACGAGAGATCCGACGCGAGGAACAGCGCGACCTTGGCCACATCCTCGGGCGTACCGCCGCGGCGGAGCGGGATCTGCTTGTACCAGCCTTCCTTCACCTCGTCGGGCAGCTTGTCGGTCATCTCGGTCATGATGAAGCCCGGGGCGATGGCGTTGGCGCGGATGCCGCGCGGGCCCATCTCCTTGGCGATCGACTTGGCCAGGCCGATCATGCCGGCCTTCGAGGCCGAATAGTTACACTGGCCCGCGTTGCCGCTGACACCCACCACCGACGACATGTTGATGATCGAACCGCTCTTCTGGCGGGCCATAATGGGCGTCACGGCATGGATGAAGTTGAACGCCGACTTGAGGTTTACGGTCAGCACGGCGTCCCACTGCGCCTCGGACATGCGCATCATCAGGCCGTCCTTGGTGATGCCGGCGTTGTTCACCAGGATGTCTATGCGGCCGAAGTCCTTCACGATCCGGTCGATGACCTCATGCGTCTCTTCGAAATTCGCCGCATTCGAGGCATAGCCTTTGGCCTTGACGCCCAGCGCTGCGATCTCGGCCTCGGTGGCCTTGCCGTTCTCGTCGATCGCCAGGTCGGTGAACGCCACATCGGCGCCTTCCTTGGCGAATTCAAGTGCGATGGCCTTGCCGATGCCGCGGGCTGCACCCGTTACGACAGCCACTTTTCCTTCGAGTAATTTCATAACTTTCAACGTATTAAGAGTTTCGGTAAAATATTCTGTTTTTCCTTTTTTCGTCCAAAAGACGAACAAAGTTAAGAAAAATATTTTGAAACGTCCCGCTGCCGCCGGATTTTCGCCAAATATTACTAACTTTACCGTCCGTAAACGGAATTTCGTAAAACCCTTAACGATATGAAAAGAGACACCCAGATTTTCGATCTGATCGCCGC
>ERZ773114.3201-NODE-3201-length-13870-cov-5.498950_pt1 | contig 13870 bp, 10 predicted proteins | sample MGYA00580564_ERZ773114 | MGnify/ENA primary metagenome ERZ773114 (study PRJEB29015, sample SAMEA2737836) | human gut metagenome | biome: human gut; feature: human-associated habitat; material: faeces | place: China | collected 2012 ...
GGCTACGGCGACCGACGACAACGCGGAAATAAGAAATTTAGACGCAAGATTGTTCGAGAAATCAACTTGTTGGCACACTTACTTGATTCGGTTAAATTCCCATTGTAAGAATCTCCATCAGTACCCCAAGCAATGACGGATTCAAATTCATGGATACCAGAACTGGCACTGCCTCTGTGCCCAGCTCTTTCACTACTTTATAAACGTCTGTCTTCTGTGCATAGGTAATCTGTGCTTTTTCCAGAATCTCATAGACCTCTTCTGCATAGTCTCTCTGATAAACAGCTGCATCTGCCGCAAAAGTAACCTTCACCTGTGCATCTGCCGGCACATCCTTCAGGATCACTATTGTTCCATGAAGCTTCTCATCCTCTGCGAACTCTGCATCCTTATATGCCTGTCCGTTTACAATAACCTCCTGCGGTTTGTCCTGAATGTTGCAGAAGCGGATCTTCCAGGAACGTTTCTGCGGGATCACTGCTGTATTTCCCTGTGCAGCTTCTACAATAAATACTGTTCCATTCTCATCTGCAGTCTTCGTCATTCTGGTGGATACCCAATTCTCATCCAGGTCTTCCGGTGTGTCCCCACCGTCTTCCCAGAGTACAAATTCTCCTGATTCTCCAGGATATACAAGTACTTCCAGTTTCTCAGGATTCTCAATGGAATTATCATATCCTTCCATGTCCTTCAGTGGAATGATGCTGCCTTCACGCACAAGTACCGGCATCTCATAAATATCTCTCCAGAGATCCACTTTTCTGCCGCCCTTATATGCTCTTCCGTTAAAGAAATCATACCAGATTCCCTGCGGAATCCATGTCTTTGCGCCTGCAAGTCCTGTTACCGGATCCAGCTTATCTGTGATTGGAGATACCATCATCTCTGTGCCGAAATAATAGTTGTTCGGTACTTCATAGGTTTCCTCACGCTCCGGCTCCAGATAATACATCGGCTGTACCAGCGGCAGTCCCGCTCTGCTTGCACGACGGTTCATAGTGTAAAGATACGGAACCAGCTTATGACGCAGTTTCAGGAAATTCTTCATTACTGTTTCTACAATCTGGTTGTATTTCCACGGTTCTTTTCCATTAAACGGGTTATCTGTGCTGTGCAGACGATTCATTGGTGAAAAGACTCCAAGCTGTACCCACCTTGCAGTGAGCTCGTCGTCTCTGTATCCAAACATATGTCCACCGATATCATGACTCCACCATCCAAAACCGATGTTGCTGGCATTTGCTGTGAAATATGGCTGGAATTTCAGACTCTCCCAGGTAATGAACGTATCACCGGAAAAACCAACCGGGTATCTGTGGCTTCCTGGACCTGCATATCTTGAGAAAGTCAGCGCACGTTTTCCTTTCCACTTGCTGTCCAGATAGTGATAGTGGTTCAGCATCCAGAGCGGATCCAGTCCCGGAACCTTGGTTACAGTTCCCTGCTGCCAGTCAAGCCACCAGAAGTCTACTCCCTCTTCTTCCATCGGATGATGCAGTTCCTCAAAATATGTCTCAATGAATTTCGGATCTGTCATATCAAAAAGTACCGGTTCCTTACTTGCAGGATCAATTCCCATCTTCTCTGCAACTCTCGGATAGGCTTCTTCATAAGCACGCACTCCATCTGCCGGATGTACGTTCAGTGTGATCTTATATCCATGTTTGTGCAGCCAGTCCATAAATTCAGGCGGATTGGGGAAAAACTTCTTATTCCAGGTATATCCTGTCCATCCGCTTCCATATACAGGAGGTACATCCTCTACCAGATGCCAGTCCATATCTACAACTGCAACAGAAAACGGCACTTCTTCTTTCTCAAAACGCTCTACCAGTTCTTTGTACTCTGTCTCTGTGTATTTGTGATATCTGCTCCACCAGTTTCCGAACGTATATCTTGGAAGCAGAGGTGTTTTTCCACATAATCTGTAAAAATCCTGCAGACATTCCACATATCTGTGACCATATCCAAAGAAATAAAAGTCTGCTCTGTTTCCCTGACGTGGCTCTACCATTCCATCTTCGCCCATAGCCATTGTGTGGGAATCATCCAACACTGAAAAACCGTTTCTGGACATAATGCCATGACTCAGCGGAATCTCACCGTCTGCTTCATCCAGGGTTCTGGCTGTTCCCAGCAGATCTTTCGGTTCATCACCATAATGCCACACACGCTCGCTGGCTTTTCCACCCGCTACACGTATCATCAGACCGCTTGGAGAAAATTTCTGTCTGTCATAGTGGATTTCCAGGTCTTTGGTGTAAATATGTAATTCCTCACCGCCATCGCTCACCCTGAATTCCGGCACCGGGAAATCACGATTGCATACCATCTGTGTTGCTCTGTCCTCAAATCCTCCGTCTTCGCTGTACTCAAAACGAATCAGGGCAGTTGTCAACATTGTAATCCTGAAATGATCGCCCACGATCACAGCTTCCTTTCTGCATACAGGATTACCTTCCAGCACAAATTTCTTTAAGTCCATAAAAGTTTTTCCTCCTTTACATCAACAACAGTTGTAACAGCTGCTTTTATGTCTATTTTAATCTTCTGTAGTCTGATTGACAACGCTTTTTTTCAGCTACTGAACATTTATATGACATATACTTGTGATATTATTTTCTAGAACGTGTCTGAAAAATGCTTTACGCAAGATGTGCGTCACAATTTGCAGGAGATTTTGGGAATGATTTTCCAAACACACTCTAAAGCAGCTGCCGAAGAGGACGAATGATAATCCTGAGCACGCCGTAGTATAACTTCTTTTTCCGATTCAACACTTTCCCCTGGTACTTTGCGCCTTCGGTTTCCTGACCGTTTGCAAGTACCTCTTTGCTTTTTTCCATATAATCTGATTCTGTTTCGTGAATCTGCTGACTCAGTTTTTCGCTGTCAATTACCAGCATCAGTTCCGTATCCAGATAAGTACTTCGCATATCCAGATTATAGGAACCTACTACTGACAGACGATCATTTATCAGCACAGCTTTTGTATGAACCGGATAATCATTCATCAGTTCATACACATCTGCCCCTGTTTCCAGAATTTTCTTTTTCTGATTAAGATAATCTGTACAGCCCCATGGATTAGAGCCTTTTTCCACTGCATTCAACACGATCTGAAGCTTTGCATGATCTGAAATCCCCTGCAATACATCATACATGTAACCATTACAGATCACATAAGGAGTCTGTATTATTACATGATCTGCATTTTCAGTAAGATACTGAATTGTCTGGAGAACCTGCGGTGTTTTTCGCCCCGCCTCAATTCCATTATTGATCAGAGTGATCTTGTTTGCTTCTATCGTATCCTTTTCCCATGCACTGTAGGTTTCTATATCATTGTACCTTTTCAGCAGAGATATGTAAATTTCTTCCATGTGCCGGTATGCATCCGTATATCTGGAAGATTGTTTGCCTTTTTTAATGCTCACACAACTTTCCTTCCATATTTTATGGAAATAATCCTCAAGCTGGTTCAGAGACTCTCCCTGTCCTTCTGATGTATCATACACCAGGATATCTCTGTCTTCATTAATGCCTTTTGTCTGATCCCCCAGAAAGATATCATTGCTGTTGCGTCCGCCCAGCAGATACATTTTCTCATCCACGATCAGATATTTATCATGCATGCGATAATTCACCTTAAACAGATTGACCGGTGTCACCGGATTGTAAACTCCCACTTCCACATTCTCATATGATGCCAGAGCCTGGAAATCGCTGCTTCCAGCCAGAAACAGTTGCTGATAAATTCCATCGATCAATAACTGAATCTTCACACCTCTTGCCGCAGCGCAATTCAATGCGGCAAGAATTTTAGTGCCATTATCATCCGCGCGTAAGTCAAAGGTAGACAGTACAATGCTCTCCTTCGCAGTGCCAATCATACGAAGCCTCCACAAAAGTGCCTCTTCATTATCGTCAATGCAGCAAATCCTTTCTACGCCTGCTGTCTCTGATGTAAATTCTGTCTTTCTCAGACTTTCCACATATTTTTCGTCCGGTTTCCTGCAAAAAAGAGGTGAAAGTACATTTACCAGCACCACGATCAGCAGGAAAAGGCAAAATATTTTTCCTGTTCTTTTTAGTATTTTTTTCATTCGATACCGTAACCTCCTTTGACCAGACCGGAACCCAGATATTTGACTTATTCCTCTTCTTTCGACAATACACTGAGTATAGAGTATAACATAATCAGAAGCCATAGTGCATCTTTTGATACGAAAAGCGTTAAAATCTTTTCACAAACCCTTTTCTTTTTCTTGCAATGTCTTATATGTTTCCGACTTATAAAAATTCAATGTCATCAACTCTTTCCAACAGGGAGGGATTTCAATGTTATCAGGATGGTTTGTATAAAGTGTGATGACTGGTTATAAAGAGAGTTTATCTGCATCTTGCACAGCAGTCTTCTCTCCTGCATGAAGATATTTACCAGCTTGATCCTGTGTTCTTTAAGAGATATCAATAGCATAAAATACTTTTACGCCCCTGTGGAACTTTCTCCATAGGGGCGTAAATACTTCATTTCTATCTATTTCCCAGACACCTTTATTTTTCACTTTCCCGTAAAACATAAAAAACACCGTCCCCGCGGCAATCGCTTTGTCCGCAAAAACAGTGTTCTTAGTGCGCCTTCAGGGGTTCGAACCCTGGACACCCTGATTAAGAGTCAGGTGCTCTACCAACTGAGCTAAAGGCGCATATTCTTTTGTTTTTCTTTGTGGTGAAGTTTTGCATCACCCTCAACGCAAGTGATATTATATATAATAGTCGTTTAAATGTCAATAGGTTTTTTCAAAAAAAATCAGATTTTTTTTTATTTCATTTATTTTTCCTTTTTTTCGTCGTTTTGGGACATTTTGTTAAGTGTTTTATTGACCTCTTCTGCGGATTTCCGCAGGCGGCTGAAGGTATTATCAAAGTTTTTGTGTTCATAGCGGAATTGTAACATTTTATTATGGAAAGAACTTTTTCGTTTCACCGGCTGACTCCTTCGGGGCGCGAAGCACCCCGAAATTTTCTTATACTATAATATGCACTGCCAGCCACAATAGATAGTCAAATGAATAATCGCAATCCACTTCACTATGGAATCGCTATAAACCAGATAATTGCTCTGCTGTTTTATCTGTGATACTCTCTGGAAATCACCATCTTACAGATTGGATTTCCCATAGAAGAAAATTTCTCTTCATATTCTGTCATAACATTTCCCTGTACCATCTCTTCATTATGATGCAGATCAAAGGTAGAAGCTTCCAGATTCCATCCGGCTTCCTCCACTTCTTCCAGGGAAAATTCAAACAGTTCCTTATTATCTGTCTTAAATTCCACTTTTCCATCCTGAACCAGAATCTGGTCGTAACGTGCCAGGAATTCTCTGGATGTCAGGCGACGTTTTGCATGGCGGGCTTTTGGCCATGGATCGGAAAAGTTCAGATAAATCTTATCTACTTCACCTTTCTCAAAGATTTCCGGCAGAAGTCTGGCATCCACTCTCATAAAAAATAAATTAGAATAAACCTCTCCATTCTCCTCCAGTTCCTCCCTCTTCTGCAATGCGCGAAGAAGAACGCTGTCATACATCTCGATTCCTATATAATTGATATCCGGATGCAGCCGGGCCAGATCCATAAGAAATCTTCCTTTTCCCATCCCTACTTCAATATGAAGAGGCTGCTTTTTCACAAAAACCTCCCCCCAGTGTCCTTTCTTTGTCTGTGGTTCCTGCACCACATAAGGGCTCTCCAGAATTGCATCCTGAGCTCCCGGAATATTTCTTAATCTCATAAAAATCTCCTGTTCCTTTTCTTATATCTCCAGAGCGTGTTTGAAAAATGCTTTACGCAAGATGTGCGTGCAATTTCCTGCCACCAATAAACTACCATACCATACTCCTAACGTCAATTACATCCCGGACAGATGTTTACAGGAGATTTCTTTAACTTGTCTAAAAAATAACAATTTTTTCCTTTCAGAAAAAAATTTAGATGGTTTTTTTTAACAAAAGGGTGTATGATATCTAACAGATATTACTATTTTTCGCATAGTAAATCTGGATTTTTTGTAAAATTTTGACAATCAAGGAGGTTGAAGATGGAGCAGATACTTAACAAATTATCTGAAATCGAACTTACAGCCCAACGCATCATGGAAGACTGCGACCGGCAAAAGCAACAGCTTTCTGAAGAGGCAGAACAGAAATGTAAAAATTATGACGAGCGGCTGGAGTCCCAAACAGCAGAGCAGATTCGACGGATCCGTCAGCAACTGGAAGAAGAAAAAGATTCCCGCCTGGCACAGTTACGTGCAGACACAGACGCTACCTTTTCTTCACTGGATGCTCATTACGAACAGCAGCACTCACAACTTTCCAGAGAATTGTTTGAGAAAATACTGGCTATGTAAAGATCTGTCTCAAACGCTAGAGCGTGTCTGAAAAAGGCTTTCTGCAAGATGTGCGTCACAATTTGCAAGAATGATTTTTCAGACACACTCTAGATAACATCAGGAAAGGAAGTGAAAAACAATGGGAGGCGTACTCTCCTACAGCGGACTTTCCACGAAAATCCGCGCAATGCAGAGCAGGCTTACTACCATGGATCAGTTCGAGGAAATCCTCCAACTCTCCGATGTCACGCAGGTAGCCGCCTATCTGAAGCGAATGCCGGAATACTCTTCCAGGTGGGATGCACTGGATGAAAATACCCTGCACCGTGGCCAGATTGAGAAGCTTCTGAAGAAATCCATATTCCAGAATTTCTCCAGAATTTATCACTTTGCCAACCCGGAGCAACGTAAATTTCTGGATCTGTATTCCAAACGATATGAAATCCGTGTACTGAAGGAAGTCATGACAAATATCTTCGATCACCGCGACACGGATCCTGTAGATGTTTCTCCGTACCGTGAATTTTTCCGTCTGCATTCCAATATTGATGTAGACCGGATCACTACCTGTTCCACCATGGAGGAACTGATCTCCTGCCTCAAAGGAAACGAATTTTACATCCCGCTTTCGAAGATCCAGGAGCATGAAACAGCACTTCTCTTCGACTATGGTATGGCACTGGATCTGTACTATTTTACCCAGATCTGGAACATCCGTAAGAAGCTGTTTAAAGGTAAAGATCTGGAAGAGATTACCTGCACTTATGGCGAGAAATTTGATATGCTGAACCTGCAGTTTATCCAGCGTTCCAAAAGGTATTACAACATGGATCCGGCAAGTATTTATGCCCTGCTGATCCCTGTAAATTATAAGTTAAAGAAAGAAGAGATCACAGCTTTGGTGGAAGCACCTTCATACGAAGAAGGTCGAAGAATTTTCCAGAAAACATGGTACGGCAACAAATATGAACAGCTTACCGTAGCCAATCTGGAAGAATTCTACAACCACATCCACCGCTCGATCCTTGAGAAGGAATCCCACAGAAATCCATATTCTGTAGCAGTGATCTATTCTTATCTGTATAACAAGGAACACGAAGTAAACCGCCTGACTATCGCCATTGAATGCGTACGTTACGGTGTGCAGCATGATGAAGCCATGCGTTATATTTGCAACAGTTGATTTCTATATGACGCATAACTAAATAACTGCTTCGCAGTTTAAAGAACATTAACCAGGAGGTGAATTTATGATTGAGAAAATGAAGTTCCTGAGCATTACCGGTCCTAAGGCCGATATTGACAGAGTGGTAAACACCTATCTTTCCAAGTACGAAATTCATCTGGAAAATGCCCTTTCCGAGCTGACCGCAGTAGAGAGTCTTTCTCCGTTTATGGAAATCAATCCATATAAGGAAGCACTCTCTACTGCCAACAGTTTCTATGATGAACTGGCAGATCCGGAGAAGATTTCTGCCAAACCCATGGATACTGAACAGGCTTTAAATACAATCCGCCGGATTCAGTCTGATTATCAGGAACTAAGCAATAAACGTGCTGATCTGGAGAGTCAGCTTGCAGCTCTGGATGAATCTCTGCGAGTGATCCGCCCGTTCAGAAATATTAATTACAATATTTCCTCAATCCTGAAATTCCGGTTCATCCACTTCCGTTTCGGAAGGATTGAGAAGGAATATTACCAGAAATTTGAAAAGTATATTTACGAAAATCTGGACACAATTTTCATTAAATGTGATGAAGATGACCAGTATGTCTGGGGTCTGTATTTTGTCCCGGAGCACGAAGCCCAGAAAGTAAAAGCCGTCTATTCTTCCATGCACTTCGAGCGTATTTATATGCCGGATACTTATGAGGGAACAGCAAAAGAAGCTTTCGAACAACTGACTGAAACACGCAACAGAGTTGCTGCTGATCTGGCATCTGCTGATCAGAAAAAAGCAGATTTTCTTCTTAGAAATCAGAAAGATATCGTTGCCTCCCGCAATGCTATCGCACAGCTTTCCGGTAACTTTGATGTGCGCAGACTTGCAGCATGTACACATGGGGATAAGGACGTTTTCTATATCTTATGTGGATGGATGACAGAGAAAGATGCCCATTCTTTCCAGAATGATATCAAAGACGACAGCCGCATTTTCTGTATTATTGACGGTGAAGAGGACGAACATCTGAAGCCAGGCATCCACCAGCAGCCGCCAACGAAACTGAAGAATCCGAAACTGTTTAAACCATTTGAAATGTACATTAAGATGTATGGTCTTCCGGCCTATAACGAGATGGATCCCACATGGTTTGTAGCACTGACTTATTCCTTTATTTTCGGTGCAATGTTCGGTGATGTGGGACAGGGATTGCTGCTCTTTATCGGAGGTTTCCTGCTTTATAAATTCAAACATATCACACTGGCAGGCATTATCAGTTGTGCAGGTGTGTTCTCCACAATCTTCGGATTTATGTTCGGAAGTATCTTCGGATTCGAAGATGTGATACCTGCCCTGTGGCTTCGCCCGATGAACAATATGATGTCAGTTCCGTTTATCGGAAAGCTGAATACAGTATTTATTGTTGCCATTGGTTTTGGTATGTGCCTGATCCTTTTATGTATGGTATTTAACATCCTGAATGCCTGGAAAGCCGGAGATGTAGAACACATCTGGTTTGATACAAACTCAGTGGCTGGTCTGGTATTCTACGGCTCTGCAGTTGTCTCCATTGCACTTATACTGAATGGCAAAACACTTCCCGGCGGAATCGTACTGTTTATCATGTTCGGCGTACCATTGATCCTAATCTTCCTGAAAGAGCCACTTACAGCCCTCATTGAGAAGAAATCAGAAGTTATGCCAAAAGAGAAGGGAATGTTCGTTGTACAGGGACTTTTTGAAATGTTTGAAGTCCTGTTAAGCTACTTCTCCAATACCCTTTCCTTCGTCCGTATCGGAGCTTTCGCAGTCAGCCATGCAGCGATGATGGAAGTCGTTCTCATGCTTGCAGGCGCAGAAAGCGGAAACCTGAACTGGATAGTAGTAGTTCTGGGAAACCTTTTTGTATGTGGTATGGAGGGCCTGATCGTCGGTATCCAGGTGCTTCGTCTGGAATATTATGAAATGTTCAGCCGCTTCTACAAAGGTACAGGACGTAAATTTGAGCCGTTCCGCTCTGTAAAATAAACGAAAAGATCATCAGAAATTATACTATTTTCTTTTATATATCATCCTCGGGAAACCCATATCTGTCGGTCAGCCAGATATTCGAAGCCGAATAAATATGATATATATGAACAGCAAAATCAAGAACTAAGAGGAGATTTAATTATGACAACAATCGCACAGATCATTTTAGCAATCGCACTGGTACTCAGCATCATTCTTCCATTTGGCTACTATCTCATCGGTGAAAAAAACCGCGGACGTTACAAAACAGCTCTCGGTGTAAACGCATTCTTCTTCTTTGGAACCATGCTTATCGCCATTGCAGTTATGTTCACAGGTGCTTCTTCCGTACAGGCCGCTGCAGGCTCTGAAGGCACACTTGCAACAGGTATGGGTTATATCGCAGCAGCTCTTGTAACCGGACTTTCCTGTATCGGTGGTGGTATTGCCGTTGCCAGTGCGGCAAGCGCAGCCTTAGGCGCTATCAGCGAGGATCAGAGTATCCTTGGTAAATCTCTTATTTTCGTAGGTCTTGCAGAAGGTGTTGCCCTTTATGGACTGATCATCTCCTTCATGATCCTGGGACAGTTATAAGATGCAGATGTTTTTGATCAGCGACAATATCGATACCTACACAGGGATGAGACTGGCAGGTGTGGAGGGCGTGGTCGTACACACACATGATGAATTAAAAGATGCTTTGCAGAAAGCCATCTCCAATAAGGAAATCGGAATCATACTCCTGACCGAGAAATTCGGTCGGGAGTTTCCCGAAATTATAGATGATGTAAAGCTTCATCACAAAACCCCTCTGATCATTGAAATTCCCGACAGGCACGGTACTGGCCGCAAACCGGATTTTATCACTTCATATGTGAATGAAGCTATTGGTTTAAAACTGTAAAACAGTTACCAATAGTAAATCTAATGTTACTGTTCACACACCACTATCTCGAGACATACAAGCCAAAATCCCATTGCCGCAGGCAATCTGGAATGAATTTTGGCTACGTTACTGTGAACGGAGTGAACAGTTACAATCTAAATATTACAGGCAGGTGTTAACATGACAATTGATGAAAAACTCAGCCATTTTTATGATATCACTGTAGAGGAAGCCCACGAAAAAGCTGCCGCCATTCTCGATGAGCATAAAGCGGCTCTGGAGAAAATGGCAGAAGAACACAAAACTCTCAGTGAAGAAAACGCCCAGACACAGATCAAAGCGGAAACTGCCAGCGCCCGACGTGAAATAAACAAGGCTCTCTCCGCAGAACAGCTCACGATCAAGCGTGACTGGACCAGAAAACAAAACGAATTAAAAGAGAAAATTTTCTCCGAAGTAAAAGGACTTCTGGAATCCTTTACCAAAACTCCGGAGTATGAGAACTATTTAACTGCTAAGATCAAAGAAGCTCTGGATTTCGCGGGAAATGATGAGATTACCATCTATCTCTCTCCGGAGGACAGATCTCTTGCAGAGAAACTTCAGCATACAACAGGTACTGCTATCCAGCTTGCAAAGGACTCTTTTCTTGGCGGTATCCGCGCTACGATTCCTCAGAAAAACATCCTGATCGATCACTCTTTTGCAGGAAATTTTGAGGCAGCATACAAAGAATTCAAGTTTGACGGAGGACCAGAACATGAGTAATACAGGTATTATCTACGGTGTCAACGGCCCCGTCATTTATCTGAAGGGCGACAGCGGATTTAAGATTTCCGAGATGGTCTATGTAGGTCCGGAACATCTGGTAGGTGAGATCATCGGCCTGAAGAAAGGCATGACCACCGTACAGGTTTTCGAGGAGACTACAGGACTGAAACCGGGCGATACAGTTACAGGAACCGGAGATGCCATTTCTGTACTTCTGGGACCTGGAATCATCCACAATATTTTTGATGGTATCCAGCGCCCTCTGGAAGAGATTGCCAAAGCCTCAGGCAAATATATTTCACGAGGTGTCAGCGTTGATTCTCTTGACACAGAAAAGAAATGGAACACTCACATCATAGTAAAAGAAGGAGATGTTGTAGGTCCCGGCTCTGTTATCGCAGAAACTCAGGAAACAGACTCCATTCTCCATAAATCCATGGTTCCTCCGAATCTTACAGAAGCCACAGTTATCCACGCGGCATCTGACGGAGCATACACCATTCTGGAACCGATCGTAACCATTCAGTTCGCAGACGGAACCACCAAAGATCTGGCACTTGCACAGAAATGGCCGATCCGTATCCCGAGACCAACCCACAAACGTTTCCCCGCAAGCGTCCCGCTTGTCACAGGCCAGCGTATCCTGGACACTCTTTTCCCGATTGCCAAGGGCGGTACAGCCGCTGTTCCGGGAGGTTTCGGTACAGGTAAGACCATGACTCAGCATCAGATTGCAAAATGGTCTGATGCAGACATTATCATCTACATTGGATGCGGAGAACGTGGAAACGAGATGACTCAGGTTCTGGAAGATTTCAGTAAACTGATCGACCCGAAATCCGGAAACCTGATGATGGACAGAACCACATTGATCGCCAATACTTCCAACATGCCGGTTGCGGCGCGTGAAGCTTCTATTTATACAGGTGTAACTCTTGCGGAATATTACCGGGACATGGGTTACGACGTAGCTATCATGGCAGACTCCACTTCCCGTTGGGCAGAAGCTCTTCGAGAACTGTCCGGCCGTCTGGAGGAAATGCCTGCAGAGGAAGGTTTCCCTGCATATCTGGCATCCAAGCTGTCCGCATTCTATGAACGTGCAGGAATGATGCAGAACTTAAACGGAACCGAAGGCTCTGTCTCCATTATCGGAGCAGTTTCCCCACAGGGTGGTGACTTCTCAGAGCCGGTAACACAGAATACAAAGCGTTTTATCAGATGTTTCTGGGCACTTGACAAGTCGCTTGCATATGCAAGACACTATCCGGCTATTCAGTGGCTTAACAGTTACAGTGAATATATCGGTGAAGTTACTGATTGGTATGCTCAAAATGTTTCTCCGGACTTTATGGAAAAGAGAAATAAGATGATGGCAATTTTGCAAGAAGAAAGCAGTCTTATGGAAATCGTTAAGCTAATCGGTGCAGACGTTCTTCCTGACAGTCAAAAGGCTACTTTGGAGGTTGCAAAGACAATCAGAGTAGGTTTCTTGCAACAAAATGCTTTCCATGCGGACGATACATATGTACCGCTTGAAAAGCAGAATAAGATGATGGATACAATTCTTCTTTTTGATAAGAGAATTAAGGAATGTGTCGAAAAGGGCGTTGTGCTTTCAAAGGTGAGCGAAAGCGGAATTGCCGAGGACATTATCAGAATTAAATACACGATTGGAAATGACAATATTGATGGTCCGTTCCATGATTTACAGAGAAAAATCAACGAAACATTTGACAAGTTGATTTATAACCATGAAAGCTAAAGGAAAGGATATGAGCATATGGCAATAGAATATATGGGTCTTAATAATATTCAGGGTCCTTTGGCAGTTATCGAGGGAGTAGACGATACATTCTATGAAGAAATGGTTACAGTTACTCTTGACAACGGCGAGAAAAGAATAGGACGAGTTATTGAGATTTCCGGTGATAAAGCGGTAATACAGGTTTTTGAGGGTACTTCAAATCTGTCACTTACCAACACTAAAACAAAATTTATGGGAGAGCCGATGCGTTTGCCGCTTTCAAAAGAAATGCTTGGCAGAACGCTTGACGGTATCGGCAGACCGATTGACGGTTTGGGCGATTACTTTGCGGACGAAGTTCGTGATGTAAACGGTCAGCCTATCAATCCCGTTTCGCGTGAATACCCGAACAACTTTATTCAGACAGGCATTTCGTCAATAGACTGTCTTGCCACACTTATAAGAGGTCAAAAGCTTCCTATATTCTCGGGTGACGGTCTTCCGCATGACGACCTTGCCGTACAGATTGCAAGACAGGCAAAGGTTGTTGACCCTGATGACGAAAACGGAGAAAAGTTCGCTATCGTATTCGCGGCAATGGGCGTTAAGCATGACGTTGCAAACTACTTTAAACGTAGCTTTAAAGAAGCAGGAGTTATGGAAAGAGTTGTTATGTTCTTAAACTTATCAAATGATCCAATCATTGAACGTACATTAACTCCACGTTGTGCTTTAACTGCTGCTGAATATTTAGCTTATAAACAAAATATGCACGTATTAGTTATCTATACAGATATTACTTCCTATTGTGAAGCGTTACGTGAATTCTCTTCAAGTAAAGGAGAAATTCCTGGACGTAAAGGTTATCCAGGTTACTTATATTCTGACTTAGCT
>ERZ773114.3220-NODE-3220-length-13799-cov-4.150320_pt1 | contig 13799 bp, 8 predicted proteins | sample MGYA00580564_ERZ773114 | MGnify/ENA primary metagenome ERZ773114 (study PRJEB29015, sample SAMEA2737836) | human gut metagenome | biome: human gut; feature: human-associated habitat; material: faeces | place: China | collected 2012 ...
CTTGCGGCGGTCCACCAGCCGCTTCAGGGGCCGGCCGGCGATGTAGTTCTCAAAATCCTCGCAGAAGAGGGCCACCGCCGTATCCCGTGTGATGCCCAGCGACATGAAGCCGGAGAGATGAGGCGTCAACAGGAGGTTTTTGGTGTTCCACAGGGGATGCTCCGGAGGCAGAGGCTCCGGGCGCACCACATCCAGCGCCGCACCGGCCAGCCGGCCGGCGTTCAGGGCCTCCATCAGGGCGTCCTGATCGATGGCGGTGCCACGGCCCACGTTCACCACCACCGCCTCCTTGGGCAGCAGGGCGATGCGGCTGCGGGAGAGGATGCCCTCCGTCTCCGCCGTGCCGGGCAGGGCCATGGCCAGAATTTCCGTCTCCGGCAGCACCTGATCCAGCTGCGCCGTGGTGTACATGGCGTCGTAGGCATCGTCCACACGGCGGCCGCTGCGGGAGATGCCCACCACGGTCTTGGCCCCCATGGCCTTCACCCGGCGGGCAAAGGAGGTGCCGATATCGCCGGTGCCCAGCACCGTGACGCGGCTGCCGCAGACGGAGCGCATGGGGGGCTTCTCGTTGCTCCAATCGTGGCGGCGCATCCACTCCTGCACGGTGGGCATCTGCCGCAGCAGCATCAGCGTCACCATGACCATGTGCTCGCTGATGGTCACGCCGTAGGCTCCGGAGGAGTTAGAGATCATCACCTCCGGGCTGTGATACAGGGCGTCGTCCTTCCACTGATCCATACCGGCATAGGAGCAGCAGAACCACCGCAGGGCCGTGGCGGCCTTCAGCTCCTTGGGGGGAACGGTGCCGTAGATCACCTCATACTCCCCTGCCCGATCCTGAGGCAGGTGGCCCTCGGTGAAATAATCCACGGTGAAGCCGGCGTCCCCGGCCATCTTTTCGATATGGGTACGGTGGCTGTCGTCCAGATAATCCGCCACCACTGCAAGCTTTCTCATCATGAATATACCTCCCAGATTTTTTCTGCGCAGCGCATACCGTCCGCTGCGGCGGACAGGATGCCTCCGGCATAGCCTGCCCCTTCGCCGCAGGGGTACAGCCCCCGCAGCGCACTTTGTCCGCTCTCATCCCGCAGGATGCGTACCGGCGAGGAGGAGCGGGTCTCCACCGCCGTCAAAAGGGCATCCGGCTGGGCGTAGCCCCGGAGCTTCCGCACCAGCAGGGGCAGCGCCTCCTCCATAGCCTCCGTGAGGAACGACGGCAGGCAGTCATGGAGGTCACACCACGTGACGCCGGGACGATAGCTGGGCAGCACCGCTCCCGGCCCCGTGGAGGGGCGGTGGGCCAGAAAGTCCTCCACCCGTTGGCAGGGGGCCAGAAATCCCCCGCCTCCCAGCCGGAAGGCCGCCGCCTCCAGCTGCCGCTGCCACGCCACCCCCGCCAGAGGGTGATCCGTGCCGAAATCCTCCGGTGTGACGCCCACCAGCAGTCCGCCGTTGATGCTCTCGCCGCTGCGGGCGTAGTGGCTCATGCCGTTGGTCACCACACGCCCCGGCTCCGAGGCTGCCGCCACCACCTGTCCGCCGGGGCAGACGCAGAAGGAGAACACGCCCCGGCCCGCCGCCGTATGGCACGACAATTTATAGGTAGAGGCCGGCAGGCACGGATGACCCGCATACTGCCGGTACTGGGCGGCGTCCATGTCCCGCTGGCGGTGCTCGATGCGGACCCCCACGGCGAAGGGCTTGGCCTCCATGGGAACCCCAGCCTCGTACAGCATTTGGAAGGTATCCCGTGCGCTGTGGCCCGGCGCCAGCACCACCGCCCGCACCGGCAGACGGTACGTTCCCTCTCCTGCCCGGACGTGCAGCCCCGTCAGAACGCCATCCCGGCTCTCCAGTCCCTCCAGCCGATGGCCGAAGCGCATCTGCGCCCCCAGCGACAGCAGCTCCTGCCGCAGGTTTTGCAGGGCGATGTGCAGCATATCCGTCCCCACATGGGGCTTGGCATCCGTCAGAATACTCTCCGGCGCACCGCATCGCACCAGCTCCTCTAAGATCCACCGGTGGCGCAGATCCTTAGTGCCGGTGTTCAGCTTCCCGTCGGAGAAGGCCCCGGCTCCCCCCTCTCCGAATTGTACGTTGGACTCCGGATCCAGCACGCCGGTGCGCCAGAAGGTCTCCACGTCCCTCTGGCGGGCGGTGGTGTCCCGCCCCCGCTCCAGCAGAATGGGTCTGGCTCCGGCGCGGGCCAGCACCAGCGCGGCAAACAGGCCCGCAGGCCCCGCGCCCACCACCACCGGCGGTACTTCCGGCGGGGTCACAGGCTCCGGGAGTTGATAGACGGGCAGGGGGGCTGCCTTGGAAACGTGCTTGTCCCGGCAGCGGCGGAGCACGGCAGCTTCGTCCGCCGCCTCGACCTCCACGGTGTAGACCATGCGGACGCCCTCCCGGGCGTCGATGCTGCGGCGGAGAATGTGCAGCGCCAACAGGTCCTTTTCGGGGATCCGTAAAATGTGAAGAACGGCATTGCGCAGGGCGAAAGGACCGCCGCCGGGAGAGAGTTTCAGATTTTCGATGCGCAGCATGGCGGCACCTCCTGTTTTGATAGCTGTATTGTACCACAGGGACGGAAAAAGAAAAATGTATAAGGTTCACATTTGCTTAAAATTTTTTTCAGACAGTTTTAAGTTTTCGGTCCTATACTACAATCAAAGTTAAGGAAGTTCCCGGCGGAACGCGGATCAGCGCCCGCTTTTCAAGGAGGTTTGACTTATGTATAACGATGAACAGAATCTGTATCACTACACCTATCGCAAGGACGGCACAGAGCCGGGCCAGCGCTATGACGCCAAGCAGCCCACCGTGGACGAGCAGCTCAACAGCTACCGTCAGCAGCAGGAGCAGCAGACTCAGAACTCCCAGCCGGTGTATCAGTCCCAGCCTCAGGGCGGGCAGACGCCCCACAAGAACGGCAAGAACCGTCTGGGCCTGAAGATCGCGTCTCTGGCGCTGGTGTGCGCCCTGCTGGGCGGTTTGGTAGGCGGCGGCACCGCTTATCTGGTAAGCAACAGCTCCAGCAGCAATACGACAGAGGTGAATGTCTCCAACCGCAAGCCCACGGAGATCCAGCTCAAGACCGTGGACGGCAAGAATCCCATGACGGACGCGGAGCTGTACGCCGCCAACGTCAACAGCGTGGTGTCCATCAACATCACAGCCACCTCTGACCCTAATTTCTTCGGCCAGACCACCCAGACTGCCGGGGCCGGCTCCGGCTTCATCCTGACGCCGGACGGCTACATCGTGACCAACTACCATGTGGTAGGCGACGCGGACACCGTGAAGGTCACGCTGTATAATGGCGACAGCTATGACGCCCAGTATATCGGCGGCGACGAGGACTACGATATTGCCGTCATCAAGATCGAGGCCACCGATCTGCCCAACGTGACTCTCGGCAACAGCGACAGCCTGAATGTGGGCGATCATGTGCTGGCCATCGGCAACCCGCTGGGTGAGCTGACCTTCTCCATGAGCGAGGGTATCGCTTCCTCCGTGAACCGGGCCATTGACGTGGACGGCACCCCCTTCAACATGATCCAGGTCACCGCCGCCATCAACCCCGGCAACTCCGGCGGCCCGCTGTTCAACGAGTACGGCGAAGTGGTGGGTATCGTGTCCGCCAAGTATTCCAGCTACGCCAGCCAGAGCGTGGAGGGTCTGGGCTTTGCCATCCCCATCAACGATGTGGCGGCGATGATCCAGGATATCATGACCAACGGCTATGTCAGCAACAAGGCATATCTTGGCATCACCCCTGGCACCATGAATGAGCAGATGGCCGCTCAGTACCGCTACGATGTGACCAAGGGCGTGTTCATCTACTCCGTGGAGGAGGGCAGCGCCGCTGACAAGGCCGGGTTGAAGATGGGCGACGTCATTATGAAGATCGACGGTACGGATGTGGACTCCTATCAGGAGCTGGTGGCCCTGAAGAAGAAGTATTCCGCCGGTGACGAATCCACCTTCACCATCTACCGGGGCGGCCAGCAGCAGGAGGTCGCCGTGACGTGGGGCGCTGTGCCTGCCGATCAGGCCACGGACAACAACAGTCAGTCCCAGCAGAGCCAGAACAATAACAGCAATTCCAACAACGGCTCCTATAACGGCGGCAATGGCTATTACAGTAATCCGTGGGATATCTTCAACTACTACTTCGGCAATCAGGGCTGATCAGCTCACGGTTTGAAAAATTCAGAAAAAGCAGGGCGCTGTGCATCGCACAGCGCCCTGCTTTTATTGTCCTCGTTTAAAATTGTTTTTACGAAGAATTACTGCTCACCCGGAAGGAAAGTACTGTCAAAGCCGTAGGGCAGCAACTCCCGGAGGGTCAGCTCTTTGGCTTCTCCCTTGCCGTTGAGGCAGATGACCTGCATCTCCGGGGCGAACTCCTTCATAAACTGGCGGCACATGCCGCAGGGGTAGCAGTAATCTTCGCTGCGTCCGGCGATGACGATGCGGACGAAGTCCCGGTGGCCTTCGCTGATGGCCTTCCCCATGGCGGTGCGCTCGGCACAGGTGCCTACGGGGTAAACGGCGTTTTCAATGTTGCAGCCGGTGAAAACCGTGCCGTCGGTACATTCCACGGCGGCGCCCACGGGGAAATGGGAGTAGGGACAATAGGCCCGGTCCAGCATGGTCACGGCTGCGGCCTTCAATTCGTCAAGACTCATGGATAAAGCCTCCTTTTCGCGGTCAGGACGCGGATTTCGGCGTCCACTTCACGCCCCGGTTGGGGCGCACGTCCAAGTCAATGATGTCTCTGGCATCGTAGAACTGGCTGTACCAGCCGATGACCTTGTCGCTGCCCCGGAGGGTGGTGCCGTCCGGGTGGAGCCGGTCACAAATCACCGCGCAGATGTCGGTTTTGATTTTGGAGTAGGAGCTGATGCCCACGGAGGCGAACACCCGGAAGCCCTGCTCCTGCAAATACTTGAAAATGGGGCCGGTGCTCTGGACATCATCCCCGTCGGGCCGGGCACCGTGGGGATAGTAGAGAATGGTGGTGGGGCCTACCAGACTGCCCACCTCATCCATCCAGCGCTTGGTGTCCGCCTTCACCCGGTCCAGAGAGGAGGACGCAAGGTTGATGTGGCCCCAGGTGTGACAGCCGAAGGTCCAGCCGGTGCGCTTCAGTTCCGCGATGATGGGCTTTACAGCCTCACATTCCTTCAGACGGTTGGCCTCCAATTCATCATTCCAGACCTTGGTGTCCGTGTTGGTGCGGTAGCCTAAGATCCCCTGATAGCCGGTGAGACTGAGGCTGCCCTTGGCACCGAAGGGGGAAAAGTCGGGGTGCTCCCGGACAAACTTATCCAGAATGGTCACGGCGTCCAGATCCTGAGAGATGACCTCGTTGCCCTGAGGATCCAGACCATAGCTCCAGATGAGACCGTCCTCTCCCAGGATCAGCTTGTAGGTAAAGCCGTCCTTGAGCATATAGTCATAGTAGTTTACGTCATCATAGGAGAAGATCAGGGGCTTTTTGCCCTCCGGGATGTAGAGGGTGTTCCGGATCATTACCGGCTGGCCGTTGGCGTCGGTGCTTTCGCTCCATACGTCATTGATGTCCACCAGCACATAGCCCCGGTCATATACGCTTTGGAGAATTTTGTCATATTCGTCCACTGTGACCATCCAGTCATCGATGCCGTCGGCCTGACTGTCGCCGTCAAAGGCCAGCTCCGGGTAGGCCACGATGGGGTGGAAAAACAGATGCTCCACCACGCCGTCCCACGGTACATAGGTCACGCCGTCTACGGTGCCCCGGTCAACGGTGGGGGAGGAGATGACGTATGGCTCCTGCTGGGGTTCCTCCGGCTCCTCGGCAGGCTCCGGGGCGGTGTCGGGGGTCTCCGTCTGAGAAGCGTCATCGCCGGTCTGGGCGGGAGGGTTCGGCTGGGCCGTGCTGCCGCAGGCGGTGAGGGAGAGGGTCAGTAAAAGAGCTAAGAAAAGCGTGGTGATACGCCGCATAGAAACCAGATCCTTTCTGTCGAATCGTAGATGTAAGTCTTATTATATCAGTTTTTTGACAGAAAAAGAAGAACAATTCGGTGACAATTTGCGGACAATGCGGGAAAAACCGGGAGTGGCTGTGCCGCTCCCGGTTTTCTTATCGCTTGTCTCCCGGCTTGAAGATCAGGGCCATCACCACGGCGGAGACTACCGCTGTGGTGATGCCGCCTGCTGTGGCAGACAGACCACCAGTGAGGACACCCAGCCAGCCCTGCTCCGCCACCGCCTTTTCAACGCCCTTGGCCAGCGCGTGGCCAAAGCCCGTCAGGGGCACCGTGGCCCCGGCTCCGCCCCAATCTGCCAATGGCTGATACAGACCCACGGCACTGAGGAACACGCCGGCGACCACATAGCCCGTCAGAATACGGGCGGGGGTCAGCCGGGTGCGGTCGATCAGAATTTGACCCACGGCGCAGAGAAGTCCGCCGCAGAGAAATGCGTTAAGATATGCCATACGCCCTACCTTTCCGTGCTGACGCACACCAGATGGCAGATGCCGGGAATAGACTCCCCCTGAAAACTGGAGGTGGGAGATAGCAGCGCCCCGGTGGGGGCGAACAGGATGCGCCGCCAGCGGCCCTGTTTCAAGCCGGTGAGAAGATAGCCGTTGAATACCGCCGCGGAGCAGCCGCAGCCGGAACCGCCAGCGTGCATATCCTGTCGGTCCCGGTCATAGAGGAGCATGCCGCAGTCCTCATAGTTTCGGGTCATGTCCACGCTGTCTTGCTGAAACAGGTCCATTACGATCTCGTGACCCAGCTCTCCTAAGTCCCCGGTGAAAATGGCATCATAATCCGCCGGGCCGGTGTGCGTGTCGGCAAAGTAGGCCCGGAGGGTGTCATAGGCGGCGGGAGCCATGGCAGCCCCCATGTTGTTGGGATCGGTGATACCCTGATCCACAATTTTCCCGCAGGTGACGTGAGTGATATAAGGCCCCGGCCCTTGGGCGGAGAGAAGGGTGCAGCCGGCGGCGGTGGCGGTCCACTGGGCGGTAGGGGAGCGCTGGCTGCCATAGGGGACTGGCATCCGGTACTGCCGCTCGGCGGTGCAGAAGTGGGAACTGGCTTGGGCGGCGACGGTTTCCGCAAAGCCGCCGTCAATGAGCAGCGACGCCAACGCCAGTGCCTCTCCCATGGTGGAACAGGCCCCGTACAGGCCGAAAAAGGGGATGCCCAGTTCCCGCAGACCGAAGGAGGAGCCGATACACTGGTTCAACAGGTCCCCCGCCAGTACATAGTCCACATCGCCCGGCTTCAGCCCCGCCTGCTCCAGCGCTCGCCGTAAAACCCGACGCTGCATGGTGGCCTCCGCCTTTTCCCACGTTTTTTCGCCGAAAAAGGAATCGTCGCACAGCTCGTCGAAATATTTGGCCAAAGGTCCCTGGCCCTCCATCCGTCCGCCGATGTTGGCAAAGGAGAGGACTGAGGGCGGTGTCTGGAGCGCAACTGTTCGCCTGCCGATCCGTTTGCTGTTCATACCATGCCTCCCAGCTGAAAGTCATGCGAACAGTATGCCCCATTTGGCGGGATCTATGAGAGGGAGACGAGAAAAACCGGACTGCGCGCCGCACAGTCCGGTTTTTTCTTGCTTATGATATTTACGATTTTTTCTGACGGGCCTTCCGCAGGCGGCTCCGTATGGTTTGGCGGCCCCGCTTTTTGCGGATCCGGATCACCACCAGCATTAGAGCCAAAAGGATCAGAACTGCCAGCAAGACCCACAGCAGAGGACTGGCGGTCCGCTCCTGCACACAGAAGGTGACGGTTTCCCGGTCGGAGGTGAACAGCAGATAGCTGCCGTCCACGGTGCTGTCCTGCTTTTCCCAGCCGCTTTCCGTCTTGACCCAGAGGTCATAGCGCTTGCCGTCCTCCGGGAGCCGGTAGTGGACCGTGTAGGAGATAGCGGTCATATCCGGATCGTCCACCGTGACGGTAACGGCGGTGCCGGTGCGGGCAGAGCCCTTCGCATCTGTCCAGGAGACAGGTTCCGAAGTGTGGCTGACGGTGGCTTGGCTGCTGAAGCTGCCATCCACCAGGATCTGGGGAAGGGTCTGGGTGTCATCCGTCAGGGAGGAGGTGTAAGGTGTGTAGACGGCATCCAGTGTCTGACTGGCGGTGAGATGGGTATAGTCCAGATCCGGCCAGACAGCGGAGAAACCCTTTTTCGCCGGGATCTCCGGCAGGCTGTCGATCCCCCGTCCGTACTGGAAGGGGACTACCGCTACCACCTTGCCGTCTGCCCGGAAGGTCAGTTCCATCTGGGAGAAGGTCTTGGGAACAGTGTCTCCTGCGCAGAGAACATCAAAGGCGGCGGGCTCTGCCTTCCCGGCGTAGCTGATGCCGTCGATGGCACCCAGCGTTTCGTGGGTGAACAGGCAGCCGGTCACAGAGCCGTCCTCGTCCACGTCTCCCGCGATAGCACCGGTGTAAGCGCCGCCGTCCACGGTGACGAGACTGCGGCAGTCGGAAAGCGTTTTGCCATAACCGGCGATGCCGCCCACATAATCCTCGCCGGAGAGAGAACATTTAACCCAGCTCAGGCGGATGCTGCTGTCGGACCGGCCCGCGATGCCGCCGACATAGCTGCCGTCGGTGGAGACGGCACCGTAGCTCTGGCAGCCGGTGATCTGACCGATATACGCCTGCCCCACGATGCCGCCGGCATAGTCATTCCGCCCGGTGACGGCACCGCTGTTGGTGCAGCCGGTCAGAAGGGCACGGGTCTGATAGTGGAAATTCAGGGAGTAGTCTCCCACCTTGGTCACATCACCATCGGGGTCGAAGTCGATTTCGATCCCCATGGAACCCACAATGCCGCCTAAATTTGTGCTGCCGGTGATCTCACCTTTATTTTCGGAGGCGGAGATCCGGCCGTCATGCTGCTTGACGGGGTCGCAGGAATCGGACAGGTCCTGAAAATGATCCCGGATCTGATCCTCCTTGCTCTTGCTTTGGCCCTGATTCCAGTCGCTTTTTTCGCTGCGGATCAGATTCGTAATGGAGCGGAACTGGCTGTTGATGGCCTTGAGGTCGGCGATGAGGGTGTCGGCAGAGTCACTGAGCAGTTGGTTCAGAGCTTCACCGCTGTCCAGAAGGGCGTCCATGGCGTTTTGAAGCTGGCTGCCTTTTTCCGTAAGATCAGATCCGATGGGATCTATTTTGATTTCAGGCTTGTCAGCCTGCTTCCGTGTCAGTTCTTCCAGACCGCGGACCACCTGATCCAGTCGGTTCAGGGCCTTGTGGGCAGCGTTCTCCACATCCCCCAGATCCTCCAGCGCTTTTTTCAGCCGAGAAATATCTGCGGGCAGAGCATTCAGCGCCTGCCGCATCTGCTCCAGAGCGGTGCCGACCAACCGGAGGGCGGTGCTGTAATTCCCCAGTACGTCCTTCAGATGATCCAGAGCTTCCTGAGGATCCTTGCCGCTGATGATGGCATCCAGAACATCTTTTGCTGCTGATGTGACTGCCTTATGGGTCTCCCGGGCAGCGTCCCGGGCATCCCGCAGATTGGTAAGGGCTTTCTGAAAATCCTCTGCCGCGTCATTGCCGCCGGTCAGATCCTTCCGAACTTTTTCCAGCGTATCCAGCAGAGCGTCCAATGCATCCAGTGCACTGCCAGTGTCATCCAGAATGTCTGCCAGATCGTCCAGCGCCTGAGAGATCCGAGCGGAAAGTTCATTGATTTCGTCAATGTTGCCGTTGGCCCAGTCCGTCATGGCATCGGTCAGTTCCTTGGCGATGTCCTTGGTGTCCCGGACCTTGCCGGTGAGATCGCTCATCTGGGCGTGGACGGAGTCGGAAATGCTGTCAGCGTGGTTGGCGGTACGGTCCATGATATCCTGAAGCGTATCCAGCTGGGCCAGCAGCTTGTCGAGGAAATCCTCGCTGAAGGTCTGTAAGACCTCCGGCTCCAGCTGGCCCACGATGCCGCCCACGTCCTTCCGTCCGTTGACGGAGCCGGTGTTGACGCAGCCATCCAGCCAGCCGGCGCTGCGTCCGGCGATGCCGCCGATGTTGTAGCCGATCTGGTCATAGCCCACGGAGCCGCTGTTGGAGCAGCTCTGGATGGTGCCCTTGGAATAGCCTGCCACACCGCCGACGTCCGTATAAGCCGGGACGTTTTCCATGGAGTTCAGCTGGGCCAGATTTGTGTAGTCGGTCTTGGGATCGTCTTCCAGATCGTGGGTGTTGATGCTGCCACTGTTGGAACAGCAGGTCAGGGTCCCGCGGTTTTCGCCCACCACGCCGGCGGTGGAATGCTTGCCGGTAACGCTGCCGGAGAAGGCACAGCCCACCAGCTCGCCGCCGGTTTCATTGATACCTACCAGACCGCCGATGCGATTATCACCCATGACGGTGCCGGAGGCGATGCAGTTCAAGATCCGCCCGGCGTTGCTGCCGGCCAGCAGGCCCAGTTCATCCTGATGCCCATTGGGGTGGATGGTGCCCGTCACCGTCAGATCCTGAACGGTGGCGCCGTTTTGAATGTAACGGAACAGACCCCGGACGTTGCCGCTGCCGGTAAGGGTCAGGCCGGAGATGGTGTGTCCGTTGCCTTGGAATGTGCCGCTGAAGGTGGGAATCGGAGTGAAGTCAATACCGTGGAGGTCAAGATCGTTCTTCAGGATCACGGTCTTGCCCTGGGACCAGGTATCCAGCGTGCAGTTCCGGGACAATTCGGCCAAATCCTCGGCGGTTTTGATGGTAACGGTGCTCTCAGCCGCCAGCGCGGCGGGAGCGGCCAGGGTAAACAGCAGGGTCACAGCCATGAGAAGGGCGGACCATTTTTGAATGCGTTTCATTGGGCGTCCCCCTCCTTTCCAGTGACAGAATCCGCAGGCGGCGTGTTCGGTGTATCCTCCGGTGACGCCCCTGCTTCGGGCGGTTGGCCGCTGCCTTCCGGCAGATCATAGCTGCCGGAGGACATGATGGCGGAAATATCGCCCTTGACTACGCCATGGATCTCCGCGTCCACAAAACCGGAAATCCGCCCCCGGACACGGCCATTGACAAAGGTGGTGCCGGAGAGACGCTGAGAGGCGATGGGCGTTGCGGGGAGCTTTACCTGGAAGCTGGTCTTTTCCACGATCCGGTCGCCCAGCACCAGGATCTGAGGCAGGACGAACATGACCAGGAACATGGAGATCAGCGTGCCCCGGCTGAGGCACTGGCCAATGCCTACGATGGACGGCTCCGTGGTGATCTGCCCGATGAGGAAGCCCGCAGCGGACAGGATGGAGCCGGAGGTCAGTACCGTGGGGAAGGAGAGATCCAGCGCCTTGATCAGGGCCTCTCTGGGGCTCATCCGGGTCTTGAGGTCGGAATACCAGGTGGAAATGACGATGGCGTAGTCGATATTCGCGCCCATCTGGATGGAGGTAACGATCAGATAGCTCATGAAGAAGATGTTGGTGTGCAGCACCGTGGGGAAGGTGAAGTTGATCCAGATACTGCCCTGAATGACCAAGATCAGCAGAATGGGCAGGCCCACGGACATGAAGGTGAACACCAGCACCAGAACCACGAATACCACGGACAGGACGCTGATCATCACATTGTCTCTGGCGAAGGAAACGGACTGGTCATAGTCGCTGGTGGAGTTGCCTACTAAGTACACATCGTCGGCATCGTAGTATTTCTCCACGATGCTGTGAACGGTTTTCAGGAAGGCGAAGGTGTCGGTCCCCTCCTCCGGCAGATTCAGGTTCATGACCATGCGGGTGTAGTTGGGGCCCAGCATCTGGGTCTGGGCGTCGGTGATCTGCGTATAGGCGTCATTGATCTCCCACTCATCCTCGTCATCCAGCGTCACATAGCCCTTTTCCTTCTCCTGATAGATAAAGAGGATCATATCCATGGCGGATACGGTATAGCTGTCGATGCCGCCCACGATGGGGCCGTAGTTATCCTCCTGATCCGCTGTATAGGCGGCGTAGAGGATGCAGGCTTCCTCGTAGGAAAGACCCATCATCTCCGAGAACTGCCGGGGCGTCAGCTTGTCGGTGAGGAAGTAGCCGGGCTTGGCCTCCACATTGGAAAGACCCATGGCATAATCCACCTCATCCAGTCCGCTCAGCTCCTTCAAAACGGCCTTTTCACTGGCGGTGTCCCCCTTGGGGACCACCAGTGCCATGATATTCTGGGTGCCGAATTCCTTTTCCACCCGGTCCGTCGCTGCCTGATGCTCATTGCGGCGAACGGTCATGACGGCGTTGTCGCCATACACATAGGGGCACTGGTTGGAGAGGAAGAAGCCTCCCACCACGCACACGATGAATACGGGTACACCCACATGGCGCAGGGCGTAGACCAGCTTGCCCCAGCGGTCGATCTGGGGGATGAAGTTCTTGTGGCGGGTCCGCTCCATCGCCTTGGAGAACAGCATCAGCAGTCCGGGCATCAGGGTGAACACGGCCAGCATACTCAGCAGGATGGCCTTAATGAGCACCAGACCCAGGTCAAAGCCGATGCGGAACTGCATGAACATCATGGCGGCCAGACCGGAAATGGTAGTCAGGCTGCTGGCGGAGATAGAGGGAATGGCGGCGCTGACAGCGATGATGCAGGCCGTCCGGTCATCCGGGGCGTGTTCCCGCTCTTCCAGAAAGCGGTGAAGCAGGATGATGGAGTAGTCGATGGCCAACGCAAGCTGGAGCACCACTGTCACAGAGTCGGACACGAAGGAGATCTCGCCGAAGATGAAGTTGGTGCCCTTGTTCAGCAGCGCCGCCGCCACAAAGGTCAGCAACAGCACCGGCACCTCGGCGTAGGAACGGGAGGTCAGCAGCAGCACCAGCACGATGACCAGCGCGGCCACCACTAAGATAATGCCCATTTCCTCATTCAGCGTTTCGGATTTGGAGTAGCCCACATCGGTAGAGATGTAAGTGTCATAGGGGGCCAGCAGTTCCTTCACGGCGGCCAGACCGTCCTTGGCGGACTGGTCATCGTTTTCGCCCCGGAAGGTGACGGTGATGAGGGCGTCGGCGCCCTGCATGTAATCCTCATAGGTCTTGTTGGCAGCGGAGGGCAGGGTGGTATCATCCGCCGACTTGTCCGCGTCCCAGAAGTCCACGGAGGAGATGTTGTTCAGATCTTCGATCTGATCCGCCAGATCCCGTGCGATCTCATACGTCACATGAGACACGATGATCCGGGCGGTGCCATAGGTCTTCATCTCATCCTCCATCAGCGTCAGGCCCCGGCGGGTCTCTGTGGTCTCCGGCAGATATTGGGTCAGATCGTCGCAGACCTTTACCCAGCTCTGGGTGATCAGGCTGGCGATAATGGCAATGGCGTACAGAAAAAAGATCAGGTTTCGTTTATCCACGATAAACGTGGCTAATTTTTCAAAAAAATTGCTTTTTTTTGGCTGGTCGCTCATGGGAGTCCCCTTTCTATGGCGCGTTTCAACAGCACATTCACATGAAATCACTTGTATCATATCCGCAGACATTTGGAATTGCAACAGTCAAATTCGGTCATTTGTCAGAATTCTGCGTTTTTCCAGTTTTTGACTGGACGGAGCCTGAAAAAACTTTTAAAATCTATGCAAACCGCCTGTAAATGAACAATGACAGCCCCCTTGACCTGTGCTATACTCTTAACAGAACTTAACGGAATGGGGCTGTAAGATGGGAAAAAGGTATAAAACCTCCGAGACCACTTGTCAGGCCATCAGCGGTGCGCTGAAGCAGCTCATGACCCAAAAGCCGCTGGAACGGATCACCGTGGCGGAGATCATGGATACCTGTGGGATGC
>ERZ773114.3232-NODE-3232-length-13742-cov-5.408928_pt1 | contig 13742 bp, 11 predicted proteins | sample MGYA00580564_ERZ773114 | MGnify/ENA primary metagenome ERZ773114 (study PRJEB29015, sample SAMEA2737836) | human gut metagenome | biome: human gut; feature: human-associated habitat; material: faeces | place: China | collected 2012 ...
CCGGAAAGCCCGTCGGAATCCCTCCGGTCCTGCGGGCCACCTCCCTTTGACAAGGGAGGCTTAGACGCAAAAAGGACCCGCATTTCCGCGGGTCCTTCCAAATCATATCAATACAGACGAAATCAGCCGGAGACCTTTTCCTTCAGGCGGCCGCTGGCCTTGAAGCCGGGGATGGCCGTCGGCTCCAGCTTGCTGGTGACCTTGGTCTTGGGGTTGGTGAAGTTCTTGGTCTGGCGCTCACGCATCTCGAAGCGGCCAAAGCCTGCGATGGTGACCTTGTCGCCGCTCTTGAGGACATCGCCGATGGTGCCGAAGATGCCGTCCATAACCTTCTCAACTTCAGCAGCGGTCATGTTGGTGTCGTTGGCAACCTTGGTAATCAACTGAGATCTCGTCATGATATTTTTAACTCCTATCCTTATAGGCACACAATTGCCCGGTATTATTACGCTATTATTATAGAGAAAATTGTGCGCAGAATCAAGAGTTTTTTCGGAAATCAAACGTTTTTCGGCAAAAACTATAAAATTTTCGCGATCATCTCGTCAAAAAGTGACATTTGGCAAAAAATGCACGTTCCATGCAAAAATATTCTGGACGGGCAAAGTCTTACAGTCCCATGCGGGAGGCATCGGCATAAGCCAGCGTCAGCCCGCCGTCAAAGGCCAGCGAGAAGTCGCCCGCCGGGGCGGCAGGTCAGGTCAAAGCAGACGTCCACGGCCTGTTCTGCGCCGTCGCGGCTGACGGCCAGGCAGACGTTGTGCCCGCGGCCCTGCCTGATGTAGTCGTAGTCACCGGGGAAAAGGTTCTCTCCCCCACCGCCTGCGGGCGGAGCCCCCTCGCAGAGGGGGCCAAGAATTTCGCTCCCCTTTTGCAAGGGGAGCTTTTTTTCTTGCCCTGCTGTTGCACAAATGCATAAAAACAGGTATACTTATAAATAAGTATAATTTCAGGGAGGCATTGCCCATGAAAGCTGATAAATACCGCTTCGACGGCGTCCACGCCTGTGACCTGCGGGCGCTCTCCTGCGACAGCAAAGAGGATGCAACGGACAAAGACGAAATTCTGGCCAAAACTGCCGAGAAGCTGCAAAAGATGGCCGCATTGGAGGCTGAACGCTGATGCCGCCCATCCGTGTTTTACAGGTCATGCCCGCCATGGACGCCGGCGGCATGGAGACCTTTGTCATGAACGTCTACCGCACGATCGACCGGGAGAAGGTCCAGTTCGATTTTCTCTATCATTACGATAAGCCGTGTTTTTTTGACGATGAAATCCGTGCGCTGGGCGGGCGCATCTTCAAGCTGACCGTCCGGCAGGACAACAACCTGCCCCGCTACCTGCGTGAATTGCGGGCGCTGTTTGCCGCCCACCCCGAGTGGCGCATCATCCACGGCCATTACAGCGGGTTTGGCATGTTCTACAACCCCGCGGCGCGGCGCGCGGGTATCCCCGTGCGGTGCGGCCACAGCCACAATACTGCGTATGAACGCAATTTTGTGGGGCGGCTCGATCATTTTATGAGCAGCTTTTTCAACATCGGCCTGACGGACCGCTTTGCGTGCAGTGAGAAGGCCGGGCAGATGCTTTTTGGTAAGCATCCGTTCACCGTCGTGCCCAACGGCATCGATACGGCGCGGTTTGCCGCCCGCGACCCGCAGCGCCGTGCGCTTTTGCGCGGTGAGCTGGGTGTGACCGATCAGGAAATCCTGTTCGGCCATGTGGGGCGGTTTTCCGACCAGAAGAACCACCCGGGACTGCTCAAAATTTTTGCCGCCGTGCGCACCCGCCTGCCCAAGGCACGGCTGGTGCTGCTGGGCGGCGGCGACCCCGCCTACGTGGAGAAAATGCAGGCGCTGGCCGCCGAGCTCGGCCTTGGCGACAGTGTGATCTTTGCGGGCGTGCGCAGCAACATCCAGAGCTTTTACGACGCGATGGACGCCTTTTTGCTGCCCAGCCTTTTCGAGGGTCTGCCCGTCGTGCTGGTGGAGGCGCAGACCGCGGGTCTGCCCTGCTTTGTGGCCGACACGGTGGACCGCGGCGCGGCGTTCACCGACAGGGTAAAATTCCTGCCGCTGAACGACACCGCCGCGTGGGCAAACACAATTGCGGCGGCCTCCTTCCGCCGCGACCCGCAGGCGCGGGAGAAGGCCATTAAGGCCGGATATGACATCCACACGAGCGCCGAGGTCCTGCAAGCCTTTTACCTGCGCCGTTATGCCGAGGTGACGCCATGAAGCCCTGTGAGATTGCAGTCATCGTACCTGTACATAATGCGGCGGCGTTCCTGACCGCCTGCACCGACGCGATTGCTGCCCAGAAATTTGACGGCTTCCGGTGCATTCTGGTGGAAGACGGCTCCACCGACGACTCCCCCGCGCTCTGCGATGCCATCGCGGCGGGCGACCAGCGCTTTGTGGCGCTGCACCAGACCAACAGCGGTGTCTGCGCGGCCCGCACGGTGTGCGCGAGGGGCGGGCACTGGGGGCCAGATGGTTTGCGTTCTGCGACGCGGACGATTTGTACCACCCTGAGTTTCTGGACACGCTGTATGCGGCGGTGACGAACAGCGGGCTGCCGCTGGCCTGCTGCCGGTACGATACCTTTACCGACACCGTGCCCGCCGACGCGCCCGCGCCCTGCAACAGCAAGATCCTGCGAAGCCCCGCCCATCTGGACGCGCTGCTGCATGACCACGCCGTGGATTACGGCCTGTGGAACAAGCTGTTCTCCGCCGACCTGCTGACCGAGGAGATGCTCGACAACGGACTGGCCTATAACGAGGATCTATTGGCGAACTGGCGTGCATTTTTAGCCGCTCCGGGGTGTGCGTTCTGCGATTTTGCAGGCTATCACTACCGCCAACACGCGGACAGCGCCAGCCACCACGCCCTGCCGCCGCAGAGCATCGACGACCAGCGCCGCGCCGCTGCGGAGATCCGCGCCACGGCCCCTGCCGAAATGCAGCAGAGCGTGAACGCCTTTTACTATGAAAAGCTCGTCTATCTGGCCAGCATGATCCTGCGCCGTGCCAACGCCGCAGACTACCGCGTCCAGCTGAACGAGCTGAAGATCGGCATTGCCGCGGGGGCCGACGACCCGCAGCTGGGGCGCAATCCGCTGCTGCCCCGGAGCATCCGTTTTTCGGCCTGGCTGACGCTGCACATGCCGCGGCTCTGGCAGTGGGCGTGCCGAAATTTCTTGAAGGACCGACAATAATGCGCATTTTACTTGTACTGGACCGGGTGGAGAACCCCGCCAGCGCCAACGCCCTGATGGGCTTTCGGCTGGCGGAGCAGCTGCTCCGCCGCAACCGGTCGCTCAAGGACTATTACAAGTCCTCGATCAGCGCCTTCGAGCTTTCCGACGGGCGCATGCTCCATCAGGACGACAAGGAGTTCATCGACCGGATGCTGAAGATCATCAACGACAACATCTCCAACACGGAGATCTCGACCAAATTCATCGCCGACGAACTGGGCGTGAGCATCCGCAACCTCTACCGACGGCTGGAGGGCATCCTCAACCAGACGCCGACCAACATCATCAAGGAGTACCGGCTGGCCAAGGCTGAACAGCTGCTCACGACCACGAAGCTCTCGATCGACGAGATCATCTACAAGGCGGGCTTCGTAAACCGGGGCACCTTCTTCAAATGCTTCTCCGCCAAATACGGCTGCACGCCCAAAGTCTACCGCAAGGAGAAACTTTCGCAGATCCGGCAAGAGGTGGGCGAAGAGAGCGAAGATGCCGCAGACCGGTCGGCGTAACGTCCGGGGACGTCCGGCATAACAGCCGCCACAGTCACGACACGGAATCCGGCATAACATCCGGCGGAGCATATCAAACGAAGAAAGAGCGGGCCGAAACCCGCTCTTTCTCTTTGCCTGTCCTGAGGACCTTGCGCCCTACTCGATCAGCAGCGCCATGGCCTCGATCATCGTCGAAGCGCTGACCTGCTCGTTCAGACGGCCGTCCCACGAAGATCCCGGCTCGCCCCAAAATCCGCCGAAGAACCACTTCGATCCCTCCGACTTGTCCACGCCGTCGCGCCAGCAGACCAGCCCGTTGTAGATCAGGAACTCCTCGATCTCCCGGCGCAGCCCCGCATCGGCCTTATCGACCGAAGCGTCCTTCCAGACGTTCATCGCATAGCGGACGAAAATCCCCTTGAAAAGCGCATTGTCGCCCGAACCTTCGTTGTTCAGCACCCCGTTGGTCACCATCGACTTCATGGTGTAACGCGCCGCGCGCGCGGCGTCGGTCATGTATTTGGCGTCGCCCGTGGCCTTGTAAAGCTCGTGCGCGGCGCCCATGAACGTACCCTGATTATAGGTCAGCGCGCCGCCATTGATCACGCCGTTCTTCATGTTGTCGGACACGGCGCCCGTCAGCGGATTGTAGAGCGTCGAGCTGAGCCAGTTGTAAATCTTCTTCGCATCGGCCAGATACTGATCCCTCTCGGCTCCTTCGGGGCTGTTGGCCCACAGGCGCATGGCGCAGAGGGCGCCCGGACCGTTCGAGCAGGCGTTCTTGCTGTTCTCGGCGTCGAAGCTCCAGCGGATGCCGCCGCCGTTCTCGTCGTCGGTCCAGCGGGCGATCACCGTCTCCTCGTAGGTCTTGCGAGCGGCGTCGAGATACTTCTGCACTCCGGTAGCCTCGTACATGCGGATCAGCGTCAGGATGATCCACTCCGAGTCGTCGGTGTAGGCATTGCCGAAACCGTAAGTTCCCCAATAGCTGTTGCCGTAGTTGTTGCCCTTGTTGTCGTACCATTTGGACATGTAACCGGCATAGGTGTCGCGGCGGGCGTCGCCTTCGGGAATACGCAGGTAAGCGTCGATCAGCACGTCCATCGCATGAGCCTGCGGCCAGTAGCAGTAGGTCGATTCGTTCGTGCGGTCCTGATCGGTATACCAGAAGGTGCCGCGGTCGGTATTCATGAAATTCTCGATCAGCTTCTCGTCGATCTTGTCGGCATGGGCGGTCCAGTCCTCCCCGTAAGCGGGTTCGAGCTTCTCGGCCGGATCCACCACCTCTTTGCCGTAGTATTTGTCGTCCACCTCGCAGGCCCCCAGCAGGGTCGCCGCGGCGGTAAGCGCTAAAATGTATTTTTTCATAAGTCTGTCGTTTTTTACCGGGGAGGGGCACGCCTTGCGGAGCGCGCCTCCCCCGGAGAGTTGGTTAATCCAGATACTCGATATAGTTGTAGTAGTGCTCCGTATCGGGACTCATGTTGAGCTTGATGTTCACCCGCTTGGAGTCGTTGCCGCGGTAGGCGTGGAGCATCTTGAACGCGCCGGCATCGTCGCCGTTCACATCGGCGATCGGCCAGAATACGCGGAAGCGCGAATCGTTCTCGGCAGGCTTGGAATTCAGGTCGCCCGTCATGCCGGGATTGGCGCCGAACTTGGTCTTCACGCCGTCCACCTCGGCCCAGAAGAAGTAACGGTCGTCGTCCCAGTCCCTCAGGTAGGGCACCACACCTGCGGCATACCAGATGCCGTTGCCCTGATAAGGCAGCTTGATCTGCTTCTCGGTATGCTGGGTCTTGACGTTCGGCGAGAGGTAACGCATGTTCTCGATCTTCTGGAGCTTCGCCGTGCCTGCGCCGAAGTCGAGCAGGATGTAATAGATGGCCTCTTCGGACGAAACGACGCTTGCGTCGCTCTCCCGGATCGCACCGCCTTCGACGACGAACTTGCGCGCATCGGCCGTATCGCCGTCGGTGAAGTTGTACCCTGCGGCGTCAGTCGTCAACTTGGTGAAAATCTCGAACTTACCCGCGCCAAGCGCCTTGAGGGCCTGATAGCCGGAACCGAACTCCGAAGCGGCGCCCGTGATGTAGGCGGCGGTCGGAATACCCTTCATGCGGGTAACCGTGAGTTTGCGGCCGGAGGAGAGCGCCGTCCACGAAAGCAGTTTGCTCTCTACGGCCCAGTACAGGTCGCCCGTGCCTTCGGCGGCAATGCCCGCAGCATCGGCGATCGACTCCAGCTCGGAGAAGGAGACGTCCACGGAGCCGTTATACTGCGCCTCCTTGCGGCCGACGGCCTTTTCCAGCGCGGCGTCCGAATAGAAGACCAGCGTATAGCTCGTCAGCTTGCCCGCAGGGTCCGAATCGGGAAGCTTGTTCCACGCGAAGGTCAGCTTGGCGCCCGCCTGCGCATTCAGCACGACGGAAGCGTTGTCATCGGGCGAGATCAGCGTCACGGGAGTGGCTTCGGGCGCGAAGTCGAATTCGTAACGGTGGTAGTACGCCTCGGCTTCGGGCGAGCAGTCCACGACGATCGTGCAGGTGACGTTCCTCAGCACGGCGATATGCTTGAAGGAGTAGTCCCACTGATTGATATTGCCCGTTTCGCGCATTGACAGCCTGTACTGCGGCCCGGTCAGGCCGGAGGGCATGTCCGAATCGCTCATATCGCTCGACGAGTAGCCCCAGATGTAATCCGTGCCGTCGATCACCGCGTCGAAACGGTAGCGGTTGTCACCGTCCCAAGTGATCTGACGCTTCCAGACGCCGTTGCCGGCATATTCCATCACGGCATCGGGATCGGGCGTCCAGCACCAGTGGTATTTCACGCTTTCGATCTTTTCCATCTTCACGGTACCGGCCTTGAAATCGACCAGTACGCGGTAAACGCCGTCGCCCGTGCCTGCGGCGTCGGCGCCCTCGGTCAGGCGGCCTTCGGCGACGCCGAACGTACGCTTGCTGCCCGCCGCATTGCGGTTGATGAAGCTGAACGAGCCGGTGAATCGGGTGTAAATCTCGAACTTGCCGTCGCCCAGCTCGCGCATCTGTTTAGCCGCGGCGGGATCCGTGCCGAACTCGGAGCCTTCGCCCGTCACGTAGAGGTGGTAGGGCGCGTCGATCGAAGCATAGCGCTTGACGGTGAGTTTGTGCGGCTCGGCCGGCGAAAGCTGTTCGGCTCCGCCCAGTCCGGCGCTGACCGTCCAATAGAGGTCGCCCGCAGCGTCAGGCTCGATGCCGGCGTCGCCGGCAATCGCATTGAGCTGACTGTGGAGCATTTTCAGCGAGGACTTCTGACCGTTGTTGTCGGCCAGATAACGGCCGATCTCCTTTTTGGCCGCATCGAGGAAAACCACAGTGTAGACGGGAGTTCCGACCTTGGAGACCTCCCACTCGAAATAAAGGTTGGCATCGGCCTGTTCGATCAGATCGAGGGCGTAGCCGTCCGACGGATAGAGCAGTTTTTCGACCGCGCTGAAGCCGGTATCGTCATATTCCGTATGCTCGGTACAGGCCGCCAGTGCAAAACCCGCGAGCAGCAGAACAACCAGTTTATTCAGTATGTTTTTCATAGGTTCAATTATTTTTTAGCCGACGATCTCGATTACATGCGTACAATTCTCCACGTCACCGGACATAATCAGGGTGATATCGACTTTCTTACCGTTAAAATCGCTGTGGAACTTAAACTTTTCGGGACCATAGGCATCCCCGGTAAACAGATTCTCGGTCAGAATGTAATACTCCGCGCCGCTCAGCGCGCTGGGGCTGCTGTCGTTGCCTTTCGTACCGGCCCATACATACGTAACCCCGTCGAAAACCGGATGGAAGTTGTAACGCTGGTCGAGTCCCCAACTCTCTTCCCTGAATTTGACGTTGTAATCGGAGAATTTCCAGCAGCCGTTACCGATATACTCCATATTGCCGTTGTCTTCGGTGCGCGGTGCGAAATTGAATTCCACGCGGTCTATATGCTCGAAGGTGATTCCGCGGACATTGAGGTCGAGCTTGATGCGGTAAACACCCGATCGGTCGATCGTGGCGGGTTCGGCGCTCTGGTCGTCCAGCACGCCGTTGACGACCGTATAGGTCGTGCGGTCATCGCCCTTTGAGCTGGCGAACGTAAAGCCCTTGCCGGCTTCGAGCTGCTGATAGAAAGTAAACTCGCCGTCGCCGGTCCTGCGGCCGACACAGGCATTCTCAAGATCGCTGCCGCCCTCGGTAGCTTCGCCCGTGAGGAACAACTGGTCCGGAATCACATTGAAGCCCAGCAGACGCGTCAGTTCCAACCGGCGGGGCGTCGCAACCACAGGCGCGGTATCCACGCCCCGGCTCGACACGACCGACCAATAGACGGCACCGTCGGCCCCGACGTCGATGCCCGCGGCATTGGCGATGCGGTTGATCTCCTTGTGGACAATATCCACGCTGGTCGACGAACCGGCGTCACAACGGTAAATGATCTCGCCGCCGGGCTTGCCGAAGAAGACCACCTCGTAATGGGGAAGCTGTCCGTCGGCAGCCAGCGCCGGCTCCCACGAAAAACGGAGCGTCGCCGTCGAAGCGCTCTGCAGCTCCACGTAATAGTTGTCGGCCGGCAGCAGCAGCGTCTGCACCGGAGTGACGCCTCCGGGCTTGTACTCCAAGTCTTCCGAGCAGGAGATGCCCGTAAGGACGAGGGCCGCCATCAGTATGTTCAATATCTTTTTCATTGTTTTCGATACTTTTTTGATTGACGATTAATAACCCGAATTGTTGGGCAGCAGCGTCGGCACGAGCTGCGTTTCGGAGAGCGGAAGCGACCAGAGGATGTCCCGGCTGGAATTGAACTTGAATTCGTCGATCTGACGGCCTCCGTTCAGCTCCTTGGCGCCGTAGACCGCACCGTTCAAAAGGTCGATGACGCCCTGCGACTTGGAGTCCTTGTAATTGATCCAGCGGATCAGGTCGAAGTAGCGCAGTCCTTCGAGCGCCAGCTCGACACGGCGTTCGTCGCGTACGATCTGGGTGTAATCGCCCGACGAGGGGAAGTCGGTGCCGCTCAGCCCCGCACGCTGGCGGATCGGCTTGATCGTCTCGTTCCACACCGCGGCGTCCATCTCGTTCAGGTACGCCTTCGCCTCGGCGTACATCAGCAGCACGTCGGCATAACGCATCATGATGATATTGGTCCACATTTCGAGGTTCTTGCCGTGGGTCGTATCGAAATACTTGCGGGTGTAGAAGCCCGTGGGCGAACCGTTGTCCGTACCGGCCTTGTCATTGCCCGAAGTCACGTTGATCGTGCCTTTGGTCACGTATTCGCCCTTATCGTTGCGGTCTTTCCACACATAGCCGTTGTAGACGACCGTAGCGGTCAGACGCGGATCGCGGTTCGCATAGACGGTCTTGTCCGCCGGAACCGAGCCATCGGCATTGAGGTAGCTGTCCACCAGCGCGCGCGTCGGAGCCTTCTGGCAGAGGTTGGCGCCCATCGTCAGGGGAACCATCGAATAGAGCGTGGACCACTGCTTGTTCAGCTCGACGGCGGCATAGTCGAGGATCACCTCGCTGTTGTATTCGGCGGCCGAAGTAAAGAGGTATTCATAGGCCGGAATGCCGTCGCCGGACCCTTGGGTCAGCAGGCTGTAGGTGCCGTAGGTGCCCTGCTCGTGGATGAGCTTGTCGCAGATATCGGCGGCCTTGCGCATGTTGTCCGAAACCGAATTGCCGGTGCGCTGCACGTTCTCGTACATATACATACGCGCCTTGAGCATCATGGCGGCGGCTTTGGTGATGCGGCCGTTGTCGTCGGCTTTCAGTTCGTCGCGGGTGGGCAGGTCGCCGACGATCTCGTCGAGTTCGCGGTGCAGCGCACTCATCACCTCCGGATAGGGAGTGCGGGAGACGCGGCGCGACTCTTCGAGCGAAATATCCTGCAGGAAGAAGGGAATGTCGCCGTAGAAATTGGCCAGACGGAAATAGAGGAATGCACGGATAAAGCGGATCTGCGCCTTCATCCCGGCGAGCCGTTCGGGGTCCATGCCCGGCACCTCGTCCACGAAATTCATAAAGACATTGCAGGTCTTGACGCCCTCGAACACCCATTTCCACTCGCTGCGGAACAGTCCCGTGTTGGGCGTCGCCTGCCCCATGCGGATCGTGCGCGTGTCGGGATTGCCGCGCTGTTCGTACAAGTTGTCGCTCAGGGCTTCGTCCTGCCAGATCTTGTCGTGGCCGAACATCTGGTTATAGGCCATGTTGAGCACCATGTTCGCACGTTCGGGCGAAGTCCAGAAAGCCTTGTCGGTAAACTTGTTGGTAGGCTCCTGATCCAGATCGTTGCAGCCTGCGAGCAGCATCGCTCCGGCGGCGAACGTCACGGTGATATATTTTAAAATCGTCGTTTTCATAGTTTTCGCCTTTATTTAAAATGTGATGTTCAGACCGGCGCCGAAGTAACGCAGGTTCGGGTAGTTGCGGCCTGAGTTGGCGCCGCCCGAATTCATGTTCGAGCCGAACTCCGAAGATTCGGGGTCGATGAACGAACAGTTGCTGAACGTAAGCAGGTTCTGGGCGTTGAAGTAGATCTTGAAGCGCTTGACGCCGAATTTCATCGAAATCCGTTCGGGAAGCGTATAACCCAGCTGGATGTTCTTCAGGCGCAGGTAGCTGCCGTCAAACATGTAGAGGTCCGAACCCATGCGGTAGTTGTTCTGGTTCGAGGGGTCCGAAATATCGGTCAGACGCGGCCAGCGGGCGTCGGTGTTGGTCGGGGTCCAGAAGTCGAGCTGGTGTTCGTACATCGTGTAACCGTAGTTGGAGTGGAACGGCTCGATCAGCTCGCCGCGGACCATCATGTCGCGCTTGAGAACGCCCTGCAGGAAGATCGAGAGGTCGATGCCTTTCCATGCGACGTTGTAGGTGAAGCCCAGCGTGTAGCGCGGGAAGGCGTTGCCCAGATAGTAGCGGTCGTTCTCGTCGATGGTGCCGTCGCCGTTGCGGTCCTTGAATTTCACGTCGCCCGGCTTGACGCTCTTGCCCGTCGGCACGGCCGAATGGGCGATTTCGTCATAGCTCTGGAAGAAGCCGTCGGTCTTGTAACCGTAGTAGGAGTTGAACGGCAGCCCCTCGCGGGTGATGCGCCAGAACTCTTCCTGTCCGGAAATATCCTCGAAGCCCTCGTATTTGAGCACCTTGTTCCACGAGTCGCCGATGTTGAACTGGAAGAAGTGCGACCAGTCGCGTTTCTTGAGCGCATAGCTGAGCGTCAGCTCCCAGCCCTGCGTGCGCATCTCGCCGGCGTTGTAGTTCTGCAGCTCGGTGCCCAGAATCAGCGGGGTCTGGGGCTTGACCAGAATGTCGGTCGTATGTTTGTTGAAGTAGTCGAAGCCGAGGTTGAGCTTGCCCCGGAAGAACGAGGCGTCGAAACCGACGTTGAAGGTCTTGGACACCTCCCACTGCAGGTTGTCGGTACCGAGCTGGAAGCCGGCGCCGCCGACGCCCACGTTATTGAAGGCATAGGTGTTCGAATAGACGTTGTAGGTGGTGAAGTACTGGTAGTCGCCCACCGACTGGTTGCCCAGCGTACCGTAGGAACCGCGGATCTTCAGGTCGCCGACGTTGTCGCGGTAGCTCTCCATGAAAGCCTCCTGCGAGAGACGCCAACCCAGCGACACGGAGGGGAAGAAGCCCCAGCGCAGGTCGGAACGGAATTTCGAGGAGCCGTCGTAACGGAACGAGAATTCGGCGTAGTAACGGTTGTCGTAGTCATAGGCTGCGCGGCCGAAAACGGAGGTGAGGCTGGTGCGGGTCGTGTTTTCGGGCGTCACCGAAGACCGGCCGTCGCCCGAAATGACGGCCTCGGTGCCGTCGCCGTTGATACCCAGATCGGGATCGGCCCATTTGAAGGAGATCTGGTTCGCTTCGGAGGTGTAGGACTCGTTCGAGGCGCCTAACAGGGCGGCCACATGGTGCTTGCCGAACGTACGGTCGAAGTCGAGCATCAGCTGAGAATTGATCAGGTAGGCGCGTTTGTTCCAGTCCTCCGACTTGTTGTCGTTGTTGGCCGAACGGCCTTCGCCGACCGGATTGCCCGCAGCGTCGGTATTGTAGAACATCACTTCGTGCGTCCGCGTATAGCGGTGGTCGGCGAAGATATCGGCACCCAGCACGCCGCGCAGTTTCAGCCCGTCGATGATCTTCACCTCGGCCGACAGGTTGGCGTTCACATAGTCGTTGCGGTACTTGTTGTAACCGCCCTCTTCGAGCAGGCCCAGCGAGTTGCGGTCGGTCAGTTTGTCGTTGAGCAGGTATTTGCCCGTCACGGGATCGTACTGACGGTAATAGTAATAGGTGGGAATACGCATCGCGTTGGCGATGGTCGAACCGTCGGTCGTCGTCTTGCTGTTCTCGTGCGAATAGGAGAGCAGGGCCGTTACCTTCACACGTTTGTATTCGGTGGTGATGTTCGTACGGAAATTGTAACGCTGGCGGCCGTAATCGGGACCTTCGAAGTTGCTCTCCTGATCGTAATAGCCTGCCGAAATCATATAGGTCGTATTGGCGCCGCCGCCCGATACGCTGACGTTGTAGTTCTGCTGCATGGCCGTCCGCAGAATCTCGTCCATGTAGAACGTGCCGTTGCCGTGCGCCTTGAGGTCGCGGATCTGTTCGGCGGTAAAGGCGGGAGCCAGCCCCGAATTGGCTTTGGAAATGTTGAGCAGCGTGGCGTTCTGCCAGCCTTGAACGGGCGTGTAGAGCACTTCGGGCTGCTGCCAGCCGACCATAGCCGTGAGTTCGACGGTCGGAGCCTGATTCAGCTTGCCCTTCTTGGTGGTGACCAGCAGGACGCCGTTGGCGGCGCGCGAACCGTAAATGGCGGCCGTACCGGCATCCTTCAGCACCGAGACGTTCTCGATGTCCGAGGGATTGAGCTTGTTGAAGCTGGCGTTGTCCGACACCAGACCGTCGATGACGATCAGCGGTTCGTTGTTGTTCATCGTACCGATACCGCGGATGTTGATGTTGAGCTGGTTGTCGGCGGGGTCGCTGCTTCGCTGCTGGATGACGAGGCTGGGCGAAGTGCCCTGCAGCGCCTGCGTCAGGTTAGCGACGGAACGTTCGGTGATGGCTTCGGACTTGATCTGGTCCACGGCGCCCACCGCACGGCGGCGGGTGGTGGTGCCGTAGCCGATGACGATCACTTCGTCCATCAGCTGCGCGTCTTCCTTCAGCGTCACGTTCAGCAGCGTGCGGTTGGCCACCGGAAGCGTCTGCGTCTCGTAGCCGATGAACGAGAAGTCGAGTTCGGCATCGGCGGCGCACTGGATCTGGTATTCACCGTCGATACTGGTCGAGGTTCCGACCGAAGTACCCTTGACAATGACGGTAACGCCGAGCAGCGGCGCTCCTGCGGCGTCCTTCACAACGCCCTTGACGGTGACCTTGGATGTCTGGGTCAGGGGGCTGGCATTAACGGTTGCGGCTGCAAACCCAAGGGGGGGGGTAATCAGCAGCACCAAAACCGTCAACATGATTTTGTGCCCAAAATTGGTCATAGATATTGTTTTTTGGTTTAGTTAAAATATACTCCCCGCACCCGGTGACGCGGATGCGGTTCATGGATTCAGAAAACGGGAAAATAACAGGATAAATTACGGGATTCCGCAAAAAAATCGGCGGAAAGGATCAGACAGGAGTTTTTTTCCATAGGCTAATCTGGTTTTAAGTTTTAGGTTAAACGGTTGGTTTTTCGTGAAAACAAAGTTGAGAAATAAGATGCGGACCGAAAAATATACGGACGGCAAATTTCTCCGCCGTACATGATCCGGTACTATTTTGTCACAAAATTGTATTTTCCGATCCGGAACACAAACGTACTCCCGGCACCGTCCCGCACCCCCGATCGGCGGTTTTCACGCCGTTTTATGACAATTCGGGCACAAAACCATACAAACCGCGTCACAACGCCGTCCTGACACAAAAACTCCGGCCCGGCTTTACAGCC
>ERZ773114.3236-NODE-3236-length-13732-cov-4.795350_pt1 | contig 13732 bp, 9 predicted proteins | sample MGYA00580564_ERZ773114 | MGnify/ENA primary metagenome ERZ773114 (study PRJEB29015, sample SAMEA2737836) | human gut metagenome | biome: human gut; feature: human-associated habitat; material: faeces | place: China | collected 2012 ...
AAATGCTGGAGTCAGAGTCCAGTGCCTTACCATTTGGCGATAGCCCATCATTATGTAATCAAAACCAGTTAAAACCGGTTTAACTGGGCTACAAGGATTCGAACCTTGAAATGCTGGAGTCAGAGTCCAGTGCCTTACCATTTGGCGATAGCCCATCATTTACTTGCTTTCCCGCAAGCACTTGACCATTATATAATGGATTTTCAAAAAAAGCAAGCTTTTTTTTTGATTTTTTTTGTTTTTTTGCTTAATTCACTTTTACAATGCTAATTTAGCCTTTTTATAACTACAATGATAACAGAAAAATGAAACATGATCTTACATTTTCTCTTTACCTTTCTTCATCCCTAAGTGCACTTATCTGTTATTTTTATTTTTCACATAATGAATAATACGAAGCAAAAGTTCTACACGTTTAAATGGTGTGATCAGGTAATAACCATCTACATAATCGGTAATCTTATCGATAATGGCAGTCGAAATGCGGTATGCCAGTTCTTCTCCCTCTTCACGATTCTTATCCTGATACATTGAAACGATCGTATCCTGTACATCAATACCCGCCATCTCATTATTCATAAAACAAGCATTCCGATAACTGACAACCGGCATGATACCACCTAAGATCTTTACATCTAATTCTTCTCTTGCTCGTTTCAGGTTTGCAAATCCACGCTCTGATAATACCGGCTGTGTAAACAAAACAGACACACCGTTTTCTATTTTCTTTTTGGCATGACGGATCTGCGAATCAAATTGTAATGCATTGATATTTAATGCACCTGACACCATAAATGGATTTTCTTCAAATACCTCTTCATTCAGCGACTGGATATGTCTTGCTAACATCGCAGAATTATAACTGAACATCGTTTTGACCTGATCTCTCATAGCTGTCGGAACAGGATCTCCTGTTACGGTAAGTACATTATTGACACCTTCCACGTTAAGTCCGAGTAAAAGAGCTTTTGTCGCATTGATATTACGATCACGGCAAGTCATATGCGGTATTGTAGTCAGACCTAATTCCCTTGTCACTTTGCAAGCTAAGATACTGCTGTCAATACGGGCTTTTGCGATCGGACAATCTGCGATATCAATCGCATCTACCCCGGCGTATTTATAACGTGCTGCACCTTCCATAAAGAAATCAATATCCGGTTCGATCGGCGGATCTAACTCAACGACAATGACTTTTTCTCCTGCAAAAAGTTTCTTTGCAAATGTATTATGTTCATTTTTATTTGCAACAATATGTGTGCTTTCTAATTCCTCTTTGTATCCTGCTGCCTGTACAAGCTTCCGATCTCTTTTTTCAATCCATGTTACAAACCGGTCCTGCTTTTGCTGCATCATTTCCGCAACACCTTTGATATCTTTCGGACGTGTACCACAACAGCCTCCAACCATTGCAACGCCTTCTTCTAACAGCTTTTCAATGTTATTGCTAAAATAGGTATAGCTTTGCTCATAGTACATTCTGTTTCCTAAAAGAGTAGGATATCCTGCATTTGGCATGATCGTAAGATATTTTTTTATTTTCTTTTTATCTAGACGTTGTACAAGATCTAACAGATGTTTCGGTCCTGACACACAGTTAAATCCTAGTGCGTCAATGCTTTCAGACTGCTGTAAATCCCAAAAAAGCTTTTTCACAAAGAAACCACCTCGGGTATAGCCTTCCGGCGAAGCCGCAAAAGATACAGCGATAAAACTTCCCGGTGCTTTCTCTTTGATATACGATGCAATTTCTTCAATGGCTTCTCTGCTCTCCATGGTTTCAAAAAGAAAATTTTGGGCTCCACACTCCAGAAAGGTATTTGCAATTTCTTTGTACGCTTCCAAAAGATCCTTCTCTTCATTGACAGGAACCGGACCAATATCTGCAAAGATAAAACGCTCTCCGGCAAAATCTTTAATCGCATTTTGAGCGATCTGATATCCTTTTTTTATCATTTCTTTTACTTTTTCAACCGGCTGCTGTAATACAACTGTATTTGCAGAAAATGTATTGGTTTTGATCGCTACAGCACCGGCCTTTAAATATTTCTCATGGATCTTTTGTACCCATTCAGGATGTTCTATATTCATAAATTCACAATTTCTTTTTACGGTTTCCGGATGCTTTTCTACTAAATACGTCCCCATTGCTCCGTCAAACAACAATGGTTTCTCTTTTAAATACTCCTGTACTGTCATTTATATTCTCCCATCTGTTTGTCTTTTCTTATGATGCCGGATGGATTCCTAATAATTCTTTTCCTTTCTGTAGAAGGAAAAAGACCAGAAATGCACCTAGATTAGCAAGTACCACACTTGCACCGGCAGGCATTGCTGATTGATATGATATCACTAAACCAATGGTAAAGCAAACAACAGATAAAACTGCTGATGTTACGATCACGCCCTTAAAACTCTTAAACAAACGCATGGAAGTAAGTGCAGGAAAGATCAAAAGACTCGAAATCAGCATAGCTCCCATCATTTGCATACCAAGAACGATCGTGACGGCTGTTAAAATTGCAATCATACTGTTATAAAAAGAAACTTTTACACCGGTTGCCTTTCCAAAATTTTCGTCAAAGGTCACGGCAAAAATATTATGATATGATACCATAAAAAGTGCCAGGACAACACAGGAAAGCAAGACACATAATATAACATCATCCTTGGTCATCGCTAAAATGCTTCCGAACATATAACTATTGACATCGGTTGTCATGCCTGTTGTCAAAGAAGTTACACTGACACCAATCGCCAGAGCCGATGCAGATACTGCTGCAATCGCTGCATCCGATTTCATCAAACCTTTTTCTGTCATACGCAAAAGTAAAAAAGCGGCAGCAATCACTACCGGTATCGACACCTTTAATGGTGCAACATTGCATGCTAAGGCGATTGAAAGTGCACCATATGATACATGAGATAATCCATCTCCGATCATCGAATATTGTTTTAATACAAGGCTGACACCAAGAAGTGCTGCACAAAGTGATACCAGCACGCCTACAATAAATGCCCTTACAATAAAGGGATAACTAAACATTTCTATTATAAAACTCATTTTTCTTCCTTTCTGTATAAATGAACATTTCTATCTTAAACACTCTTCTTATGAATGAATACTAAAGATATCCGAAAAGTCAGAATCCATATATTCATGTACACTGCCAAAGAAATAAGATCCATTGCTCAAATGTAATATTTTATCTGCCCAATGTACAGTACTTTTCAGATCATGCGTAACCATGACAATTGCCATGCCTTCCTGATGAAGTTTATGCAGGTTATCATACAATTCTGCTGCTGCCATCGGATCCAGTCCCGTTACCGGCTCGTCTAATACTAAAATATCTCTTGCGGCACATAATGCTCTTGCTAAAAGAACACGCTGCTGCTGTCCACCCGACAGATTGCCATAACAGGCTTTTTGTAATGACTCAATTCCTAAACGTTTCATATTGTAGATTGCTCTCTTTTTGTCTTCGTTGCGATAAAAAGTAAATCTTTTCTTCTGATTTAAAAATCCTGACATCACGACTTCCATAACGCTGGCAGGAAAGTTCCGCTGTACCTGTGTCTGCTGGGGCAGATAACCGATCGCACCGTTTTTAATATCATCGCTCAATACTACTTCACCACTTACCTGTTTGATCAACCCCAAAATCGTCTTTAATAATGTACTTTTCCCGGAACCGTTTTCTCCAACCACACAGACATAATCGCCTGATTGCACTTCAAAATTAAAATGTTCAATAATCGATTTGTTTTCATATCCTAATCCTGCATCATGACAGCATATCAGATCTTTTTTCTCTTTTAGATTGTTTTCCTTTTTTTTATTCTGACTATCTGTCGAGCTTTCTTTTCCCTGTTCTTGCATTTTATATATCCTCTTTCTTTCCTATCATTTTCACCGTAATTTGAAAACAATTTTCATTTTATATTTTCCATTCCTCTTTGTCAAGAACTATATATCAAAAAAGCCAGCACAAACAATGACCATTTCCGGTTACTCTCCCCCTTTTTTAACCACTTATCAAAATAAACAGACATTTTTAATTTTATTTGTGACTTTTCTTTGTTGAATATAATACGGCACAAAAAAGGAACCATTTACATAAAGGGAAACACCTTTTGTAAATGGCTCCTTGTCGCCGTACAGCTCAGTCCTCATAAAACCTACTGCCTTCCATATCCTAACAAGATACCGATGCATAGGCAGATAGATTATAACCTTTCTCAAAGAATAACAATATCGCATCGACTATTGTATGATTCAAACATACAATATACTCGCAATCACGAGTAACTCCGCTTTCCGTCTGGGAGTATAGCTGATACATTCGTTTGATAAACGCTAAAATCATCTCCGGGCTGTGAACTCTTTCCCCTAAACGCTTTCTTACTGCCTCCGGACTCTTTACATAGGAACGAATTGCATGTTTTAATTCTTCCTCATAAATACAATGATCTTTTAATTTTCCGTTGTAATTTACGTTATGTGGAAAGGTAAAGTAATCAGAAATATAATGTGTAATCACGCCTAAATGAATGAAAAATCTTCTATTCAAACCCTCTCGTGGGTTATAATGTGATACCATCTTTCTGAGTTCTTTCTCCACTACGCCAAAGGAATCTTCCATCGTATGTTTTCTTACTATAAAACTAGGTAAGCAATCCGGTAATACACTACCAATGTAGAACAATCCTCTGTGACGTTGTATGGATTCCATTCCCTCACTATTCATCAGATACCAAGCTAAGGAAATATGGGATTTCTTACGCATATCCGCCTCCTTCTTGATATACACGATTTTCGTCGCTATCCTTTTATGTTTTAATTGTACATCTTATTTTAGAATTTTGCAATAGTTTTCTGACAATTTCACATCTTTTTTTAATTTTCGCCAACTTTTCTTGTTCTTTTTAACATATTGTCTTTTATTATTTTCTAAAATAAGATTCTTAAAAAAGTTAGCATCAAAAAAGCAAATGCCGGTTTTACTGACACTTGCTTTTTTTCAATCGTATATTACGTTATATATCTGCAACACAGGAAAGGTTGCTTTTGCTTTCCATTGCAGAAATCAAGAGTGACAAAATCAAATACAGCACGAAGTGCTGCAAGCGTATTACGCTTGGATCTTTGAATTACTATATAGAATTCTCTGCGGCTTCTTCCTCTTCTTTTGGCTTAGGAAGTAAATGAAGCTTAACTTTATCAATATGATTTTTTTCTGCTTCTAATACCGTATAGCGGGCAAACTGATCACTGACTGATTCACCTGCCTGCGGAAAATGATCCAGCAGATTAATAACATGACCGGCAATCGAATCATAATCCTCAGACTCAATCTTAATTCCTGATATTTTATCAATATCATCTAATTTTGCAACACCAAGAAGAATATAATTTTCATCATCTAACTTCGTGATCTCATCTTCTTCATTGGCATCATATTCATCACGGATCTCACCAACAATCTCCTCGATCAGATCTTCAATCGTCAGCATACCTGCAGTTGATCCATACTCATCTAATACGATTGCCATAGGAATGGACTTCTTCTTCATTTCAAAAAACAATTCTGAAATCTTCTTATATTCATATGTAAAGTAAGGTTCACGCATAACATCTGCGATAGAAAAATCTTTCTTTGATCCCTGATAAAAGAACAGATCCTTCAGATTAATGATTCCTACAACATTATCACGGCTTTCACTATATACCGGCATTCTTGTAAATTTATCGACAGAATAACATTCTACTAATTCATTATAAGAAAGCTTAACATTAGCAAATGCAACATCCATCTTAGGCACCATAACATCTTTTGCCAGAGAATCACCAAAGTCAACCACATTTGTGATCATCTGACGTTCTTCACTTTCAATGACACCTTCCTTGTGACTGACATCGACAATTGTTCGAAGTTCATTTTCTGTAATAGCAGGTTGTTTTTTAGTATCAATTCTAAGAATAATTAATAATCCTTTTGAAATCTGATTCATCAAAAAAGCAACCGGAGCTAATACCGTAGTAACCGCATATACCGGTTTTGCATATGTAAGTGCCAGCCTTTCCGCACTCATCGTTGCCAATGTCTTTGGAACGATTTCTCCAAAAATCAAAATAAGTACCGTTAAAATACCAGTTGCAGCTCCGGTAATAATACTTGTCATTTCAGAAAAACCTGACTTTTGTGCTATCTGAATAGCAAATGAAGTTGTTAAGGAAGATGCTGTCAGGTTCACAATGTTGTTTCCGATCAATATCGCACTTAACATTTTTGTCTGGTTTTCGATCAATTTTAAAACAATCCTGGCATTTTTCACTTTTTCATCTGCCATAGATTTCATTCTCATTTTGTTTACTGTGGTAAGACATGTCTCTGCCGATGAAAAGAAAGCAGAGAGAACCAATAGGATAAATAGCGTAATTATCCTCCAGGCGTCACTTGAATCCAAAAAAAATCAACTCCTATCATTTTAATGTATAACATGAATCATTGTACAATAGACGTTATCATGCTGTCAAGTTTACAAAAAATTTCCTTTTGCAAGTATTATGTATTTACAATATATACCTTTGACCAGTCCGAATATACAGTTCTTTTTTTCTTCCCTATTGATATTTTTTGATATGTTCTGATCTTAAAATAATACTTCTTCCCTTTTTTCTTTACTGTCAGTTTTCGTGAAACGATTGTTCCTTTCTTTATTGTAATCGTCTTTTTCTTATTCATTTTAGCATTTGCTGAATAGATGATCTGATATCCTGCCGGTTTCTTTGCCGGCTTCTTCCAATAAATCCAAAGAACTTTCTTACGAACCCTTGCTTTAGTAAAAAACGTGCCTTTTTGCTTATGCTTTGATGTAACAGCCGCTTTTACTGTAGCCGTTGGTTGCGGACCTGGCACATTACTTTTTAACGGAGTTTGTGTCGGACTGGCAGCCTGCTCCAGCTTTACTGTCGGTATAATCGTAGCATTTGGTTTCTCCGGTGTTACCGGCGTTTCTGTTACTACCGGTGTTGCACTCGGTTTGCTGCTTACTTCCGGTGTTGCACTTGGTTTGCTGCTTACTTCCGGTGTTGCACTTGGTTTGCTGCTTGCTTCCGGTGTTGCACTCGGTTTGCTGCTTGCTTCCGGGCTTTGTGTCGGGCTGGCAGTCTGTTCCGGCTCTTTTGTTGGCTTAGTTGTCTGCTCCGGTTTTTTTGTCGGAATAACCGGTTGTTCCGATTCCTGTACAAAACGTATCATAACTTCTTTTAAGATATTACTCTTCTGTGCTTTTACATCTGCCACCGTTACTAATTCTTCTTCTAACGGCTCTTTAAAAAATAATAATGTATATTCTCCGGCTTTCATTTCACCATGAGATACCAAGTAGTAAGTATCCGGTGCTTCTTCATCGCTTTCTAAATGAATTGGACAGATCCAGTCTGTCTGTTTTTGGTCCTCTGCCTGATTTGACTGCCAGTAAGAAGAACGGATTGCAACCATCGCATCATAAAACTGTTCCTGTTCCACTTCATCTGTTTCATAGCGTTTACCTTGTGAATCTTTCCAGATCAGCTTCAAAGCTGTTGCTTGGGGATCTGTCATTTCATTCATATTTACCTGTTCCGGACACGATATAACTTCCAGATTATCTACTTCTCTGACAGACTCTACATAATTACGATATACCGTCCATCCTCCATCCTTATGGATCAGGCTATACTTATTATTGATATCTTTTTGTGACAAAATAAAGTTTCCGGCTTTTCCATATGCCGAACGGATATATGTATGTTTATCATACAATGCGCCTGAAATCACTCGATTGCCTGTCTGGAATTGTGTTACCCCCTGTATCTGGCCATCAATCTGTAATCCACCATTTGGTGAAAGAACTAAAATGCCATATGCTTCGTTTGATCCACCGGTAAAACTACCTGCAATCTTCGCACCGGAAATGGAAGAAAGATCCAGACATCCGCCCTTCTTTATTGTTACATTTTCTAATTGCTGTGTCTGGCTTCCAGGCTGTAAACATCCGTTTTCTTCTAAAACAATCTGTGAAACACTTTCTATCTGATTGCAAAAAAGCGTACAGCCCTGAAGCGACATCTTTGTGTTTATATTTCCTTTCACATAGCTCAGACTTAATTCATCACTTCCATCGCCAATGAAAGAAATATTTACCAAACCATTACTTTGTGCTGCAATTCCTTCACGAATCTTAACTGCTGCATCCGACTGAAACCATGCCTCCCCATTATAACCTGTTCTTTGCCCATTCACTGCATCATGACTCAGCTCTATCTTTTGAAAAACAGTCATTTTATTGGCATGTTCTATGGTCAGTCTCGCCATATTTCCACAGAAAGTATCATAATATGCACCGGCATAAACAGATGGCAGCAATTCTTTTTCTGTTCCGCCCAGACCTCCAAGAGATCCTGCTGCGCCTTCCAGATAAGTACTGACATTATCTAAAGTCAGGCTATGCCCGGCTAAAAAGATCTCACGATGCGGCACACTATTTAAGCTGTTACTGGAACTAAAAACCAATTCTATATCAGAAATCCGTACATCATCTCCGACGATCTGAATCGGTGATCGGCTTGTAATACTGCCTGTCCCATTTCCTGTAATAACAGTTCCCCCCGGAATCTGCACCGGACGCATCTGACCATTTGATTCTACTTCACTTCCTATCGTAATTCTGCCATCGACAAGGATATTTTTTTCCTGAGCCAACGCTCTCATAAAAGAAGTCTCGTCCTGAACCGTTACATAATCTGCTACTGCCGTTTCCTGCGCATTTACCGTAGCTGTCGGTATAATTCCAATCAAAAGACAGATACACAAAAGCCATCCACAAACACATTTCCATTTTCCTGTCATATATTTTCTCCCTTACATAATAGTATACTCTCGACAGAACGCTTCCAATAAAACCTTTTCTCTTGTCCTGTTTTTACATATATCACCTGACACGATCTTATACAAACTTTTTTTATATCATGCAACTATACAGGTTCGCACGATCCAAAAAATTATACAATTTGTCTCTACGATATATCATTTGGTTTACAATCTTCACAAGTGCATTTTATCACACGCTGTCCGAGCATTCTGTCTACTGCTCCTCCTGTGTGATCGGCAATGCATCTTCTGAAGCTGCATTGTTCTATCACACCTCTCGTACCATACATGGATACACCTGCACCATTTTTTGCACGACAATTCACAAACACACAACGCTTGATCTCTCCATTTTGACAAAATACAGCACCTTTTTCACAATAATTAAAAATCGTTTCTCTAATATCCGGTGAAAACGCATCATATATTGCTCTTCCACCACTCATGTTACGAAAAAGTGAATTTGATATCATAATCCTGCTTCCGGATGCACTAATCCCGCCGGTTTTACACATTCCATTAAATTCACAATGATGAATCCTGCAATTTCTGCTGTGTTCCAATATGATCATATCCGTATCTTTTAAATGTGTGCTGATCATATGTACATTTTTCATCTGTAAACCGCCCCTGCAGCAGATGGAATAATTTAAATATATATTCGCATTTTCAATTACAAGATTTCCTTCAGTTTCCACAATAACAGGACAATCTATAATTGTTGAAACCGTAATATGATATTCTCCCGTAATGTGAAATGTTGCCATTGGTGCCAGATATTGTACAGTTTCTGCTCCTTCCGGGCAACAATTCTTATATCGAAGATGATGCATATTGGCCCGGACAAATCCATGATAGAAAATAGCCGCTCCATATTCTGCCACGCAGCATTCCTCAAAAACACAATGTGTAATCTTATTTCCCTCCACACCAAACACAGCACCGCCGCGTCTGGCTTCACAATTGCGAAAACGGCATTTCGTTACTTCTCCTTCTGGCGTACGGATCATGATCGCACCCCCATCTTCCGGAGAATAGCAATTATAAAAAGTAGTATTCACAATCTTTACTGCATTACCCCAAAAACGGATTGCAGCTCCTCTTGTTGTCTGGTAGATCAAAGAATCCCTGATCAACAGGTTGCCGGCTTCTGCACGTACCAGCATTCCTAAATTCCGGCAATCCATCTCACTTCGATCGATCAAAATTCTGCTATAGACAGACTTCATGTTAAAACATGCCCGATGAGAATCGCCTTTTCGGATTACTTTGCTGTCTTCAATGATCAATTCCCCTCCATCCAGTAAGATATTTCCATGAATGCGCACTTCGCAATGATCAAAGATCAAACGCATTCCTTTTGTCAGCACAAGATCTTCTAATATCTGACAACGCTCTACGATCCTGACTTCTTTTTCTTCTGCAAGCATCTGTTGTGTACAGTCCATAGTCCCCCACAAACGCATAATATAATATTTCATATCCAGTGGGGTCAGTTCCATATCCTGCAAATGCATCCTATGCAAAATTTCCCTGCATCGTGTTACATCTTCCCGGTTTGCTGCTATAGAAAATTCATAGATCAATGTCATACATTTTCCATTAACTTTCAATTGATTACGGACCTGTTCAATATGCTCCTTTTCCTTTACCGGAAGCTTTTCTTTTGATAGGCTGACATTGATCATATCTAACAAAAGCAGATATTTTTCCCTCTCTGATATAAGCTGTTTTTGTAAAGCAGCATATACTTTTTCTTCCTCTTTTGCAACAGAAAGCACTTTTGCCATCTGCTCACGTTCTAAATGAAGACCGGATACCAAAAGTCTTTCCAGCTCAAAATTATTTAAGGGATTGGAAAAAGAGTCAATTTCTGCCTGGATTAAGATTGCAGCACCATATAAAATCTTAAAATCGACACTTCTGATATACATTGGATGCTTAGGAGTCATCCATAGCTTTTTCTTTTGATTAAATTTAGTAAGATTATCAACTATCATTTGTTCCTCCTGTCCGACATGTGTGCAAAAACAATATTTAAGAACTTATCATTAGCTCAAATGTCAGAGATCCGATTTTCGTTGTGCGAGGAATCTCTCTGCCTCAAGTGGTTCAAAATCATCATCATAGGTATTAAAGATTGCATTTTCTGATGGTATGCAATTCCTGCAAACACAATTTTTCACCACCTGTCCTAATTTTTGGTACTGAAAATAAACTGCGCTTCCAAGATATGCAGCCTTACAGTCATCAAAAAAACAATCATAGATGGCAACGGTATCAATCGAATCCGAAAAAACAGCTGCACCATAGGATGCTTTTGCATGTATAAAAGCACAATACTTCATATATAATTTTGCAGAATCCGATATCTGAATACACCCCTGCGCTGCTTCTGAAAAAGTACAGCGTTCTATCTTAGCATAAATTCCACAAAATGTAATAGCACGTTGTACATCTGTTTGTAAAAATTCACTTTCTTCGATCAACAATCTTCCTGATGACTGCTCTAAAAAGCCACAAAATCCCTGACATTGTACTTTTGCATGATCAATCCGAACGACTGCTGCATCTTCGACATGCATAAATACATCCTGTGAGCAGGATAGAACTGTAATTTCAGAATCTTTAATTCGAATTCTTCCACCCTGCACCAGAATACTTCCCTTAATTTTTAAATGTGCACCATCCAAAAGCAGAGAGCCACCACGTTCTACCACAATATCTCCATTTACTTGTGTTGGTTTATCCAGATGAAATGTCTTACCTGCCTTAACAATAATATCCCGGAAAAAATCTTCCTCTTCAAATTCCGGATAAAAATAGCGTAGTGTTCTGTACGAAATGTCGAATCCTTCTTCCAGAAATTCATGATATAACTCTTTTGCTCTGTTTAGATCTTTTTGCATGGCAGCCTTTGAAAACTGTTCAAAAAACGCAATTTCATGCTCTGACATATGAAAAATATCAAAATAATTACGCAATACTTTTTTACAATAGGCTTCTGCCCAGACGACATTCTGCATCAAATGATACAAATCACAAAAAAAACAATATTGAATTTCCTTTGTCTTTAAGATCTGGATACACTCACTCAGACGATATTCAAAATGATCATTGATATCTGTCATCAACTGCTCTCTTTGTTCAGCCGGTATTGAAAGACATTCTAAAAAAAATTGAAATCGATCCTGTAATTCTGTTATTGCCTTCATATCGCCCATTGCCATAACAGAGACACCAAATGCATATAAATAGCGAAACGATGAATCCCTGTCACTCAATGGGTGCCGTTTTTTTTCCAATTCATTCTGTCTTTGCTTCAGATAAGCCAATACATCCATAGCATTTCTCCTCTTTTGTTCACACTCTCCATATCTATAGCTGATTATACGCCCTGTAGACTATAATCGCAAGAAATACTATTTACATGATCCAAAGAATTTCTTCTCTCTTGTATTCCAGAGTTCATGTCATCATCCGGCTTACATGATTGAAAAAACTTCTCCGATCTGATTTTCTTTACTAAATCTCATTTTTTCTCTACGGCATGCAACTGATTTTTTTCGTATCATTCTACATGCTCTTTTTAACTGGCGGACAAAATATTCATTTTCTTTATTCATTGGCTGAAAGTAACTACGATTCAAAAACGATAAGACTGTTCCATTTTTTACACTTTCTTCGAGTTCAAAATGATATGGCAGACCGACAATACGATCACGCTCTACAGAATATTCTTTACAAATTTCCTGAATATTATAAGATACTTCCGGTCTGTAATTTCCTACCAGAAAGACAGTCTTTTCCTGTAAAGATGCATAATGATCAAAATAGTCCTTCACATGCATAGGATTCTGATCCAGATTGACAACAACAAGATCTGCCTCTTCTAAAATGATATTTGTACTTAAGTTCCGGTTTGCCTCTGTATCAATAAAAACATAATCGGATGTCGTTTCTAATGCTTCAAATAATTTTTCTTTCACTATATGAAATTCATATTCAAACACTTCACGGTTAACAATCTGACTTTGCGGTACATAATGCATATTCGAAAATAAAAGTGGAATAGATGCCTGATGGATCAGTTTTTCACCATCTTCTCCTGAATATAATCGTTTCATAATATATTCAATGCTATAACGATTAAAATATTCTCCATACTCTCTTAACGATTCAATCTTATCTCCCTGCAAAAGCATTTCACTTAATCCATACGCGCTATAGTGATTTTCTAATAATACGGTTCTTCCAATTCCTCCAAGCGTAATCAGTGCCGATACACATATCATGTTTGTTGTTACACCTGCTTGTCCCCTAACATTACTCCAAAATGCTATTTTCATTTGTCCTCTCATTCCCACAAAGAAATTTTTGTAACAGTGCCCCCATTTTTCCTGCATGATTCCTTTGTGCATACCTTCTTTTTCATGGTTTCATTTCCCCTCCGTTTTCAAAACCTAAACTCATAATATATAATTTTTCTCTTATCGTAAAGCTTTTTCTTGTCTATTTCCTATTTTCTACATTTCATACAAATGTCTTTTCTATATTTCAGCATAATAGAAAAGAATGCCCCTTTTATCATGGCATTCTTTTCTATTACACCTCATTTATACTGGCACTTTTTTGTTCTCAAAGCAGGATAAAACTCCATAAAAAAGGAGTCCGAAAAAAGTTTTCAAAAATTTCCTGTAATTTTTGCGATACTTTCTCTCCATGAACACATAAACGGTATACTAAACCAATCGCCTGCTCCCATTCCCCGACCCTTACTTTTCTTTTTTTCTGTAGAAAAATACAAAAAACAA
>ERZ773114.3250-NODE-3250-length-13657-cov-3.857227_pt1 | contig 13657 bp, 9 predicted proteins | sample MGYA00580564_ERZ773114 | MGnify/ENA primary metagenome ERZ773114 (study PRJEB29015, sample SAMEA2737836) | human gut metagenome | biome: human gut; feature: human-associated habitat; material: faeces | place: China | collected 2012 ...
AATCATGTAAAGAAGCGTCATCACATTCCCCGCGCATCCGCACAGATATCTTTTTTATAAGCTCCACAATCCTATCAGTAATACCATCTTTATTACGATATCTGATATATTTTTTTCCTATTTCTGTCAGATAATAATACTTATATTTTCCTATTTTAGAAAATGCTATCATATGTTGATTATGCTTTTCAAGTTGAGTCATAGTACTTGTCAATTGACACGGTTGAATTGATAATGCCCTTGCCAATTGATTATGTGACATGTAATCTGTATTGGCAAGTTTTTCCAATATTTCTTTGCTATATTTTGTCTTTGAGAAATATTTCATACAGGCATCTGTTTCAGCTCTTTCGTCCAAGAATTCCTCATATACAGATAGGAAACCACTAAGACGTCCCATCTCATAAGCTATTTTTTCATCCTCAGTATCAAGAGTAGTTTTAAAAGCACTAATAAATCTTTTATTTCCGCCCAAATAAATTTTCAGTTCTTTAAATTCATTGTTTAAATATCGTTTTCTAACGTTCTCCTGAATTTCAATAATTTCACTTTTCAGTATCGAAACACATTTGTCTTTGATTGACGCAAATAAACCAACGTTCCATTTTTGGGTAACCATATTCATTGATTTCAATAGTGTCACCATTCCTTTCATATAAATTGCTTATATAAATTAATATAAATGTTTCCAAGAACAACTTGATGTTTTCTTCTTTTCAATGGGAATATCAATATAAAATAAGCAATATTTTTTTGAGCATTTTCCACCACACTCTGCAGTTGGCTTTATAGGTGCATATTCTCTGTTACATCCGGCAATACCGGCGCAACAAATATCATTATAATTAAACTTTTCAGGGCTCCACTCACCATAATGGTGAATAGCCGCGCATGAATTACACCATATAATATGACACCTATTCAGACCACTCAATGCAGTAGACTGAATAAATTCGTCAAACCCCTGAGAAAAAGAAGGACACAAAATCAATGATGGATTCAATTCTTCCATTAAAAATTTACGGTAATCGTCAGTTAAGAAATCCGCACAAATAGGAAATACAACTCTCCCAAGCGCCGGTATGTGCAAAACATTAACAATCCCATTTCCTGTAATATCTTCCAGTTTTCCGGAAAAGGATTCTTCCCTTTTTAAATAAGCGTTTTGCTTCTGTTGTACAAACGAAGCCGACACTCCCTCTCCATCGGCAATAGCTCCGGCGATACCAATATCTAACGAATTTGTACATTTTTCAGCATTTTTAGCCCATACGGTAGGGAAAAGAACCATGAAAGGTTTGGCAAATTCCGGAGTACTATATTCCAGTTCCAGCATTTTCAACAGTCCTTCCTGTACAATAGCCGGTGAGCCAAGCATTTCGGGAAAAATAAGAATATCAATATCTTGCTCAGATGCTTTCTGAATACATGCTTTCAGCCGATCAATCATCCCCTGCTGATTCAAATAATATCCATCACGAACATTATCTCCTAAATTGTCACTACCTATGCCTGTAATCTGAAAGACATTCTGTTGTTTTCCATTGCATATATCCCGAATACCTAAAACATGAGCATTTGTATACGGGCTTACAGCGATCCTTAAGAATTTCTTTCCGGAAAGAGGATTCTCCTTCAAAATATAATGCTGCGCTTTATACTCTTTATTTTGATTGGTATCTATATATGAATATCTTTGCATAATAGATTTTATACCATTATAAACCTTTGATTTTTTCCATGTACAAGGATAGCGTGGGAAAAGTTCAATCTTGGTAATGTCACTGTTTGTATTTAATTTCACCATCGGACTTAATACAATATCCGGATCTGTCATAAAATAGCTAATGGATGTATCGGAGCTAAAATCAAGCAATCCGTCCAGATGATTTATTAATACTATTAACAAGCAAAAGGACTCCTGTGAATCATAGGAGGAAAATATTGAAGAGAGTTCTCCCGGATTTTTTATTATCTTATCAGCATTTTTCCGAGATTTTTCATGCCATTCATCACTTTTTGCCAGGCACGCATTAATTTCTTTCTGCGTGCAGTTGTGGTCAATTAATAATCTAATGGCTACAGCCATAATATTGTATTTTTCAATCCAATCTTTTTTCATCAATATGCCTCTTTTACACAAATTTTTCCCGAAATAGCGGTTTCCCTATATTAATTCTTATTATATCTTGGCATAAACAAAAAGTAAATAATAATGTTATTAAAATTGTTTATTTATTGTTTGCTGTAGTGTAAAATATACACATACGGCACGCGGGAAATTAACAACTGCTTTGTACCACCCTCTGCAGCAATTTAAGTACTTACGAAAATTTCAAAAGTTAATTTCACCGATCGCTTATGCTAGATTCCCGGCGTGCTAGGATAACTGTCGCTATACTATTATCAAAAATTATATCGAAAAAAAAGAAGGAAACGATCGTCTCCTTCTGCTTTTTCTGTTTAACTTTATTTCCTACGTAGAAATAGTTGGTTTTACTTTCCATGTGAAAATAGAGGGGCATACCTATTGCCGCGATAAAAATAAAAATCCTCACCCCGTCATCCCATACCGCAATGCCTGCCTGGCTCTCTTTCCTGAACTGTCCAGGTATCTATATGCCAATGCTTGCATTCCGGATATGCGGGATAAAACGCTATTGAGTTTCCTCCGCCACTTCTCCGCCCTTAAGTGTTAAAGTATATCCATCCCTTCCGGTAAAATAGAACATAATAGCCATCAGCGATACTGTAATCTGTCCGCTGACCAGCACCATCTCTGCCATACCAAAACACAGGATTGCAAGAAGGAATACGATGCAAGTCCAGTTACCTTTTAAGCATAACCGAAAAGCTCTATACAGACTATACAAGTATATCAGCAAAAACAGAATTCCCGATATAATTCCGTAATCATAAGCAACTTGCAGGAACATATTATGAGCGTGACCGTAATATGTGTCTCTCGATATCCAAAATCCTGAATGTTGCTTATCGTGCCCTACTAAGTTCAAATGATTCCAATAATATGTGTAAATAATTTTTCGTGCTTCTGTAGAAGACCAATAGGCCAATTCTCCTGATGGATTGAATGGATTATCCGGATTACTCCCAGCCTCAACCTCTATCTCCTGTGCATCCAGTTCTTCAGCATGAACAGGCAATGCCTGAATAAAATCCATTAATTGTGGTATCCAACTTTGAGAACTAACCCCTATCAGCTCCAATACTCTCCCTACATCAACATATAGTGCCCGTTCAAAGGAAATATATTTCTCACTATTCCATGGATCAAAAGAGCACACGCTCTCCCCCTCTACATACTCTCCCTCAAACCATACAGGATGATGGAGAATCGTGGGTAAATAACGTATACTCAAATAGCATATGGGGAACGTCAAAACGACGCATACTACCAGTGTCACCGCATGTAGCAGCACTCCGTAAAAGGTCTTCCTCTTAAAAATATTATAACCAAAAATAACAAATGCCGTCACTGCTACGATCCCTAAAATCGGTGCCTTTCCCCCGGTAAAAACAGTAAAACTTATCATTGCAGCACTCATAAAGAAATAAAAAAATCGAATCCACCATTTTTTATTCTTTTCCCTGCTGTAAATCCACTTTACCAGGAATGCACAGAATACAATCATATAATGCATGCCGTTCTGCGTTTCTCCGGAATATAGCCCCCTATATCTGACATAATCATAAGGACGGAATCCAAAGGCTATGATCTGTTGTCCGAAGAACCACAGAATGATCCCTGTCATCATTCCATCAAAGAAATCCTCTGTTCTCTCCTTCGGGATCCCTATCACTGCAAAACCACCATAGATTAACAAGTACCATAACGGTACGATCCCCTCATGCACAGACAATTGCATTAACACAAGGCATAGCCACGTACACCAAAATACCGGTTGCTTTATCCTGGCAAAAAGCTCAGTGTAGCTTTTCTCCTGATACACATAAATCATCAAATAACTCCACACTGCGATATTCAACACCGCTGTGATCCATTGTCCCTTATATTGCCAGCAATTATTCCCTATGATGCAGGCAATGATTGCAAGTATCACACATACCGGAGTCCACAATAAATAGGGCTTTGCTTTTTCTTTTTCAAATTTAATCGAAGGAAGGAGTAGTAATACCATTACTACTCCTGTCAGATTGGTAAAAGTCATCTGGGTTGTACCAAGGGCACTTCCCCGTCTCTGGTCAATGATCCCCAGAAAAACAAAGCATAACGCATACCACCATTTATACAGCTTCTCTTTGGTCATACTATGCATACCTATAACTCTCCTTGCATGAACTTACTCTACTATAATGCCTCCCAGTACTGTAATGTCCTGTCTCTTTAACAGTTCCAGTTCACCGGCTACTTCATTGTACAATGTAGATCCGGCTTTTTCTACCAATACCACGCCCTGCATGGCATCCATTTTCTCCATCGCCTCTGCATCGTATAACACATTATCCAGAACGCTTACACCGATCTGCTCCTTCTCCAATGCTGCCTTAAGGCTCTCGCATACCTTATCCGCTCCGGCGCTCATGTTACATCCCATGAGACAGATATTGTTCAATCCATTTTTGACTGCCGTAATCTTTATCGCCGCGAAAGCCAGTTCCATGGATTGCTCTGCCGTAAATTTCCTCTTACCGTAATGACGCAGGGAATCCACCCATTTATCCAGGAATACTTTTCTGCCGGATTCCCGGACGACCAATCCGATCTGCGGAATGCCATATAGGCTCTGCAGTTCATCTGATTCTCTCAGTCTGGTATTAAAAATATATACCATACAAATAACTACCGCATATACAAAAGCAAATAATACTGCACCTAACAGTACATATTTTTTGCTGACTGCCGGTGTCGGTATAGGATTTTCTTCTGCTGTCACACTCTGTGCTGGCTGTTCCGGCTGTTCCGAGTGCTCTGCTTCCTCCCAGGTCAAAAGTTCATAATACTTCTTCTGTTCCTCGGTAAAATCTGCCTTTGTCGCAGCAATCGTCGATTGCAGAGATGCGATCTCATTTCTACACTTTATCTGCTCATCCATCAGATCCTTATTCATAACAGAACCTGTAGCCTCTGATACTAATATCAGTGCATGTTGGCCCAGTTCATTGTTTAACTGTTTCTGTTCCTCAGAAATATAAGCTTTTACTGCTTCTGCCAGTTTCTGACAAGCTTCCGCATCCGACTGCAGAATTGACACCTTTACACAATTCGTCCCCAAGGACATTTCCTGTTGCAGTTTCTCAGTTTTGCTCTGAATCGTCAGGCTTGACACCGTTTCTGCGGAGATCAATTCTCCCACGTATCCGGCTTCTATTCCGGTCTGCTGTCCTACCCAATCATATAAGCCAACATTATTTAACAGGGATGTATATAAAGCTCCCAGTTGTCCTTCCATATTGACGTCTACTGTCTGCACCTGATAGATCAACTCTGTCTGAGCTGTTTGTAATGGGGTCAACTGCATGTAAATTGAATTCTCAGAATATGTCTTCGTCAGATCATATTCCTTCTCATCATCCAATACTGTCAACACCGCTGCCCGGCTGTTGTTATCCAAACTTTGTTCCAGATGTGTCAGCTGTTCCTGTACCGTTGCTTCTTCCTGCACAACCGTTTCCGGCTGTTGTACATTTTGTACCGTACGGAGAGACTTCATATAGCTGAAGCTTCCCAGTAATACTGCGCCCAATACCAGCGCCACGATCATTCCACGCCAGTGTGACAAAACATCTGCTATCATGTCTAATAAGTCGATTTCTCTTGTCTGCATTGTTTTATGTTCCTTCCTTTAAAAATCCCCGGGCATTACACCGGTTCATAATATGTATCCGGGCGACTCGGATCAAACACCTCATTGCAGGTCATCACGGTAACCAGATTCTCCGTCTCCGACAAATTGATAATATTATGAGACCATCCCGGAACCATATATACTGCCTCTATGTTATCACCGGACACCTCGAATTCTACCATTTCTCCGGTATTGATATTTCTCTCCTGAATCAGGCCATGCCCAGCTACCACGATAAACTGTTCCCACTTGCTGTTATGCCAGTGCTGCCCCTTGGTAATTTCCGGTCTGCTGATATTGATGGATACTTGTCCGCAATTCAAGGTATGCATCAGTTCCGTAAAAGATCCGCGGTCATCTCCATTCATTTTCAATCGATATTTAAACTTGTCTGTAGGAAGATACGTTAAATACAGCGAAAACAATTTCTTCGCAAAAGATCCTTCCGGCATCTCCGGCATCAGCAGCGACTCCGGCTGCATCTTGAACTCCTGTAGCAGATCCACAATCTCACCTAACGTAACCTTATGAGTAACCGGTACGCAACAGTATCTGCCCTCTGCTCTCAATACCGTCTCTACCCCATCAAACTCACAATGCTGCTCTTTTCCCTCCAGGAGATCAAACATTCCCTCAATGAGATCATCTATGTAGAGCAGTTCCAGTTCCGTTGTCCTGTCATTTACTGTAAACTCTTCATCATTCGCTACTGCCCAACAGAAGGTGCTGACTGCAGAGTTGTACTTCGGCCTGCTGTGTCCCATCAGATTTGGGAATCGATATACCGCTACCTTAACCCCGGTCTCTTCTGCATATGCAAAAAAAAGCTCTTCGCCTGCCTTCTTGGAACGACCATATTCGGAATCTCCGAATCTGCCGGACAGCGTCGCCTGGATGGAAGAAGAGAGCATAATCGTTGCCTTATTCTCATACTTTTTTAATTTATCAAGAAGCTGTGAAGTAAATCCGAAATTTCCCTTCATGAAATCTTCCGGTTTCTCCGGTCTGTTTACTCCTGCAAGGTGAAATACAAAATCCGATTTTTGACAATAGGAGTCTAGTTCTTCTTCAGTGGACTGAATGTCATACTCGTATATCTCATCAATGTGTATTGCCGGTCTGGTACGATTCTTATTATCTCTGATATTTTTCAGGTTATTTACAAGGGCTGTTCCTACCATGCCCTTTGCACCTGTGACTAAGATGTTCATTGGTTACTGCCCTTTTCTCCATACCATTTTATTAACAACATTTACGTATCCCTGAATAATTCTAACTACTTTCATGGAAACTGTCTCATCCACATAATCAGGACAAGGCTTTCCTAAGATTCCCTTTTGCTTCATGTCAATGGCCATGTCGGTAGCCTGGAGAAGTTCCTGCGTCGTGATGCCAGCCAGTATAAAGTTGCCAGATTCTAATGCTTCCGGTCTCTCCGTCGATGTCCGGATGCACACTGCTGCAATGGGATGTCCTATAGACAGATAGAAACTGCTTTCCTCCGGCAATGTTCCGGAATCGGACACGATTGCCAATGCATTCATCTGAAGCTTATTATAATCATTAAATCCTAACGGCTCATTTACTCTGACTCTGGGATCCAGTTGAAATCCAGTTGCTTCCAGCTTTTTCCTGGATCTCGGATGGCAGGAGTAGAGAATGGGCATATCATATTTCTCTGCCAGTGCATTGATAGCGTTGAACAAGGATTCAAAATTCTTATCGGTATCAATATTTTCTTCTCTATGTGCCGAAAGTAAAATATAATTATTCGGCTGTAATCCCAGTCGATTCAGTACATCAGATGCTTCAATTTTACTTAAGTTGCCATGGAGAACCTCCGCCATAGGTGAGCCCGTTACATAGGTTCTTTCCTTGGGCATTCCCATTTCATGCAGATACTTTCTGGCGGGTTCGGAATATGGCAGATTTACATCAGAGATTACATCTACGATCCGACGATTCGTCTCTTCCGGTAGGCACTCATCTTTACATCTGTTGCCGGCTTCCATATGGAAAATGGGAATATGAAGTCTCTTTGCAGAAATGGCTGATAAGCAACTGTTCGTATCTCCGAGTACAAGTAAAGCATCCGGTTTGATCTCTGCCATTAACTCATAACTTCTTGCAATAACGTTTCCACAGGTCTGTCCCAGATTCTCACCAACTACATTCATCCACACATCCGGACCACCAAGATCAAAATCCGACCAGAAAATATCATTCAGATTCTTATCATAGTTCTGTCCGGTATGTGCCACACAACAGTCAAAATATTCTCTGCAACGCTTAATCGTAGCAGCCAGGCGAATAATCTCCGGTCTAGTTCCTACAATGATCAGAAGTTTGATTGATCCATCATTTTTCCACTTAAAATCAAACACTGCTTAGTCCTCCACCATTCTTTGCTGAATATATGCCAGTTTTGCAATTGTTTCCTTGGTCTCTTCCAAATTCAACATTCTCGTGTTGTTAGAGTTAAACTCTGTCAGCGTATTTCTCTTCGCATCGCCTTCTTTGAAATACTTATCATAATTCAGTCCACGATTATCTGCTGGTACTCTGTAAAATCCACCCAAATCAATGGCCTTCGCACACTCCTCATTTGTGAGCAATGTCTCATACATCTTCTCGCCATGCCGGATACCAATCACCTTAATATCTTCTTTCTTACCACCGAACAATTCACATACTGCTTCCGCCTGGGTTCCAATGGTACATGCCGGAGCTTTCATGATCAGCAGGTCTCCATTCTCTCCTTTTTCAAATGCAAACAGAACTAAATCTACCGCTTCCTCCAGACTCATGATAAAACGGGTCATAGCGGGCTCTGTCACTGTAATCGGATTTCCCGCCTTGATCTGATCGATCCACAGAGGGATTACAGAACCTCGAGAACACATAACATTACCGTAACGGGTACAGCAGATCTTCGTTTTTCCAGAATTACGGGACTTTGCCACTGCTACCTTCTCCTCAATAGCTTTCGTAATACCCATAGCATTGATAGGATATGCTGCCTTGTCTGTGGAAAGGCAGATAACCGATTCTACGCCTGCTTCAATCGCTGCTGTCAGAACATTGTCTGTACCAATAACATTGGTACGTACTGCCTCCATGGGAAAAAATTCACAGGAAGGCACCTGCTTCAGAGCTGCCGCATGGAAAATATAGTCCACACCATACATGGCAGAACGTACAGAATTCAGATCTCGTACATCTCCGATATAAAACTTAATCTTATCTGCCACTTCCGGCATTTTCGCCTGGTATTCATGGCGCATATCATCCTGCTTCTTCTCATCACGAGAGAAAATACGAATCTCTCCAATATCTGTCTTAAGGAAACGATTCAAAACCGCATTTCCAAAAGATCCTGTACCTCCGGTAATCATCAATGTTTTTCCTGTAAATAAGGACATAGCTATTCTCCTTCTCAATACTCACTAGATTTGAATAATACCATTATTACAGTAACTATCATCCTGTAAATTAGATCATTAAGGAAATCACGTGTTATAATATTAATGCAATATTTTTAAGCACCCATTATTTAGTCAGTATAAAATTTTCTATACCATTCCGCAAATGCCCGAAGCCCACTTTGTAAAGATGTATTAGGTTTAAAATTAAAATCTCTCTCTAATGCTGACGTGTCTGCATATGTTATTGGCACATCTCCCGGTTGCATGGGAACAAGTTCCTTGTGAGCCTCGAAATCATAGTCTTCTGGAAGAATATTTGCTCTCACCAGCTCTTGTTGAAGAATAGTTACAAAATCTATTAAATTTTCGGGATTATTATTACCAATGTTGTATATTGCATATGGTGGTATTGGTAATCCATCCTCCCCAATTTTCTTTTCAGGAGGCGCTTGTAATACAAGTATAACACCATCTACGATATCATCTATATAAGTAAAATCTCTCTTACAATTACCGTAATTGAATATTTGTATCTTTTCTCCCTTGATAAGTTTATTAGTAAAACCAAAATATGCCATATCAGGTCTTCCCGCCGGGCCATACACAGTGAAAAATCTCAACCCAGTAGAAGGAATATTGTACAGTTTGCTATATGCATGTGCCATTAATTCATTACTTTTTTTCGTTGCTGCATACAATGAAACCGGATTGTCCACCCTATCCTCCGTACTATATGGAATCTTCTTGTTGCTTCCATATACCGATGAAGATGAAGCGTAAACAAGATGTTCTACACCGTCAGCCCCATCATCATATGAATGTCGACATGCTTCAAGTACATTATAAAATCCTATTATATTTGACTGAATATATGCATCAGGGTTACTTATAGAATACCTGACTCCAGCCTGTGCCGCAAGGTTTACAACAATTTGAGGCCGGAACTCATTAAAAATACTCTCAACAATCTCCTTATCAGACAAATCCCCCTTAATAAATGTACATTTAGATTTCGGATGTTCTGATACGCATTTTTCTATTTGCTGCAATCTCCACTCTTTAATATTAACATCATAATAATCATTCATATTATCCAAACCGACAATATTCATTGGGAATGGCATTTTCAGTAGTTTAATTGCAAGATTACTACCTATAAATCCTGCTATTCCAGTTATAAAAATTGTTTTATTTTTTATATCTATATGTTGCATCCCGTTTTCACCCTATCGTGTCTATTTAGTCACGTTTAAATATATCTCGCGTATATACTTTTTCCTTTACATCATCCAAACATGAATCGTATCTATTTGCTATAATAGTAGCACTTTTTTTCTTAAATTTTTTCAAATCATTTACGACTAATGATCCAAAAAAGGTTTCACCATTCTTAAGGGTCGGCTCATAAATAATGATCTTCGCCCCTTTTGCCTTTATTCGTTTCATAACTCCCTGGATTGATGATTGCCTAAAGTTATCTGAATTACTTTTCATTGTAAGTCTATATACACCTATAATAATCTCCTTTTCCTTTAATGGATCCCACTGGCTATTTGCCTCATAAGCCCCTGCCATTTCCAAAACCCTGTCTGCAATATAGTCTTTTCTTGTTCGATTACTCTCTACAATCGCTGACATCATATTTTGTGGTACGTCTTGGAAATTTGCAAGAAGCTGTTTCGTATCTTTAGGCAGACAATATCCACCATACCCAAAAGAAGGATTATTATAATGCGTTCCTATTCGTGGATCCAAACATACGCCCTTAATAATGTCTTCTGATTTTAATTGTTTGGATTCTGCATAAGTGTCCAACTCATTAAAATAAGAAACTCTAAGAGCTAGATATGTATTTGCAAATAGTTTTACTGCTTCTGCCTCGGTATATCCCATATAAAGAATATCTATACTTTCTTTAAGTGCCCCTTGTTGCAATAAATTCGCAAATACATGTGCTTTTTCTTCCGTACTCCTGTCACAAGATACTATAATTCTTGAAGGATACAAATTGTCATAAAGTGCTTTTGATTCTCGTAAAAATTCAGGGCTAAAAATAATATTAGTTGTATTATATTTCCTTCTTACAGTTTCCGTATAACCAACTGGTATAGTAGACTTAATAACCATCATTGCATCCGGATTGACCTTTAGAACAAGTTCAATTACCGACTCTACTGCAGAGCAATCAAAATGATTCATTTTGCTATCATAATTTGTAGGCGCAGCAATGATCACAAAATCGGCATTTTTATAAGCCTCTTTTGCATCAAGCGTGGCATTTAAATCCAGCTTCTTCTCTGTAAGATATCTTTCAATATATTCATCCTTAATGGGTGAAATATGCTTATTTAACATTTCAATTTTTTCTGGAATAATGTCTACAGCTGTCACATGATTATGTTGGGCTAAAAGGATTGCCAAGGACAATCCCACATAACCTGTTCCAGCAACTGCAATATTATATTTTTTATTATTGTCTGCCTCTATCTGAGTATCTTGCTCAACAAATAAATCTGTTATATTTATGTCCAAAACTTCAGAAAGTATTTCTAATTGTTCAATAGATGGCATACTTTCCATTTTCTCGATCCTGCTTATGGCGTTTCTGCTCACCCCTGTCATTTCAGCTAATTTTGCCTGAGACAAACCTTTTTCATTTCTATGTTTTGCAATTGCTTGTGCAATTATATTTCGAGATGTTTTTTTCATTCTCTATTCACCATCCTATATAAAACTACATCGTTTTTTGACACCCTTCGTGTAAAATCATATCCTATACAGTCTAGCTCACCCCCGATTGCATGTCATCATAATAATTTAATCAAATGCAAACATATTTTGTTTACTAATGCTAGATCCTTCTGTATATGCAACAATAACTATATCAATATCATTGTTATTAATATATTCTTCTATACTATTGTCATTAAATCTCATATCCCACATAACAATTTTTTTTGCTGGCATCAGCATAAAAGGCGCCATCACTAATGAATACGAATCTTTTATAAGGAGAATGTTTTTCCCATCTACATTGTAATTGTTTGTTAATTCACAATAGTCATAATTACTAAACAAATAAGAATAGTGCCAACTTTTTGCATTATAATAATTTTTTGCTTCTTCAAGCACACTCTTGTCTATAAAGCAATCACTAAATTCTCCTCTTCTGTTAATGGTAGCAGAATCTACTACATAACTAACATCTGTTTCAAAATTAGGTTCTATAAATGTGAAATCATCCAATACTTTCGCCCAGGTGCCACTTACTTTTTTCCCAGTTTCTCCTAACCAACATTCATTATATTTTGTATAACAATATCTGTCACTGGACAATAATGACAAATCAAAATCATACCCCAGTGAATAATTGCAATAATCTAATATTTCTTTTGCCGCTTCAAATCCCGCTAAAGTTGTCCAATGATGATCTGTATAATAAAAATATCCATTTTCTATTCCGCTGGGAAATTTTTCTTTAAGATCAAGACAATTTATTTTTTCCTCAGTTAAATATGATAACAATTCATTTGCATTAGCATCACACCATGAAGGCACACCCACAGCCCAAAGTTCATTATCGCCTCCACTCTGGCTCGGAAGATTCACATACAAGAAATCTATATTATTATCTATACAGTGTTCCGCCAAAAAACTGAGTTGCTCCTTTTGATATTTCAAATTAGTTTCGGATCTTGGCAGCACGATTCTCCCATCTGTCAATCGTACTGTTTGCGAATTATTATCCAGAATCTCATTGGGACTAATAATTAATGTAACTAACCCATATATATCAAACAACTCATCTCTTTTGAAGAAAGATTTCTGTATTGATGTCTCAAGATCACCTGGTATATAATTTTGTTTTAATTGAGGTACTATCATCATCAAATTAAAACAAATTATTATTAATACGATAAGCGAAAATACTTTTTTCATATCTTTGCTTCCTTAAAACATAAAATATAAAAATGGATTGTAACTTCCCATTAAAATATACAGCAACGAGCTCAGCGTTAATAGCAATAATATAATTGACAGAAAAGCTTTTCCATATATTGAATTACCAATTTTGCCTTCTGCAATAATCTTATAAATCGGTGTTGAAAAGATTACTCCACACAAAAATAATAAAAAATAATTTTTAAATTGGAATGCAAATACCTTATCGTAAAAGAGATTACCATTTAACCCTAATAACGACTTTATATAAACAATTGCTTCTCCACTTGTCTGCGTTCTAAAGATTGTCCATAAAATAATAATCGCTACACCTGTATATATATGATATATGATGGAATATATTCCACTAAACCTCTCTGGTCTAATCCAAAATTTTTCTAGAGAAATTAAAGTGAAATATATTATCCCCCACAAAATATAGTTCCAAGACGCTCCATGCCA
>ERZ773114.3255-NODE-3255-length-13644-cov-2.719553_pt1 | contig 13644 bp, 10 predicted proteins | sample MGYA00580564_ERZ773114 | MGnify/ENA primary metagenome ERZ773114 (study PRJEB29015, sample SAMEA2737836) | human gut metagenome | biome: human gut; feature: human-associated habitat; material: faeces | place: China | collected 2012 ...
AAACCAGCAGCACACCCTCTCACCCCATGAGCCAAATGTAACCATCCTTTTTCTGTTTTAATAGGATGAGGACCTTCCCCATTCTTTACTTCCTTTATTGTATGGTAATGGCGTGAATTAATTATCTTTTCTTCCTTCACTTCCCCATGGCAAATATCATCAACCAACGCCCAACCTATACCACCACCAGATCCAGCATCTATATAGACACCGTGAATGTTTTTATAGTCTGGAACTCCATATCCGTTATACCTGATAATAATATCTTGAAGCATTTCCACTTGCTCTGGTGTAGTTAGTGGTTTTTTTGTTTCTTTGTCTATTAAATTTATTCCATTTACAACATCAAGCAACCAACCACGTTTTTCATCTCTATATAATTTTCCTATTAATACAAAACTGTTATCTCTTTTTTTTGCAGGATCGAAGCATATGACCATATATGAATTGTCATCATTTACTAACATTGGAGGTCTTACAACGCTATTGCGTAAAATTTGTGATTTTTTAACTGCAATATCATCACCTAAATCAGAATCAAACTTATTTTTATATTCTCGTGTAGCTTTGGTTGGATTCATTTTCATTTCAGAATCAATTTTCGCTTGCGTAAGAAGTGGGACTGGATAAACCTTTCCATTATATGTTGCATGTAGAATTACTTCGCAATCTATATCAGCACAAAAATAGTTCTTGTCTCCAGCCATTGAATGCATAGCTGCTTCTTTATAACGTTTATAAAAAACATCATCCATTGAACCTGCTGAACTTGCGCAAATTACTTGGTTTGGAAAGTTTGGTGGTAACAATGTAACATCTACATCTCCACCAAGGGCAAAATCACTATTCTGCGTAACGAATGGGAGAGTAGCTGCGAACATATCTTCAGACACATAAGATGCTTCATCGTAAAAATTCAACCTACTTCTTCGACCACGAGAGCCATCAAAATTTGAATTAACCGTAGCCAGACTTGATCCTGAATATAATTTGAAAGAATAAGAAGCTGGGTCGTGTCTGAATCCTTCAGAATTTGCACTTTTAACAAGTTCATTAAGAAATACATCTGTTAAACCAGTAAAAGAAGCTATTTCTTTTTTAGCTATTGATTCAATTTTTTTCATCATTCCTATACTTTGTGAACCAGTTGAACTCAAAATATATCCTTCAAATTTTGGAAGCAGCATTGTTTTTGCCATAAGAAAAGGACTACCAAGGGTAGTTTTACCGCCGTTTCGACTCATACACCAAACAACATTTGGAGTTATCCATGACATCATAAATACATATTTTTGGTAATCAAGAAATTCTACACCAAAAAATCTTTCACAGAATTTAACAGGATTTCGTCTGCCCCATTGAATTATTTCTGCAAATTTTTTCAAACCTTCTAATTTTAGTTCGGACATATCGTAATATGTAGGTTTTTTAAAAAAGGTAAAATTCTTAGGAGTAAATTCACTAATTGAATCTCCCATTAAGATAATGTTTTTATTTTCATTCATCTTCTTCGATTACCTGTCCTTTTTCATCAATCAGACCTTTTTCTGAAAGAAAATCCTTTAAATCTTTGTTTTCCTTTTTTAATAACCTACTAAATTCAACAGCATTATCTCGTTCCTTTTGTAAATTAAACAATAACTGTTTTTGATGAATTACTTCTTTTTCCCAATCATTCTCATCTGGATTCAACTGTCGCAATTGATTCTGATGATTCCTTGTCATAATATCTTCAATTGCTAAATTTGTTTCATAATCAAACGTATTTACTTCCGACCCATCAAGATTCATTTCTTGAAGTTCTTTGATAATTCCTGTAAGAGTTCCTGCACCTTTACTTTTTCTATTATTATTATTCTCTGAAATACCGTTATCTTTTGCTAGAGCAAGTGCAGAATTTATCATTTTTTGTTTTGTATCTGCTAATGATTTAATTGTTGGTATAACACTTGGATTAGTTCCAAGTTGTTTTTTATATTGTGAAATTGCATCGTTTATTGTTTTTACATCCTTAAAGCTCTGAACTATTTCAATTACAGCTTCAAGTTTTAAACCATCATCTTTAACTGATTCATCGAAATATCCAACAAGCTTAGAATACAATAATGGTTTTTCGCTCTCTGGTTCATTTTCAAATGGGTCATAACCTAAAAATCTTAAAACAGTACGTTTATTCATTTTGTACATTTCAATGACATCTTCAGATAATTCGTCAATTTTATTATTTTTTTCATCTACTTCATCAGAATATAATATTTGTTCTTTGAATGTATCTGAGTCCATATATCCGAAACCATTATAATTAATCATACTTACATTTTTTATGTATGCAGTCCATGCATTATTTTTAGCTTTCCCGGTAACTTCATTCTCCGACTCTTGAATGCTTGAATTCCATAATGATTCTATAAATGGCTTGTTTAAATAAAATAATGCTTTTTGAACAGATTCCTTTGTTGGTTCATGTTCTTTCCCGTTTATATCTACACGTAATGCAATTTTTCTTGCACAATCCCTACATATTCTACTAAAGCTTTCACCACCAAAAAGCGGATCGGTGTCTTTGTAAAAGCATTTTTCTATATTTTTATGTTTTCTACACATTGGACATTGCGATGTTTGATTAAAGGTATCTAATTTTTCTTGTAACTCAACAACTTTTTCTCTTGCTTGTGCAGCCGTTAATTTTGCTGACTGCGTTTCCTTTTTAGTAGCCAATTAACAGCCACCTCCTTTTATTCCAATAAATTAAGCACTTTCTGCAAGAGCAGATAAAGTGCTTTCTAAATATTCCACATATTCATAATTGATATTTATTTTCAAATTATTTTCATCAAACCAATCGTCAAATTCTCCAATATCAATCCTGTATAAGAAATCTAAAAAATCGAATGGAGAAAAATTTTTATATCCATAAGTATCATGAAATAATTTATGTACTTCCTTGTTTACACATGCACCATATCCGTATAATACATGTAAATATTTTAATGTTGATCTTAACTCCTCAAAATCTTCTTTGGTATAATCACACACTTGTTGTTTTACCTCAATTCCAGTCAACTCAAAAACTTCATCCACAATATCTCTAAAAGCAGTTGTATGATGTATATTATGAAAACCACCACCAGTAATTACACATTTGTAATTGCAAAATTTCATCGAATCATTAGTCCAGTCTTTTGTATCAGAACGAAGCTCTTTATATGTAGAGAGAATTCCACCTTTCCAACGCCCATTAAGTTCGCCATATAAAGGATTGATGTGCCTTGGGTTATTATCACTAGACCACTCGCCTTTTATTCCTTTACATTGTTCGGGACTTCTTTTCCTACCTTTCCACCAACCGTCATGAGTCTTATAATATTCTTTACGAGCTATAGAAATTTTACGACATGTTTCTGGTGATATAATTCTACCTTTTAACTTTTCACTATTTTTTAAACGTCTTGAGACATTGGCTCTGTGTTTTGCTTCGCAATTTTTACCTACTAATCCAAGAATGCCAGCACGACATTCTATTGATCTAATTGTTCTATTAGGAAAGAATAGATTGTGTAATTCTTCTCCGGTAAAATTTTTATAGTTTTCATACATTAACTTATCTTCGTGTTCTGACCATTTTTCAAATACTGTATAGTTAGGGTCTAAGAACCCAGCTTCTTTTTTATTGCACTCTCTACAAACGCTCCTCAGTCCGTCTTTACATGATAAATCAATTGAAAAATACAATTTATTATTTGGTAAATCACGCCCACAATTTTTACAATGTCGAGTACCCGGATAGAACAAATCTTTCCCTTTATTTTTTTCGATTGTTTTTAAACGTTTCTCTTTACTTATTTTAGCTTGACATGTTTTACATACAGAACTTAATCTGCCTAGTTTTTTGTTAGCATAAGTAAAATATTCATTAGTATTTGGATATTCTTTATTGCATTCTGTGCAAGTTCTTATTTTAGAATCTATACTTGTCCCATGTGTATATCCCATTATCTCCAACCTCCTTATATAACCTAGCGAACAATAATTTAAAAGAGCAGAAGAGTGGCGAGGTTAGAATAACCACATACAAACTGGTAGCTACTCCAAGTTTGCTTCTACTCTTGAATAGTCACGTCCCACCGACAGAACAACAAACGCCAAATCGTTTATGACTACATTTATTTATTCTCTAAATTCTAAAAATCCACTTGTAAAAATTGAGAGTCTTTGTATTACTTTTAACTCTTTTATAAAACGCTGTGGCAAGTTTTATCTTTATAGTTCTTCTTTATTTGTGGATCGAAGCAAATCCTTACATCCTTATTATTCTCCATATATCGCAAACACTGGACGAATACCGTATGTGCTCGTGGCGGCATCATTACTTGCATCTCCATATTGTGAAACTAAAGCATATGTTTGCGAACTTGATACGTTTCGCAACCAGTAGTTCGTACCGATTACCTTCAACTCAGGCACAAGCCGGAACAGTGCTAACTGTTGTGTATCGGATGTCTGCTTATTACTATTGTCAGTGCAAATATAAGTTCCATGCACCATTACTTCATTCATGAGATCTACAGATGCATTTCCCCAGGATCCATCGGAAAACATCCTATGTGATATCAGTATATTTTTAAATGCGTCCGGCAGCGAGTTAGCTATTTGATTTAACCGCACAGTTTTCATCGTCGAACTTTTGTAGCCACCTGATGTACTGTTGCCGGTATCCATTTGACCACTTCCTAATATAGTATCGGGAACTATTAGTACGTGTGGTTTTTGTACTTTTTCTGATTCCGGATAACCTACATTTCGCCAATAATTTATGTCTGCTATCCTGTATTTGGTTCCGTTTATCTCCCAGTAGTCGCCGACGTACAGATCTGCAAAGCTTCCGTCTCTAATCACAGCTAATTGTCCCGCGGTGATCGACTCACCAAGACACCGTCCGCGGAAGATATTCCGATGCATATAAGGATTGTCAAGTAGTGACTTAAGTATTGCTCCGATTGGTATTGTGTTGTCACCATAGTGCACTGTTACATCACCTGCATACTCAGCGTTGCCGTCCCAATCGACTGTATGTATGTTTTTTCGGTTATTAGCGTCTGTGCCTCCACCTACAATATGGGCATACTTGCCATCTGCATCCTCCACATTGTACTTGCCCTGTACGTGCTGGTATTTACATGATGCAATTGTACCACCACCCTCTGCGTGAGTGGCTGTCTGATTTGCGACCGTAGCAAACCCCTCGGCATGAGAGCATTGACCGTTAGCTTGCGTTCCATAATTCTGAGCATTAGCCATGCTTGCGGTAGCTTTTGAGTTGTACCCAGATGCATGGGAGTAGCTGCCTGTCGCATATGTATTATACCCCTCGCTATGTGCTGCTTGACCACTGGCTGTAGTGCCGTAGCCTTCTCCATGAGCATATTTGTTCGACGCAATTGTTCCCGCACCACCCTCGGCATGAGAGCCACGTCCTGTTGCTTTTGTCAGTTCTCCCTCTGCGAAACTGTACTGTCCAGATGCTTCTACGTCATACCCAAAAGCTATACTTTTCTCTCCAACTGTTGTGACTGTTTTTCTTCCAAAACTAACAGACCCGTCTGCTGATAGATACTTACTGTCATTCTCAAGCTGACCTACTTTTGTCGGGATAGAAGATTGTACATTTTGTAAATTTTCTTGTAATGATTCTATATTAGTTTTATTGGAATTAATTTGACTCTTATGTGATTCATAATCGGTAACGAAATCATCAGTAGAAAATGACTTTATATCTGCAAAAGAAGTTTTTTTTACTTTTTGTTCTTCATTGTCCCAAAGAGGTATAACGTCATTTTCATTAATCGTCTCTTTCATTGGATAATCATTAAAGGTCTTTCCAATCATTTTTATCATTTCAGAACCTGCACTATTAACCTCACTGATTGCTGATTCTTTGGCGGAAGAAAGAACTTTTATGCTCTCATCATTTTGATTTTTTATAGATTGTAGCGATTCGTTTTTGGACGATGTGATTTCGGAAATAGAGTTATTTTTTAATTCATTAATAGAAGACAAACATTCATTGCCTGCCTGCGTCAGAACTGTCTTGTGCGAATTAAAATCGGAAGTGTATTGATTTGTGAAATTAGAAATATCAGATGCTATAGATTCAGATTTTGATTCAACTTCATTTTTAATCAAATTAATTGATTCATATTTCTCGGCTATATCTGATGCCTTTTGTGTAATATCTGTTGCAAGATCTTCAACTTGCTGTTTGTTGCTTTCTATTTTGGAATTTATATCTTCGATTGAAGAGAAATTGTCTTTGACTGTTTCTTGAATATTTTGTAATTCTTCGAAAATATTATCTATTGATTGTTTTACATTATCTACATGTTCTCTGTCAGCAGAAGCAGAGCTTGCATTTTCATCTGCGACAATTGCAGCGTTTTCTAGTCTGTCTTGAGCAATCCTTAATGCTTCCAACATTTCATCAATTGCTGGGTTTTCAACTTTTTCAATTTCAGATTCATCTAAAAAATTGTCTCTAACAATTATTCTTCCAAAAGTGTTACTAACATATGTAACCTTACTTTGGTCAATATTGTTGTCTTCAATTTCATAATCGTCATCAGTGGCAATCAAAAGTAAGTTCCATTTTCCTGGATAAGCACTGATCTTTGTTGTAATAACAACTTCATTATTTATAATTGGTTCAATGTGATACTTTTTTGTTACTGGATTGAGTAAAGCAATATACTTTCTTCCAGTAATCGCCTCATCAAAAGAAAAGATTAATTTAGATACTTTGTTGTCATATTTATTAACGATTATTTTTCCATTATCATTATCACATGACAATTCTTTTCCAATCTGTGTAATTGTATTTGTTATATATTCCATTTTTTATTTATCACCGTCCTTTTTAGTTTCCAAATTGATTAGAACCGACAAAAGCCGGCAATTTCTTATTTTTATGCAACAAAAAAGAGCCAATAAAAATTGACTCTTTTGATTCGTTATTTATTTTAATACCTCATTTGAGATTCGAACTCAGATACCGAAAGCCGATATCAGTAATATAAAAATTACTCCTCCACAAGGATCAATGAGGTGCAGTGGGAGAGCAGTAATACTCTCCACAGAAGTAATGAAACTTCTTTTTAATGGTTCACATTTTATGGCAGTGAAGTACCAGACCGCACAGCAGTCACAACATAAGCTTAAATATAATTTTGTATAAGCACAATCAGCAACATCCTATATTTTTCCTTCTTCTTTTGCCTCTTTCTCAAGTTCTTGTTGTTTAAATTTCAAAAGTTTTAATTTATCTCTGAGTTCTGACTTGGAAACGGGTTTTAAGTACGCTGCCTGAGTAGTTGCACTGGATTTATGATTCGCCCATTGTGAAGCAAGATTTAAATCTCCAGTATCTTCATAGATTTTATTTATTGCAGTTTTCCTCATACAATGTGGATGAAAATCATCTAATCCAATAATTTTACCAAAACGATGCATTCTATTATAAATCATGCTTTTTGTCCAAGGTTTCCATTCATTATTAAATTTATGAATAAATAATGAATCACATTCGAGATGATCGTAGTCATCATTTCTCATAGATAACCATGTTTCAATCATGTCTTTACAAGTATCGTCAAATGAAACCTCTACACGATAACCTTCTTTTTCACGTATCCCATCGAAAACCATATTATCTAAGTTTAAAGATGAAAGAGTAAGTTTTTCTAAGGCTCCGATTCTATTTGCCGAAAACAAAGAAATTTCAAAAAGAAGTTGATCTTGAATTGTCCATTTGTTATTTTCTGTTTTATATAATGCCGTTCTTATTTCTTCAATTTGTTCATCAGATAAAAAATAATGATTTAATATTTGTTCTTCGCTTGCCTTTTTCATTCTGTCAAGTTTTCCATCAAACGGATGGTACTTTACATATCCACGTTTCATTGACCAAATATAAAATGAACTGACCGCAGAAACTTTCATATTAATTATCTTTTTATGATTCTGAAGAACTTCTTGACAAAACATCATATATCCTTCCATTATGTCAACTGCGTTTTCCATAAATTCATCAGAATATAAATCAAGTTCTCCATAGTTTTCACCAAGCCACATTAAAAAATGACGAAACAACGCTTCATACCGTTTATATGTAGTGTCTTTTACATCACGATTTTTAATGATGTTTGACTGTAAATATTTTTGATATTTTTTCCAATTCTCTTCATAAATATATTTTTCTTTGTCAGGAGTGAAATATTTCACTCTTGTAATTTTTTCTTTTGACAATATTTCAGCCTCCTTTTGTGTAACAAAAAAGAAGCAGTAGAAATTATGCTGCCTCCTGTAATATTTCTCTCATTTTATTATCAATTAATGTTTTATATGATTTATCCTTTTCTGCCCAATAAGGGATTATTAAATAACTATAACCATGCTCAAGTGCATACTTCATTTTATATGTATCTCTTTCTTGATATTTTAATACCTCTTCTTGTACAGTTGTGCCATAATATTTCGCAGTCATATAGGTAAAACCGCATATTTCATAATGTTGTATGCCATTTACCTCTATAATTAGCTTCAAATCTGGAAGTTCATTATCATATCTTAAAAGAGTATTCGTCAAAGGATTTTTTGGTTTTAATGTACATTCATTTTCATGAAGTAAACGACATCCATATTTTTCTTTTATATATTTTGCTACTTTATTTTGTAACTTAGATGTTGAACTTTCTTGACTACATTTTGGACAACCAAAATCACCAGCTTTTGCGTCAGTTATCTTTCTTTTAAAATCATCATGTTTTCCACAATAACATTTCCACCATACCGTAGAATTTGAATTTGGAAAATAATCAAAAGGACTTTTCTTATTTTTATCAGACCAGACATTAATTGATTCTGGGCAATTAAACCCCAAGCTATCTTCTCGACATAATTTGATTTTAGCACAATAATGACAATATCCAGAATGATTTTTGATATCATTAGGATGTGCGCAAGTTGGCGGATGATAATCAGTGTCAATACAATTTAGCCAAACTTTATATTTTCGTGTAGATGGTGCTATTGAAAATGGATCGATTGTATTTAATTCTGTATTCCACATTAGTTTAAAAGTCTCTTCACCATATCTATCAATCATCATTTGACCAAAACTGTCTCTTGGATGAATTTTACTATGATTACAAAACGGACAGCCCCTTCCATATATTGCATCATCCCTACTTATTTGATATGACCCATGGTAAGTGGTTTCAGTACATTTCAACCAAATTTTATTTCTGGATGAACCAGATATATCCCATGGATTTTCTATATTGTTTTCAAAATCCCAATACTTTTCTAAAGCACCTTTCCCTCTAACATCAATAAACCGTTGAGCAAATGAATAACAATATTTACATCGTATTTCTTTCATATTATGGATACTTGATAATTGATACAAAGAACTGTCATGTTTTCCACAAGGACATTTGAAATAAATCTTTTCATGAGATGTATAAGATATGTCAGATGGAAGAATTTTATTTTTTTCATAATCCCATCTATCTAAAAAATCTTGATGTTTATTTTCTATGCACCATTCTTCAAAATTCTGTTTTCTATACGTACCTTTTAACTTTTTTATTGAATCTATTTGCAAACAACCACAAGATTTTGAATCACCTGTTTTTAATGCATTATCCGAAATACTGCGCTTTATTCCACTTCCACAAGTACATTCACATAACCAAAATGGCATAGTATTTTTTGTACCATTTTTCTCATATATTTTAGGACTGGCTTTATCTATGACTTTCCATCTTCCAAACATATCGCCTATTTGTATTTGCTTATATTTTCTTCTATTATCCATTAATCCAAATAAAGCTAAAAATTCATCATGCGTTATTCCCTTTTCTTTTAATATTGAATTTACAATAGTCCTATGTGGTAAATTATTATTAATATTACTTGTAATAGAAGTTGGTGCAATATTATATTTTGATATATATTCTTCATATAATAATATTAAGTCATCATACGTTATATCTTTTGGATGTTTATATTTTCCGTTAACAAAAAGCATTTTATTATCTCCAAGTAAAGAACAAAATGCTTTATAGCTCATATTATTATCTTTTAATATTTTTTGTACTTTACTATAACTTGGGAGATTATTTTCAATCGTTAATTCCATCATGGATGGAGTTCTATTTTCTTTTTGGATAAACTGTTTAAATAGTTCTGTCAAATCATCATATGTTAATTTTGATATCGGGACATCTCTGTTTCCAATTTTCAAAATAAAAATTTTTGGCATAAAATATTTCCTCATTTCTCCTCATTCAGTAGAAATAGGAGAGAAGTGCGAATGAGGTTACACTTATCCGAAAGCTCATGACTTCTTTCGTATCTCTCCATAATCCTCACAACCAGCTATGACACCAATCATGAGTACACACATATATTCTCTACACAACAATGCAAAGAATATAAAAATCCCGTTACTTGGTAACGCTCCAAGCTGTTCCGAAGAAGACAGATTTACAGTCTGCCCCACCTCTTTAGTGGTCTATAACGGGCAATTAAAAAGAGCCTGTAAGCACATTTGCTCACAAGCCCTTCCCTCATAATTAAATTTACACACCAAAAATATCTAAAAGTCTTTTTAACGTATATCCATCAATAGTATCTGTAGAATAATAGCTGTAACTAGAACAGCCATGATCATCACTCTGAGTTACTGTAAAACCATGCATACCGTCATCTTCATGAACAATAGAAATGTTCATATCATCTTTATCATCTATATGACAGCTTTCACAATCTCCATCGCATTCTACTTCATCCTCATCATCTTCGATATGGACTTCGTACATTACCGTATCTTTATCATAAGCAGATGTAGCTTTGTGATTTACATTATCCATGAAATAAGCAATGGTAGCACCTGAGCCTGGATACTTTCCATTAACTTTTGCTCTTTCGCAATAAATCTCATTGCCAATAACAGCAATGCTAAACTCACCATTATATCCGTCAAATGCTGGATCAACAAGTTCTACCTGTGCAATTTCATAACCATAGAAGACAAGCTCTCTAATAATCACTCTTGCCTCATCATAATTAGCAACAATTTCTGCATATGTATAAGTATCTCTAAGGTCATTCACAATATCATTATAGATTTCACAGAATTCTTCTACGCAACACACATCAATTTTCTTCAATAAAAGCACATCCCTTCAAATTATGAATTCTTAATTGCTTCTTTGAATGCTTTGCCTGCTTTAAATTTTGGAAGCTTAGAAGCTGGAATGCTAATTTCCTCGCCTGTCTGTGGGTTTCTACCGACACGAGCAGCTCTTTCTGTCGTCTCAAAACTACCAAATCCAACAAAAGATACCTTCTCTCCTGCGACGAGTGCGTCTGTCAGAACTTTCTGTGCCGCATCAAGAATTTCTGCAACTTCTTTCTGTGTATAATTCTCTACATTCTTTGTAATTTCTCTAATAAAACTTGTCTTATTCATTTTAAAAATCTCCTTTTCTCATATAATTTCATAACAAAAGAGGGTAGCAGCTACGAAGAGTCTACTCCCTCATTTTCGGCTTCGTCAGCCAAATAATACATGTCCCGTCCTGAGATCATGTTCCTTTGTCTTTATATATAGCTGCCCACTCCAATAATCGTACACGATCGAGAGTTTGATGGGGTAGAAGTGAGCAGTTAGTTGCTTAATCTAAAATTTTATGGTACTATATAAATCGTAGGAATTCTCCTACATTCAGGTCATCAGTTTTTCCAAAGATTTTAAATCTACCGGAAAGGCAGGTGATTACATATGGCTAGTTTTTACTCTGTAAAGACTCCTGTGTACGTCCATGCATACTGGCGTTTCCGTCTTGAAAGATGGGAATATGTCCGGGCGCATTGGAGAGCACTCCCACGCTGCTAAAAGCAAATGTGCTCCTTGCAACGCCCAGATGGGATCAACTCTCGTTGAATTTCAATTCTAGGTAACTGATGACCATTATCATGTCACTACAATTTATATGATATTTTAGTCAAGTTGAACATCATACAGACAAATCAAACCATCATCTCCAATAACAGATACGGTTTGCTCTGGTTTATTAACTTTTCTAATAGATACTGCGTATGCATCTGTACCTGACACGCATCCGCTTTCAATTACCTTTGTATCATAGACAGTTGTTAAACCGTTCAAATGCCTATGACCAAGCAATACGATATCTGGTTTGATTCCAAACATCATAGTGAAATTCTGCACAACACTTGATGGAGAATCTTTATGTCCATGTGATGCAAACACATTGTTCCCACGAATATTAAACATTGCAATCTCTGGTTCAATTGTGTTATCACAGATTGATACATTATCAATGTTTTGCAATCTTGCTTTTAAATAAAATGGTAACAACGTATCCATATTTTCGCCATCCAAAGAATCTTCTTTTTTCGCAGATATCCTAGAATGATTCCCCGGAGTCGTATACACATAAATATGATTAAAATGATTTGCCATTCTAGTCAACATAGCAGAGATCAATTCAGATACATACTTAAATTGTTCCATTAAATCCATATTGTTTTGTAATCTTAAATTATTATGAATAAGACCGCTGAGAATTTCGCCAATCACAAGATAACAGTTCTCTGATTGATGAACTCCACGAATGTCTAAAATATCAGAAGTGAATTTGTCAATTCTTCGTTTTAATTCATTTTCATCAAAATTATTTTTCCAATTATGGATTTCAATTCCTGTATGAATATCAGTGAGATGGCAGAGCAAATCAGTATAGCTATTGAACAAATTATAATGAACTGTAACATTCATTGGTTTTACCTCTTCACAAATAATGCGCTTCACCATATCAGCATAAGATTCTTTTCTTGCTTCCTGTCTGATGAGACGATTGTATTCAACTCTTGCATCAGAAAGTTTGATTTTTTCTTTTCGCATCTCCTGAATCTTTTCATCAAGTTCATCATTTCCACCAACAGATTTGTTTTTCTCTGCTTTGTATTTTTCATAATCACTTCTAAACTTTCCGCCAAAAATAGTAGAAGACCCTTTTCTAATTGTATCTGGATTACATTTTACCGAATACTTATCATGTAGCTCAGACCAATCATAATCGTTTTCTCCATTTAATTTTGCGTCAATATCATTTAGAAGTTGTTCATATTTTTCTTGAGTTAGATTATATTTTGCTAATTCATCTTCAAAATTAAACAATAAGTCACCAACTCTCTTTATTCTTCAGACTCAGGAACTTCCAATTCCTCATCTGATTTTAACGCTATTGAAAAATCAATTACCTGATTCTTAAATGCTGCAAGCAAATCACATACCTTTACTTCCTGTTCAACATCATTCTCGTCTGTATATGTAATAGTAAGACAATCTTCAGAAAGAACTCCACTCTTTACTGTAAGTTTGTCTGTTGTTGTTCTCATAAAGTTTAATTTAGATTTTGCCATTTCCTTTTTCTCCTTCTGTATCAACTAATTTTCCGTACAAAATAGGAGAGTAGTGTATACTCTCCTTAAATAATTTCGTCTAAATCACAATCTTCTCCGACAATATAATCACAGATAGAATGTTCTTTTGCCTCA
>ERZ773114.3257-NODE-3257-length-13642-cov-5.335689_pt1 | contig 13642 bp, 10 predicted proteins | sample MGYA00580564_ERZ773114 | MGnify/ENA primary metagenome ERZ773114 (study PRJEB29015, sample SAMEA2737836) | human gut metagenome | biome: human gut; feature: human-associated habitat; material: faeces | place: China | collected 2012 ...
AAGAAACTGACGACCCGCTCTGAGGGCGTGCTCACCGGTAAGGGCCTGAGCTTCGGCGGCTCCCTGGCTCGTACAGAGGCTACCGGCTATGGCCTGGTGTATATTACCGAGGAAATGCTCAAGGACCACAATAAGGACCTTAAAGGTGCTCGTGTGGCCGTGTCCGGCTCCGGTAATGTGGCCATTTACGCTATGGAGAAGGCGCGGCAGTTAGGTGCAAAAGTCATCTGCTGCTCCGATTCTACCGGCTACGTGATTGACGAAAACGGCATTGATGTAGAGGCTGTAAAGCAGATTAAGGAAGTGGACAGAAAGCGCATTTCCGTGTATGCTGAGAGCCACCCCACCGCCACTTATGCAGAGGGCTCTGTGTGGGACGCCGTGACCTGCGATGTGGCGCTCCCCTGCGCCACCCAGAATGAGATCCACGCCGCGCAGGCGCAGCGCCTGGTAGACACCGGCTGCTACGCAGTGTGTGAGGGTGCCAATATGCCCACGGACGCAGCGGCCACAGAGGTGTTCCTGCAAAATCACATTCTGTTTCTGCCCGGCAAAGCTTCCAACGCCGGCGGCGTAGCCACCTCCGCACTGGAGATGGGCCAGAACTCCATTCGCTCCAGCTGGACTTTTGACGAGGTAGACGCCAAGCTGCAAGGCATCATGGTCAACATCTACCACAACATGAAAGAGGCTTGTGAAAAGTACAATGCCACGGACAACTTCGTTGTTGGTGCCAACATCGCCGGCTTTATGAAAGTGGCCGACGCCATGATGGCGCAGGGCGTGGTTTGATCCAGCAAAATCTATACAAAAGAAGCGCAACCTTTATGGGTTGCGCTTCTTTATTTTGTTCGTGCGCTTTATTGTGCACACGGTGGCTTATAGTTCGCAACAATAAACGCCCAGCGTTTGTGTTTTGATCGGGTCGCCATTGGGGGCAAAGAACAGCAAGTCCGTATCTATGGTTTTGATTTTGGTGCGAAAGCCCGCCTTGCCGTACAAGTGCATATTCCGCTCGTTGGCTTCATTTACCGCAAGGGTCAGCTTTTCAAACCCATTTCGCTTTGCATATGCCATCACGGTATGCAGCATTTTGGTGCCAACGCCTTTATTTTGCCACAGTCTTTTCACTTCAAAATTACACAAATAGGCCACGCGCTGCCCATCGGCCACCTGCAGATCTTTAAGCTTTACAACCAAATACGCCTTGCCGATGAACAACTTGTGATAAAACGCAAAAAACGGTATAAGCGTTTCGTTTTTGACCAAATTTTCAAAATCGGCCTTTACATATTTTGAGTCCGTATAATGCTTTAGAAACACATCTAAAGTGGGAACAACGATCCGCGTGTGCGCCGCTATGGATCTTTTCAGCATAAAAAGCCCTCCGAAAAATACGGAGGCGCTCCCAACAGAGTGCCTCCCATATTCTTTGCTATTTCTTTTTACAGTTCAGCGATGAGCGCTTCCATTTGGTCCATTTTGCGCTCCATGTCCGCCACCAGGGCAAACTGGTTGCGGGCGCGCACCAGGTTATGCTCCGGGTAAGCGGTCTTAAAGTAGGTGTCGCCGTTCAGGTAATCGGTCAAAAAGCGCATACCGCACTCAAAGGTCATCAACTTGGCAGAAAAGGCCAACTGGTCGATCTCCGTTTGGGTCAGGCTCTCCCCCGCCTGGGACAAAAAACCCTTGGCATAGGCACCGAAATACTCCAGATCCAAACTCACCTTGGACAGGTCTGCCTCGTCCTCGGCAGCGGTGTTGGCGCCAAAGCGAATTGAGTCGCCAAAATCATAATGGGCAAGACCCGGCATGACCGTGTCCAGGTCGATCACACAAATGGCCTCGCCGGCGGTGGCGTCAAACAGCACATTATTCAGCTTGGTATCATTATGTGTAACACGCAACGGCAGCTTTCCCTGATCCTGCATATCGCACAGAACATGTGCCAGTTCTGTGCGGTCCAGAACAAACTGAATCTCTTTTTCCACATCTGCTGCTCTGTGACATATATCTTTTTCCACAGCAGTTTTAAACTTATCCAGCCTGTCCACCGTATTATGAAAATTTACGATGGTCTCATGAAGCGTTTCTGCCGGATAGTCTGCAAGCAGCCTCTGGAAATGCCCGAAAGCAACTGCACTCTGGTAAAAATCTTCCTCATCTTTTACCATATCATAGCATGTTGCATTTTCAATGAATAAATATACTCTCCAGTATTCTCCGTCCTCATCTACATAATAAGGAAGTCCATCCTTTGTCATCACAAGATTCAGAGTCTCTCTCTCCACATCTCCACCGTTTTCCTGAATCTTTTTCTTCAGCCAGGCAGTAACACCGCTGACATTCTCCATCAGTTCCACAGGTTTGGTAAAAATACTCTTGTTCATTTTCTGAAGAATATAATGTTTGCCTGTACCATAAGTCAGGCGGTAAGTGTCATTGATATGTCCACTTCCATAAGGAACACATTCTGTCAGATTATCTTCCAGAACAAATGCACTGGTAATATTCTTTATTTCCCGGTTAATTTCCACTCAATTATTCCTCCCATAATTTCTGTGGATACAGCCCTCCATCTTTTAAATTCTGAATGGCAGCTACTACCACAGGTTTATCTTCTTTGTATGTTACGCCATACCATTTATCCATAGATTTCAGAACTTTTACAGTTGCTCTCTTCTCACCGAGAAGTTCATCTACTACAAATGGCAGGAAATATTCGCATTTCAGCGGGTTTACTTTCAGATTCTCATCCAGGAATTTAGGGAATCTGTCTTTCAGCTCTTTCAGAATGCTTGCTGAAAATCCCCACATATTCATGGATACTGTACTGCCTTCCGGAAGCATGGTCCATGTTTTTCCATCGTCTTCTGTATAAGCTGTGCCGCCGTCATGCTTTTCGATATGGGTACGCTCGTTGATCTTAAGAAGATGTCCTTCTTCATCTGTAACGCACACACCTCTTGCCACATGGCCATTCTCTGTCAAAGTATTTTCCAGTTTATAGCCGACCATCATATATCTGTAAGTATCCGCGGTATCTTCATTCTCTGTCAGGAAATCATATGCCATCTTAAATGCATGGCTTCCATAATAGTCATCTGCATTGATTACAACGAATGGTCCGTCAATTTCATTGATACAGCTTAATACGGCATGTCCGGTTCCCCATGGTTTCACACGTCCTTCCGGTACTTCATAGCCTTCCGGAATATTGTGAAGATCCTGGAAAACATATGATACTTCCAGCTGATTGCTGAGGCGGTCACCGATGGCGCTTCTGAAGTCTGCTTCATTTTCTTTTTTGATAATAAATACTACTTTTTGGAATCCGGCCTGTACTGCATCATAAATGGAGAAATCCATGATGATGTGTCCCTCTTTATCCACCGGATCGATCTGTTTCAGACCGCCGTAACGGCTTCCCATACCTGCTGCCATAACTACTAATACTGGTTTCTTCATAATTTTTTTCCTCTTTTCTTTAAATGTTTTTCGTTACTCTCAGATTACCTGGTAACTTTTTACATTCATCTTATCATACTATGATTTCGAGGTCAAAACGTGTTACATAATACCTTTCACAATCGCAAACGTTACTGTTCACTCCGTTCACAGTAACGTAGCCAAAATTCATTCCAGATTGCCTGCGGCAATGGAATTTTGGCTTGTATGTCTCGGGATTTTGGCATATTCATGCCAAAACACCTCGCGGGATAGTGGTGTGTGAACAGTAACATCGCAAACAATTGTTATTGTCCTGCTGTCCTCTAATATTATCCCTTAATGCCACCGGTAACACCACCGATGATCTTCTCAGACAAGAAAATATACAGAATAAATGTCGGCAGGAATACAATGATCACTGCTGCAAACATTCCGGCCCAGTCACCTGTATATTTCATGGAGTTGATCATTCCATAAAGTCCGGGTGCAACAGGTTTCAGCTTATCCGAGCTTGCGAAGATCAGTGACAGGAAATACTCGTTCCAAATATTAATAAAGTTAAAGATTGTTACTGTTACGATTCCTGACTGTGCCATGGGAAACATGATTTTCCAGAAAGTACGCATGGGAGGGCATCCGTCGATTGCTGCCGCTTCCTCATAGGTCCTGGAAATATTGCTGAAAAATGTAAGCAGGAAAATGGTCGTATAAGGTACATTAATTCCTACATACAATATGATCAGTACAGTTCTTCCTGCAGCCACATTATTCAGGATTCCCATACCGGAAATAATGCTGAAAAGGGGAAGAACAACCATGATTGCCGGAACACCCATGGCAGATACGAAGCTGGTCTGGATAAATTTGTTTGCAATAAAATCAAATCTGGACAGTACATAAGCTGCAGGTGCACACACCAGAATCAGTATTGTACAGGAAATTACTGAATAGATCAGAGAGTTTCCGAAGAAGCCTGCGACTCCGGCCCCGTTCCATGCTTTTGCATAATTTTCAAAATGTAATCCGGACTCAAACTTCAGGGCTTTTCCCTGGAAGATTTCTGCTGTTGTGGAAAAACTCGCCCCGAATACCCAGCCCAGAAGCGCAATGGTAAAGATTACCCAGAGCAGCAGGATGATGTATCCCGGCAGGAGTTTGACTTCTTTTTTCAGATTAAAGGGTCTGCGTGCCTCTTTTTCTTTTGCCATTTCTCATCCCTCCTTAGAATTCCAGATCATCATCTTTGATCACTCTGTTACAGATTGTAAATACAATGACTACGCAGACACTGAGCAGTACACCGATGGCAGCTCCCAGACCTGCATTTCGTTCTGTAACTGTATTGCCGCCGCCAAAAATCTGCATATACATATAAACATAAGGGGTAATTGTCTGTGTGTCTGCAGTTACTGTGGAGAAAAGCTGTGACCATACAAAAAAGCCTACACTGCTTACAGACCACATGGTAATGTTTGTCTTAAATACTCCCTTTAACAATGGAAGTGTCATGTAACGGAACTGTGCCGGTTTGGTCGCTCCGTCAATGGTTGCCGCCTCATAATATTCAGGGCTGATACGCTCAATACCGCTGAGCCAGATCAGCATATGGTATCCAACCATTCCGAAACAATATGCAAACAACAGTGCCCAGAATTTATGGTCATTATCCAGGAACTGGATCTTTGCCAGATTGTCCAGATGCAGTGCTGTAAAAAGATCTTTCAACAAGCCATATCTTGGACTGTATACATACTGCAGCCACATAGTAGCAAGCGCTACTGCACTGACAATATTTGGCATATAAATGATCGCGCGGAAAAATTTCTTTCCTCTGATTCCACTGGTAAGGATAACTGCAAATAAAAGAGACAGACTCATTACCACCAGACCGCCGATCAGCCAGATACGAAACAGGTTAAAAAATGAAGTCTTAAATAAGCTGGTACTCATCAGCTTTGTATAGTTGCCAAATCCTACAAATTTCCATAAATCCATGGAATCTGTAACTCCGTCGATCTTGAAAAAGCTCATAATCACTGTTCTGATGATCGGATACAGAAAGATTCCCAGAAACAGCAGAACTGCCGGAGTCAGAAATACAACGATCATCGTTTTATTCTTCTTCAAATAAATACCTCCTTTGTAAGTTATACCATATCTACGGATTGCTACGCTTCGCTCCCGCAATCCTCCAGCCATTCGGAATCCGCTGATTTACTTCGTAAATCGCTACTTCCTCATGTCTGGCGGTTTCCAAGTCTAAAAGTCTTATCGTGCAGGCACGAACGACTTTTTGCCTTTGAAACCCGGATATTCAAAAAGACAGATGGCGGCAGCGTAGATACGATGCCACCATCTCTATAAATTCTTTATTTATTTCGCTGCGTCCTGCATAGTGGAAACAAATTCATCTGCTGTAATGGAACCTGCCATTAATTTGATAAAGTTTTCTTTGATAACCGGAGTCATATCTACGTTAGATTCTACACCGCATGCCCATGTGAAACGGTTTGTGCTCTGCTCAATAACAGGTTTTGCACACTCAACCATTGCCGGCCATTCTGTGTTTGTTGTATCAGCCGGGATACCTACAGTTTCATCTGCAAGTTTCTGGTCGTATTCACCTTTTGTAAGGAATGTGATCAGATCAAATGCTTCTTTTGCAAGTTTTGTATCTTTGTTAATACCAAATACCTGTGCACCAAAGTTGTTTGTTTCGATTCCGTTTGCTCCGTCTGTAAGTGCCGGATATGCGAAGCATCCCCAGTGGAAGTCAGGGCCTGCCATCTCTTTTACTTCGTTTGGTAACCAGGAGCCATTCAGATACATTGCAGCTGTTCCAAGTGCAAGCTCTGTGTTCTGACCTGCAGGCCATACGTTGGAACCAACCATCTCTGAATAATATCCGTTAGATGCAAGTTCTTCGATATCCTGTGCCATCTGAAGAACTGCAGGATCATCCCATTTACCTTCAGTTACGATCTCTTTTACTTTATCTTCGCCAACCAGTCTTGCAAGATGATATCCGATCACACATGTTGCATAGGCATCATCCATAGTCATTGGTGTGATTCCTGCATCTTTTAATTTCTGGCATACATCTTTGAATTCATCCCATGTCTTCGGTTCTTCTGTGATTCCTGCCTGCTCAAACAGATCTTTGTTATAGAAGAAAGCAAATACGTTTGGCTGATATGGAATTGTTTTTAATGTACCGCCACCAGCATCACGGCAGGCTGCCATCAGACCTGCATTTGCAGTTGCTTCATAGTCATTGTCTTTCGCAAGGTCTTCCAGATCCAGAAGATATTTACCGTACATTCCGTTTACACGGTCGATATCTTCGTCAAAAATATCAATCTGTGTGCCGCCGTCCAGTGCAGGCTGAAGTGCTTCACGGTTTCCGGTACGTCCCTTAAACTGAAGGTCTACCTTAACTCCTGTCTGCTCTGTATAAGCATCAACTGCTTCCTGAATCACCTGTCCCTGTGGCTCTGTAGCTTCCCACATTGACCAGTAAACTAATGTGTCATCTGCTGCCTGAACAGTGAAAGCCGGTGCTGCAAGTGAACCAACCATAACCGCACATAATGTTGCACTAAGCATCTTTTTCTTCATACCCATAACCTTTTTTCCTCCTTGGTCAGTTTTGACATTTTGTCTTCTTTTTTCTCTCTTTTCGCTCTTTTGTTGAATTTCAACAATTATTTCTTTTGGTAGTTCTTATTTTATCATTTTTGCACAAATAGTATTTGCACAAACGTCCATTTCTTTTGTACAAAAATTCATTTTCAACTGGTTTTTCATCTGTTTTTGTTGTATACTTGTACACAACAACCATATTGCAGTTTTCGGACAGGCTGAGGGAGGTGGCAGTAATGGCTTTTGAGAGTATGTATCTGGAAGAAGATATTCATATTGACCGAATTTATACAATCCACTATTTTGAATACAAAAGTGATTTTCACTTTGCAGGAGAACGCCATAATTTCTGGGAATTTCAATGTGTAGATAAGGGAAAGGCAGAAATAGAGACAGATAACGGTATCTACCATCTGACAAGCGGACAGCTCATCTTTCACAGACCAAATGAATTTCATAACCTTATTGCCATAGGAAATACCGCACCTAATATTGTGGTAGTTTCTTTTGAATGCGATTCTCCATGTATGAAATTCTTTGAGAAAAAATTGCTGAAACTTTCTGATTCTGAGAGAAATCTCATGGGAATGCTGATTGCCGAGGCACGCCGCTGTATCAAAACCCCTCTGGATGATCCTTATACAGAAAAGATGGAAAAGAAAGAAGATTTTTTGTTTGGTTCTCAGCAACTTATCCGCATTTACCTTGAGCAGATGCTGATCTACATGATCCGGAGAAATTCTTCTCCTCCCATGACTGTACCTGTCAGCCAATTTGTGAATCTGAAAAATAATTCCGCTGTCTATAAGCGTGTCATTGCTTATATGGAAGACCACATCCGGGAAAATATTACACTCTGCGATCTGTGCCATGACAATATGATCGGACGCTCCCAGCTTCAGAAAATATTTCAGGAACAACATCAGTGCGGTGCCATGGATTTCTTTTCCCAGTTAAAGATTGCCTATGCCAGACAGCTGATCCGCGAGAACCAGATGAACTTCACACAGATTTCGGAATTTCTGGGATACTCTTCCATCCATTACTTTTCCAGACAGTTTAAAAAAATTTCCGGAATGACACCCACAGAATATATCACATCAATAAAGGCGCTCTCAGAACGAGAGCGCCAGTAATACCAGACCAATATTTTCATAATGTTGAACAGCCTTTTTCTTATTTCATACTGCTGAGATTCTCTATAAATTCATCCGATGTTTCTTCTAATCTTGTAAGCTTCAGAAGTTCGCTTTGTATCTGTTCTTTATAATCCGGATCTGCCTCCAGACCTGCGGCCCACATGTACGGCTTTGACATCTCTTTCATATACGGTACTGCATCTGCCAGCACTTCCGGCCATTGTGTATTGTCCGTATCTGCCGGGATGGAATTAACCGCATCTGTCATTTTCATATCTGTTTCCCCGGTACAGATGGAATATGCAAAGTCAAAAGCTTCCTGCTTCATCTGCGAATCCTTTGTGACTCCAAATCCCTGTGCTCCCACCATAACACCTTCTGTGCCGTCTGTTCCGGCCTTTACTGCAGGCCATGGAAAAAATCCCCAGGAATCATCAGATTCTGTAGCTTCTGTCACTTCATTCGGAACCCAGGAGCCCTGCAGCACCATGACTGCCTCGCCATCTCCCACTTCATCCTGACCTTCCGGATGCTGTGCCGGTGCACTCTGACTCATATATCCCGCAAAAAACAAAATTCTGATATCATCTGCCGCCTCTTTTGCCTGTGGAATCTGTGACCAGGTACAGTTACGGATCAGCTGCTGCACTTTCTCCTGTCCAAGATATCTGGCAAGCTGATATCCATACAGAAGATTCACATACTCTTCATCGCAGGTCATGGCACTAAGGCCACTGTCACTGTTTTTAATCTTACGGCATACTCTGATCAGTTTCTCCCAGGTATCCGGGATATCCTGTTCTGTAAGTCCAGCCTCTTCCCATAAATCCTTATTATACCAGACGCCTGTGATATAAGGCTGATACGGCATTGCAAGCAGTTCTCCATTTCCCCAGTTCTTCACCTGCTCCAACAGTACCGGCATAATATGCTTCTCATAATCCACAGTATCTGCCATTCCTTTTAATTCTGCCAGATAATCCCTGTGTTCCTGAGCCATCCTCTGATAATCATCATCAAAAAGGTCAATCTGTTCTCCGGCATCCAGGGCAGGTTCTATCAGAGACCGGATTCCTCTGCCCTTCCACTGAATCTCTACAGAAATACCTGTTGCTTCTTCATAAGCTTCTGCTGCTTCTCTGATCACATCTGCCTGTGGTTCATCTTCTTCCCACATGGACCAGTATACAATACTCTGTTCCGGAATTTCTGTGATTTCATCTGATGCTGATACAGTAACCGCTCCTGTTGCGAACAGCATTGACAAACAGCTCATACCCGCTGCAATGCTTCTCCATTTTTCCATACTGAAAATACCCTCCATTGTACCTGCTTTTACATGGATAACTGTCTGATTTTATTTTCTCCAATAATCACTTGTCTGTCAATCCCCAAAATTTATACATTTCTAACAACCATGTCGGATACTGTCCACTCTCTTTTCAACACCAGACAAAATCATCCGCTTCACTACACCGAATAACTGCTTCACAGGAGCTTTACTTAGTTTGATCAAACAGGATTTCCATCTTCGTTCCCTTACCCGGCTCACTGTCCAGAAGAATCTTCGCATGATGCAAAACTGCGCCATGTTTTACAATAGAAAGCCCCAGGCCTGTACCTCCGGTTTCACGTGAATGGCTCTTGTCCACTCTGTAAAAACGCTCGAAGATTCTCTGCTGTTCGCTTTCCGGAATACCTATTCCGTTATCTTCCACACGAAAGTACGGTTTCCCATTAAGTTTTCCCACAAAAACCTTTACATCTCCACCATCCGGGGTATAGCGGATAGCATTATCTGTAATATTGTAGAACATTTCATATAATACATGGCGTACTCCCTGCATCTGTGCAGGTCCGCCTGTATATTCCAGATTAATCTTTTTCTTTGCTGCCCTGTTCTGCAGATTGTTGATCACATCTTCCCCAAGCTCTCCGATATCAACCTGTTCAAACATAGTTTCTCCGTTCTTCTCATCCAGTCTGGAAAGCTGAATGATATCTGCAACCAGATTTGATAAACGCTCGGACTCATGAAAAATCCTGCCGGAAAAATCCTGCATCTTGTCCGGCGGTACCATTCCATTCATCATAAGCTCCGCATATCCGGAGATTGACATAAGAGGAGTTTTCAATTCATGGGAAACATTTGCCGTAAACTCTTTTCTTGCACTCTCTGCATTCTTAAGATCTTCCAGCTGTTTCTGAATCTGTCTGTTCTGCTGATCCAGACGAAAAAGCAATGGCCTTAATTCTTCGTAGCATACATGCTCCAGAGGATGTTCCAGATTGATCCGGTTAATAGGCTCTATCAGCTTTCTGGTCTGTTTCTGTACAAGAAAAAGTTCAATCACAAGAATCACACATACCAGTCCGCCAAGCAGAAGAAAACTGGTTAACATTGTTACCAGAAGACTGTCTGTAGTCCTGGCTACTCGCAGAACCTGATCATCCTTTAATTTTACAGCATAGTAAAATGTCTGTTTTGATAAGGTGTCTGAATAGCGGACCATCTCGCCGGATCCCTGCTTCTCAGCTTCAATAAATTCCGGTCTGTTACTGTGATTTTCCATTTCTTCCGGATTCTCAATACTGTCAAACAACACCTGACCATCTTTTCCCAGAAGAGTGATCCTGCTGCTGGTGGCGTCTCCGACCCTGTCTGAGAGAAAAACGTCTCCGTCTTCTTCCAGACCTGTTTTAATATATGCGGCTTCATCTCTGACACCCTGTTTCATATAAATATCATATCTGTTATACATGACAGTTCCTGCTGCCAGGAATGTAAGTATTACGGATAAAATAATAAGTAAACTGGTGTGACTGAATATTTTATGCTTCATTTTTCCACTCCTGTTTTTCGTCTGTTTTATCTGTTATGCACCGATCCTGTATCCTACACCCCGGACCGTTTCGATCAGATTTCCTGCCTCGCCAAGTTTCTGGCGCAGGGTTCTCACATGGACATCCACAGTTCTGGTTTCACCGTCAAAATCATATCCCCATACATGGCAGAGAATCTGATTTCTTGTCATAACAAGTCCTTTATTCTCCAGCAGATACTGAAGAAGTTCAAATTCTTTTCGGGTAAGATCGACCTTTTCTTCCCGGTAATGCACCTCATGACGTCCTACATTCAGATAAAGCTCGTCGTAATGCAGTTCCTTGTCTTCATTCTGACGGGCACTTCGTCTGAGAACTGCTTTTACTCTGGCAACAAATTCCATCATACCGAAAGGCTTGGTAATGTAATCATCCGCTCCGCCTTCCAGACCTTTTACTTTGTCAAATTCCGCTTCTTTTGCAGTAACCATAATTACCGGCACATCCTTTACAGATGGCATACTTTTCAGCTGTTCCAGAATGGTATAGCCATCATCTCCCGGAAGCATGATATCCAGCAGGATCAGCTCCGGTATCTCTTCTTTCAGCGCTTTCATCAGTTCATTGCCATTGCCAAACCCCCTGGCTTTAAATCCTGTTGTTTCCAGTGTATAAATAAGAAGCTCCCTGATATTCCGCTCATCTTCTACACAATAGATCATTCTGCTTTGCCTCCCCTTTATTTATCACCTGCTTTGTCGTCACAAGTGTATTTCTTTTTTCAGTATACTTATTTTTTTATCCCTGTACAAGTAAATATCCGGCATCTGTTTCATTTCTTTAAAACAAAAATCCGGCCATTTTCTCTGAAATATCTCTCTCAGATACTTCAGAGTGCCCGGATTTCCTGATCATGCAAATAACATCATCCGTTACTGTTCACTTCGTTCTCAGTAACGTTGCCAAAATTCATTCCAAATTGTCTGCGGCAATGGAATTTTGTCATCTACCTGTTTATTTTTATGAAAGCTGATATTTGATTCGTGCGTCTTCCAGTTCATGATAAAATGTTTCGTCCGGATGGCTCTTGACGATATTCAGATGACTGTGAGTATCATACAGATCTTCATTCACCTGCGTCACACAGACTCCAATATTGGAACAATGGTCTGCCACACGTTCCAGACAGGTTGTAATGTCCGAAAGGATAAATCCCATCTCTATTGTACATTCACCGTTTCTCAGTCTCTGTACATGACGACGTTTTACTTCTTTGGAAAGTTCATCAATCACTTCTTCCAGTGGTTCAATTTTCTCCGCAAGCTTCATATCCTGTTTGTCAAAAACTTCATATGCCGTATTTACGATATCTTCTACTGCCTGTCCCAGCACTTCCAGATCTTTCTTTGCATTTTCGGAAAATTTCAGTCCTTTTTCATAAAGCTCCTGTGCTGATTCCATAATATTTACAGCATGGTCAGAAATACGTTCAAAATCCCCGATACAGTGAAGCATAATGGAAAGGCTGTGACTGTCTGCTTCTGAGATATCTTTGTGGCTCAGCTTCACCAGATAAGTTCCCAGTTCATCTTCATAGCGGTCAACCTTGGATTCCATGTTTTCCACACGTTCTACGCCTTCTTCACTGTATTTATCCACCAGACTCAGTGCTGTAAACAGTGCATTGTAGGATTCTTCTGCCATTTTTCTTGCTGCATTGCGGCTCTGCTCTACTGCAAATGCCGGTTTCTCCAAGAAACGTGGTTCCAGGATCATAAATTCTCTGTCCTCTGCCGAAACAACAACGTCCTCTTTTTTGTCCCGGATCGTAAGACAGGCAAGTTTCTCCAATCCCTTTGCAAAAGGAAGAAGAATGATCGTTGCAGTAACATTAAATACACTGTGGATAACAGCAATTCCTGCCGGTGTTGCTGCCTGATGGAAGAAAGAAAATCCAACAACTGCATTTATAAGATAGAAAACAGTCATAAAGATAACTGTACCGATCAGGTTGAAATACAGATGTACTGCTGCTGCACGTTTTGCATTCTTCTTGGCTCCGATTGCAGAAAGAATCGCAGTAATACAGGTTCCGATGTTCTGTCCCATAATGATCGGGATTGCTGCACTGAACGGTACTGCACCTGTAAGACACAGGGCCTGCAGAATACCTACGGATGCAGAAGAGGACTGGATCACTGCAGTAAGAAGGGCACCTGCTACAACGCCTAACAACGGATTTGAGAATTTAAGTAACAGGTTTGTAAATTCCGGCACTTCTGCAAGTGGTTTTACAGCAGAACTCATCATATCCATACCGTACATCAGGATTGCAAAACCAATAAAAATTGTTCCGATATCTTTCTTCTTTGAATCATTGATAAACAAAATAAAAATCACACCAATGATCGCAAGCACAGGGGAAAATGATGTTGGTTTAAACATCTGAATGATAAAATTATCACTCTGTATTCCTGTCAGGCTTAAGATCCAGGAGGTGATCGTAGTACCGATATTGGCACCCATGATCACTCCTACTGCCTGTGATAATTTCATGATCCCTGAATTTACAAAACCTACTACCATAA
>ERZ773114.3259-NODE-3259-length-13636-cov-3.545542_pt1 | contig 13636 bp, 10 predicted proteins | sample MGYA00580564_ERZ773114 | MGnify/ENA primary metagenome ERZ773114 (study PRJEB29015, sample SAMEA2737836) | human gut metagenome | biome: human gut; feature: human-associated habitat; material: faeces | place: China | collected 2012 ...
GGCGTGAACAGGCGAAGCGGCTGTCGGTACTGTCAAACCACGGTGAGGCGGCGTTAAGGGCGATGAAGTGCGGTACAAAGCGCGACAGGCCATGCAGCAGATAGATGGCGTCGTCGCCGCTCTGGCAGCCGACGTGCACATGCTGGCCAAAGACCGTCGCCTGCTGCGCCAGATAGCCAAAATGCTCGACGGTTTTGACATAGCGCGGGTTATCGCTGATTTGCTGGCGCTGCCAGGCATGAAAGGGGTGGGAACCGCCGCCGCAGATCTGCAGATGATGGCGCAGCGCCGCGCGCTGGACCGCCTGCTGGATGGCGCTGAGCTGGATTTGCGCATGGCTGATGTCGCGGCACACCCCGGTGGCGATCTCCAGCATGCTCTCGGTGATGTCGTGTTTGGCTTCTCCCACGGTCAGCTCATGCTGGACGTCGGCAATCAGCGTCGAGGCATCCTGGCTGAGATCGTAACCCGGCGGGTTCACCACCTGCAGCTCCAGTTCGATACCGAGGGTAAAAGGATCGGAGCGGTGAAAATCGGCTAAAGGCATAGTCTCTCCCGGTCGATGTGTTCCCTGAAGTATAGAAGGGATTGATCCCGACGGAGAATACGCGGCGGCGGTGGACGGGGGATGAATAAAAAGTGACGCAGAGTGATTATTTGAAATTTGCCATATAGCGGCTGGTGCAATTCTGCAACATATTTCCCGCTGGCGGTGCGGCGGAATAAGGCGCAATTATTTTCCCATAATTATCATGGTGATAATATAAGTCATTCTTATTTTACCGGTCGGTTTTGGCCTATTTTCGTCCGCGTAAGAGCTGGTACGCATTTTGCCTGTTAATCCGTGACACTTTATTTAACAGGGATCATGTGATGCACAAAAAGACGTTATTTTCGCGTGCCGGTCGTCTCGCCGTGGCGGTGAGCGGCGCACTGGCCCTGGCGGGCGCCGCCTTACCTGCCAACGCCTCCACGCTGCGGATCGCCATGACCGCCGCGGATATTCCGTTAACCCTTGGCCAGCCGGATCAAGGCTATGAGGGCAACCGCTTTACCGGCATCCCGCTGTACGACGCGCTGGTGGAGTGGGATCTGTCGCAAGGTGAAAAGCCCAGCGGTCTGGTGCCGGGGCTGGCGACCGAGTGGCACATCGATCCGCAGAACACCAGCCGCTGGATTTTCACCCTGCGTCCGGGGGTGAAGTTTCATGATGGGACGGAGGTGAACGCCGACGCCATCGTCTGGAACGTGGATAAGGTGCTGAATAAAGCGGCGCCGCAGTACGCCCCGGGTCAGATCGGCAACACCCTGTCGCGCATGCCGACCCTCACCGGCGCAGAGAAAATTGACGACCACACCGTGGCGCTGACCACCTCGGAACCGGATGCGCTGCTGCCGTACAACATCACCAACCTGTTTATCGTCTCGCCGACGGCGTGGCAGAAGCAGTATGACGCGGTGCCGGCCAGCGTGGGAGATAGCGCCGCACGCAGCAAACAGGCGTGGACCGCCTTCGCCGCCCACGCGGTGGGTAGCGGCCCGTTCAAACTGGAGAAGCTGGTGCCGCGTCAGCAGCTGATCCTCGATAAAAACCCCGACTACTGGAACAAAGATCGCATTCCCCGGGTGGATAAAGTGGTGCTGATCCCCTTGCCGGAGGCCAACGCCCGTTCCGCGGCGCTGTTGTCGAAGCAGGTGGACTGGATTGAAGCCCCGGCGCCGGACGCCATCGATCAGATCAAGTCTCAGGGTTTTCACCTCTACGCCAACACCCAGCCGCATCTGTGGCCCTGGCAGTTCTCCTTTGAAAAAGGATCGCCGTGGCAGGACATCCGCGTGCGCAAAGCGGCCAACTTGTGTCTGAACCGTGCTGAGCTGAAGAGCTACCTCGGCGGCTACATGACCGAGGCCACTGGGGTCTACGAGGCTGACAGCCCGTGGCATGGCAAACCCACCTTCCAGATCAAATATGACCCGGACGTCGCCCGCCAGCTAATGACCGAGGCCGGATACAGTGCCAGCAAACCGCTGCACGTCACGGTGGCTACCTCGGCCTCCGGCTCCGGGCAGATGCAGCCCTTGCCGATGAACGAGTATATCCAGCAGAGCCTGAAGAGCTGCTTCTTCAATGTGGATATCAAAGTGGTGGAATGGAACACCCTGTTTACCAACTGGCGCCTGGGCGCCCGGGACCCCTCGGCGAAAGGGATCGATGCGATCAACGTCAGCGCCGCGGTTAACGATCCTTACTTTGGCCTGATCCGCTTCTCGACGGCCAAAGCGTTTCCGCCGGTGGCGACCAACTGGGGTTACTTTTCCACGCCGGAGACGGAGAAGCTGGCCGCCGCCGTCAAGCACGCCTTTACCCCGGCGGAGATGAACAAAGCGGCCGGTGAGTTGCACGCCGCGCTGGTGGATCAGGTGCCATTCCTGTTTGTCGCCCACGACGTCGGGCCGCGTGCGATTTCCCCTGCGGTGACCGGGGTGGTGCAACCGCAGAGCTGGTTTATCGACCTCAGCCTGGTGAGCAAAAAAGAGTAATCGCGAAAGGGGCGACCGATGATCAATACGCTGCTATACCGCATTCTGCTGGCTATCCCCACCATGCTGGGGGTGGCGGTGATCTGTTTCATGCTGGTGCAGATCGCCCCGGGCGACCCGCTGGTGTCGGTGATGCCGCCGGACGCCTCGGAGGCGCTGCGTCAGACATTAATGCAGGCTTACGGCTTTGATAAGCCGCTGCCCCTGCAGTTTATCCACTGGCTGTGGCGGGCGCTGCACGGCGACCTTGGTATGTCGGTCGCCACCGGCCGCCCGGTGATAGACGAAGTGATGACCGCGGTGGCTTACTCTCTGCGCCTGGCGCTGCTGGCGACGGCGATCGGTTTTGTCCTCGGCAGCCTGTTCGGCTTTGTCGCTGGCTATTTTCGCAACAGCGTCATTGACCGTCTGGCCTCGGTATTGTCGGTGTTTGGCGTCAGCGTGCCGCACTACTGGCTGGGGATGCTGCTGGTGATCCTCTGCAGCGTCAAGTTCGCGCTGCTGCCGGCCACCGGCGGCGGGCCGATAGGCGAGGTGGGCTGGCAATGGGACTGGGCGCACCTGCAGTTCATGCTGCTGCCGGCCCTCACCCTGTCGGTGATCCCGACCGGGATTATCGCCCGCACCGTGCGCTCGCAGGTGGCCGATATCCTCAGCCAGGAGTTTATCGTTGGCCTGCGCGCCCGCGGGCTCAACGAGTCGCGCATCTTTGTCCATGTCATGAAAAATGCCGCGCCCACCGCGCTGGCGGTGATGGGGCTGCAGGTGGGCTATCTGATGGGCGGCTCGATCCTTGTGGAGACCGTTTTCTCCTGGCCGGGAACCGGATTGCTGCTCAATACCGCCATTTTTCAGCGCGACCTGCCCCTGCTGCAGGGCACCATCTGGGTGCTGGCGCTGTTTTTCGTGCTGCTCAACCTGCTGGTGGATATTCTGCAGACCACCCTCGACCCGCGTATTAAGAGGAGCTGACCATGGTGGATACGGCAACGACGAAAGCGGTCCCGGCCGCAGCGGCCCACGCTACCCGGCAAGGTTACTGGCGCGGCGTGCTGCGCCGCCTACTGCGCGACCCCGGCGGGGTGGTGGTGGGCGTGGTGATCCTCCTGCTGCTGGCCCTGGCGCTGTTCGGTCCGTGGCTTATCGTCAAAGATCCCTATCAAACGTCGATGTTCCTGCGCCTGAAACCCATCGGCAGCGACGGCTTCCCGCTGGGCTCGGATGAGCTGGGACGCGACATGCTGTCGCGGCTGATCCTTGGCACCCGACTGTCGCTGTTTATGGGAATTGTCCCGGTGGTGTTCGCCTTTTTTATCGGCGGGGCCATCGGGATTATCGCCGGCTATACGGGCGGCAAAACCAATACCGTGATTATGCGCACCGTGGATGTGTTCTATGCCTTTCCCTCCGTCCTGCTGGCGATTGCGCTGTCGGGAGCGCTGGGGGCGGGCATCGGCAATGCGCTGTTGTCGCTGACCCTCGTGTTTGTCCCGCAGGTGGCGCGGATTGCCGAGAGCGTGACCGCCCAGGTGCGGCATATGGACTATATCGACGCCGCCCGGGCCACTGGCGCCAGCGCGTTGACCATTATCCGCGTCCAGGTGTTGGGCAACGTGCTCGGGCCGATCTTCGTCTTCTCCACCGGGCTGATTTCGGTGTGCATGATCCTCGCCTCCGGCCTGTCGTTTCTCGGCCTCGGCGTGCGGCCGCCGGAGCCCGAGTGGGGGCTGATGCTCAATACGCTGCGCACGGCAATCTATACCCAGCCGTGGGTGGCCGCCCTGCCGGGCCTGATGATTTTTATCACCTCCATTTCGTTCAATATCCTCGCGGACCGCCTGCGTGCGGCAATGGCGATTAAGGAGTAAGCGATGCAACCCTTTATCAATATCGACCTTGGCGGGCCGGCGCAGCCGCTGCTGAAGGTCAATCGCCGCTGGATCCCAGGGCAGCCACCAGCCGCTGCCGATGGCGATGACCGCCAGCAGCGCGATAACCAGCATGGCCAGTTTTACCGGCCAGCGAAAGCTTTGTAGCCCTCTCATGCGCTCACCTCCTCGTGGCGGCGCAGGCGCGGGTCGAGCGCCGCGTTAAGCACATCTACCGCCAGATTAGCCAGCACGAACACCGTCACCATCATCAGGGTAAAGCACTGGATCACCGGGTAATCGCGATTGAAAATGGCGGAAACTGCGTAGCGGCCGACCCCGGGCCAGGCAAAGATATTTTCGATAATCATGGTGCCGCCGATCAGCTCGCCAATGTGCATGCCCATGGCGGTCACCACCGGCAGGGTGGCATTGCGCAGGATATGTCGGCGCTCCACCTGGCGCGCGCTCAATCCGCGCAGCCGCGCCCATATCACGTGACGCTGGCTGGCGGCGTCCAGCATGCTGGCGCGCAGCAGGCGGGCGTTGATCGCCAGCGACATAAAGGCGATGGAGACGGCGGGCAAAATCAGGTGCTGCCAGTCGCCATACCCCATCGCCGGGAGCCACTGCAGATGCACGGAAAAGAGCATCACCAGCAGAAAGGCCAGCCAGAAGTTGGGCATTGAGACGCCGAGGAAGGCAATCAGCCGTACGATATAGTCCGGCAGGCGATCGCGATGGCGCGCCGCCCAGATGCCCAACGGCAGGGAGGTGACGAGGATCAGCGCCAGCGCCGCGCCGGTGAGCAGCAGGGTGGCCGGCAGGAAGTGCAGCAGGTCGTCCAGCACCGGGCGCTGGGTGGCATAGGAGAGACCGAAATCCAGGTGCAGCGCCCGCCATAGCCAGTGCAGATACTGCATTGCCAGCGGCTGGTTGAGCCCCAGCAGCTCGCGGGTCGAGGCAACCATCTCTTCAGTGGGCGGCAGGTTCGACAGGCGTAAATAATCCAGCGCCGGGTCGCCGGTGCCGAGCCGCAGCAGCAGAAAGATGATGGCTGAGGCGGCGAGCAGCAGCGGGATCAGCAGCAGCAGGCGGCGTAAAATATAGCGTAGCATTATGGCGTTACCGGGGTAATCTGGTCGAAAGGGATCTCGCTGGTCACCGGGGCGAACGGGATCTCCCCGACCTCCTGGCGCGCGACCGACATCAGCGAGACATAGCTGATGGGCAGATACACCGCGTCCTGATGCAGACGGGTCAGCACATCATGGTACAGTTTTCTCCGCTGCGCCTCGTCCCCGGTGGTCAGCACTTCACTAATCTCTTTATCAATCAGTGCCTTGTCTGGCAGGCCGCGCTGGGCCTGGTAATCCGCATGCGACGGGACGCGCATCGAGCTTAAAAAGGCATGCGGATCGTAGGGCGCGCCCCAGGTGCGATTGAAGATCATGCCGAAGCGGCCTTCGCGCTGGCGCGCGTAAATGCTGCTTTCCTCCTCGCCCACCAGGGTGACCTGCACGCCGACCTGCCGCAGATTGGCCTGAATAATTTCGGCCATCGATTTAGCCAGCGCGTCGGTGCCAATAAACGCCAGCTCAATCGCCAACGGTTGCCCGGCTTTTTGTCGCCAGGGCTGGCCCTCCAGCTGCTGCCAGCCGGCCTGTTCCAGCAGGGCGCGGGCTTTTGTCGGGTCGTAACGGCGCGGCGTCAGATCCTGCGGGGCGTAAGGGACGGAGGGGGCAAACAGGGTGTCGGCAACCTGCTGGGTGCCATACAACACGCTATCGACAAGGGTCTGTTTATCGACGGCGTAGTTGAGCGCCTCACGAACCGCCTGCTCGCGGGTCGGGCCCTGGCTGGCGTTTAGCGCCAGCATTACCGTCTCCGCCGGGGCGGACAGGCGCGCCACGTAGCCGGGGTGATGGCGAAAGCGTTCGAAGGTGTCCAGCGGCAGCAGCCCTTCATCGCCGTAGAGCATATCGATTTCCCCGGTTTCGAACGCCACCGCCCGGCTGGTGGCGTCAGGGATCACCTTGATGGTGATTTGCTGTAGCGCGGGTTTGCGACCCCAGTAGCGCTCATTGCGCACCAGCACATCGCGCTGATTGAGCTGCGAGCTTGCCAGCCGCCACGGGCCGGTGCCGATCGGGGCTTTAATGCCCCTGGCGGTGCCGCCATCGATAAACTGCGAGGGGGCGATGAAGCGGAACGGGCGGGGCAGGGCCAGCTCTTGCAGTAAGGGGGCGTAGGCGCTTTTCAGGGTGATCTGCAGCTCGGTGGCGCTGAGGGCCCGCACGTCGGTTATTTGGTTGGCGAGCTCAAGCCAGGCGTGGCGTTGGCGGTTGGCCAGCACCGCCTGAAAATTGGCCGCCGCGGCCTGGGCGTTAAACGGTTCGCCGTTGGAGAAGGCCACATCGTCGCGCAGGGTGAACCACCAGGTTTTTCCGTCGGCGGAGTGACGCCAGCGGGTTGCCAGCCAGGGCTGTACGCTGCCGTCAGCCTGATACTTCACCAGCGGTTCATAGACCATGCTTTGGGCAAACATCTGGTTGGGCGTATAGAGATGGGGATTCAGCGGGCCGACGTTAACCGGCCAGGCGGTGGTGAGCTGGTACGGCGCGGCCTGAGCCAGCAGAGGGACGCAGGCGACCAGCGCCAGCAGGGTGAGGCGGATAATAGACAAGACGGCAATCTCAACGACAGGAAAGTATGACGATTTTAGTGATTCATCATACTTTGGGAGTAACCTGGATCAATATTGCGCCGGAAAGTATAAGAAAATCGTATCATTACGCCCAGGCGACCAGCGCCGCCTTACCCCTCAGGGCGTCCGGAACAACGCCAGCAGCGTGGCCACCTGTTCGTCGATCGGCGCCAGGTCCCGCTTGACGATCAGATGCAGCGGCGTCGCGCGGCGCGCGCCATGGCTGAGGGGCAACCGCTTCAGCACGCCCTGGTCGAGATGGGGGCGAATGCGCTCCTCCGGCAGCCAGCCGAAGCCGACCTGATACATCACCGCATCAATGGCGGCATCAATGGTGGAGAAGGTCCAGGCGTCTCGCGGCGCCTGGCTATCGCCGCCCTGATCGGCAATGCGCACCAGCGGCCACGGCGCCAGCGCGCTATCCTCCAGCGGTCCGTCCAGCGCGGCGAGAGGGTGGTCGCGGTGGGCGACGGCGATGAAATCAATATTCATCAGCCACTCCCCGCGGCCGGTAATATCCTGGCGGCGGGTCAACACCATCACATCGGCTTCCGTCCGCGCCGCGCTCTCGTCATCCAGGTTTTCCAGCACTTCGGTGAGCCTGACCTGGGTCTGCGGATAGCGCTGCTGAAACTGGCGTAAAATCGCGAACAGCCGCTGGCGCGGGAAAATACTGTCGACCACCAGATCCAGGCGGGTCCGCGCCCCGTTGCGCAGAGTGGCGGCGTGCGTCTCGACGTAGGCGAAGGCCTGCAGCAGCGGCTTGACCTGATTCAGCAGTAGTTCGCCAGCCGGCGTCAGCACCGCCCGCCGGCCGGACGGCGCCAGCAGCGCCACGCCTAAGCGCTCCTGCAGCAGCGCGAGGTTATAGCTTACCGATGACTGACTGCGATTGGTCTCCTCCGCCGCTCTGGCAAAGCTCCCCAATTCCACTACCTTTTCGAGTAACGCCCACTGCTCCAGGGTTGTCTTGTGCATAATCAATCTAAAATTTGAATGTATTTAATCCAAACATAGCGTTATTCATTCATTTTTTAAAGACGTATGCTGTCCTCAACAAAACAGAGGAGAATAAATGATGAGCACTTTCGACAAACATGACCTCAGCGGCTTTATCGGTAAACATCTGGTCTATACCTACGACAACGGCTGGAACTACGAGATTTACGTCAAAAATGGCCACACCCTCGACTACCGTATTCACAGCGGCATCGTCGGCAATCGCTGGGTGAAAGATCAGGAAGCGTACATTGTGCGGGTGGGGGAAAGTATCTACAAAATCTCCTGGACCGAACCGACCGGCACCGACGTCAGCCTGATCGTCAACCTGGGCGACAAACTGTTCCACGGCACTATTTTCTTCCCGCGCTGGATCATGAATAACCCGGAAAAAACCGTCTGCTTCCAGAACGACCATATTCCGCTGATGAATTCGTATCGCGATGCCGGCCCGGCCTACCCGACGGAAGTGATTGACGAGTTCGCCACTATCACCTTCATTCGCGACTGTGGCGCGGATAATGACGAGGTCATTAATTGCCCGGCGAGCGAATTGCCTGCGGATTTTCCTGCAAATTTGTAATTCAGCAGAAATAACTTTGTGATCTGCGCTAACTTTTTGTCATTAAGCGTGACAATGACAGAATAATAAATTGTGAACTGGTTTAGTTCTCGTTTAATTTCAACTATTGCGTTCCTGTTCTCTTTTTCGTGACAGGAACGCTCCTCCGTCAAATTTCTGCCATAAAAAACTCCTATCATACTGTTTATTAATAAGTTATTTCTTATTCTGAAGAAATATTAATTTCTTAATATTATCCTAAGCAAGGTCGACTACATTAATAGTGGTCGAGATACCCTGAAATGGAATGCCGTGCTGAACTCACTTCATTTTAATTTCGTTTAAGTCCGCAGGCGCAGGATATTTTATTCTAACGACCCAGATTCGTGCGTGGGTCATCTACAGAACAGGATGATGATGAGCGATTTTTTGCCTTTTTCGCGCCCGTCGATGGGCGACGCAGAGCTGGCTGCGCTGCGTGAAGTTTTAGCGTCGGGCTGGATCACCACCGGACCGAAGAATCAGGCACTCGAAGCGGCATTCTGCCAGCTGACCGGCAACCGCCACGCGATTGCCGTCAGTTCAGCGACCGGCGGGATGCATGTGACCCTGATGGCGCTGGGTATTGGCCCCGGCGATGAAGTCATTACGCCGTCCCAGACCTGGGTCTCCACTCTCAATATGATCTGCCTGCTGGGCGCCACGCCGGTGATGATCGATGTCGATAACGACAATCTGATGATTACCCCTGACGCGGTGGAAGCGGCGATCACTTCGCGTACCAAAGCGATAATTCCCGTGCACTACGCGGGCGCGCCAGCCGACATCGACGCCATTCGCGCGGTGGGCGAGCGCCATGGCATTTCGGTGATCGAAGACGCCGCCCATGCGGCCGGTACCCATTATAAAGGCCGCCACGTGGGCTGGCAGGGGACCGCCATTTTCTCGTTCCACGCGATCAAAAACATGACCTGCGCCGAAGGCGGGCTGATTGTCACCGACGACGACGAGCTGGCCTCCCGCATCCGTAGCCTGAAATTCCATGGTCTGGGCGTGGACGCTTATGATCGCCAGACCCACGGCCGCGCGCCGCAGGCGGAGGTGATCACCCCGGGCTTCAAGTACAACCTTGCCGATATCAACGCCGCTCTGGCGCTGGTCCAGCTGGAAAAACTGAGCCACGCCAATCAGCGCCGGACCGAGATTGCCCAGCGCTACCTGCGCGAGCTGGCGGACACGCCGTTTAAACCGCTGAGCGTCCCGACCTGGGATCACCAGCACGCCTGGCATCTGTTTATCATCCGCGTCGATGAGGCCGCGTGCGGCATCAGCCGCGACGCGCTGATGGAAAAGCTGAAGGCGATGGGCATCGGCACCGGCCTGCACTTCCGTGCGGCCCATACGCAAAAATATTACCGCGAGCGCTTCCCTGAGGTTTCCCTGCCGAATACCGAATGGAACAGCGCCCGCATCTGCTCTCTCCCGTTGTTCCCGGATATGACCGATGACGATGTCACTCGCGTTATCTCCGCACTGCGCCAGTTGTCAGGACGTTGATATGCTTACTTACCCTCCCGTGAAGAAGGTCTCGGTGGTTATCCCGGTTTATAACGAACAGGATAGCCTGCCGGAACTGCTTCGTCGTACGGATGCCGCCTGCGCCACCCTGGGGCGGCAATATGAAATTCTGTTGATCGACGATGGCAGCAGCGACGATTCCGCGCGCATGCTCACCGAAGCCGCCGAGGCGGAAGGCAGCCACGTCGTCGCCGTGCTGTTAAACCGTAACTACGGCCAGCACTCGGCGATCATGGCCGGCTTCAGCCATGTAACCGGCGATCTGATTATTACCCTCGACGCCGACCTGCAAAACCCGCCGGAGGAGATCCCGCGGCTGGTGGCGAAGGCTGATGAAGGTTACGACGTGGTGGGCACCGTCCGCCAGAACCGTCAGGACAGCATCTTCCGCAAAACCGCGTCGAAGATGATCAACCGCCTGATCCAGCGCACCACCGGCAAAGCGATGGGCGACTACGGCTGCATGCTGCGCGCTTACCGCCGCCATATCATCGACGCCATGCTCAACTGCCATGAGCGCAGCACCTTTATCCCGATCCTGGCGAATACCTTCGCCCGGCGCGCGGTGGAGATCCCGGTGATGCACGCCGAGCGTGAATTCGGCGACTCCAAATACAGCTTTATGCGCCTGATCAACCTGATGTACGACCTGGTGACCTGTCTGACCACCACGCCGCTGCGTCTGCTCAGCATTTTCGGCAGCGTGATTGCCCTGCTGGGCTTCGCCTTCGGCCTGCTGCTGGTGGTGCTGCGTCTGGCCTTTGGCCCGCAGTGGGCGGCGGAAGGGGTGTTTATGCTCTTCGCCGTGCTGTTCATGTTCATCGGCGCCCAGTTTGTCGGTATGGGCCTGCTCGGGGAGTATATCGGCCGCATCTATAACGACGTGCGCGCCCGCCCCCGCTACTTTATTCAACGTGTTGTTCGCCAGCCGGAAACGGCATCTAAAGAGGAAGATCGTTCATGAAAGCCGTAGTCTTCGCTTATCACGATATGGGCTGCACCGGTATCCAGTCCCTGCTGGACGCCGGGTATGATATCGCTGCTATTTTCACCCACCCGGATAACCCTGGCGAAAACCATTTCTTTGGCTCCGTGGCGCGCCTTGCCGCCGAGCAGGGCATTCCGGTGTGGGCGCCGGAAGACGTGAACCATCCGCTGTGGATTGAGCGTATCCGCGAGATGAAGCCGGACGTGCTGTTCTCCTTCTACTATCGCAACCTGCTGGGCGATGAGATCCTCAATCTGGCGCCGAAAGGGGCGTTCAACCTGCACGGTTCGCTGCTGCCAAAATATCGCGGCCGCGCGCCGCTGAACTGGGTGCTGGTCAATGGCGAAAGCGAAACCGGCGTCACCCTGCACCGCATGGTGAACCGCGCAGACGCGGGCGATATCGTCGCCCAGCAGGCCGTGGCGATTGGCGCGGATGACGCCGCCCTGACGCTGCATCGTAAGCTGTGCGCCGCCGCCACTGAGCTGCTGAGCCGGGCGCTGCCGGCGATCCTCGCCGGCACCACCGATGAGCGTCCGCAGGATCACAGCCAGGCAACCTATGTGGGGCGTCGTACCCCGGAAGATGGCCGGCTGGACTGGGAGCTGCCGGCGCAGACCCTGCACAATCTGGTGCGTGCGGTCTCGGATCCGTGGCCGGGCGCCTTCGGCTACGCCGGAGCGAACAAGTTTATCGTCTGGAAATCCCGCGTTCGCCACGATTTGCCAGCAGCTAAACCGGGCACCGTGCTCTCCATTGCGCCGCTGATCGTCGCGTGCCAGGACGGGGCGCTGGAGATTGTCACCGGCCAGACCGAACGCGGCGTGTACATGCAGGGCGCTCAGCTGGCGCAGGCGCTGGGCCTGGTGTCCGGGGCGGTGATCAGCAGCAAACCGGTGGTGGCGATTAAGCGTCGCACCCGGGTGCTGATCCTCGGCGTCAACGGCTTTATCGGTAACCACCTGACCGAGCGCCTGCTGCAGGACGACAACTATGAGATTTACGGTCTGGATATCGGCTCCGACGCCATCAGCCGTTTTCTCGACTGTCCGCGTTTCCACTTTGTGGAAGGCGATATCAGCATTCACTCCGAGTGGATCGAGTATCACATTAAGAAATGCGACGTGGTGCTGCCGCTGGTGGCCATCGCCACGCCTATCGAATACACCCGCAACCCGCTGCGCGTGTTCGAGCTGGATTTCGAAGAGAACCTGAAAATCATCCGCGACTGCGTAAAATACAATAAGCGCATTATCTTCCCGTCGACCTCGGAAGTGTACGGCATGTGCACCGACAAAAATTTCGACGAAGATAGCTCCAACCTGGTGGTGGGGCCGATCAACAAACAGCGCTGGATCTACTCGGTCTCCAAGCAGCTGCTGGATCGCGTGATCTGGGCCTATGGCGATAAGAATGGCCTCAAGTTCACCCTGTTCCGTCCGTTCAACTGGATGGGGCCGCGTCTGGATAACCTTAATGCCGCACGTATCGGTAGCTCCCGCGCCATCACTCAGCTGATCCTCAACCTGGTGGAAGGGTCGCCGATCAAGCTTATCGAAGGCGGCAAGCAGAAGCGCTGCTTCACCGACATCAGCGACGGTATCGAAGCGCTGTTCCGCATCATCGAGAACAAAGACGGCCGCTGCGACGGGCAGATCATTAACATCGGCAACCCGGATAACGAAGCGAGTATCAAAGAGCTGGCCGAAATGCTGCTCGCCTGCTTCGAACGTCATCCGCTGCGCGATCGCTTCCCGCCGTTCGCCGGCTTCCGTGAAGTGGAAAGCAGCGATTACTACGGAAAGGGCTACCAGGACGTTGAGCATCGTAAGCCGAGCATCCGCAACGCCAAACGCTGCCTGAACTGGGAGCCGAAGGTGGAGATGGAAGAAACGGTCGAACACACGCTGGACTTCTTCCTGCGCACGGTTGAACTGGTGGACGATAAAAATCCATGAAACAGGTCGGCTTACGCATAGATGTCGATACCTTTCGCGGCACGCGGGACGGCGTTCCGCGGCTGCTGGAGCTGCTGGGCCGGCATGGGATCCAGGCAAGCTTCTTCTTCAGCGTCGGGCCGGACAATATGGGGCGCCACCTGTGGCGCCTGGTAAAACCGAAGTTTCTGTGGAAGATGCTGCGTTCCAGAGCCGCCTCGCTGTACGGCTGGGATATTCTGCTGGCCGGCACCGCCTGGCCGGGGCGCCGCATCGGCGCAGGGAACGAAGCGGTGATCCGCGCCGCCGCCGAATCTCATGAAGTCGGCCTGCACGCCTGGGACCACTACAGCTGGCAGGCGTGGAGCGGCGTCTGGCCGCAGGAACGGCTGGCGCTGGAGGTTGAGCGCGGCCTGCTGGAGCTCGAACGCATTATCGGCCGGCCGGTCACCTGCT
>ERZ773114.3272-NODE-3272-length-13564-cov-11.887482_pt1 | contig 13564 bp, 13 predicted proteins | sample MGYA00580564_ERZ773114 | MGnify/ENA primary metagenome ERZ773114 (study PRJEB29015, sample SAMEA2737836) | human gut metagenome | biome: human gut; feature: human-associated habitat; material: faeces | place: China | collected 2012 ...
GTTCAGCTTCACCCGGCTCCCGAATTTCCTCTTTGAAGCCCCCACATTCAAGCCCCTGTCCAACGAGGCAAAGGTTCTGTACGCCTTTATCCTGCGCCGGACAGAGTTATCCCGCAAGAATGGGTGGGCGGATGACTGCGGACGGATTTTCCTGTATTACCCTATCTGTGAAGTGGTTGACCTGCTCCACTGTGGGCGGCAGAAAGCGGTGAACACCCTGCGGGAACTGCAATACGCCGGACTGGTGGAAATCCAGAAGCAGGGCTGTGGAAAACCCAACCGCATTTTCCCAAAATCCTATGAAGCGGTTCCAAACACCGACTTCAAGAAATCCGGTTCTGGTACGCCGGAGGGCTGAAAACCGTACTTATGAAGTGAGGAAATCACTCCCCGGAAGTACGAAAACCGGACGGTATATAGAAATACAAAGATTAAAAAGATTTATTTATATTCTATCCATTCCAATCCTATCCGAGCTAATTTCTGCGGGATTTTCCCTGTGGAAAACCCCGGATAGGAAAGGAATGGGGAAAGGAGCAGAATGGCACAACACGCAATTTTGCGGTTTGAGAAGCACAAGGGCAACCCGGCAAGGCCGCTGGAAGCCCATCACGAAAGACAGAAAGAACAATACGCCAGCAACCCCGACATTGACACAAGCCGGAGCAAGTACAACTTTCATATCGTCAAGCCGGAGGGACGCTATTACCACTTCATTCAGAGCCGGATTGAGCAGGCAGGGTGCCGAACCCGCAAGGACAGCACACGGTTTGTCGATACGCTGGTAACTGCCAGCCCGGAGTTTTTCAAGGGGAAATCCCCAAAGGAGATACAGGCGTTTTTCCAGAGGGCGGCGGACTTCCTCATTGGCCGGGTAGGACGGGAAAATATCGTGTCGGCGGTGGTACACATGGACGAGAAAACGCCCCACCTGCATTTGACCTTTGTTCCGCTGACAAAGGACAACCGCCTGTGTGCAAAGGAGATTATCGGCAACCGGGCAAACCTGACGAAGTGGCAGGACGATTTTCACGCCTATATGGTGGAGAAATATCCCGACTTGGAGCGTGGGGAGAGTGCCAGCAAGACAGGCCGGAAGCATATCCCCACCCGGCTTTTCAAACAGGCGGTTTCCCTCTCCCGGCAGGCAAGAGCCATTGAAGCCACACTGGACGGCATTAACCCGCTGAACGCCGGAAAGAAAAAAGAGGAAGCCCTCTCCATGCTGAAAAAGTGGTTCCCGCAGATGGAGAATTTCTCCGGGCAGTTGAAAAAGTACAAGGTCACAATCAATGACCTGTTGGCGGAGAATGAGAAGTTGGAAGCACGGGCAAAGGCCAGCGAAAAAGGCAAGATAAAAGATACGATGGAACGGGCAAAGCTGAAAAGCGAGTTGGACGATTTACAGCGGCTGGTTGACCGTATCCCGCCGGAAATCCGCAGGGAATTGGAACGGGCACAGCGGCCCCGCCGGGAGCGTGATCTTTGACAATCCAATCAGGTACTATTTTCCGCCTTGTTTTCATAGACATGGACAAAGGGCAGACAGCAAGGGGGAGGTGGGAATGCTGCTGTGAAAGAACGCAAACTCAATTACCGGTTCCATAACCCAAACCCAACGGCAGCTACCGCCGATTACTTACTGAAAATCTTCATGGAAGCAAACCAGGAAAAGGTACAGCTTGCCATACAGGCTGCCGCAGATACGGCGGATGGTTCCGGCGAAAAGGATAACGAGGGGCGCCCTGCATAAGCGGGGTGCCCCTTTCCCTATTGCAATCCTAAACGGCACATGATAAAATAGGGTTGTAACAGAACGGTTTGATTTTAACAGAGAGGTTTTGCTATGAACATCGCCGCCTACTGCCGTGTTTCCACCGACAAAGAGGATCAACTCAACAGCCTGGAAGCGCAGAAAGAATTCTTTTCCGAATATACCAAACGCACCGGGGACAACCTTGTGCGCCTTTACGCAGACGAGGGCATTTCCGGGACGAAAATCAAGAACCGGAAAGAGTTTTTGCGCATGATGGCGGATGCGGAGCATGGCCTGTTTGATATGGTCGTGGTAAAAGATATTTCCCGCTTTGCCCGGAACACCGTTGACCTCTTGCAGAACGTCCGCAAGCTGAAAGCGTTGGGGATTGAAACGCAATTTTTGACCGCCAACATGACCAGCATGGGCAATAGCGAATTTGTGCTGACCATCTTCGGGGCGCTGGCGCAGGAAGAAAGCGCGAACACCTCCAAGCGCGTGAAATTCGGCAAGAAGATGAACGCGGAAAAGGGCCGCGTCCCTAACATCGTCTACGGATATGATAAGACCATCGGGGATTACTTCAACCTTGCGATCAACGAGGAAGAAGCGGCGGTTGTCCGCCAGATTTACCAGTGGTACATCAAGGACGGCTACGGGGCGGCAAAAATCTCCATCTTCCTCAACGAGCGCGGCCTGCGGACAAAGCGGAACTGCCAATGGAGCCAGAACGGGGTGTGCCGCATCCTGACCAATGAACTCTATACCGGGAAAATCATCAACGGCAAGCAGGAAGTAACCGACTTTCTGACCGGCCAGCGGGCGGACAAGGACGCTTCGGAGTGGATGGTGGTTGACCGCCCAGACTTGCGGATCATCGACCCGGAAACCTTTGAACAGGCGCAGCAGATTATGAAGTCCCGCGGCAAGGCGTTCAAGGTGGACAAGGAGCGCCAAAGCAACAAATACCTGTTCTCCACCCTTATCAAATGCAAGGAGTGCGGCTGGTCTTTCCGGCGCACCGTCCGTACCTACAAGAACACCTATGTCCGCTGGGTCTGTTCTGGCCACAACGGGCGGGGGGCGGACAACTGCCCCAACGCCGTGACGGTGGATGAAGATGAACTTATCGAGGTTTTGCAGGAATATTTCGCCGGGCTGCTGAAAGCGAAAAAGAATGTCATCCGCTATGTGGTGGGGGAATTCCAGCGGGTCTATAAGGCAAAGGACGAAAACCTGAACTACGAAAAAGAACTGACCGCCCAGCTTGCCAAGCTGCAAAAGACCCGGCAGAAATACATGGATATGTACGCCGACGATTTGATCTCCCGCGAGGAACTCAACGACAAGATCGGCGGGATGCGGAAAGAAATCGAGCGGCTGGAAAACGAACTGAAAATGGTGTCCTACCATCTGACAAAGGGCGAACAGCTGGAAAGCGTCCTCGGGCAGACCTTCAAGGAGATTGAGGACATCACCGATGTGCGGCAAATGACCAATGCTCAACTCAAGCGGATTATCCAGAAGATTGAAGTGGACAAGGACGGGAATGTGGACATTTACCTCCGGCTGCTGGGCGATTTGGGCTTGGATGAAACCGTTCTAATTCGTAACGGCGAAACATAAGGACCTGTCCGAGCGCCTGCCGGCGTATAACCGGGCGCTGTATCTGCAGGTGAAGGAGGTGCTGGACGAAAACAAGGCCCAGCGCCACATACGGGGCGGCCTTGCCACCCGGCGGAAGTATAAGGGCGAATAAACGAAGCAGAGGGTCTGCGGCTGTGCCGCAGACCCTCTGCTTGCTTGGCAGTCGGCGCTTACCGGGTGCCCTCCACAACAAACCCGGTGAACCCGGCCTTTTTCAGGCGGTCCAGCATCTTCTCGGCGTTGGCGCGGACGGCGAAGGCCCCCACCTGGACCCGGTACAGGGTATCGCCCTGGGCAGGCTCGGCGGGCTTGGGAGTCTCCTGCCTGGCCGGGACATAGGCCGCGCCCAGATACTCGCACAGGCCCTTGGCGATGGCCTCACCGATGTCCGTGGTGTGCTCCACGATCCAGCGGGCGCCCTGGATGGTGTCGTGAAACTCGCACTCGCAGTACACACTGGGGGCGGCAGGATTGCGTACCTCATACAGCCGGGGGTTGGCCTGGATGTTTTCAGACGTTCCCGGCGTCAGCGGGGCCAGCTGGCCAAACACAGCCCTGCATGCATCATACCCCTTGCCGGGGACACTGTAGCAAAACATCCGGGTGCCGGACACCTTGCCGTTAAAGGCGTTGGTGTGGACGCAGCTGTGGATGTCCGCGCCCCAGGCGTCGGACTCGGCGCAGCGCTGGGCCATGGTGGTGCCGAAGGCAGCCAGCTTCACCTCCACGCCGCTGCGGCGCAGGGCGGCAGCCTCCGCCTCGGCGATCCTCTGGCACTGGGCGTGCTCATTGGTATTGCCCCAGGCATAGCGGTTTTCTGTCTGGTCGCTGGGGCTGATATAGATTTTCTTAGTCATTGCGTTCCTCCTCTCCTTCCATGGTATGCTCTGTGTGCCCCTTGAGCTTCTGCAGCAGCGACTGCACGAAGTCCGGCACCGGCGCACCCATGGCCGACACATTCTCCAGGATGGACAGCAGCTCGTTGATCACCAGCCAGATAATGACGATGCTGGCAAACAGGAACTCCACCGGCCAGTCCCAGCCCAGGGTGCCGGCTCCGTAGCGCAGCAGCCAGTCCACCACGGCGGCCACGCCGACAGTGGCCACATACCCCACCTTTTTCAGGATGCCCCGCAGCCCCACCCGGGAGGACAGCTCCCCGGCGTTCCATGCCTTGGCCATGCCCGTGGCGTAGTCCAGCAGCATCACCACCACCAGCACCAGCACCGGCACCAGCAGCTGCACCCCGTAGGCACACAGCGCCCCCAGGGCGGCCGCCAGCGCGGCCTTGGTCGTGTTTTTCAGTTCAGACATTTCTATCAACTCCCTTCCTATACGGCGGCACAGGGGAGCAGTTAGACGATGTGTTGCCTGCGGCAGGGAGCGGCGGTGGATATGGCTCCGCTTATTCAACAAAACAAATATTTTGTGTTGACAAATCAACAAAAAACTGCTATACTCGGGGCTACTTTCGCGTAACAGGAGGACCCTATGAACGTTGAATTGATTGTAGATTCCACGGTGGATGTGCCGGAGCGCGTCCGCAGCAGACTGACGGTAGTGCCGCTGACCATTCATTTCGGACAGGAGGAGTTTCTGGACGGCGTGACCATGGACAGACACCGGTTTTACGAGCGGCTGGTAGAGAGCGACGTGCTGCCCACCACCAGTCAGGCCAGCCCGGCAGCCTTTGACCGGGAGCTTTGCCGGGTGCGGGACAGCGGCAGCGCCGCCGTGGTGCTGACCATATCCTCCAAGCTGTCCGGCACCTATCAGAGCGCCTGCATCGCGGCGGCGGACTACGACAACGTCTATGTGGTGGACAGCGGCACTGCCGCCATTGGAACGGGGATACTGGCGGAGTATGCCCTGACCTGCATCGACCGGGGCATGGATGCTGCCGCCCTGGTCCGGGAGCTGACGGAGAAGCGGGAGGACGTATGCGTCCTGGCGCTGGTAGATACCCTGGAATATCTCAAGCGGGGCGGCCGCATCTCCAAGACCACTGCGCTGGCCGGGGGGCTGCTGAACATCAAGCCAGTGCTTACCATCGAAAAGGGGGAGATCCTCCTGATCGGCAAGGCCCGGGGCTCCCGCCAGGGAAACAATCTGCTGGTGGAGAAGATCCGTGCCTGCGGCGGCATCGACTTTCAACTGCCCATTCTGTTGGGTTATACGGGTCTGACGGATGTATTTCTGAAAAAATATGTGGAGGACAGCCGTGCCCTGTGGGAAAACGGCGTCGATGGGCTGGAATCCACGCTGATTGGCGGCGTCATTGGCACCCATGCCGGTCCCGGTGCCATAGCGGTGGCCTTTTTCCGCAGGGGATAGAGGCGCAGCGGCAAAGGCGATGCAGATATGCCCGGTGTACCCTGGGGCATGCCTTGCAATTTGGGCCCCATCCATGCTATACTTTCATGGAATGAGAGGGGAGTGCATTATGCGGAACGAGCCAGCACCGGTACGGACCCTCCTCAGGGGGGGCCGATAAGCATGCAGAGATGGAGCCCGGAGATCATCCGGTATCTGTACACGGCGGCGGATCACAGCCGCTATTACCAGGACCTGGCCCGGCAGCTGGGGGCATTCCTGCGCCCGGAGGACCGGGTGTGCGACGCCGGGTGCGGCCTGGGCCTTTTGAGCCGGGCGCTGCTGCCCTATTGCGCCCATGTCACCGCTGTGGACCGGTCTCCGGCGGCTGTTGCCGCCCTGCGGGCCCGGGGAGAGGACCCGAAACTGTCGGCGCTTACCGGGGATATCCGGGAGCTGCCGCCCAGGCAGCCGTATGACGCCATGGTATTCTGCCTGTTCGGCGGCACAGAGGAGACGCTGGCCATTGCCGCCCGCCAGTGCGGCGGCACGGCCCTGGTGGTGCGGCGGGATTTCCGGCGGCACCAGTTCAGCTCCGGTATCCGGATGGCGGGGCACACTGCGGCCGACATGGAGCGGGAGCTTCAGCGCCGGGGCCTGACCTACACCGCCCGGCGGTTTACGTTGGAGCTTGGCCAGCCCTTCCTGTCCCTGGACGATGCCCAGACCTTTTTCCGGCTGTACAGCCGGGATGGCGCGGTACCGTCCCGGCAGGAGCTGGCCCAGCGGCTGGAGCTGTCGGCCTGGGCGGATTATCCGCTGTATCTGCCCAATCCGAAGCCTCTGTGCCTGCTGGCTATCCCGGCGGCGCAGCTGAGGGAGGAAATGTATGGATAAAATTCTCATCTGCGGTCCCCGTGGCGTGGGAAAAAGCACCCTGATCCGCCGCCTGGCGGCCCTGTACCCGGGACCGGTGTCGGGGTTTGTCACCAAGCGCCTGACCACAGCGGATGGGGAGGGCATGTTCCCCATTTATATCCACCCCGCCGCCCAACCGGAGGACCGGCGGCAGTACGGCCCGGAGAATCTGGCAGGCCGGTGCGACAGCCGGCGCAGCGCCCGGTATACCCCGGTGTTCGATGAATGGGGCCCCCGGCTGCTGGCGGGGCCGGGCCTGCTGGTCATGGATGAGCTGGGCTTTCTGGAGCGGGACGCGTCTCGGTTCCAGGCGGCGGTGCTGGCGGCCTTGCGGGGCCCGCAGCCGGTGCTGGCGGCGGTAAAAAACCGGGACGACCCCTTTCTGCGGGCAGTCCGGTCCGTTCCCGGCGTCCGGGTGCTGTATATCACCCGGGACAACCGGGAGGGGCTATACCGCGCCCTGGCCAGGGAGCTGGACAGGGTGCATCCGGCTGAATAAAGGGAATCCGATCAGACAGCGGTTTTTTCTGATCCATGCCAAAGGAGGACGGCTTCAAAGCCGTCCTCCTGAACCAAGGACCCCGGCGCAGTGCGCCGGGGTCCTTGACTTTATCAGAGAGATTCGCAGCGAAACAGCTTGGTTTTTCAGCGGCCGTACAGCTCCGTGACGCGGCGGATACGCCGGGCCAGGGCCGGCGTGGCCTCATCGGGCAGCAGACGCCACTGCCAGTTGCCGCTCTGGGTGCCGGGGATATTGGTGCGGTGGTGCAGCCCCAGCTCCAGATAATCCTGCATCTGGGCCACAAACAGCCGGGCCACGGAGCTCATGCCGCCCCGGATGATGCCCCAGTTGAAGCCCTCCCGATCGTTAAGCCCCAGATACTCCCGGGCACAGTCGATGTCCTCCGGCGCGGCCTCGTCCTTCCACAGGGCCAGGGGGCTGTTGTCGTGGGTGCCGGTATAGCACACGCAGTTCTCCGTGTAGGAGTGGGGCAGATAGCTGCTGGTATCCCGGGAATCGAAGGCAAATTCCAGCACTTTCATGCCCGGCAGACCGGAATCCTGCAGCAGCTGCTGGACGCCGGGGGTGGGATAGCCCAGGTCCTCGGCGATAAACCGCAGCTGGGGGAACCAGCCCGTCAGCACGCCCACCAGGCTCATGCCCGGGCCCTTGACCCAGTGTCCGTTCTTGGCGGTGGTCTCGCCGTAGGGCACGGCCCAATAGGCATCGAAGCCCCGGAAATGGTCGATACGGATCACGTCATACAGCTTGGACGCGCCGTCCACCCGGCGGATCCACCAGCCGAAGCCGTCGGCCTGCATCCGGTCCCAGGCGTACAGGGGATTGCCCCACAGCTGGCCGTCGGCGCTGAAGTAGTCCGGCGGCACGCCGGATACCTCCGTGGGAACGCACTGGTCGTCCAGCTGGAAGCTCTCCGGCTCCGCCCACACGTCGGCGGAGTCCATGGCCACATAGATGGGCAGGTCGCCGATGACCTGGATGTCCAGGCTGTGCAGATAGTCCCGCAGCCTGTTCCACTGGCGGAAGAACAGGAACTGCAAATAGGTAAACAGCTCCACATCCTCCCGCAGCAGGGTGCGGTACTGCTCCAGCACCTCCGGGGACCTTCGCAGGCGGATGTCCGCGTCGTCCCATTCGGTCCAGGAGCGCATGCCGAAATGGCGCTTGCAGGCCATGTACAGGGCATAGTCCGGCAGCCAGCGGCAGTTCTCCGCCTGAAAGGCGGCCACCTCCGCCTGATCCCGCTCCCAGCCTCGGTCCTTGGCCTTCTGCAGCACGGCGAAGCGGCTTTCGTAGATCTTTCCGTAGTCCACGTACCGGGGTTCGGTGCCCCAGTTCTGCTCCTGCACCTCGCTCTTTTCCAGCAATCCGTCCTCTATCAGCATATCCAGGTCGATGAAATACGGATTGCCCGCATAGGTGGAAAAGCTCTGATAGGGGGAGTCGCCGTAGCTGGTGGGGCCCAGAGGCAGCATCTGCCAGCAGTGCTGCCCGGCGGCGTGGAGAAAATCGGCAAAGTCATAGGCGGCCTTGCCCAGAGTCCCGATGCCGTAGGGGGACGGCAGGGAAAATACCGGCATCAAAATGCCGCTGCAACGATTCATATGTCAGTCAACTCACTTATCAGAAAAATGCTTTGTTTTTTAGCCCTTCACGGCTCCGGCGGCCACGCCCTTGATGATGTGCTTCTGGCAGCACAGATAGAAGATGATCACCGGCAGGATGCTCAGCATGATCAGGGCCATGGTGGCGCCCATGTCCACGGTGCCGTAGCTGCCCTTGAGGTACTGGATGTGGATGGGGATGGTGCGGTACTGGTTGATGTCCAGCACCAGGCTGGGCAGCAGATAGTCGTTCCATACCCACATGATCTCCAGCACGCCCACGGAGATCATGGTGGGCTTCAGCATAGGCAGCACCACCCGGAAGAAGGTGCCCACCGGGCCGCAGCCGTCGATGGCGGCGGCCTCCTCGATCTCCAGCGGCAAACTCTTGACAAAGCCCGTGAACATAAACACGGCAAGGCCCGCGCCGAAGCCCAGGTATACCACGGGGATGGTCCAGGGGGTGTTCAGATGCGCCTGGTCCGCCGTCCGGGCCAGGGTGTACATGACCATCTGGAAGGGCACCACCATGGAGAATACGCACAGGTAGTACACGATCTTGCTGACCAGGCTCCCCACCCGGGAGATGTACCACGCCGCCATGGACGTGCACAGCAGGATCAGCGCCGTGGAGGTAATGGTGATGAAGAAGCTGTAGAATACCACCTTATAGAAGGCGAAGTTGCCGAAGGTCATGCCCTTGACATAGTTCTTCAGCCCCACAAAGGATTCCGCCGTGGGCAGCTTGAAGGTCTCGGTGTTGACAAAGGCGTTGGCCTTCAGGGAGTTGATGAGCACCAGGAGCACCGGCATCAGATAGATCACGGAGATGATGGTGAACACCACCGTCAGCAGCGCCTGACGGCGCTCTCTGCGGCGCAGAGCTTCGGTTTTGATCATTGCTGCACCTCCTTGCGGCGGCTGGCCTGAAGCTGGATGATGCTGATGGCCGCCACCACGATGAAGAAGATCACGGCCTTGGCCTGACCCGCGCCGCGGTTGCCGCCGCCGTTGGTGCCGAAGGCGTTGACGATGTTCAGGGCCAGCATTTCCGTTGTTTTGATGGTCTCTCCGTTGCCCAGCTGCTGGAAGGGACGCCCGGCGGTCAGGGCCAGGTTCTGGTCAAACAGCTTGAAGCCGTTGGTCAGGCTCAGGAACATGCAGATGGTGATAGAGGGCATCACGTTGGGGATGGTGACCCGCCACAGGGTCTGCCAGCGGTTGGCGCCGTCGATGCGGGCCGCCTCCAGCATATCCTCGGGCACGGCCTGGAGTCCGGCAATATAGATGATCATCATATAGCCGATCTGCTGCCAGCACACCAGGATCACCAGACCCCAGAAGCCGTATTTCGTCTCCAGGACCACGGAGGTGTTGTACTTGATGAGGATGCCGTCGAAGATCATGGACCAGATATAGCCCAGCACGATGCCGCCGATGAGGTTCGGCAGGAAGAACACCGTGCGGAACACGTTGGTGCCCTTGAACTTCTGGGTCAGTGCATAGGCAATGGTAAAGGCAAACAGATTGATAGCGATCAGGCTCACCAGGGCAAACAGCGCCGTGTACCAGAACGCGTGCATATAGCCGGGGTCCTGGAAGGCCTTCCGGTAGTTTTCCAGACCCGTCCATGTCCACTGGCTGGTAATGCGGAAGTTGCAGAAGGACAGAAACAGCCCCTTGAAGAAGGGGTACAGGAAGCCGATGCAGAAGGCCCCGAAGGTGGGCAGCAAAAACAGCCACACCATGCGCTTGATGGGGCGGCGGATCAGCCGGGAATTCAGCGCGGCCTCGTCCCGGCGGTGTTTCGGAAGTTTCATGACGCCTCTCTCCTATCTATGTTTTTTCCGGGCGGCGCCCGGAGCTCTTGCCCGGTCCATACCGGGCAACAGCTCTGTGCGCTGCGGGTGAGAAAATCGGGGGCGGGCGATAAGCCCGCCCCCGGTCCTATTGCGTTACAACGGAGCGCTTATAGCTCAGCCGTTCTCCTTGGCATACTGGGTGGCCCAGCCGTCCACGAAGGCGGTCTTGACGTTGTCCCAGCTGCCGCCGTTGACGGTGTACTGGGTCAGAGCGTCCACCACGCCCGCACGCCAGTCATCCACGGCGGGAGTCCAGTTGAAGGCCCAGGTCACAATGTACTTGCCGGCAGCGGTATAGGCGTTGGCATCGGCGAAGAACACGTTCGCGGGGGTCTTGGCGTTCTTGAAGGGGCAGGGGCCAAACTGCTCGGCCAGCATGGTGGTGCCCTCGTCGGAGGTGACGACCCACTTCATGAAGTCCAGAGTAGCCTGGATGTCCTCTTCCTTGGCGTTCTTGTTGACGGCCCAGCAGTTCTCGGTGCCGCAGCACAGACCGGACTGCTCCTCGCCCTCAACGCCGCAGTAGATGGGGATCATCTGCAGGTTTGCGGGATCCATGTTGAACTTCTCGCCGATGAGGCTTGCATACTCCCAGGAACCGTTCTGGAAGAAGACGGCCTTGCCCTCGCCGAACTCAGCTTCGGAAGCGTCGCCGGTGGAGGTGAGCAGGTCAGCACCGGTGGTAGCGGAATCGGTGGTGTACAGATCCCAGATCATCTTGAAGTTGTCAAGATAGGTGCCCTTGATGGTCTCGGGCTGAGCGGTGATGCCGTCATCGCGGAACTCGTAGTAGAGAGGCATATTGGCAAGGTGGCCGGAGAATCTCCAGCTGGAGGAGCTGTCAAGACCTGCGGAGGAGAAGGCGTCGAAGCCGAGCTCGCCTGCGCGGGCGTGGATGTCGTCAGCAACAGCCTTGAGGGACTCGAAGTCCTTGATCTCGTCGATGCTGTGGCCGGCCTGCTCAAGCAGAGCCTTGTTGACGATGATGCCGTAGCACTCGTAGCAGTAGCCGATGGAGTAGGTGAAGCCATCGTCGCCGACCTGGTCGAAGGCGTGGGTGGTCATCTCGTTGTAAACATCGGTGCCGGTGAGGTCAAGGCAGTACTCGCCCCAGGTTGCGACAGCGCCGGGGTTGCCGACCTGGAACATGGTGGGAGCTTCGCTCTTGTCCATTTCGCTGGTGAGAGTCTGATCGTAGGTGCCGGAGGCGGCGGTGACGACGGTCACGGGAACGCCGGTCTGCTTGGTGTAGGTCTCTGCGAGAGCCTGCCAGGCTTCATCGGATTCGGGCTTGAAGTTGAGGTAGTACACGCTGCCGGTCGCGGCCGGGGTTTCGGGTTCCGCGGCGGGCTCTTCCGTCGCGGGGGTTTCGGGCTCAGCCGGGGTGTTCGGGGTCTCCGCCGGGGCAGCGCCGCAGGCGACGAGGCTCAGAACCATGACCAGAGCCAGAAGAACAGCGAGAAGCTTCTTCATTGTTTGTTTCCTCCTAATTTTTAATGGGTTTCCGTAAGTAAAGCGCTGAATTGGAAACGATTCCAACCAAGCTTGTCTGTATTCTATCCTCTTTGTAGAAATATTGCAAGTGCGTTTCGGCGAAAACGCTTAACTTTATGTCATTTACACAAAAACCTCGTCAACTTTTTGTACGGTTGGTCTTGTCATGCGGTCATTTGTTCCTGTATAATAGGCTTATTCTCCCGGAGGTGGCAATATGAAAAAACTCTTTGATCCGGATTCCCCCATCCTGCGCTTTCTCACGCAGGCGGCGGAGCTCGCGTGGCTGAACATTCTGTGGGTCGTGTGCTCGCTGCCGGTCATTACGATCGGCGCTTCGACCGCGGCGCTCTGCACGGCGGTGCGGAACATGATCCGCGAATCGGGGCATTGGAACAGCGCGGCCTTTTTCCGCGCGTTCCGCGATAATTTCAAAAAATCCACGCTGCTCTGGCTCATTCTGCTTGCGGCGCTCGCTCTCCTCGGCGCGGACGTATACATTCTCCGTGCGCTCTTCCCGGAGCAGCTGTTCTGGCTCGTGCTGCCGGGCGGCTGATCCAGAACGAGATCCGGGAGCTGGGAGATTGAGAGATTGCCTTCCCCTTTTGGGGGAAGGCTTTTTTGTTGTCCGGCACACAACCGCTTCGGGCATTTTACAACCAACCGTCGCGTTGTATTTTGGAGCAGTTCCGGGGTGTTCGCAAAAATCTGGTTGTTTTTGCAAACTTTTAGTTGTTTTTTGTCGTAGTTTATGCTATACTATGTTCAGACGAACCACAGGAACACGCGATGTCCCCCGCAGTGCACGGCGGCGGCCCGCGTTGGAAGTCCTTTGAATACAACACTTTGCTGTCAGTCGAACCATTCAGGGAGGAACGTATCATGGATGCCAACCGCTACTTTACCGCCATGCACAACGCCATGTCATCCCGTCTGCCGGGGGCGCAGCTTCTGGCCGCCGTGCGCCTGCAGGATCTCTGCGGCAACGACGCTTACCTGGAAGTCCGGCGGATGCCCGGGGAGCACTGCGCCACCGTGTGTTACTCCACGATGGGCCGCAGAGGACTGAACTTCCAGCTGTTCCGCAAGGGGTGGATGCTCTGCCACAACGAGAGCGGCCAGCTCACCGGGCAGTTCCCCGCCAAGGCCGAGAGCCTGCTGGAGGACACCGACTTCCACGCCTGCTGCCGCGAGGACCGGCTGGACGCTGCCCGCACCGACCGCATGGTGCAGGAGCTGGAAACGCTGGCGGGCACGGACTGCGATCTGCCTTTGCCCCGTGACGCCCGCACCGGGGCCGTCATCACGGTGGACAGCTTTGTGGGCCGGGGTGCCCACTGGAGCTACAGCACCCTGAGCAAGGCCCCCTGCCTGCCGGTGGCCGCCATCCTGTACTGGCTGGCCGACAGCCTGGCCGGAGCCGAGCGCCGCACCCTGCAGGCCGACC